>Ga0213866_10000239_pt1 | contig 45602 bp, 53 predicted proteins | sample PICome_11_FD_160079 | JGI IMG/M metagenome (GOLD analysis project Ga0213866, IMG submission 160079) | Coastal seawater microbial communities near Pivers Island, North Carolina, United States - PICO284 | ecosystem: Environmental > Aquatic > Marine > Coastal | place: USA: North Carolina...
GAATTTACAGCAATTGGTTTCTTAGACAATGATAATACTGCCAAAGATATTATTAAAAAAGTAGCAGCTAAACACGAACGATCTAATATTTGGTTCATGAACGGTGGTGATAGAACAAAAGCAAATGTACCTGAACAAGAAATAGAAAATTTACCAAACGGGAATACTCTTTCTTTTATTTTCGGTATAGGCGGAGAGAACAAAAAGAATAGTTCGAGCTGGATTCTTGACGAATGGAAAACACAAAAGACTTTTAGGGATTGGGGCTACTGGCGAGTACTGGACGAAAAAAGCACAGTCAAAACAAAAGAACTTGTTATAGAGCCAGGAAAAAGTTTAAGCAATCAAAGACATTTTAAAAGAGCAGAACATTGGTATGTTCTCAGTGGCAGACTACAAATTGATCTTGAATTTGCTGACGGAAGTAAGCAATTACAAGTGTTAACACCACACACAACATATATAATACAACAAGGAACATGGCACCGTCCGCACAACGTTGATAAAGAGCCTGTACATATTATTGAAATACAGTACGGTGAAGAATGTGTCGAAGACGACATAGAACGGCGCCCATAGGGAAAACACATGTATCTTATAACAGGAGCAGAGGGCTATGTCGGCTCTCATCTAGTTCAGTACTTGAACGAAAGAGACAATGTTGTAGACGAATTTCAAGGCGATGTCTGCAATGAAGATGACTGGAAACCTTACGCACATAGAACATATAGTGCAGTTATTCATTTAGCTGCTCTAACAAGCGTACATAAGTCCATTGAAGAGCCTGATGACTTTTTTGAAAATAATGTTTACGGTAGTGCAATTACTTTTAATTTCGCTAGTAAAATTTCTAATAGAGTGCTGTATGCATCTAGTAGTAACGCTGCTAAATGGTGGACTAATCCATACGGAGCAACAAAGAAAATGACAGAACTTGTTGCAGCGCCGTACGAAAACGTAAAAGGTATGCGATTTAGAAATGTATGGCCAGGCAGACAAGATATGCTTATACAAAAACTTAAAGCAAAGCGTGTTGAATATATACATTCTAATCATAAAAGAGACTTTTTACATATAGAGGATTTATGTGATGCTGTTGACGTGATTTTAAATAACTTTGAATCATGTCCAAAAGTAGTTGATGTTTGCACAGGGGAACTAATAGCTGTAAAAGATGTAGCAAAAAAATATTACTTTACAGGCGAGTACAGAGATACAGCTCCAAGTCACGAAGTTGAATCTAATGAAGGGGACCCTTCGTGGCTTATTGACAAAGGATGGCATCCCAAGCATCGTGTGCTTTGGGAAACTGTATAAACTATGTACTAAATATAGTGTGAATAGGGAGCACGGTATTGAAGGCATGGTTAATTTTAAAACAAAAAAATCGCTCTACAAAATACGAAACTGATCGCTTGCTTGAAGAAGGCAATGGAGAAGTTGAATTAGTATTGCATCCAGATATTGATATTCTAGTAGGTAATGAAGGTAGAAAAAGTCTACGTAAAAAACGAAAGTTTGTAGATTTACCCGACGTTGTTATTCCTAGGACAGGATCAGGTACAGGATACTTTGGTTTAAGTGTTCTCAGACACTTAGAAAAATTAGGAGTACCGTTGGTAAATGGTAGTGCTGCTATTGAAGCAACAAAAGACAAATTATGGTCTTGTCAAATCTTTGCGGAAAATAATTTGCCCACTCCAAAAACACTGCTAGTAAAACAACCAATAGATTCTAATCTTGTGAAAAAAGAAATAGGCTTCCCTGCTGTTATAAAAATATTTGCAGGTAGCTACGGAAAAGGTGTACACCTAGTACAAAACAAAAACGAATTTACAGATTTTACAGATTTTATTTACGGTATAAAATCAGATGAAGCAATGATAGTGCAGCAATATATAAGTTCACGTCCGGGCGAGGATCTGCGTGTTTATGTTATAGGGAATAAAGTTTTAGGAGCTATGAAACGTTCATCTACTGATGGCAGTTTCAAAACTAACATTACAAGAGGTGCTGTTGGGTCAAGCTTTCCTATGAACGAACGGATAGAGCAAATAGCTCTCGACACTGCGAAAGCATTAGGTTTAGATATTGCTGGGATAGATTTACTGTTCGACGGCCAAGACTATAAATTGTGCGAAGCTAATTCCGCTCCTGGATTTTTAGGCTTTGAAAAATATACAGGGGTCAATGTAGCAAAAGAAATAGTTGACTTTGCACGATCTAAATGTTAATATATACGTACATTAACGAGAGATGATAATGCCTAAATATTCACAACGCTACTTTAAGCCAGAAGGCTTTAAGTTCAAGGACAACTGGTACATGGGTTTTGAATGGACAGTGCCCGGCAGTAAAGCTGGTACTGACTACACTGTAACTCTTACTGAGAAAGGCTTTACTTGTGAGTGCACAGGCTTCGGCTTTCATGGCAAATGTAAGCACAGCAAAAAAGTGGTTGACAACTTTGTGTAACATGTTATAAATATAATTGTTCGTTGATGAAGCGAGCGGAACGTATACAGGACAGGGGTGCAAATCCCCTCACCTCCACCATAAACACATGAGGGTAGAATGACTTGGGATTGGCACTGGATTGGTTCGTTTAAAGGAACTCCCTTTATATGGGGGGACTTTAGATATAACAGTGGTGACCCCTATAAAAGTTATCGCTTTGGTCCATTGCTAATTCGTGTGTTTATGAGGGGGGTGAATTAGGATCGACTGGTGCGGAAAGCAAGTGGAGACAAACCGATTGATACCGTAAGTATCAAATTAAACTAAGAGCAAACAATTATGTAGCTCCTTCTCGTTACGCTCTTGCAGCGTGATCTGAGTTGGGCATCTGAGTCGGCCTAGAAACAGAAGGGTTAACTACCCAGTCTCAGCTTTAAAAACACTAGATGTTTTATAAAGGAGGTAAGAGATTGCCTCCTTTTTTTCATTTGACAAAATTTGCAAAAACATATATAATAATATAATAACTAAAAGAGGACAGAACGATGGCTGCACGTAAAAAAGCAAAAACTGTAACTGTGAAAAGAGGGCACAAACTCAAAGCACCAGAGTGGGACAATTGGGAATCGTGGGACGGAAAATCATATCATGTTTTTGCTAAAGAAGCTTTCAAGTTCTACTATGAAAACTTTAAGACGGCAGATTTGTTGCCAGCACTGTTTACTTGGATGAACCAAAATGGTTACGACAAAGATGATGTAGCTGCTGCAAAAGCAGCACCTTACATTGAAACTGCGCCTGCTATCTATGCAAATATGCTGCTGAAAGGCATGCCTGCGTTTTCGCCTGCAGAGAACGAGTACTGGATTAGCTTGCCTGGTACTATGGGCGAATTAGAGCCTGTAGATATTTTTATTCATGATGAAGTTAAACAAATCATTGTTCGCGGTAAGCAAGCAAAAGACGTAAAGCAAGCAGAAGATAAAGAAAAAGAAATTCGCGAAGGGCAGCCTAAGCTGACTATTCAGCAGCGGATTCGTCAGCAATCATTAGCAGCAATCGAAGATATAGACAGCTGGTTAGATGGCTTTCTTACACAACCAAAAAAGTTTGATGCTAAGGCTTTTAATGTTGTTCAGCACTTTAAAGACAAAGCAGTGACACAGGCCCATGCACGTAAGATTCTAGCTTTTTACAAACCACTTAAAGATGAATTTGTTCTAATACAAAATATTCCCACTCCGGCTAAACTTAAAAAAATGAGCGATGCTGATAGAGACAACTACGAACAAATCAAAGAGGGGTACAAGCATCTAAAAAAAGCAGATGTAGCAAAATATCTAGATGCACTAGAAGCTATTGTAGACGCTTGTGCGCACGTTATAGACGCCAGCAAAGCTACACGTAAGAAACGCACCCCACGTCCTAAGAGTGTCGATAAAGTTGTTCAAAAGTTGAAGTTTTGTACAATCGATGACAAGTATAAAATCTCAAGTGTTACTCCAAGCACTATTGTAGGAGCAAGCGAGCTTTGGGTGTTTAATACAAAGACACGAAAAATTGGCAAGTACGTGGCAGCTAAAATTGATCCAACTGGTCAAGGTCGTGACGGTAGTGGCTTGAGTGTAAAAGGCACAACAATTATTGGCTACGATGAAAATTTAAGTCTGCAAAAAACTTTGCGTAAGCCAGAAGAGCAACTAAAAGAATTTAAAGCAGCAGGCAAGGTAAAGCTGCGAAAATATCTTGACAGCATTGCAACTACTGAAACTAAATTAAACGGCAGAACAAACGAACATACGGTCTTACTAAAGGTTAGTTGATAAATATATGCATGTCAAACCATGCAAAACAATTATCTAAACTTAACGAGGGCTTAACTGCCTTATCAACGCTTGTTCAAGAGTCGCTTCCGGGTGACTCTTCACAAGATCGTGTTGCAATTACTGCTGAAGTTTCTAAATCTGTAAATAAACATGCAGACAAATTAGTAAATGACAAAGCTCGGGTATTAGAAAGTAACCTAGCTGCTTCAATAGAAGAAAAAGTAAAAGTAATTGATAACAAATATGCTACTTTGAATCAGCAAGTAGCAAAAATGAAAAAGCCTGAATTTTTAGATAGAGAAATTTCTGGTAACAAGATAAACGGCGGAATGATTACAAACTTTTCTAGCCGAGGTATACTAGACGAAGCTACTGACAAAGTTTTACGTGTAACCAACGATGCTGTGGTAGTAAGTAACATTAGAACTAATAAATTACTAGGCGATGTTACTGTAGAAGGAAATCTTACAACCACAGGCGTCTTAAAAGCACAAAGCATTAAAGTGGATGAAGTTACAAGTGACGTAAGACTTCAAAGAACAAGTCCTTTGTATTTTGAAGCAGACGAAAATGGTTCTATTTCCAACAAAGGATTATTATGGAAAGGTAACGGACACACAAAACAATTTGTGTTTTTGCCAAATCCAGATAGGCTGTTTAGCAGTGAGTCTTTAGATCTTTTCAAAGGTAATGATTACAAAATTGCAAACCAAACAGTTTTATCAGCTACTAGCCTAGGCACGGGTGTTGTTGACAGTAACTTGAAAACTGTTGGTGTTCTTAAAAATCTAAGAACAACAGGATCTATGAGCATTGACGAATTTATTTTTTACGATCACAATACTAATAGATTAGGCATAGGCACAGACGAACCTAATGGAGAATTAAGCATACGATCGTTTGACCATGAGTTTGTAGTTATTAACGATATGGAAAACCTTTACTGGCAGATGGGCACATACAGTAGTACTGGTATGCAAATTATTACAGACGGTGCTAAAAGAATAACTGTGGGCAAAACAGGACACATACATGTACACTCGCCTGCACGTTTTGAAACTGTTTCTATCAACAGTGCAACAAATGACGAATCAGTAAAGCTTAATGTAAATGGCACGATTGCTCAAAACGGTAAAAAGTTTGAAGTAGGCGATACCATTCCTAATACAGGAGCATACAGCCAAGGAGATATTGTTTGGAATAGTTCTCCGCAGTCTAAAGGATATGTAGGTTGGATTTGTATTAGATCAGGCACTCCGGGAGAATGGAAGACGTTTGGCGCTATAAGTTAATTTGTTTGACTTTTGTAAGTTTTTATTGTATCATTAACAAAATAAAATAACTTAGGAAAATAAATTATGTTAGTACCAATGGTAGTTGAGCAATCTAGTCGCGGCGAACGTGCATACGACATTTACAGTCGATTGCTAAAAGATAGAATTATCATGCTCAATGGCCCTGTTGAAGACACAACAGCAAATCTTATTGTGTCGCAAATGTTATTTTTAGAAAGCGAAGATTCTGAACGTGACATTAATTTATATATTAATAGTCCAGGTGGTGTCATTACAAGCGGAATGAGCATCTATGATACTATGCAATTTATTAAACCTGATGTATCTACTATTGTGATCGGACAAGCTTGTTCAATGGGCAGTTTTCTTGCTCAAGCAGGTTCACCTGGTAAACGATTTGTACTTCCGCATAGTAGAACAATGATTCATCAGCCTAGTGGCGGCGCTAGAGGTATGCAAAGTGATATTGAAATTCAATATCAAGAAATTACCTATATGAAAAAAATGCTTACAGAACTTTATGTAAAGCATAATACAGCAGGTAAAACTTATGATGAGTTTGAGCGTGCAATGGATAGAGATAACTTTATGACTGCACAAGAAGCTGTTGAATTTGGGCTGGCAGATAAAATTGCAGAAACTAGATAAGTCTAAATATACGAAGGAAGAATACAAAAAACTCAAGAGGCAAAGGAAGCAGTCTAAGATTGCTTCTGCAGGATATAATATTGTCTGTGTGAAACATGGATCTAAATATCCTGCACAGTATGTAAACACTCTTTACAATATGTGTAAAAGGCACTGCACATATGATTTTACTTTTGTATGCTTGACTGACGATCCGACAAATCTAAATCCTAATATAACAACTGTTGAACTACCTCCCGGTATTCAAGGTTGGTGGGCAAAGCCCTACATGTTTTCTAATGAGTTAGAGCTTGTTGGACAAATTTTATATATGGACTTAGATGTTGTAGTTGGTGCTAGCATAGATAAATTATTCACGTATAAAGCAGATAACTGGTGTATAATTAGAGATTTTTTACGTTCACAACGCACTGAATGGAAAAAGTATAATAGTAGTGTTATTAGGTTTACAAGTGGAGAACTAAATCAATTATGGTTAGATTTTACAGATAATCAACGAGATATACAAAAAAGATTTAGAGGAGACCAAGATTATATATGGGATTGGGCTATGCGAAATAAAAAAGCAGAGTTTTTTCCTGATCAATGGATACGTAGTTGGAAATGGGAAGTGAGATCGAGTAAAGAGTGGGCAACTCCTATCAAAAGTCCTGGATATAGAACTTTAAAGGTTATTGAAAATGTCGTACCGCCAGCAGACTGTTGTATAGCAGTGTTCCACGGTGATCCAAATCCCTCAAACTGTAAAGACCCCTGGGTGGTTGACAACTGGCGATAATTGTAGTATATTATATTATAACTTAAACAGCACAGAAGAAGTTGCTCCGATGAAGTACAAGGTTCTCCAGATTCAGCTTACCGATTCCGAAATCGACATGGTCAATGAAGGCTGGCAAGTTCGCAAGCACATTCTCAAGACCTACATGTTTGGCGAGAGAGTTGTTCCGAGCGCTACTGAGGCTTTGGAGTTGGGTTATTACGATCATGTAATGACTGTTGATGCCAAACGCCTCGAAGATGTATATGCCATCGGCAACTTCATGCACGATCGTGACCTTGACAAAGTTCAAGTGCATGGCACCTTCTCCTCCGTCTCCGTTGGCGACGTCATCGTAGACGAAAACGATTTTGCTTTCGTAGTTGATACTTTCGGCTTTGAGATGCTCCCCGAAAAGATCGCAGCGTAAGGAATATATCATGAAAACGTTTGAACTTACTCGCCCTGTTGGCGCACCCTACTTTGACTTCGAACAGCTGGTACAAGAAACTGAACTAGTAGCAACAGTCGAAGCTGATAACGTAACTGAAGCAATTGAAAAGCTTCAGAACAAAGAATGCATTACTATACATATCTTTTCCCTTAACGAAGAAACCAACATTGCCGATGTTGATATTCCTCAGCGTAATGCTAATTGGGGATGGGACATGGCTTATGTAATGGAGGCATAAATTCAAACTTACGTTACTATAATTTACAAAAAGCCGCCCGCTGGATATTGGCAAAAACTAGTGGGCGTTTTCTCTTCAAAAGAGTTAGCTGATGAAGCCGGTGTGAAAGCTGTTGAGAAAAAAGGTGATAGTTTTTGGTACACAGTAACTAACAAAAGACTTGACCATTATGAGGATACACTTGTATGAATGATAATATTGAAATTAGGTTCTATGCTTTTGCTGCTGCACAGGTTCAAGAAACAATTAATGCTTTAAAAAATCGTGCTGGTTATTTAGGTTTTCTTGTAAAACATTCAGTCAACATGGACATTGTAGTTGAGGATGTAAGTGTAGACGGCGGCTTAGATACTTTCAAAGTTATCTTTACTTTATCTAAAAGCGATGCTACACTATACAGGTTGAAATATAATATTTTCGATCATAATAAATGGCAAATAATGGCAAGCTATGTTTGACAATAACACACAACGTATCGGTTTCGCATGTAAGTACATGCACTCTGATCAATCGCTTAAAAAGAAAGAGCTTGAAGAAATTCAACGTCCTTTCAATACTAGGTCCACAACTGTTGCCTGGCTCAACAGGCAAACTCGTGAAGTTGCCGAAGAACGCCTTTGGGACATTATGGTCCACAACATCAAATCTTACTACAACCTAATTTGGTATGTGGGCAATCGTGCTCCTGTGTATCGCATGATTCGACTAGGCAGTGATTGTTTACCTGTGTACACTCAAGAAGATTGGCGTTACTACTGGCAAAAGCCTGACGTGATTGCTTATTGCGAGCGTGAGTTTGCTAAGGTGGGCGAACTTGCTCGCGAGCTTGATGTGCGTTTATCTATGCATCCCGGTCAGTTTACCGTGCTTGCTAGTGACAATCCCGACATTGTTGATCGCAGTATTGACGAGTTTGAATATCACATCAACATGGCACGTTGGATGGGATATGGCACACAGTGGCAAGACTTCAAGTGTAACGTACACATTTCCGGTCGACAAGGTCCTGAAGGTATCATTAAAGCCTTACCACGCATGTCGCCCGAAGCTCGCAACTGTATTACTATCGAGAACGACGAGAACTCATGGGGTCTCGATGCATCACTTGAACTTGAAAAACATGTAGCTCTTGTACTCGACATTCATCACCACTACATTCGTAGCGGTGGTGAATACATTCAGGTCGACGATGATCGTGTAAAACGTGTGTTTGATAGTTGGCGTGGTCAACGTCCTGCTATTCACTACAGCGTAAGCCGTGAAGAATACATCGAGTCTGTTGATACAAACACACTGCCTGATCTACAACTGCTTATGGAGCAAGGCTACAAAAAACAAAAGCTCCGTGCTCATAGTGATTATTACAAAAATGTAGCATGCAATCAGTGGGCTTTAACCTTCTTAGAATATGCAGACATCATGTGCGAAAGCAAAATGAAGAACCTTGCTGTCGAAGACTTGATCAATCTTCTGTAGGGGGTTCCCAAGATTGAGCGCATGTTTCTAGTATAGCAATTGCAGTTAAAAATGTAGGTGCTTGCCTAGTCGAAGGATTTTCTAACATCCACAGACTTTGGTATTTGTAAGCGTCTAATTCTTTTAAAAGATTGCAAGAATATTTGGTTTTGTTTATGTGTTGCAGATAATGAACTAGTTCGTGTATTACTGTGTCTGCATCCTCTATACTGTTCCAATCAAAATCATCTTGTAAGTATATTACACCACTTCCGGGAGTAGGTTGAAACACAGCCTCTACCTGAGTTACATTATCGTTCTTTTTATCTTCTATATACTTTTCTTCGCCATAAAAGAAAATATTCATTTGTTCTTGCGACAGATAGACTACTAGTGGAAGGGATTGGCCATTGTGAGGTAAATGATAGACTTCTGCAAGCCAGTCTATATGCTTTTGCATTTCTGCTAATTCTACATCTCTATCCCGTGCAAATGAAGATAACGGTATACAGATAGCAATTAATATTGCTGTTATAAATCTTATCATACTGTATTTACCGCAAATAAATACAATATCAAATAAAAGGATTACCTATGACTAATCAATTATTACGTGCAATGTACAGCAGTAAATCATTAGCACAACCAAAAAATCCCAACAGGGTAATGGGCGGTTTGCGTGCACACGGCATGAATTCATACACAGTAATTGCCGAAGATGGCAGTGAACAAGCAGTGCCGTCACAGCGCTATGTTGAAACTTTAGAACAAAAAGTTTTAGAACAAACTACTGCTATAAAAGAAATGCAAAAACAAATTGAGAGATTAAATCGCAGTACAAACAATTTAAAGAATCAAATAAATACAGTAACAAGGAATTCTACGTATGACAATTCTGTCTTTAACAAGTAATGCAAAGAAAAAAATTGACGAATTAAGTGCAAATAATAAGTCAGTTAGTTTAAGCATTAAAGGAGGCGGGTGTGCAGGGTTTGAATATAAATGGGATGTAATTAACAACGATCAGATTGAAGTAGGCAGTGAAGTAATTGAATCAGATAACGGAAAATTAGTTGTAGATCCAACTAGTGTTATGTTTTTAGTTGGTACTGAAATAGATTACGAAACTGAAATCTTTGGTCAAATGTTTAAAATTTCTAACCCTAATGCAACTTCTTCATGCGGTTGTGGTACAAGTGTAGACTTTGATATAGAAGCAATGCAAGAATAATCGGAGACAAGTATGTCAAGACAAGTAATAGATATTGGTATTGAGGGTAACGACGGAACCGGAGATAGCATAAGAGAAAGCTTTCGTAAATCAAATGAAAACTTTCAAGAACTGTATGCAGTATTCGGATTAGGTGGTCAAATTAGCATCACTAACATGAGCGATGTTCCGGATACACTTCAATCTAATAAAATACTTACAACAAATGCAACAGGCACAGAAGTAATTTTTTCTACTATTGCGTCTAACAATGCACTAGACGATAGTAGCACTGATACAATTAATGTTGATGTAACAACTGTACCAGGCAAAATTATTCTTACAACTGCATTTGGCGAAATAGTTGACGATACATCTCCAACATTAGGCGGGCATCTAAATGCAAACAATTTAGCAATTGGTGGTGTTGCAATTTCAGATGCAGCCGCTGACGCACTTAATGCTCTGCCAGGAAATAGCACAAATTATACAGTTGACGATCTTGTTATAACACAAAAGCATGCAGACCAAAGATATGCACCATCTGGCGTTAGCATGTCGTTAGGTGACGAACCTAGTGATGCATCTGGATATACTTTTACAATTACTGCTTACAATTCTAGTAATAATGCTGTTGTTACTGGTCATGGTTTTACATCTCAGCGTAACGGACGGGCGTTTGTTTACACTGTTGAAGAAACACTTCCTTCTGCATCTCCAGCATTAGTAAGTGGCACTACTTATTTTATACGTAGAGTAAATGATAATGAATTATCGTTCCATCCAACAGAATCTGATGCAGTAAATAACACCAACAAAATTGTTATTACCCAAACTGCAATTGCAGCAGGAGATACTCACAAATTAGTAGACTCTAAGTATGACAGTGCTTTAGATGGCTTCTGGTTGTCTGATCAACCTGTTCCTAGAAAAAGTCTAGTTCGCAGACAAGGCGATAAAATGACAGGTGCTTTAGTCCTAAATGATCATCCCGGCGATCTAAGCGGACAAGCACAGAATAACACTGACTTGCAAGCTGCATCTAAATACTATGTTGATAACAGCGGTTCTTCTGCACAAAGCGTCATATTTGTAAGTAAAAGTGGCAATGATGCACAATCTGTAGCACCTGCTGGCAAGGAAGGTTCTAGTCTTTCATATGCATTCAAAACTATTAACGCTGCCGCGGAACATGCATACGAAGTTGTAAATTATGCACAAGAGACATTAGGCCCTTACGTACAAACTGTGACTCATACAAATTTTACAGTGAATGCACTGGTTAAAAGTGGCTTTGCTGTTAACAGTCCGGTCATGCCACATGCAAATACTGCTCTAAAAAACAATAAAGATTATCTAGTAGCAGAGATACAAGGATATGTTGAATTTACATATCCGAACTATGTTTTTGATCAGCATGAATTCAAAGATGACTATGGCACTCTTATAGATAGTATAAGATTTGATTTAAATAAAGGTCTTACATCTAATGCTCTTACAAAGAGGTTTGCACAAAAATTTTACAGTGAAATTACAGACAGAGTTAAAATTAAAAAACACTTAACTGAAAATAGTGCTGCTGTTACCCAATTGTATAATCTAATTAATACAAGTATATTTGAAAATACTGGTTACAATGAAAAACTAATAGATGCCATCACAAAGTCTAGCGGCAGTACTCCTAGTGTAGTAACAACTGCTACAAATCATAACCTATCCGACGGAAACTTGGTTAAGTTTGCGTCAGTGCCAGGCATGTATCAATTAGAAGGCAAGTTTGCCTATATAAAAAGTGTAACTTCTACCACTTTTGAAATTTATACAGATGCAGCACTTACAACTGTATATGACACAAGCAGTTTTAGCGATTACATAGATGACAGTACAAAAGGTAAAATACAATTAAGATATCAGCAGTACTGCGAACAAAACACGTCAGGCACACACGTTAACAATAATGAATTGAGTGCAGCATCAGCTGCCGAGTCTCTTAAAGACCTTGTTATTAACATATGGACTAATGGACCTGAAAGTGGGCAAGACATTGTTTATGGTAACAAATATATACTAAAAGTTGTAAATGACGGTACAGATTTAGATCAGACTAATAGTGCAAATGTTGATGCACTTCCTAGTAAACTCATAAGAGGTAAAAAGAGTGGCGCTTTAGGACAAATTACCAGTTTTACAAATAGAACAAGTCCAGCAGAAACAGAATTTTCCTTGAATATGTTAGCTCCTATTGATTTCTTAGAAGACGAAGAAATAGAAGTAGGTTATCTTACAAGGGAAAAACAAGTAACTATACTGGTAGAAAGTGGTACTTACGAGGAAGATCTACCCATTAGAATTCCGCAAAATACATCGCTCATTGGTGATGAGTTTAGACGCACACTAGTCAAACCACGTAAGCGTGTCTCCCAAAGTGCACATGCTAGTACTTACTTCTATAGAGACAGTGCCTTCGACGGCATTACTACTGCTACCCAAGGTGCTACACTAAATGACCAGCAAGGTAATGCAAAAGGTAAAATTGGATATCACTATCTTTATCGTCCAGACCGTGTTAAAAATGTTGGACCAACTGTAACAAATGCAGGATCTTACACAACAGCAAAACAAATATTACTAGATAACTCAAAGTATATAGTAGAAGAAACGTTGCAATTCCTAAACACAAATCATTCAAGTGTAACTTACGACGAAGTTGCTTACAGAGATGATTTTCATAAATTAGTAGATGCACTAGCACACGACCTAGGAGAAGGCGGCGAAGAAAGAAGTTTAGAAATACAAGGATCTTATCACGAAGTGGGTGATACTGATTATCTTTCTAGACTAGGTGATAGCTCAACAGAAACAGCAGTAGAAGCAGCAATTGACAACATATATACTTTGTGCAATTCAATATTAAGTGCAAGTGCACCTAGCTATACCGACAGTAGTTACACAGCAGGTAGCTCAACAGTAACAGACAAAGTGGTTCCTAATCTAAGTAATGGGTCTGGTGAATCAGGTTCGATAAGTGCTGTGCAAGACTTAATTGACAAGATAAATTTTGTATTCAGTATTGATTACAATCCGCCGTTACGTAACGATCAACTTGACGTGTTTTTTGTAAATGACGCATCAACTGTAGAAAATATCACAATACAAGAGCACGGCGGATTTGGTATTGTATTAGATCCAGTTGGGCAAATATTAACAAAGTCTCCTTACATTGCAAATTCTAGTAGTGTAAGCAAAAGCACAAATACTAAAACTTTTGCCGGTGGTGTATTTGCAGATGCTTATGCAGGAAGCATACCTATTAGAATACGTGGCAACAGTGGAACATTTACCGATGCTACAGGCTCGGTATCATTAGATGCATTCACACTTTGGGTTGAAAGTGAAGACACTGACCTAATTGGTGACAGCTCAGTATTAGGCATACAAGGTTTAAAGGTAAAAGAACCGCAAGTTCCTAGTGTGTTTTACGTAGACGGTGTAAGATATCAAATTAATGCTATCAGTAACTATGATAAAGATTTAGGCAGATGTATTTTATACCTTGATCCTACTACCAACAACTCTACCGGTTATGTAGGTGACGTTAGTTCTTCAGTAGATGTAGAGACATTTATACAAATAGGCGGTAGTAGAAGTATTACAGTTGGCAACTTCCAACAAATAAACGACTTGGGCTACGGTATTGTTGCTGCTAACGGTGCAAAAATTACGGCAGATCACATTGAATCTACATATAACCAAGCTAGTATATATTCAAAAGACGGAAGTGATATTAAACTTACAAACTCAACTTCTAATTTTGGTAAGTTTGGTATTGTGTCAGAGGGCGCCGATCCTAATACTATTCCAGATGCAGTAACTTTACGTGACAGTATGGTACAACCTGCCAAAATACACGGAACATACAGTGCCGGTACAAGTCAAACTACAGTAAAAATATATGATGTAACGGTAGCTCCTAAGGCAGGCGGTATTTTGACCATCACAGGCCTTACAGATGACAGCACCTTCCGAACACTAGATTATAAAATTAACAGTGTGAAAGTTGATACTGCAACAGGTTCACCAGCTGTAATAAGTAGCACAGTTTATGAATTAACCTTTACCGCAGATGACGTTTCGTCTACAAACTTTTTTGGTACACTACAACAAGATCTAGCAGACGATACATTAGTAGAATATAGAGATGGAACGCAGTTTATTTTTGCAGATGTAGCAAGCCCTACAACATTAGATCCAAGACCTAATACAACTTTCACATTTACCGAAAGCCAAGACACTTCTTATAGTACAACTGTGTTTTCAACACAAGACAATTACAGCGGTGACTTACCAAACACGCATGTAAAAGCTACGTTTGATAAACAATTTGAATATATTGACCTCCAGCCCAGCATAGCAAATATTGTAGGCAAGGGCGATGCACAAGGAAACACTACTTTAGCAATTAATTTAATTACAGGTGGGTCGGCTTCATTCCCTAATACTACTCGAGTAGTTGGAATGTTATTTACTTGGGCTGGTAGAACGCACAGAATTACAAATTACGATGCAACCCCAGTTACACATGCTGTGATAACATTTGCTGATACTGATTCTAATGGTGCAGCACTACCAAACATTCATCCTAGCTATGCAGGTGCAGGTTTAGCAGAACCAATATACACTGGTAATGTACCCGAAAGTATTAAAGCTGGGCTAGAAACAGGCGTAGATGCAGAAATTACAGAAAAAACTGCTGTAGTTAGAGCAACCAGTACGGCATTTAAGAGTGTAGGCGCTGGGTCGTTTAACGACACAAACTTCCCTAACGATATACTAGGTGATCCAGTTGACAACTCAGATCCTACTCCGTTTACTACTTCTCCTAGTGCAAGTAAAGCTGAAGTATGGCAACGTGGTAAAGGTAGAGTGTTCTGGAACAGCTCGGATCAATTTGGTGTATTTAGAGTTGGGCAATTCTTTAACATAGATCAAGCAACAGGCACAACCACTATATCAGGTGGTATTGGTATTTCTGATGCTGAAAGCTTAGGATTTAGTTTAGGTGCCACTATTAATGAATTCTCTACAGATGATAGTATGAGCGGACAATCTGACAGTGCTGTACCAACTGAGAAAGCTGTACAAAGTTACATTGATAGACGTTTACATGTTAACGAAGCAGGTAGTGCTATTGCTGTATCTGATGAAATAGGACCTGGTTTTATGGCGCTAAACGGCGCACAGGCAATGACTGGTGATTTAGATGCTGGTAATAATAATATAATAAACTTAGACCCGCCGTCAAACTCAACAGATGCAGCAAACAAAGCATATGTTGATGCACAGGTAGCAACTAAAGACAGTTTAAGTGAACTCAACGACATTAGTATTTCTACTGCTGCAACAAGTGACTTGCTAGTGTACGGCGGAAGCTCATGGGAAGACGCTGCTGTAAGCGGTGATGTTACACTTACAAGATCTAGTGCTAATACAATAACAAGTGCTATTTCCGCAGGTGTTATTGTAGACGCTGACATAAATGCAAGTGCAGCAATTGCTCAAAGCAAATTAAGTTTAAACGACGCAACTACAAGTACAAAAGGTATAGCAAGTTTTGATACAGATCATTTTACAGTTACTTCGGGTGCTGTAACTGTAAAAGCAAACAGTATTACAAAAGCAGATATCGAACAAATTGCTACAAGCACTGTTTTAGGCAGAACTACTGCTGGCACAGGTAATGTTGAAGAAGTTTCTATTAGCACTATTTTAAGTTCAGGTAATGCGATACTTGACGGAGACTTTACTACAGATAATACTGGTTCCAAAGTGCTTACACAAGTTGCTGCTGGGTCATATGGATTGACAAACCTTTCAGCTACAACTGCAAACAACGCTGTAGTAAAACGTTCAGCAACTGGTGAGGTAGATGCTACTGCTTATCAAATTGACGGTAATCAAATACTTGATGTAGACGGTACTGATACCGTGCTTAAAACTACAGCAGGTGGTGTACTACTGCGAGGCGAAGGTGCTACGCCTGTACTAGAAACAGGTGGCGCAGTTCAAGTAGGCGACATTGCTAGCGTAACTAACAGCACATTCCAAGATGCTAGTAGTTATAGCGCAAACACAAGTAAGCTAGCGTCTACTTGGATTTACACAAATTTCTTAGAAGCTGCTACCGAAAAAGATGCTTCAAGCACTGGTATTGGTTTAGGAGCAGGCGGCGGCTTTACAGAGTCTGCTGCTGATACGATAATAAACGTTACAGACGGCGTTGTTCGTACTGTAGTAAACAGCTCAGGACTTACAGTTTCATCTGGAGATGTAACAGTTTCTTCAGGAAACTTGACAATGACTTCCGGGTATGTACAAACTACGAATCTTACAACAGGCGGAAGTGCAACAGCAGGTACTGTTACAGGCAACTGGACTCTTACTGTAGGATCACGATTCGAAGCAACATATGCAGACATTGCAGAATATTATGAAGCTGATCATACATACGAAGTTGGCACAGTATTAGTGTTCGGCGGCGAAAAAGAAGTCACAGGCTGCACAGAGCACAAGTCAACAAGAGTAGCAGGGGTGGTTTCTAACACAGCAGCATTTACAATGAACCAAGACTGTCCTGGTATTGCAACTTGTATTGCACTTGTAGGACGTGTACCTGTAAAGGTAATAGGAAAAGTTGAAAAAGGTGACATATTAGTTACTAGTGCAGTTCCAGGATATGCTGTTGTTGATAATGATCCTAAAGTGGGAACAATACTTGGTCGTGCAATAGGTATTAAAGATGATGCAGACAAGGGCGTTGTTGAAGCCTTAGTAGGAAAATAACAATAAATATACAAAAGAGAAGTAGAGAATGACAAATAGATATCCACTTATAATAGATACACTAGATTCTAACAAGATAAAAGAATTACCTTCAGGTGATAACTTAAATCTTACAGGCAACGGTGTAGTAGGAGTTACTAACATTACTGCTTCTGGTGGTATTACTTCTGATACACTCACAGCAAATACAATGACACTAGGTGGGCAAACTGTAAAAAGTGTAGCAACATCTGCTAGCTATAATGATCTAGTCAATGCACCATCTGCTGTAAGCGACTTAACAAACGATCTAAACTTTGTTACTACTGGTGCAAATATATCTGTGTTTACAAACAACGCTGGATATTTGACAACTGTGGCTTTTGCTGATCTTACAAGTAAGCCTACTACCCTTGCAGGATACGGAATTACTGATGCACTAACTACAGGTTCTAATAATAGTCTATTAGTTAATGATTCGGGATATTTAAAAGCAAGTGATCTACAAAATGGTGTTATCACTGTTGATGTAAACAATACTGGTGACTTAGTAGGTTCGGTGTTTGCAGACGACAGTACTGTAATGATAGATAGTTTACTTGGTGCTATAAATTTAGATGGAACAATTCGCGGCAACGTGATTCCAGCAAATAATGCAACATATAACATAGGCTCAGCATCAAACAAATTTAGTACTGTAACCGCTAATACTTTTGTCGGAGAATTAAAAGGTAGCGTATTTGCAGATGATTCTACACTACTTGTTGATGCTGTAAATGGAACAATTCCAGGATATGTAAGCATTGCAACTTTAAAAGCAGAAGTAGCCGCAAGTGCAGATTTTGCTGCATTCAAAACACGAATAGCAGCACTTTAACGGAGAGATAAATGGCAGTTCAAACAATTAACATAGGTAACATTGCTAACGATGGCACAGGGGATAATCTAAGGCAAGCGTTCCAAAAAGTTAACACAAACTTTGCAGATTTAGATCAACGTTTTGATTTTAATAACACCATAGAAAATTTAGGCACAGGTGAAGGTGTTTTTTATACAAAAGAAAACAATGTTCAGTACTACAAGAGTTTAAAAGCTGGAAATAATATTAACCTTAGTAGCACCAATGACGAAATAACAATAAGCAGTACAGAAGCTTTTACAATACAAACAGATTCGGACAGTGTAAACGTATCCGGTACTGGAAAGTTTTTTGGTATCAAGGGCGGCACAAATATTGATACAACAATTACAAGTAACGATGTAAATGTTGCTATTGACCCTAACGGTTTAGTTGCGTTAGACACTTCTCCTACACTAGGTGGAACCCTTAACGCAAATAGTAACAATATTACAAACGTAGGATCAATAACTGCAAATAGCTTTATAGGAAACGTGGTTGGCACAGTAAATGGTGTGACTGTTACAGATGATTCTAATGCATTAGATTTTGGCGGATTTATACAAAATGTAACTACTGTCGGCTCATATATTATTGCCACTACTACAATTGATTATGGCAGTTTCACAAGCCCTGCATCGTTAACCAGTGATTTCGGAAGTATCTAATCCTAATAAATACAATAGGAGTAGATGATGCATATTGATCAAATTTGGACCAAAAAGTCTGGCAATACAATTGCTACACTAGAAGAAAATAGCATTGTTGCTGTAGATCTTCCGATATCAGAACCTACCGCAACAATTACTTTGATTAGCGGAAGTTTGCCAAAAGGTACACGTATAGTCGGACACCAAATTATAGGTACACCAGCTGAGGTTGCATATGAGACGAAGTACAGATTTGTTTTACGTGCTAGTTATAATAGCAATTTATATGATCGTACATTTAACATTATTGTAAATGGATCAGATGTACCTCAGTGGACTACTGCTGAAGATCTTCTACCGATTGGTAACAACAAGGCTTATTTTGTATTAGACAATGCTCTTGTTGATTTTCAATTAGAAGCAACAGACGAAGATACAAGAGCAGGGCAAACCCTAAGGTATAGTCTTGCAAGTGGTACATTACCACCGGGACTATCATTAACTGTTGATGGAAAAATACAAGGTATAGTTGACCCTATACTTGCTATAGAAAAAGCACAACAAGGTGGTTATGATATCGGTGCATATGATTACGGATCAGGCACAGGTTATGATTGGTATAGTTTAATCGCTCAATCATCAAACGGTTTTGATAGTTATTATTATGATTTAGTAAAATACGATATTAGTGTACCAACAAAAGTTCCTAGAAAGCTCAACAGATATTTTGAGTTTACTGTTGATTTAACAGATGGTGAATTTGTTATTCCTAGAACATTCCGTATATTTGTTGTAGGTGACGATTTCTTTACATCAGATGTGACTTTGATGCAAGCAGGTACAGGCACATTTACAGCAGATGTTAGTAAACTAAGAGCGCCTGTTTGGCTTACTCCAAGTGACTTTGGGTATAGGCGAGCAAATAACTATGTGTCTTTGCCTCTGCAAGTAATCAACAATGCCACACTAGAAGGGTTAGTTTGGTACAGGTTGGAAGAAATAAACGACGATGGTACTGACAGTTTACTTCCTCCTGGATTAGGATTAGATTTTAGAAATGGTTATATCGTTGGCAGAACTCCGTTTCAACCAAGTGTGACAAAAACTTATAAATTTACTGTAACTGCTACACGAGTAAGTTTCGACTCCGAACGTGTAGAACTCCAGCAATACGCTTATGAAGATGTAGCAAAAAACGCCGCTACTATAAAGATTAGCAAAACAGAAAAAATTACCGAGTTAGATCTAATAGGCAGAACTTTTACAGTTCTTGGATTTACCTATAAAATACTAAATGCCGATTTTAGTAATTCATTATATGATGAAATAACTTTGACTTTCGGAACAAAAACTGCTATACCTAAAGGAACAGAAATAAATTTAGGTATATTTGATCTTACAGAAGCAGAAGAAGCAAAATCTACTAAGACTTTCACTGTAAAGCTTTTAGGAGAAGTAGAAAGTGAAATTACATGGGTTACTGATGCAGACTTAGGGTCTATAAGTGCAAACTACGTAAGTGTTAAAAAAGTAGTTGCAACGTCATCAGTTACAAATGCAAACGTATTTTATACCTTAACATCGGGAAGTCTTCCACCTGGGATGCGTTTAAACTTTGACGGAGAGTTATTAGGAACTGTAAAAAGTTTTGGAAATGTAAATGAACAAGGACTTACAGTTTTTGATTCAAGCAGCACAAAATTTGATAACAATACCACTCGACTAGATAGAGAATTCAACTTTACAGTTACAGCAAAAGATCATTTTGGTTACAGTCTTAACACACGGACTTTCAAAATAAAAGTAGCTGACCCTAATGATAAAGAATTTAGTAATCTTTTTATCAAACCTAGCTTAATTAGATCAAAACGTGATAAGTTTAGAAATATAATAAACGATCCTCAAATATTTAAACCAGAATGGCTGTTTAGGCCTAGTGATGCAAATTTTGGCATACAAGACGATCCAAAAGTATTGCTCTATAGTGGCATTGAAACAAAAAATATGCAACACTATATTGCAGCAACTAATCTTTACGGAAAACGTAAAACGTATCAAATAGGCCAGTTAAAAACAGCAGTTGCTAAAGAATTAGGTACACAAAATATTGTATACGAAGTTGTTTATCTTGACGTAATTGATCCTAGTAATAGTACAACTAAATCAAAGACTAGAAAAACATATTTACATAATGACAACACACCTCTAGTCGTCAATAGTGCACACTACGATAATGAGGATGAATTGTATGATAGTGAGCCATACCATGTGGTAATAGGCACTCGCGAGCAAGGCGATATAATATTTGACTTTCGTTTAAATTTAACTGTGGAAACTAGAGAAAATGAAATTTTAGAATGGATTCTTGCAAATAAATTGTACGTAGGCAGTAATCTTGGTAATAATCTAGAAGTAGAAATTTCAAAAGTAGGAGCTGCGACTCACTATAAAATACGACCGACAAATCCAAATGTAGTCACTGCAGACTTTGATTTATACACTGTGGACAGCATTATTAAAAATAAGAAAACAATTGCAAGTATAGATAACCTTCGTGATGAAATTAAAAAAATAGGCGAAACCGAAAAAGACTTTTTGCCATTATGGATGCAAACTCCGCAAGATTCTATTGCAGAAATAGGATATGTGCCTGCTCTAGTATTATGCTATTGTAAACCAGGAACAAGTTCAAAAGTTATTGAAAAAATAAATAGTTCTAGTACTAACTTTAAGGAATTTGAACTGGATGCTGATAGGCTGATTATAGATAATGCAGAAAACAATGCAAATGATCAATATATTGTGTTCCAGGATAAAGAATACGTAGTTTAATGCAAACTGAAATCGAAGAATGGATACTGAATTTTGTATCTGTAAAAAGTAAAAAACTAGATGCAATTCCCTGTCCGTTTGCAAAAAAAGCCTTGTTGAAAAAGTCAATTAGGTATGTAGATTGCAATTCACAAAGTCTTACTGAAGAATTCGCTAGGTTAAAAGATAGCTGGGATGATAGCTTTGAAGTTGTAGCTTGTTTTGCTAACCAAGACCAGTTTACTGTATCTGAATTACAACAAATTGTAGATCAGTTTAATCAAGAATGCAAAGACAACGAAATTGATCTTGTTGCTTTAGAAGATCATCCTAAAGATGCAGAAATAATTAATGGTGAAACAATGAATTTCGGAAAAGCGATTCTTGTTTTATTGCAGCGTGCATCTAAACTATCAGAAGCAAGTAAAATATTAAAAGACCAAGGCTATTACAAAAACTGGAGTAATGAAAATTATCAAAGCGTTGTAGCATGGAGAGATAGTTGAATGAACTAATATATTCTAGAATAAATTTATCTAAAACTAACTATGAACTTTTACCAAATGCAAAAATGCTAGACTCGCCGCCAATTGACAATCTTAATCAAATTTACAAAGATTATTGTGTTTACAAACAATTTAAAAGTGTTATGCCTATTTTTGATAGTGATTATAATGCGTGTGATGTAATTGGATATTTTGATAGTGACAGATTGGTTGCCTTTAGCTTAATACATTTATTCGATGACGAGCATGCTGAATCATTACAATTTGCGTGGGACTATAAAAATCCAAAACTTAGGTTAGGTTATGCAAGTTTACAACACGAGTGCAGATATTACAAAGACAAAGGATATAAATTCTTGTACCTAGGATTAGCTGATAAGTATAAAGAAAAATTAGACGGATTTGAAATTCTAGGACCACTTCTATAATGGACGTTTATACAATTTATGCTGACCACAGTGAAGATACAAATGCACATGAGTTTGTAAGACTTATGAAAAAGTTTCTTGATAAAATGGTAAAGCTTCGACGCATGGAAACTTATCGTATCACAAGGATGAAGCTAGGATTTAGATCTATGGATCTACCTGAATTTAGAATTGACATGGAATTCAGTAACATGCAGCAGTTAGATGATGCAATGACTAGCGTTATTCGTAATGAAGAAAATATCGAAGGTGAACATGTAGGTTTTAACCATTTGGTAGACATAGAAACAATACAACATTTTTTATACAGAGACTTTCCAGATGACATATAGAATAGATAAAGTAAACAGCTACAACGGCTGGGACCCATTAAAGCAAGTTGTACTAGGCGATTGCTACCCCCCAGAGTTTTTTGAGGATATGAAAGATCATAAACTTCGTGATCTTATGCAAAGACTAGTAAGCGAAACTAGGGAAGATCTTGATAATATACAAAAAACTTTAGAAGACTTTGGCGTTGATGTTGTTCGCTTAGATCCACTTTATAATATGCGACAAGAAATTGGTTCGCCTACTACAATTATGGAATGGTTCGAAAATCGACATAGAGTAACATTCGGACAAGTTCCAAAACCTCCTATCACTCCGCGAGATCAATTTTTAGTTATGGGAGATAAATTTTACGTTACATCTGCCGATCATTACTACTTAGAACTAGCACACACTATGTTCGAAACCAACACTAGAGATGTTCTTGTCAATCCTAATATCACTGACTCCAGCTTAGTTGATGCTGCAAGGTTACAATACGACGGGTTAGCTAGAGGTGAAAAAGTTGGCCCAGTTGGACCTATTGCACAAAGTGACGATCAAGTAAGAAACCAAATTTTTGGCGAATTTAGACGACACCCATGGAACGGTATTAAGCCTTTTCAAACATGGGAAGAATGTTTGGAATTTTGGGACACAGCGGATCCTACAAATAACGACCATCATTATTTTTTACAATTAATTAGTAAAGTAAGCCATAGTAGTTTTGCTCCATGTGTTACTCGAGTAGGAGATAAAATTATATGCGATATACAAGATTTTAAATCTATTGACAAGGTTATGACTAAATTTACAGAATTCCAGCAAGTAACTGCGGCAATTGGTGGTCATAATGACGGTAGTATAAACTTACCTAGGCCAGGCTTGCTAATCTGTGCCCCGTGGGAAGATCCTGATTTTTATAAAACCACATTCCCAGGATGGGATATAGTTCAAATTGATCATACAGGACAAATGCAACATGATTGGGGAAGTTGGAAAAATGATAAAGCTGAAACACAAGGTAGATGGTGGAGTCCATTTAACAAAGAAAATCCTGAAATAATTGACTTTGTTGATAGTTGGTTAAATGAGTGGGTTGGATATGCTGAAGAGACACTTTTCGAAGTCAACATGCTCAGTGTTAATCCAGAAACTATTTTATCTTTGAATTATCAAAAAGATGTACACAAAGCACTTAAAAAGCACGGCGTAGAGCCAATATACTGTAGATTTAGACATAGAAATTTTTGGGATGGCGGTTTACATTGTTTAACACTTGATACTGTTCGCGAAGGCGGCATGCAAAATTATTTTTAGTATAAATAGTATATATTGAGGAATTAGAAATGGCAAGTAGTATTACAGCTGACAATATAGATGCTAACTATCCAGTAGCAGGTCAAGACAATAATAGTCAAGGTTTTAGAGATAACTTTAATTTGATCAAAAACAGTCTTGTAGCTGCAAAAAGCGAAATAGAATCACTGCAAACTAACACTGCAAAACTAAACGCAGATAATGATTTTAACGGTGTAAAAATTGCTAACACTAGATTAGAAAACTGGACACAATCTGTATATTCATACGGTTCTGTAGCAGGTGATTTAGAAGTTGATTGGGCTAATGCGCCATATCAAACTATACAAGCTTCTGCAAATATTACACTTACTTTGAGTAATTGGCCTGCTAGTTCTAAGTATGCAAAAATGTTATTGCAACTCACTAGCGACGGATCATCAAGGACCTTATCTTGGATAGTTGCTAACGGCGGAACACTGAAAGTAGATACAAGTTGGCCTAGTTCGTTTACTGTAAGTAGCACAAATGATCCTGTATTTGTTGAATTATGGACAACAAACGGCGGTGTAACTGTGTTTGGCAAGTATTTGGGCTTATATGATACACCATGATACTAGGTAATCTCAGTGATTTATCTGAAAAAGAAATTCTCGAAAAAATAGACGACTTGTCTAGAAAATACTTTATTGCAGGTGCTAATCAACAATTACAAGAGCAAATTGCTAGTGCAATTGACTTATTTAAAATTGAATTAGAAGAACGTAAATTTAAAAATAAACCAGATCAAGGCAATAATGATCTTGACAATTTAATCAATATAGATTAAAATAATACATGCTTATGAAAACAGATCATCTAGGTGTACCTCGTTTCACCAATCAAAATCTTATCGATATGATTTACAGTGGCAATGCTAACAAATGCCATGTTGTTTTATGCGAACCAAGTGACGAAGTAGATAAGTTTAACACTGCTATGGAAACACAAGGTCTTGATAAGTTACAAAAATATATTCCTTTAGATGTAGACAAAACACAGTTTGATGCAGTGTGTCAATCAGAATGGTTAATGCCTGATACATATAAACAACTAGATGTAGTTCAATGGCTTTATGATGCACAGTATCTTAGACATCATAATGAAAAAAGAATAAGACGAATAAAAGACGAATTGAGAGAATATGAAAAACATGGTATGTATGATCTGTTAAGATATTTGATTTATCTAGTAGACTTCATGCGAGAAAATAACATTGTATGGGGCGTAGGGCGAGGTAGCTCTGTAGCTAGTTACGTGCTATATTTAATAGGTATACACAAAGTAGATAGCTTTAAATATAATTTAGACTACAAAGAATTTTTAAGATAAGTAATACACGGGATTAGATATGAGTAAAAAATACATTAGTACAAAAACATATAGACAAATTGCACCTTGTGCATACCGCCAATGGCGAGCAGATAGTCATTGTAATCTAGTACATGGCTATGCATTTTCTTTTCATTTTGAATTTGAAACAGATGATCTAGATGCTCGTAATTGGGTTGTGGATTTTGGCGGTTTACGACCGCTAAAAGATAAACTTGAAGACTGGTTTGATCACACACTGCTAGTTGCAGAGGATGATCCGCAACGTGAACATCTACTTAAACTAGGTGAACTTGGCCTTGCAAAGATTACAGAAGTTGAAAAAACCGGGTGTGAAGGTATTGCTGATTTCTTGTATGAATACATCAACACTATATTCTTACCAAGTTGGGAACCCGGAGAACGTGTTTGGTGTTCTAAAGTAGAAGTTCGCGAAACAGATGCTAACATGAGTATGCGTGTTGGTCATAGAGAAGACAACGAGTTTGACTAAGGAGAGTTAAATGGTACAAAAGAATCCAGGTAGAAAACAACATCGAACTATGCGTGGCAAGTTAGTAGACATGGATATGCTGCGTAAGAAAAATGAGTTAACTCCAGCAGTAGGAAACATGAACGTTAATGCCAGAGGTGACGAAATAGGTCCAGGTGGCAAAATTGTTCGTACTCGAGAGGAAGTTTTAGCCGAGTATTACAAAAACAATGATGCAGTAATCGCAGATCCAGGGCCACAAGAGGACTAACATGAAAAAGTTTAAATCTAAAGTAAGAGCTATTGGAGATAAAGTTCTTGTTTCGGACATGGATTTTGGTGATCAAAAAACCAAAGGTGGTTTGATTATATCTAGTGATGATGGTAAAACCCGTGGCGTTCACGCTCGTTGGGGACGTGTATTTGACAAAGGTCCTCGTAATACTGACGAGTATGATATCGGTGACTGGGTGCTTATAGAACACGGTCGCTGGACTAGAGGTGTGGACTTCGAAACAGATAATTTTACTGGCACTATTCGCATGGTTGATAATGCAGCAGTTTTAGGCTACAGTGAAACAAAACCTGCTGACGTAATATTTGGTAATGAGTATAATGACGGGGATCACATGACAGTAGACCCAAGTGATTTTATACAAAAATGAGAATATTCAATAAAAAGAAACCTAAACAGGTAGTAAAAAAAGCAAGAGAATTTTCACCATATGAGCGTAAAAATGGTGAGAAAATGTCCGACATTGAAAAAATGGATCAAGGATTTAACGGTTCAACATACACAGTTAATGGTATTGATATTGACTTTTCATGAACAAGGTCACTGCGCACAAACAAAAAGTTTTGGAAATGAACCAAGACTTATGGCAAACAAGTGTGCAGCGACCCTGTTTCATTGATACTGGATTAGTTTATCCTCCAGGTGCTGGCGGGAATTTTTTACTAAGCTGTTTACAATCTGATTGTCAAATAAGTGCTTCTAGCGCTAACGAATATTTTTTCCTAGACAGTGTGAAATCTCCGCTAGATGATTATCCTACAGCTACAGATACTTTTTTAGATAAAGATTGGTCAGATAGACAATATGTAGAATCAGTTGTAAATTTGTATAATAACCAATATGTCAATAATGTACAGAACAAAAACAAATTTTACTTACATCATTTTTTTCCTACAATTCTAAGCATGACTTGTAATTTACATATTGATGATCTTATTGTTGTTAATGAATCTAAGTATACATTTATGTTGACTAATTTAATAAAAGAATTAAAACTTTTTGCCACAAGGGATTTTAACAATCCATATGCAATAGAAGAAATTTTCTATCATAATTGGCCCGAAGTAAAAAAACTTGATCAGTTTGGGCTCGAAGCTGGTACTTGGAATCTTGCTTATATTAGTTTAAATGAATTATTACCGTCTATACAATATAATAGCACAATGCACTGGAGATATATACTACATACTCAAGTCTACAAACAGTATGTGAATAAAAAGACTGCCAAGGAATTTTTACAAGATTTTTTTCGTAAATACTTTCACCTTATACAACATCATGCAAAACATCTCAACCATGACTATTATCAAGCAAGTTTAGAAGATGCAGCAACTTACACACGAAATTTACATGTATACGAGTACGATGAACTATTTTTTGATTTAAAGATACCAGACAAATTTTTTAGCTTTTGGAAAACAAAGGATACCAAAAAACAACAAAAATATAATTATAGGAAAAAAGTAGCAGAGTATAGTAATAGAACAATAGCTCAACTCAAAGAAATCATGCCCTTTATTCCAAATAGGCATTACAAAAGAGTGATGAATAAATTAATTCAGCATTTACAAAAAAAACTATACACCGCATGTGCTGAACATCATATTAAACTAGTTGACATAACTAGAAATACATAGTAGTATAAATTTTTAACAGGATGTGAATAATGACTAATATTGTTGATTTAAACAAGTATAAAGAGTTTGTAGATGCTGTAACCAGCAACGAATCTAAGTCTGTTGTACAAATGTACAATCGTATGGTTGATATAGACACAGGCGTTAACGGTGCTGAAGTAAACAGTGCACGCCTTCTTACTGGTGCTATCGGACTTGCAAGCGAAGCAGGTGAGTTTGCTGAGATTGTAAAGAAAATGATCTTCCAAGGTAAGCCATGTGACGAAGAAACTATTTTCCATATGAAACGTGAGCTTGGTGATATTATGTGGTATTGGATAAATGCTGTAAATGCAATCGGCGAAGATCCTAACGAAGTAATAGCAGAAAATGTAAAGAAACTAGAAGCACGTTATCCAGGTGGAGAGTTTGACGCATTTTACAGTGAGAATCGTAAAGACGGCGACTTATAGTGAACAACTACAAATTAAGAGATAAGTTTGATCGTAAAGCAAGCCTATGGAATAAATTTATCCGTGCATGTGCTGAATCTATGAAAAACAATAATCTTGATTTGTTTTTGCTGACAAATGATAAATTAAAAGTCAAAACATGGATGCAGGATTTTGTTAGCACAGAACATATCTTACCTCCTTTAGTTATAGACAAAGATCCTGCTGTAGTTTTTGAAAAAACCAAAATTCCTAATTTTTATCTCAAATGTAATTTATATTCAGGATTAAATGCTAGGATTCAAGACGGGAAGTTTTGCTTAGGACGTACTACAGATGCAACCGATTATAATGGATATTCTAAGTTTAAAAATGATCTGCTAACTTTATATCAAAAGGAAAGTTTTGGTTTATATGAATACCAAAAGTGTGGCGATCCTTTGTACTTTAGCGAGTCTGCTTTAAATGATATTGTAGATTATAAACACTTTTTTATCTATGGAGATCATTTTATGACTCAAACTGTGTATAATATAGAACAAGGTACTACTAATATAAAAGAAGCAATGGTCTGGCCTGATGGAAGTCCTGTTGGAGCCCAACTGGTCAATGCAATTAGCCAAGCCTTTGTAAAACCAAAATCATGGAATCAACAAATTGCGGTTTGCAAACCAATAGCAAAGTATTTTGACTTTATACGTATTGATGTAATCACACAAGAAGACAGTGATAAGTTTTATATAGCAGAAATAGAACCATTGCCCCGACGTGGTAACTACAAAGCAAAAGACATAATGAAAATCATAAATCCAAAACTGCAAAAAGATTATGGCATTATATGAGCGGTCAGCGTAGATTTTTAAAATTATGGGCAAGAACTGTAGGAATGCCAATAGGCTTAAATGATGAAGATAAACCTGAATTCTTGCCAATTCCTCAAACAGATGTAATAAGAGCTTTAGTATTTAGAACATTTTGGATTGTGTTACATATTGTGACATGTTTTGCTATTATTGCAGGCAATGGAAGAGTGTTGGGCTTTTGGTAGAACGTATAAAACTTTTCTTTGCATGGTATAAACTATTGCTTTCTAAGAAATATCATGCTATAACTAGTATACAAGATGCGTGGTATAACTCTGCGTATTACACACTTGATGGAAAATATAAAGAATCATATGTTCAAAAACAGAAAAGAATACACTGAATGGGCCCTCGATTTACTTGACAAGTATGGCGTTAAAGATCCCAGCACTTACAGCGCAGCTGAAATAAAGCACTACAATCCAAATATTCCAGAGTGGCTTGTAGATCAACACGTGGGGAATAGAGATAAAAAATGAAAGAACTTTGGGTAGAAAAATATCGTCCAAATACAGTAGACGGTTATGTATTTAGAGATGATGCACAGCGTAATCAAGTAAACACTTGGATTAAAGAACAGACTATTCCGCATTTGCTGTTCAGCGGTAATGCAGGAATCGGTAAAACAACTCTAGCAAAGCTGTTGTTTAACGAGCTTGACATTAATCCGCTTGACGTACTTGAGATTAACGCAAGTCGCACTAACTCTGTAGACGATGTTCGTGATAAAATTGTAAACTTTGTGCAAATGATCCCTTTTGGGGACTTTAAAGTTGTGTTGTTAGACGAAGCTGACTATTTGTCTCCAAACGCACAAGCAGCGCTTCGCGGTGTGATGGAAGAGTATCACAGTACCGCACGTTTTATTCTAACGTGTAACTATCCAAACAAAATCATTCCTGCTATTCATTCACGTTGTCAGGGCTTTCACATTGCTAAGATCGATCAAACAGAGTTTACTGCTCGTATTGCAGAGATTTTGATTACAGAAGGTATTACGCCTGACTTAGACACACTTGATACATTTGTCAAAGCAACATATCCCGACTTGCGTAAGTGTATTAACATGGTACAGCAAAATGTAGTCAACAGTGCGCTAGTAATGCCACAGCAAGGCGATGCTGGCGAGGTTGACTGGAAACTGGATATGGTCGAACTGTTTAAAGCAGGAAAAATTCAAGAAGCTCGTAAAATGCTTTGCGGCTCAGTACGAGCAGAAGAAATGGAAGAAATTTACCGTTGGCTGTATGATAATATAGAGCTGTTCGGAAACGAGCAGCAACAAGACCAAGCAGTGCTAATTATTAAGCAGGGCTTGGTTGATCACACCCTTGTAGTAGATCCTGAAATTAATCTAGCTGCTACACTAATTAGGCTTGCAAGACTAGGAGAATAAAATGCGTGGACATCTCGAAGTATTTGTAGGCCCAATGTATGCAGGAAAAACCAGTAAACTACTTCAGCGTGTTCTTTGGCTTAATCATCAGCACAAAAAAGTCCTTGTAGTCAAACCTAGCAAGGACAATAGATATAGCGAAGACAAGATTGTAACTCACAACCAATTAAGTTACCCTTGTATTAGTGTAAAAACACTTCAAGATGTAAATGAAAACTATAATATCCAACCTTATAATTTTAACACTGTTTGTTTAGATGAAATTCAATTTATGGATAACGATCTAATGTACGAAAATGTAGAACAGTGGTTAGCAAATGGTGTTAATGTTATTGGAGCTGGCTTAGACCAAGACAGTAGAGGGGTGCCTTTTGAAAGTGCATGCACACTTATGGGTCTAGCTGATACTGTAGAAAAAATTACAGCGGTTTGCACAACTTGTGGTAAGCCTGCTACTAAAACATATCGACTCGAAGCATCTGGAGATCGTGTACAGGTAGGTAGTATGGGCATGTATGAACCACGATGCGTAGAACACTGGGAACCTAAGTAGTGATAGAACAATTTGCAGTATTAGCAGCAGGTACATTGTATGGTTTAATTATTGGTATTATTCCCAGCGCTGGCGCCACTACAGGACTAATTGCACTTTTCTCAGTTATAGGATATTTTTCTGGTGATCCTTACCTAGGTGTTATTTTTTGTATGGCTGTTGTAGCTGCATCTACTACAGGTGATACTTTTGCCGGCGTGCTGTTAGGAATTCCAGGAGCAAATTCTGCTGCTGCTACAATGATAGACGGACATCCGCTTGCACTGCAAGGCAAAGCAACTTATGCAATTACAGCAGCAGTGACAACAAGTACAGTAAACGGAGTGCTATGGGGCCTTTTAACTTTTGCTTTGTTGCCATTTTATACAAAATTAATGTTGATATTCGGTATACCTGAATTATGGGCGTTTACCATGCTTGCTTTAGCGTGTGTTGGTTTTATTTCTAGCAAGTGGTGGTTGCGTAGTTTAATTGCTATTGCTATAGGTATAGCACTTGGGTATATTGGAACTGACCCTGGCACAAACGCTGATAGATGGACATTTGGTTGGCAATATTTAGGCGATGGATTACAGTTGATGCCTGTAGTTGCAGGATTATTCGCATTTCCAGAAATGATCAAAGGGTTACGTCAAGGAACCTCTATTGCAAAAATAAGTACAGATCAAACTGCTCAAACTTTTGATGGCATAAAAGCTGTATGGCAAAATAAATGGGATGCACTAAGAGGTGGATTTATAGGTGCATTTATTGGCTTACTTCCGGGCTTAGGTGGAAGTATTAGTGATTGGATTTCTTATGGATCAACTGTCGCAGCAAATCCTAAAGAAAAATTTGGTAATGGAAATATCAAAGGTGTCATAGGCCCCGAAGGATCTAACAACGCACAAAAAGCTACAAGTATGATTCCAACAGTGCTATTTGGAATCCCAGGAGCGAGTTTTGCTGCTGTAATAATTGCGTTGTTTATGTATTTAGATTTTGAATTAGGCACACCTGACCTAGCATATGATACACAATTTTTTAACAGCTTAACCTTCGGCTTTTTAGGGGCCACTGTACTGGTTGGAATTTTCTGCTTAGTTTTTACAAAATATATTGCCTTAATTACAAAAGTGCCGTATAAGTTTTACTTTCCTATTCTAGTTGTTTTTATTATTTGGGCATGTGTTCAATACACAGGTGGTTGGGAAGACTATGCAGTGCTTGCAGGCTGCACTGCACTTGGATTGCTTGCAAAAAGATTTAAGTTTTCAAGACCTGCAATGTTAATGGGTTTTATTCTAGCAGATAGAATAGAAGCACTTACTTTGCAAATGATCACATTATATAACTTTGACAAATTAATAGATAGACCTATTTTCTTAGGACTTGTTTCTCTTATTATAATAGTTCTAGTATGGGGTGTGTTACGTAGGCAAAAGTTGGAATATGCATAATGAAAAAAGGTCCATATTTAAACCAAAAATATGAAAACTGGAACGGATCACGTTGGCAATATACAAAATCACAATCAAAGTGGCACTTTGACTCAGCAAAGCAAACTACAGATTATGTTAATGTCTGTACATTTGCAGGTGAATGGGACTATGCTGTAGAGCAATGTCTTGCTAGAGCAGTAGATGCTACGTGGGCCACAAGAAACAATTATATCAAAGATCCTGGTCAAAAAAAGAAACCAATGTATTCTGCTACTGCTGAAGAAATGGATTTATTTAAAGCGGGAGCTAATCCTAAACAGGAAATATTTCAACGTGCTAAAGCAGAAGACTTTGAAATTTTTAATAAAATTGCTGAGTACTTTGGAATGACAGAATCATCGATAAAGTTTCACAATCAACGCACTGGACAAATGTTGAATCTGCACATAGATAATTTTGCAGGAAGAAAAGAACGGGGAAATAGCTTTAAAACAATTAAAGCCGACAATAATCCAGAATTAATGCGTAGATTTGTAATAATGCTTGACGATTGGAAACATGGTCAAGTGTTCCAACTAGGTAATTCAAACTGGCATCAATGGAAACGAGGCGAGTGTATTACCTGGGAGTGGCGTGATATCCCACATGCTACTTGTAATATGGGTTGGGATAATCGTCCAATGCTGCAAATTACAGGTTGGACTACAGAAAGAACACACGAGATAGTATCAAATGGTTCTAAAACTAAAGTAGTAAACGTTTAAGCAGTGAATAACAACAACGATAAAACTGCACTAAAAAGGAGAAATAAATGTTAAAAAAACTACTAATATCAGCAACACTTTCGGTAGGTGTTGCAACGTCTGCTATGGCAGATTATACTATGATTGTACCGCAGAAACCAGGCGGCGGCACTAGCGTATGGGCCGAAATCGTAGCCGGAGAGCTGGAACCGTTTTTGGGCGAAAACATTCGCATCAAACACATTCCAGGTGCAAGAGACATTCCAGGCTTTAATGAATGGCATAATGAAATGCGTGATAACGATAAAATTATTATGGTATCTCATGGCGGTAACGGCGTGTCATTCTTACAAGAGAATGTAGACTACAATTATGGAGAATATGAATCCATCGGTCTAATGAATCTAAATATCATTGCAGGTAAAATTAAGGGTGCTGATATGGATAATCCATCATTTGCAGCTGGATCTGGACAAACTCCAGAAGCTTTTGCAATGACTTTACTTATTTGTGGTCCTGATAAGACTATAGATGAATATGTTTCTTGTTTTAAAGATCATGTTACATGGGTACCAGGCATGTCTGGTAGTGAACGTAGGCTAGCATTTAAACGTGGAGAGCTAACAGGCACTAGAGAAAATCCTGCTGCTTACAAAAAACACGTTGAAGGTAATTCAGATGCAGAAGTATGGTTTCATCACGGAATTCTAGATGCTGCAACAGGTACACATTCTGATGATCCTAACTATCCAGGTTACCAGCTTGAAATCCTTTTTGAAGAACGTTGGGGCGTAGAACCTAGCGGAGACATGTACAATGCGTATAAACTAGTAAAGTCTTTTAGAGATGGTTTACAAAAAGCACTTTGGGTAAATGCTGGTAATCCTAATGCAGAAACTTTGCAAAATGCTCTTACAGCAATGGCAAATGATGCAGCAGCTACAGAAGTAATTCGCAAAAAAGTTGGTGATTACGAGTGGCTTATAGGTGCAGCAGGTAATGCACAACGTGATACTTTAATGACGTTTATTACTGAAGATGCCCTTCAAGATCTTGTGCAGTTTAACACAAAAGCACTTGGCTTGAAGTCAATTTACAAGGAAGACTTAGTAAACTAATGAAATATAGAATTCTATTAGTTGCACTAGAGGCTGAGTTACCTTACAAACGTGCTCCAAGAAACTGTAAAGTATTTTACACAGGAGTAGGTAAAGTAAACGCTGCATTTGTAGCAACTCAGGCAATAGCGGAAGCCCATTCATTGGGCTTCCATCCTGAAGTTTATAACTATGGGACTGTCGGCTCATGCAACAGCAACTTACAGGGTTTGCATCGTATAACAAAATTTGTGCAGCGTGATATGAATGCAGAGCCGCAGGCGCCACGGGGAGTTACTCCGTTTGAAGCAGGTTTGCCTTATTTAGATTTTTCGTTTGATATGTCTCCAAGCTTAGTGTTAGGAACGGGGGACCAATTTGTACACGAGCTCGAACCATGGCTTGTTCTTAATGATATTGACATAGTAGACATGGAAGCATATGCTATTGCGGCTGTTTGTAAAAAAATGAATGTGAACCTTACGTGTTATAAGTATGTTACTGATTATGTCGGAACACCGCATCAAGCCGACGTTTGGCAAGAACGTGTAGCAGACGGTGTTGATGAATTTTTGAGAGTGATGAATGACGTACATAGTTAATGATAGTTGTATAAACTGTAAGCACATGGACTGTGTAGAAGTATGCCCTGTTGACTGTTTTTACGAAGGTGAAAACATGCTGGTAATACATCCTGACGAATGTATTGATTGCGGAGTATGCGAACCAGAATGCCCTGCAGATGCAATCCTACCTGAAGAAGCAGACGGTGCTCGAGAATGGATTGAATTTAATAAAAAATGGAGCGAATTATGGCCAAATATTACGGTAATGCGCAAAGACGACGTGCCAACAGATGCAAAAGAATGGCACGGAATAAAAGATAAAATAAAATATTTTTCAGAACAACCAGGAAAAGGTGATTAATTGTTATGATAAGACTAGTTAGCTACTCGCAGCCAGCAAAAGAATTTAAAAACGAAGGTATAGATGATGTGCAAGATCTAATTGCTTTTTGCGCTAGAGTAAGCAATCCTTCAAATCAAATCAATACAGAAACATCTGAAAAACTAATTAAATACCTTATAAAGCACAAACATTGGTCACCGCTTGAAATGACTAGTGCTTGTTTAGAAATAAACACTACACGTGATATTGCTAGACAAATTCTAAGACACAGATCATTTAGTTTCCAAGAATTTTCCCAACGGTATGCTAATCCTGCTGAATTTGGTGATCAGTTTGTTATCAGAGAAGCAAGACTACAGGATACTAAAAATAGACAAAACTCTATTGATGTTGAAGACCTAGAACTGCAATCTTGGTGGGATGCACAGCAAAAATTTGTAATTGATCATGTGTCACGAATATATCAAGAAGCTATCGATAAAGGTATTGCTAAAGAACAAGCACGGGCAATTTTGCCAGAAGGCAATACAAAATCTAGATTGTATGCAAATGGCACTATAAGAAGTTGGATTCATTATATTGAACTTAGAGCAGCTAACGGAACGCAAAAAGAACATATGGAAATTGCACAAGTTTGTGCAAAGGTAATTGCAGAAATATTTCCGCTAGCCAATGATTTGTTAACAAACGTAGATTGATGCCATTTATAGGTTGGGATAAACAACGTAAAACAAGGTGGCACAAAAAGTTTGCATGGCTACCTACAAAAGCAGCAAGTGGGAAAACAATATGGCTTTCCCACTACTACATTCGTACAATTGAAATTGTACGAGGAAATTCTGTTACTATTGAATCAATAGGTACAGTTTATACTCACCACGAGTATTTGACTTATTTAATGAAACATTAATTGTATACTCTTAATACCTCCGCTACTACTGGATGTCTTTCAATGTCATACTTGTCAAACTGAACTGTAGAGATATGAGCTGTGGGTGTTCTAAGCAGTCTATTCATAAACAAATTTAAGCCATTGTTATCGCCGCGATCTGCTTGTGCTAAATCACCAGTGATTGCCATTTTACTACCTTCGCCTATTCTAGTTAAAAACATCTTCATTTGATTGTCGGTTGTATTTTGCATTTCATCACCTATGATGTACGCATTTTTAAATGTGCGTCCTCTCATAAATGCCAAAGGAGCAATTTCCAAAACTTCTTCGTACATCATTGATTCTATTTTTGATTTAGGAAAATGTTCTAACAAAACGTCTCTGATAGGTCTAATCCAAGGTGCCATTTTTTCTATTAAATCACCTGGTAAATGACCTAGTTCTTCATCGTTTTCGACTACTGGTCGAGTAACTATAATTTTGTCTACTTTGCGTTCTTTAAACGCTTTCACTGCTGCCTTTACTGCTAATAATGTTTTGCCTGTGCCTGCTGGTCCTGTGCCTATAACAATGTGTTGGTTAAAATCTAATAATCGTCTTATATATTCATCTTGCTTTATGTTCCTTGGTGTTAATTTAATTACGTCCTTTGCGTAGCTGGGTTGTTTTTCAACTTTCCGCTTTGCACCCATATAGCTCTCCTTTTGCCCAGGTGTGATACTCCCTACAAAAATATTTATGTTTGCCTTGATAAAGAAATATACTGCTTTTGTAGATAAATACATTATAAGGATGCAACCATGTATAATGTAGAAAACTTACTAAACAATATCGACAGAGTATACAACAGCACAACTAGTTTTCAGATACTAAAAGATTTTGAAAGAGTGCTAGATGAATACTTTGACATTTACGTGTTTGAAAACTGGGAAAATGGAGAGTTGCTCAAAGGACCAGAATCATCTAAGTATTGGGTAACCTGTTACTTCATGTGGCGTGATTCAGAACGTCCTGATCTTTCTGCATTGAAACGTATGAAATCAAACGGTGTAAAAGTAAAAGTAGGCACAAACTACCTAGTAGAACCTATAAAGATACGTAAACCAGATGATATACGACCTGGTACTAAAAAGGGCAAGTTTAAGCGTACTAAAATGTGTATAATTGGCATTAAAATACCTAAGTCGCTTATGAAATCAGTGTACGGTGGACAAGACATATTTAAGAAGCAGGAAACAGAAGATGCAACTCCGCAGCCGCCAGCAGAAGACATGAGCATGGGCATGCCAGTTACTGATGCAAACATGGGCATGGGAACATTATAACATGGGACTTAGAGCAGGCGATCTTAAAGATCTTGTTAAACCAACATTTGAAGTAGATACATACTCCAGCAAAATGGGCGAAGATAAAAACATTATTACTTTGTCCTTTAATGTAAAAAGCGAGCTGCCTGCGCAAGACTTAGTAAAGTTTTTCGAAGCAGGCTATGATTTTATTTTAGATAGTGCTGTATCTAGCGGCGAACAAGATGATGGTTTCTTTAGAGTATTTGTAGAAATGCCTAGAAACAAAAAATCTACAAAGAATATTATGGAACTGCTTGACGGTGTAAAAAAATTAACCGGAACAGAAGATTATAAGTTTAGATATTACAAAAATTTTAAGTCTTACGATGCAAATCAAGAACTAATAGACGAGCATGTAATAGTTGATCCAAATTTATATGGTGTGAAACGTAAGACTGCAGAAAGTTACAATGCAGATAATTTCTTTTCAAAAAGCCATGTTGATACAATTATCTTAGAAGAAAACGACATACTTGTACTAAAAAAGAAATATGCAGATCCAGCATATTTCAAAGTGGTAGACTTTAACACACATAATGAAATTTTTAATAACTTAACAGAAAGTTATAATTTCAATGATTTTGGGGAGGTAATTTACCTAGTAAAATATATAGGTGATTACGATATAACAAAATATGGTAACAAAATAATAATAGAAAACAAGGGTTACTGTTTAGTTACAGAAAGGTTATAGAATGTTTAGAGCACAATTGATTGCTATTATAGTAATCGCTCTAATACCCGTAGGAATCGGTGCATATTGGTACGTAAGTGGTTTACAAAGAGCTTTAGAAGTATCTCGAGCAAACGAAGCAAAACTACAAGCTGCTGTAGCAACAAACGAAGAAGCTATAAGAGTATTAAAACGAGATTTTCAACTAGCTTCTCAAGAATTACAAAAAGTAAATGATGAATTTGCAGCTATACGCAGACAAAACGAAAATCTTATTGGTAAATTAGAGAAACACGATTTAGGTTTGCTTGGCGAAGCAAAGCCGGTGTTAGTAGAAAGAATTATTAATAGAGCTACTGAAAAAGCAAATAGATGTATCGAGATATTAAGCGGTGCAGAATTAACAGAAAAAGAACTTAACGCTGCAAGTGGAAATTCTTTTAACAGTGAGTGTCCTTGGTTATGGCAACCGCCAGTAGTTGAAGAAGAAGGTGAAGCAGATGAAAATTAAAGTTATTTTAAGCTCAATTCTTCTACTTGCACTTACATCCTGTGGAGCTATTCCTAATGTGACGCCTATTGAAGTAACAAGTGCGCCTACTGAAAGATTAAAACTTACTCTTCCTGATATAGATGCAGTTACCCAGAAAGAAGTTTCTTGGGTTTTAATTACAGAAGAAAACTATGAAGAAGTTTTTGCAGAATTAAAAGAAACAGGTGAGCCAGTTGTATTTTTTGCTCTTACTGATACAGGATATGCAAACATATCTATCAACTATCAAAATGCAAGACAAATTATACAGCAACAGCAAGCCATTATAGCAGCATATGAAAACTATTATGTTAATGTAGACACTGCAGAAGTTAAATAAACTAGTACCTATTACTTTGGGAGGGCAATATGGGCAAAAAATTAGAATCAAATTCTATCTACAATCAATTTGATGTAGATGGAGACGGGGTAGTTACAGACGAAGAAATGCGTCAAGCAGAACGTATGATACAAATAGAAAACGACGATAAAAAACAAGATGCACAGCGCAATATGGCATGGTTTGCATTAGGCGGTATGTTGCTTTATCCTTTTTCTATCATTGCTACAAGTGCGTTTGGATTTGAAACTGCCGGTCAGTTACTAAAAGACATTGCACCTACTTACTTTGTGTCTGTTGCAGCTATTGTAGCTGCATTCTATGCAAAAGAAGGTGTAGAAAACTTCGGCAAGAAGAAAGACGCTGAATAAGTATATGCATGGACTACTATGCTACACTCGGAGTGTCAAACACTGCTTCTCAGGATGATATCAAGACTGCATTTAAAAAACTTGCTCTTGAACATCATCCTGATCGGGGCGGCGATGAAAAAAAGTTTGCACAAATTAGTGAAGCATACGATACATTAAAAGATGTTGTAAAACGCAAAGAGTATGACGATCCAAAAGTTTTTAGTTATAACTCTAAAACAGATTTTGATTCTTGGCTTAACAAAGAGTTTTATTACAGGACAGGCAGACGTAATCAAAATATTAAAATAACGTATACAATATCTTTTGCTGAGCAATTTACTGGTAAGCATACTGACCTAAGCTATCAATTACCCAGTGGAAAAACAAAAACAGTGTCTATCAAAATTCCAAAAGGAATCGCACAAGGACAGAACTTGACTTTTTCAAATTTAGGTGATGATTCAAATCCTTATGTTGAATCGGGCGCACTTATACTGTCCATAAAAGTTAAAAGTACACCAAATTGGCAGCGTGAAGGTAATGATGTACGTACATCAATTAAAGTAAATGTACTAGACCTTATATTAGGTACAAAAGTTTCTTTATCAACTCCAATTGGCAAAGAATTTGTATTAAATATTAAACCCGGCACTAAACCAAATACAGTGCTAAGTATACCCGAGTATGGCATTCCGCATCTAAGCACAGGCATTTGCGGAAATGTTTTAGTAAAAATCGAAGGCGAAGTTCCATTAATTACAGAGGATTCTATAATTGATAAATTAAAGCAAATACGTGATTCAATGTAGAAAAAACTTTACCTTTTGGCATTTTTGTTGTAATATACAACATACAAATAAAATAAGAGTGAATATTAAATATGTTAAACACCACAGAAGAAGTACAATTAGCTTTTGACAAGGCATTACGTGACGCTACAAAATTAAGTCACGAGTATATCACATTAGAGCATCTTACATTTGCTATTCTTTGTGTAGAAGAATTTGAACAAGCACTGAAGGATATTGATATAGATGTGTCTGAATGTAAGACTAATTTAGAAAATCATCTTCTGAATGAATGCAATGATATTGTTTCTGATAAAGGACAAAAGGTTAAAAGGACTAGAGCAGTTGAACGTGTACTTCAACGTGCCTTTGCACAGTCTCTTTTTAGTAATAGAGACAAAGTAGGTCTAGGTGATGTTATACTAAGTATGCTGCACGAAAAGCATTGTTTTAGTGTTTACTTTATGACACAAGCCGGCATCACAAAAGAAAAGATTGCAGAGCACCTGTTCAGTGAATTATTAGATGCTGAAGGTTTTGGTGGTGTTGCCGGTGGTAGTGCTTTAGAGCGTTATGCAGATAATCTAACAGCACTAGCCGAAGAAAATAAGATTGATCCAGTAATCGGTCGTGCAGAAGAAATTGAAAGTATTGCGCTGGCATTGGGCCGACGTACAAAAAACAATGTGCTTCTAATTGGTGATCCCGGTGTAGGCAAAACCGCAGTGGCAGAAGGTCTTGCACACAAGATTAACAACAAAGAAGTTCCAGAATTTTTGCACGACTATGAAGTTTTTAGTCTACGTATTCCATCGTTGCTAGCAGGCACAAGATATCGTGGCGAATTTGAAGAACGTATGGAACACTTGTTAGAAGAATTAGAAGAACGTGACAACTTAATCTTATACATCGACGAAGCACATATGATTAACGGTGCTGGTGCAGGTAACAGTGAAAATCCTAACGATCTAGCAAATATTCTTAAGCCTGCACTAAGTAAAGGCAAGATTAAAGTAATTGCAAGCACTACATGGGGCGAATATCGCAAATATTTTGAAAAAGATAGTGCTCTTATGCGTAGATTCCAACGTGTAAGTGTAGATGAACCTAGCATGGATACAACAAAAGAAATTCTGCTTGGTATAAAAAAATATTACGAAGAATTCCACAACATTGCTATACATAAAAGTGCAATTGCAAGAGCAATTAATCTCAGTGTGAAATACCAACATGACAAAAAGCTTCCGGATAAAGCAATTGATTTGCTTGATCAAGCTTGTGCTAGATTTAAAGTTGAACAACGTAAAGAAAAACGTATTGTTAAAGGCCACAATATTGAGTACGAAATGGCTAAAGTTCTAAAAATACCTCTTGAACAAATCCAAGAAAGAGAAAATACTACTTTAGCAAATTTAGAAAGTAACATTAAGGCTCAAGTGTTTGGCCAAGATATTGCTATTGAGCAGATTGTAGATAAAATCTGTGTAGCAAGAGCAGGGTTAAAAGAAGCAAACAAACCAGTGGGCAGTTTTGTGTTCATGGGCCCTACAGGTACAGGTAAAACAGAAACTGCCAACCAATTAGCTGAAAACTTAGGTGTTAAACTTATTAGATTCGACATGAGCGAGTTTCAAGAATCCCACAGTGTATCTAAATTAATTGGTTCGCCTCCCGGTTATGTAGGCTATAGTGAAAGTTCTGGTAAGCTTATTAATAGTTTACAAGAGAATCCTAATTGTGTACTGTTATTAGATGAAATTGAAAAAGCACACCCCGATATTAGTCAAATCTTACTCCAAATTATGGATCATGGTAAAATAACAGGCTCAGATGGAAAAGAAGTTGACGTATCTAATTGTGTTTTAATTTTAACCACAAACTTAGGAGCTGCTGATACCGAAAAAAGCACAATTGGTTTCAACGGCGACGAAAATAAAACCTATAAGACAGCAGCATTCAAAAAGTTTTTTGCTCCTGAATTTAGAAACAGAATCGATAAAGTAATTGTATTTGAATACTTAGGAAAGAAAGTTGTTAGACAAATTGTAATGAAACTAGTAAATGAATTGCAAGATACTCTTTCCAAAAAATCAGTATCCATCGAGCTTGATAAAAATGCTGTTAACTATCTTATTGAAAATGGTTATGATAAAAATATGGGTGCTCGACCATTAAGTCGATTAATTGATGAAAAGATCAAAACACCACTCAGTAAAGAAATTCTATTTGGCAAACTTCAAAAAGGAGGAAATGTTGCAATTACTGCTGAAGCAGACTTACATTTAGAATTTTTGGATAATTCATAATGATAGAAGTAGTAAGCGACAAACTTTTTTATAACAAATATGTTTATAAACTTGAGATGTATACTGGGGTTGCACATCTGTTTAGAGGAAAAAATTTACAAGGAGTAAAAGAACTTATAGATTTTTACCAAAGTAATATTGACGACTGGGACGACGAGGCATCTGAAATTTATGACGATGTGGCTCATATTGGCTATGCCACAAAATGGCTATTAAAAAGATTTAAACCTACCCATCAAGAATTAAGAGATACGATTAGGTTATATAACTTTTTATCTTTAGATAATGACACAAAAGTAAGAGTCGAAATGAATAACTTGGGTTTATACAGCAATGATAGACCTTTACTAGAGTCTATAAGTGATACTTTAGAAAATACTTCTCTAATTTTGCATGTTCCGAAATGCCTTCCTGAAGAAATGAAACCAAATACTGTCTATCATTCGTTTGCAGACAAATATGGTTACAAGATTACCATTGGCAAAGTTTATGATAGCGGTCTTGCAGATTACATTGAAGCAAATAACAACAATTTTGTTAAGGCTGGTGCTACTTGTATAGCAAATATAAGAAATAAAACTACAGGCGTGTACAACAGTTTTTATTTTTATGTACGTGATGAGAAAATATTGAACATTATATCAATGTTTGGTTTCGAAATCAAAAGAATAGACAAGTTGCTTCCTAAGTAAATCAGATAAATAACACTATGCCAGGAAATAGTGTAACAATATTAACATCACAAGTCCATCCAGAGGACAGCACAGTAAAAAGCGTAACCGGTGATAAGCAAAAAGCAGACGGTTACTTTGGGCGTTCAGATGGGTTTCATACTGTACAAATAAATTTAACAGAGTTTACAGGCGAAATTGCTTTTCAAGGCAGTCTTGCAATAACACCAAGTGATACTGATTGGTTCAGTGTAGAAATTTCGTCAACAACAGACACCACTGTAGCAAGTGTTGATACAACAGGTGCAATCACATCTGCGACTACAACAACCTTGTCTAGTGTATCACTGTCAGATGAAAGTTCTAATTTAAATTATAACTTTACAGGCAATTATGTATGGATCAGAGCTGTGGTTACAAATTGGACTAGTGGCTCTATAAAAAGTATTTTAATGAATTTCTAGGAAAAGCTACATGGTCCAAAAGAATATTAACATAGGTTCAGCAGAAATAGCAGGAGACGGAGAGAGCATTCGTAGTGCTTTTTCTAAAATACAAGATAACTTTACTGAACTTTTTGATCGACCGACAACCGAAGCAGGTAATACATTACAAATTGACCTACAAGGTAATGTTGTAGGCGCTGATAGTGCTCTTATAATAAATTCTAGTGATAGCAGTATTACCGCAGGCGGCGGTATTACTGGAGATTTAACAGGTAATGTCACAGGTACAGTAAGTAGTATTTCTAACCATGATTTAAGTAGCTTAGGCAACGTAAGCACAGCAGTACCAACAACAGGACAAGTGTTAAAATGGAATGGATCTGAATGGGCTCCGGGTACTGACAATACAGGGTCTGGCGGCAGCGATGGCGGCAGTTTTTCATTTATTGTTGCTGCCGACGATAGTGTTCAGCGAATAATTAATAACCAAGAAACACTAAGCGTGTTGGGTGGTACAAATCTTAATACAAGTGCAAATCCCGAAGCTGCTGTAACTATTAACTTAGATACTAGCATATCTCTTGACAGTGTAACCACTACTTCGTTATTTACAAGTACTATAGACACTACTGATTCGTCTTCACTTACTATCACACCATCTGTTGTAATGAGCAGTGATCTTACTGTTGAAAATACATTAAATCTAACAAATGCTGTAAACTTACCTGCAGGTTCTACACTCAACGGTCAAAGTTTAAGTGTGACAGATGGAATTACAGAAGTTGTACAAGATACAAGCCCGCAACTAGGCGGCAATTTAGATTTAAACAATTTTGATATTACAGGTACTGGTAATATTCCTGCTGCAAACTTGTCAGGCGCTTTACCAGCCATAGATGGTAGTGCTTTAACAGGCGTGACTGTCAGCAGTATAGCATTTTCAAACATTACAAGCACTCCAACTACACTATCAGGTTATGGCATAACAGATGCTTACACACAAACACAAGTTGATACTGCTATTACTAATGCCACATCAAGTATTGTTATTCCAAGTGGTTCAACACAATCAATAGACGTTGTAGCACAAGACTCAACTGTATTAGTAGACAGTGTGAATGGCACATTAAACGCTACAACACTTACAGGTGCTCTACCCGCAATAGATGGTAGTTCATTAACAGGTGTGACAACAGCATTTTCAAACATTACAAGCACTCCAACTACACTATCAGGTTATGGCATAACAGATGCTTACACACAAACACAAGTTGATACTGCTATTACAAATGCAACTTCTAGTATTGTTATCCCAAGCGGTTCATCGCAGTCAATAGATGTTGTTGCCGCTGACTCTACACTATTAGTAGACAGTGTGAATGGCACATTAAACTCATCAGCACTTACCAAACCTATTGAACTTGACGATACTGAGGAAGTTAGGTTTGGCACCGACAATGATATGCAGATATATCACAGTGGCGTAACAGGTGTGGTTAAAAACACCACAGGCACTCTAGTCTTACAAGGTCCTATTGTTAGAATACAAGATGCTGGATCGTCACAGTCAGCCTTTTCAGCCGCAGACGGGGTTGCTACACTTTATCACACAAACACAGCAGTATTAAACACAACAGCAGGTGGCATACAAATAGAAAAAGGTGTTGAAGAAAAGTTTGCTACTCTAACAGGATCAACAGGAGTTGTAGCACACGATTGCGATAACGGACATGTGTTTTACCACACAGGCGCCTCGGGCGATATCACAGCAAACTTTACAAACCTAGGACTTACAGCAGAGTATGCAACCAATGTAACAGTTATTATAAATCAGGGTGCCACACCTTACGAAGTGACAGCAGTGCAAATAGGAGGAGCGGCACAAACCATTAATTGGCAAGGTGGCTCGCAACCTACAGGAAATGCAAACGGAATCGACTCATTCTCATTTACTATATTGAATGATGGTGGAACTTACGTTGTGCTTGGACAGATGGTAGACTT
>Ga0213866_10000240_pt1 | contig 45546 bp, 30 predicted proteins | sample PICome_11_FD_160079 | JGI IMG/M metagenome (GOLD analysis project Ga0213866, IMG submission 160079) | Coastal seawater microbial communities near Pivers Island, North Carolina, United States - PICO284 | ecosystem: Environmental > Aquatic > Marine > Coastal | place: USA: North Carolina...
GTTCCCAGCATGCAGGCGCGAAAAGAGCACCAGCATAATGTTCACGGCGACCAGCATCATCTCAAGACTCATCAGCATGACGAGCAGATTGCGCCTTGCGAGCACGCCATAGGCGCCAATGCAAAAAAGCACGCTCGAAAGCACCATCACCATGCGTGGAGTAAAGAATTCCATGTTTCGCCCATCTCACCCCCGCCGCCCTTTCAGGCAGCGCGAGCAGCTTTTCAGCTAGTCCTTGGTGTCTTCCAGCGTCTCAGCTTGCGGCGTGCGATCAATTCGCATGCCCAGCACCACAGCGCCCATAACACCAACCAGAATGATCAAGCCCACCACTTCAAAGTGCAGCGGGAAGCCTTGAATCATCACTTTGCCAAAACTCTTGATCGAGCCGAACTCGCTGTGAGGAGCAACGCCGCCGTTGAACGAATCAAAAGACTCGAAACTATCTGGCAGCCCCATAATCACGAAGAGCATGACGGCGAGCATCGAAACGCTCATCACCGCGGCGCCTGGATGCACGACCCAGCGATCTTCTTCCTCGGGCGTCGAGATCTCTACACTCTTTGGCTCGTACACCGAAAGACTGTCAACGCGCTGCGGCAAGTTCTCCTCACCTCGGCGTTTCAGATCAACGAACATCAGCACGAAAAGAAAGAGCACCGCGATCGCACCGGCGTACACCAATACTTGCGCGAAAGCCAAGAACTCGGCGTTCAACGCATAGAAGATGCCCGCAGCCGCACCGAAGCTGATCAAGAGAAAGATCAAGCCGTAGATGGGATTGCGCCGCAGCACCATGCCGGTTGCGCCGAGCACAGCCAGAATGGACATGACAAGGAAAAAGACGTTCATGCGCTTCCCCAGGGCCGCTGAAACTTCGGCCAAATCAACCGAAGGGACTCAGATTGCCAATGCTTGCGCTTTTACTCTTCGCAGAGTCGCAGGTCAACGTAAAGCCTGATTCGAGGAAAGTGCTTGTAAGGGCTCGCAGCTAACTGCCGGAGCCAGCGTGAGGATAAGCACGCCCAGTGCGCTGGGTGTGTCGATAACGCTGCTATTTCCCTCGCTCTTTTTTCCGCTCATGGGAACGCTCTCGCAGATTGATTGGTGAATTGACTGTGGCGCTTTTTGATCGGACTAGCCGCTGCGTCTGTAAGCTTTTGAACTTCACTCGTCATCCAGATACACGCTGATCTCGTAGCCCTCGCCATCCGAGGCGCGCAGCGTGATAGCGCCGCGCTCATAGGTCTTCCACACTCGCGCCGATTCCGCATAGCGCGCCATCACGCGATCAGGCGAGAAGCCCTCGCGCGACGAGATCACCACATGCTTCGCTCGCGTCACGCGCAGCATCTCGCCCTGATGCTCGAACGAGCTGCCGTGGTGAGGTGCGAGCAGCACATCAGCTTCGCCCAAGCGATCGCCGATGCCCGCCATCGCAGCGTCTTCCGCATCGCCCGGCACGATCGCGCGAGCAAAGCCGAGATCAACTGCGACCACCAAGCTCGCTGCGTTGGTCGAACTCTCTCCCCCACCGATCGCATCCGTGAACGCCACGTTCGGCCAAAGCACATCAAGGCGCACGCCATCTATAAGGAAGCGATCACCAGCCGACACGACGCGGATGCTGCCGACGCGAGGCGTGAGCCACTCGATGATCTCCCTGCCTTGCTCGGTCTCCTCGAACGCCGGGTTGATCCAGACCTCGCGCACATCAACTCGCCTGAGCAGCTCGGCCACGCCGTTGACGTGATCGCCATCCGCGTGCGAGAGCACCAGCAGATCAACCTCGCGATGACCGTGACTGAGTAAGAATGGCGCGACACTCCACGCGCCGACGTGCGGCCTGCCTGCGCTTCCACAATCCAGCACGACCACGCCGCCGCGCTCTGTGCGCAGCACAGCGCAAGCGCCTTGCCGCACATCGAGACACGTCAGCTCAGCTTGCTCTGGCAGGGGATGCCCAAGCCAAGGTATCAGCGCGAGCAGAAGCACCAAACACCCTGGAATCAAAACGCGCCCCATGCGCACGCGATGCGCGATAAGAAGCATGCTCAGCGAGCCGTACCACGCGATGATCCACCAGAGCGGCGGCCCAGCCAGGTACGCGTGACTCTGCGGAAGTGCAGCCGCCCAACGCACGAGCACATCCAAAAATCCAAGTATCGCCTCAAACCAGCCAGCGATCAGCCAAGCGCCCCAATCAAAGAACGCGAGCGGCAGCAAAAACGCTGAGCCAAGCAGGAGCGCCAGCGGCCCAAACACCAGCACGTTCACCATCAGCGCAACGGGCGCGATCAGAAACCACCCCCGCAGCACAACAGGGAAGGTCGCTAGCATCACGATCAACGAGTTCGACATGCTCTGCAACGAGAAGCGCCACGCTCGCACCGGCATGGTGTCGCTAGGCCCGCTACGTCGCTGCGCCGAACGCTTCGGCTGCAACATGCTGGAGAGCTGCGAGAGCGCGAGCACCGAAACGTAGCTCAACACGAATCCCAAGCTGAAAAGATTCTGCGGATCCAGCGCCAGCACAAAGAGCGCGCTTACCGCCAGCAGATTCAGCGTATCCGCGCGATGTTTGCGCATATCAGCAATCGCCAGCAGCACCACCAGCGAGACCGCGCGAATCGTGCTCAGATGCATGCCCGTCACTACCAGATAGCCCAGCGAAACAAGCGCAATCACCAGCATGCGCCAGCGCGGATGCGTGTGCGCAATCCGCAGCAAGGCCATCAACGCAAGGCCCAGCACCATCACATGCAGCCCACTCACCACCAGTAAATGCAAGCTGCCTGCATGCAAGAAATCCCTGCGCAAGTCAGGCGTCAGCGCTTGCCGATCGCCGAGCACAAGGCAGCGCAGCAGCGAGCTGTGGCGCGGTGACAAGCGCGTACCGATGCGCTCCGCCACCCATGCGCGCACGCTCTCCGCTGCTTGCTGAAAGGGAAAGCGCCAAGTCTGCCCGCGATCTTCGATCAACTCAGGCGTAGCAATGAATGCCAGCGCGTAGATGTTCTGATCAGCGTACACCTGACGCAGATCGGATTCCCCCGGATTGCGCGGCCCCTCTGGAAATCCCAGCTCCGCCCGAATCAGCACACGCTGGCCAGCGCGCAGCTCAGTCTCACCGTGAACATAGGCTTTGACCAGGCCGCTCGCAGGCTGATCGCTGGTGACGTCTCGTTCAACGTCGAGCAGGAAAGTCAGCGCCGGTTCGTAGCCCGGCTGGAAGATCTTGGGCAGATCGCGATCCTGCACGGGCGCGAAAAGCTCATCCCCAAGAAAGGGCGTGGGATCAAGCGAAGAGCTACCAGTCCCCTCGCGCACCACGCCTTCAAGCGCCACGTACTCCGCACCATCGGGATAAAGCCCCGCGATGTGATCCGACTCAGGCGCGCTCGTGTACGCAGCAAAGGCATTCGCTGCGAGCAACACCCCAACGAGCGCAAGCAGCGAGCGCCACTTGGGCTTGAGCACACTCGCCATGCTCAATGCAATCAGCGCAAGCGCAAGCGGAACCAGCGCAAGCGCCGCCAGCGTTGAGGTTGAAAGCAAAAAGTTAGAGCTTGGATCGCCGCTGCCGGTCAGATCCGCGAAGAGCATCGGCCATGCGCGATGCAGCCCAATCCCCAGCATGGCGCTGAGGCAAATCAGCACCGCCGGCCTGCGCTTGAGAAAGCGATAGCCTTCGCTTGGAGTGTGTTCGGTATCTCCGAGGGACAATGGCGTACCTCACGCTTGCGGTGAGCGCGCGAGTTTACGTTCAGATTGCAGCGATTGGAGCGAGATCAGTTCTCTTCCGGTGGCGGCGGCTCGGGCATCTCTTCCTCAAAGGAAAAGGTCGTCACTGTGCCGCCAGCAAGAAAGCCGATGTTCAAGCGGTCTTGCAGGTCAAAGCCAATCAAGGGCGCAGCTCCAATCGAGATCTCCACCGAGTTTTCAATCGGCGCGCCGGAGGGCCTGAAGCGACGCAGGAAAGTTCCCTGCTGACCGTTGAAGAAGGCTTCAACCCACGCCACCGCGATCACGCCATCGGCGCTGACCGCAAGCGAAGCGCTGTAGATCGAGCTCTCCAAAGGCGCATCCTTGACGAGGAAACTCGTGCCTACGCTGGAGCCGCTGACTGGCGCCACACGCAGCGCAAGCTCACGCCGCTCAACGATTCCGCTGGTCTGCGAGCCGAGATTCGAATACTGCGTCATCGGGCTTTCGCCGAGAGGTGCTAGCGAGTCGTCGCGCTCGCTCCACGCAATGTAGACCGCGTTGGCAGCCGACGTTTTGAGCGCAGGGTGACGGCCAGTTGACGTTGCTTCAGGATTCACCGCGGTCGCTGCTGGAACGGTCACGGCATAGGGAATCTCAAGGGGCTCTACGTCTTCGGGATCATCTTCCGGGCCCGGCAGGGGCGGCAGCACAGGCTTGGCGATCACCAAGAGTTGCACATCGCCTGGCGAGCCGTAGATCGGATCGCCAAGAGAATCGACGCCATTGGTTCCGCCGTTGTCACCGCCGCGCTCGGTCCATGCGATGGTCACGCCAGACTCAAGCCCAGTGACCGCGATCGGATCGCCAGCGCTCTCGCCCGCAATATCAGTCGTATCCAGACGCGTCTCGTTGCTCAGGGTGAATCCCCCGAACTCGCGCCACACCATGTAGATATCGCTACGCAGCGCGCCTGCAACATCGAGGTGGCGAATCTGCTCGTACACCACAGCGTAAACGCGGCGAATCGGCAGTGGATTGCCTTCTTCATCAAGTTCTGGCTCGATGCCACGATCTTGCGCGAATGCTGCGACGGGATTCGTCGCTTGGCGCGCGAATGCTGAAAGCGTGGGGTCCTGCGCGGGATCGTAGATGATGTCCTGATCGATCCGATGCGCGGGCCCAATCTGCTGAAGATCGCGATTGAACTCCTGCGCCATGATGCGCGTGTTCAGCGTGTGATTCTGCGAGTTGATGTCAGGCAGCGAGCCGTAGCTATCGCCACCGAACAACATGCGCGGGCCTAGCCCAGTCGGCATGCTGTTAAGGAAGAGCGTGTCGTTGTCCTGAATCGAGATGCCTTCGAAGGTGTGATTCGCAACGGCCGTGACGCCAAGCTGAAGCTCGCGGAAATCTTCGTTCAGCTCCCGCACAAAGCGGTTCAGCTCCGTCGCGCTGCCGGTAAATGGCCCATCATCGTCGGTGTCGAAATCGACGACGACATCCGGCATACCGTTGCCCGTGAGATCGAAAGCTATGTCGTTGACTTCGCCATCGCCTTCATCGTGAATCGCGCGACGTAGCTCCCAGATGCTGAAATCAAGCGAGAGATTCTGCGGGCGCTCGTACACCAGCACGACCGCCTCGCCATCCGGCGAAATCGAAAAGTGCGGATGCAAGCCCGTAGTAACAGACTGCGTAATGATCGGCATCATCGGATCTTCCGGCACCTTGATCAGCGTTTCGATCCCACGCCTGCGGCCAAAAGCATAGAGGTTGCCGTGATCATCAAAGTCAAACTGCAGCAGATCTTCCGTCGAAGAATCCGCAAAGCCGGTCTCTTCGCGTCGAACGATGGTGATCGTCAAGCTGATCGTTGAGCTGGCAGGATTCGTCACCGATGCGCTCGTAGCGCGAATCGTGAAGCCGAACACGCCAAGCTCGCGCGCGCCGCCCATGATCAGGCCCTGCTCGCTCAGGCGAATGCCAGGCGCGACTTCGCCCTCAAGGATCGGATCGTCAGCATCAGTGATGCCGTCGATCTTCATCGCCCCAACGATTTCGTACTGAATCATGTCCTGACCACGCGTCGTTTCGAGCTGGAAGAACAAGCTAGAGTTGATCTCGGCAAAGAGCGACGTGCGCGGGATGATCTGAAACTCACCGTCCGGCACCGCTGCTTGGAACGAGCTAAAGCCCGACGTGGCGGCGTACACCAGCATGCGCTTGTCGTCATAGCCAAGCACCGGCGTCGTGCGCACAGAGCCATTCGATTGGCGGCGATACACCACCAGATCCTTCAGCCCGCGCCCATCCGGCACCATGTTCGCATCAACGGGCACAGCAATCGTTGCGGGACGCTTGAAAGTCAAGCCGTCGGGCGCCGCCACAACCACCGGTCCCACGCCTTGCGCGCGGTCCGGCAGCGGGTCGTCACTCCTGCCCTGCGAAATCTTGATCATCGTGTTAGCGCTCAATGCGCCTGCGGGAATATCAACGTGCGCATTGCCGATTCCTCCGACAACGCCTCCGCTACTCGCGCTCACCATGCCGTTTGAAGCGACCACGCTGCGCGATCCGCCGCCACCTCCCCCACCGCCGGAACAGGCAGCGAAGCAGGCAAGACATGCGAGCATGAATCCAAAGGCTAGTAGCGTGCGAACACTCGCGAACATGTGAAACTCCAACCGAGTCACAGAATTGATCGGATTTGATACCTCAGGCTATCAGGACGCCCATCGCAAATCAGCAAGGGGGCAGAGCAGGCGCGAAGTTTTGTGGAAAGTCTGCTCCTTTGATCGCTGTCCAAGCCAGCTTCAGAGACCAGAAGCGACAAATTGCCTTCCGACTGAAAACTCATCGCTCTTTCCCAACGCTTCCTCTCGTATCTCCGCTGAGTACTCGCGAGAATGCGAGGGTGATTACCGAGAGGATTGCACGACTCTTCCCGCCACACCTCCCACCGAAACCGAGATCCTCGCCCTTGCTGACAGCGGCGATCGCGGCCTCCTGCACGCCTTCATCTTTGACGGTAAAGGCGGAGCGCAGGAAATCGGCTGGGCCGAATTGATGGAATGGACGCCGGATCAGGGCAAAATCTGGGTTCACCTCAACTACCTCGCGCCGAACGCCGCTGAGTGGCTGATGAATCACGCGAAGATCGAGCCGATCATTGCGGAAGCGCTGGTCGCCCGCGAGACGAGGCCCCGCAGCATCACTGCGAAGAAGGGGCTTGTGGTCAACTTGCGAGGCGTCAACTTGAACGCCGGCAACGATCCAGAAGACATGATCTCGATCCGCTCGTGGATCGACGAGGATCGCATCATCACCTTGCGCAAGCACACCCTGCGGAGCGTGCGCGAGCTCAAGCGCTATCTGGAAGAGGGCCAGGGATCGAAGAATCCCGGCGACCTTTTCTGCGATCTCGTCTACATCCTGCTTGATCGCATCGGCGAGGTGCTAGGGCAGATCGACGAGGAGATGGATGACCTTGAGGAAGCCGTGCTGATGGCCAGCGATCATCAGCCGCGCAGAGAGTTGCTCGTGATTCGCCAGAAGACCATCGCGCTTCGCCGCTACTTGGCTCCGCAGCGGGAAGTGCTGAGCCGCTTGCCGAGTGAGAAATCGACGGCGCTCAGCGACAAGGACCGCATGCATCTGCGCGAGAATTCAGATCGCATGACGCGCTTCTTGGAAGACTTGGACGAAGTGCGCGAGCGCGCTGCGATTGCTCAAGACGAGCTAAGCACGCGCATCAATGAGCGCCTCAGCAAGAACACCTATGTGCTCTCCGTGATCGCCGCGATCTTCTTGCCGCTGAGCCTGCTGACAGGCTTGCTCGGCATCAACGTGTCGGGCATCCCGGGAGAGAAAGACGAGTACGCCTTTCTCTTTGTCTGCGTGATGCTGGTTGTGACCGGCATCCTTCAGTTCGTGCTCTACCGCAAGCTGCATTGGATTTGAAGACGCGCGATGCGGCTACGAGCGGAGTGGCACCGACACTCCTGTCGGTGCTCGCATTCCGATGCGATTGATCTTGGCGTCCCGCAGTAGAACTGGCATTCCTGCCAGTTCCGTACTCTTCGTAGTGGCACAGCCGCTCTTGTCTGTGAGTCGCATTCAGATGCGACTTGATCCTAACGCAGCTCACGCGCGCGTACGCGCTTTAGCATTTAAACACGGAGTAAGACGAGCGAAGACGGAGTTCACGGAGAGCGGCGATTCGCTGCATCGATCGGCTCCACGAATTCTCATGCGCTACTGTTTTGCGATGATCAAGATTGCTCGCAGGCGAACTGGACTCGCTCCGCAGTAGAACTGGCATTCATGCCAGTTCCGTACTCTTCGTAGTGGCACAGCCGCTCCTGTCTGTGAGTCGCATTCCGATGCGACTTGCTCCCAACGCAGCTCACGCGCGCGTACGCGCTTTAGCATTTAAACACGGAGTAGGATGAGCGAAGACGGAGTTCACGGAGAGCGGCGATCCGCTGCATTGATCGACTCCACGAAATCGCATGCGCTACTGTTTTGCGACGAGCAAGATTGCTCGCAGGCGAAAGCGACACGCTCCGCAGTAGAACTGGCATTCATGCCAGTTCCGTACTCTTCGTAGTGGCACAGACACTCACGGCTTGTCCGGCAATACTGCGAGGACGCTCCACCGATGAAATCGGGGCGCGTGAGTGGTAAGGGAAGCGCAGGAAGTATCTCTGCTATCCATTGCGAGCATGCGAAGAAGCGCGTTGCCAAAGGCAGCGCGCTTCTTTAGGGCTTAAGGCGACGCTTTATCAAACGTCGCGGCTCAGCTCATCGAAATCAGGTCCTTCGCAGGCCTACTCTACGCGGGCCTTCTCCGCTTCCGCCTTGGCTTTCACGCGAGCGGATTCCAGCAAGCTCTCCGCTACGCTGTCTTCCGGCGCAAGGTCAACCGCTTCCTGCAAAGCAGAAGCCGCCGCGATGTACTCGCCGTCAAAGTAAAGGTTGTAGCCCGCCAAGAAGGCGAGGTCGCTGTTGCGATCATCCTTTTGCCAAGCTGAATCCAAGCGCTGCATGTGCAGATCAAAGATCGCGGGATCAGTGTAGTGCTGGCGGCGAACCATGCCGGACTCAGCAAGCTCGGGCTTGTCCTTCAATGCACGACGCAGCGAGTACGCCGAGAGCGAGTAGCGGCCGCTGGCAAAGGCAGCGTGGCCCAAGCTCGTGCGAGCGTGAACGTCGTTCGGATCGGCCAGCGAAGCATCGCGGAAAAGCTCGGTCGCCCGATCGTATTCGCCCTTGTGGAAGGTGCTTGCACCGCGATCCATCAGGTCTTCAAAGCGAGCGGTGTAGGCGCGCTCTTCCGGATCCTGCTGCGTGGTGATGGTCGCGCGTCGGCGCGTGCTGCGGTAAGGCGAGCTGCTCTGGCCGCTGCCATCTTGCGCGTCCTCGTAACCCTCGTCGTAGCCCTTCTCGAATCCATCTTCGTAGGCTTCATCAATCTCTACTTCCAGCGAACTGTAGTAGGAATAGCGATCGGCCGAGTAGTAGTGCCCGTACCACGTCGGGGCGAAGTAATAGTAAGGGCGGCAAACGCGGTAACGACTACCAGCATAGCTGCGGTAGTGAAAGCCGACGTAGGGCGAGCCGCACCAGGCGTAGGCGCCGCGCCGCCAGCCGTAGCGAGGTGCGCGGTAAACCGTTTCGACGTAGATCCCGCTACCCGTGCGCCAGTAAGCCTGCTGCGAGTACCAGCCATTCGCCAAGTAGGTGCGGGTTGGCGAGTAGCTCACGCCAACGCCCCAGCCTGAGCCGTAGCTCGGATAGTAGGCAGCGGCGGAGAGCCCATAGTGCGAGGGAGCGGCGTAGCCGTAGCCATAGCCGTATGCGGGATAGCCGAAGCTGCCGCTGATGGCGAAGTTCCCACTGCTGTAGCCAAAGCTCGTGCCCCAGCCGTAGTAGGAGTTGTAGCCGAAGCCGTAGTATCCGTAGTTGCGGTAGCGCGGGCTAGCGGAGATCACCGAGTTGCTCAGCTCACCGTTCCCATTCGTGTAGTAGAGCGAGCGGACTTCGCGCGATGAGGGAAATCCGTTGTAGAACCCCTCGTAGCTTGTGCGCACACCGTAATCCGTCGCGCGACGCGTATCCGTCTGCGTGCGCGGCTGCTGCGTCGCGACCGACTCGAATGCCTTGGTCTGCCCCGCTGATGCGCGAGAGCTTGCCGTACCGAAAGTGCCTGCGCGACGCTCACCGCTGCGCAGAGCTTCCGCGCGAGTTGACGTTGTGCGCGCTTCGCCACGCGTGTTGCGCGGACGCAGCGTGCTTGCACCGCTCTCGCTTCGAGCGCCGGAGCGACTCGGGCTCGTGAGCACGGAGCCACGAGACTCGCCTCCACGCTGAATCGTCGGACGGGTCACGCGCAGGGGATCTTCGCCGCGCTGGTAGCCCGTGCGCTCGCTTTGCCCGCGACTTGGCGTGCGCGTGCCAGGCACGGCGCCGCGGCTAGGTGCGCTGGGAGTCGAGTCAATGCGGGGCACGGAACCACCGCGTGACGAACCAGAGCGCGAGCTTGAGCTGCTGGGCGTGCGCGAGCTTGACGAGCGCGACGAGCTGCTGCGTGGCGGCGTATAAGTCGAACGCGATGAACCTGCACGCGATGAGCTCGAACGCGATGGCGTCGTGCTACTGCGCGAGGGCGTTGAACTTGAGCGTGAAGGCGTCACCGAGCGCGAGCTGCGCGAAGGTGAGGTCGCCCGTGAGCTTCCGCGCGAAGGCGAAACGGCGCGTGAAGAGCCACGCGAGGGCGTGTAGGAACGCGAGCTGCCTGCCCGCGAGCCGCTGCTTGATCGTGATGAACCACCACGCGACGCGCCGGAGCTGCCTCGGGATGATCCGCCTCGCCGTTGGGCCTCAGCCGCTTGTGGTGCTGCCATGGAAAGCACGGTCAGCGCTACGAGTGCGCTAAAAACCAAGAAGGCACTTCTGCGAATTGTTGTTCTCATGGGTCTGCTCTTGGGTCTGCTCTGTAAAGGGCTTCACCAGGGGTCTCTTGCTGCGAAGGCTTGCGCCCGAGCGCGCTAGCCGCGCCAGCTCTTGTCCACGCTCCTGCAAAGGGATGCAAGTTCGTGTGGCCGGCATTATCTCGCCCCTTGTGCCTTCTTCAACGCACGAGACATGGCGATGAATCCAGCCAATTTGGCAAAATTGAGCTGCCAGCTTTGCATGCTCAACCGCTGGCTACCAATCGCTGTAACCGTAGCGGTTCGGGGCCATCGAATCCGGCGGCATGGTTTCCCAAAAGTGCATGCCAGACTCAGTATCGATTACCGTGGACTGGATGCTGGTGCGGGTGGCGTTCTCGCCGCGCACGCGCAGGATGCCGGGGAAGATCGTGGTCACGCTGAAGTCTTCCGGGGAAAGATAGAGGGGCGCGAACTCGTCGGCAGCGAAAACGCCGTCGATCCATTCTTGCGTAAGCTCGGGCAACTCGGCCTCTTCCTCGCGGAGCGCATTGAGAGCTTCGATGAGCAGCGTAACGCCTCGCTGCACTTCTTCGCGCCTGCCAATGATCAGCGCCTCAGGCTCAGGCTCATTGCCCTTCCATAGAATCGAACGGTCGGCAAAGGTCATCTCAATATCAACCATCAGATCGTTGTCAACGCCGCCTGCTGTGGTCTTGAATCCAAGCTTGGTGTGCTTGCCGTTCGCGTCTCGTGATCCCTGGACTTCGTAAAGCTCCATTGACCAGAAATCGTATTCCACGCCGTCGAATTGGCCCCAGTCGAAGCCGTAGTGATCGTAAATCTCAACGAAGCGACCGAAGGCCAGATTCTCGCCTTGGTTCTTCTCGCGCCAGTCGAAGAAGTACTCAGACACGCGTTCCGCCAAGCCTCGGCGCGTGCTGGCCGTGGCGAGCTGGTTCTCGCTTTCGTCTTTGCGCAGTTTAGCGGCAAAGGGATCAGCCCAGCGCAAGCGCGCGGGAACGAAGGTCAACTCCTGCAAGTCAAGCAGCTCGCGGCGCAGAGCCATGCGCTTGTCTTTTGACTTCTCAGCCTTGATCGCCTCTTCCAATTCTTCTACGCGCTCAGCATCAGGCTCTCCGCTTTCGACGAACTCATCGAAGGCTTGCGCAACGAAGAGATTCGAGGTCAAGACTTCTGGCTTAGAGTCTTCTTCGTAGCCACGGTAATAGCGCCTGCTCCTCATTGCATATGGACGGAAGCCCTGGAAGAAGCTGCCGATGTTCGGACCGGCAGGGAAGCTGCTCTCCACAGCGCCCTCGTTTGCTTTGATCGTCAAACGGCGGACGGTGCGCTCATCCCAGTAGCCATATTCTTCGTTGAGGTACTGCTCTTCTGACGTTTCGAAGGCGAGTTTGAAGTCTTCCAGCTTGTAGTAGCGCATCGGGCGATCCAACGACGCTGGATCGATGCCGAATGCCGCCGCTACTTTCTCGTCGGCCAGTGAGCCATCGCGCTTGTAGACATCTTTAGCTTCAAGCTTCTCTTCTGGCTCGGACTTCGACTTGCCAAGACTCTTCCTGCCGAAGCGACCTTTGATTCCCTTCAGCATCTTGTCGTGCTTTGCTTTCTGATCTGAGGTCGAGATGCTGGCGGATGAGGTGATCTGTTTCCAAACGCGCAGTTCGCGATCCCAGAATAGGTCGATCAGGAGAACGCGAGCTTCCGCCCGCATCGCAGCGCGCGAAAGCTCCGGCGCCAAAATCAGCACTTCCGAAACATCGCTGACGACGGTCATGCTCAGCGCCTTTGCTGCGTCGGCACCATTGAAGGGCACGTCGCTCGTCATGGCGCAAAGGTCGAGTCTCCACCATTGAGGCGAGAACTTGACGCCGACCAGTTCGCTGGCGCGCTCCACAATCTCTTCGAACTCTAGGCCGAGGGGCGCGGGCATATCAGCCAGCACGAGGCGCTGAAAAGTTTCACGCGAGGGGAGATCGTTTGGATCTGGGTCTTCGTCAGGTGCTGCTTCTTCATCCGATGCAGCTTCTTCGTCAGATGCTGCGTCGTCTGATGCATCATCGGTCGCCTTCGGCTCAAGCTTTTCCGGAATAGGCTGGCCGGGAGGGGCCGCCTGCGCCGTGACTTGCACCAACGAGGTGAGCGCAAGCAAGGCTAGCGCGAGCACAAAAATGAGTGGAAGCTTTGAGCGCATTTCGGTCTCCGTCGCAGCGAAATTCAGATGGAGCGCGGGGTCTGCCTTGATTCTAGAGCATTTCGTGCGCGACTTCCAGCACGCTGGCGCAGCTTTGCCAAGAATCATCGCTAGCCGCCATCGCCTACCACTGATACGCATTTCAGCAGGGAGGGGTGCGAGCTTCCTGCGGGAAATCGTCATCTCTTCGGAAATCGCGCTACCAATAGCAAAGGGCACCGCGTTGCGATGCCCTTTGAGGTGAGAAGCAGGTTCAAGCTTAGCGGCCACTGCCGAAGCGCTTGAAGTTGCCGTTGCCGATCTCCTTCAGCTCGCGCAACAACTCGTCTTGCGCTTCACCAAGGGCGATGCAGTTGATCTCCGCCTTGTTGAAGAGATTCAGGCGCTTGACATCGTCGATGATGTACAGGTCCTGGTTGTAGGGCCCGTGGTAGATCAACGTATCTGGCACGACGTTGCTTCGTTGACCGGTTTCCGGATCGCCAACGTGATAGCCCTCGATGTACTCGTCGGTCTTGACGAAGTCATCATAAGTGGGCCTACCGTCAGAGAGAATGAAGATCGTGTCGACGCCTTCCACGATCGCCTTCTCGTCAACGTAGTCGTAGTCCTTGGCCTGGCCGCCTTCGAGGGCCTTGTAGGCCAAGCGAATGCCGCCGTGCAGGTTGGTGTGACCACGCAGCGAGCCGTAGGGACGGCCAGTGCTGGGCTCAGGCGCTCCAACTTTCTCGCGCTCGAGCTCAGAGATCGCCTTCTTGACGTTGGACTCGGTAGCCTGCACCAAGCCCCTCGTGCACTTGAGGTACTCCGCTTCCGACCCGAAGAGGATCACTGTGAAGAACATCTCTTCTTCGAGTCCTTTGAGCGAGAGAATCAGAGCTTCGCGCGCAGCGTCCCAACGATTCTCGATTTCATCCCAAGGCATTTCGTCGGCGTCGTCGTCGCCCTTCTTCTTTTTCTTGCCCTTCTTCTTATCGTCGTCGTCGTCCTTGTTGCGATCACCGCCGGTGATTGGGCCTTCCTTCTTCGGATCCTTGATGTCCTCAATCTCTTCGCGCTTGAGGGGCTCAAGCATCGAATCAGAAAGATCGATGACGTAGGCGATGCGCGTACCCGTGCCCTGAATGCCCATGAATGGCGGCTTCTTCGGCTCAGCGTAGCGGTCGCTCTTGCCGCTGTTCGGCGAGTCGCCGGTTTCAATGCCGAGCTTGCGGTTGGTCAGCATGATCTTCCACTGCTCAGCCTTGATGTAGAGGCTTTCCGTGCTAAATGCGCGGGCGAAGGCGCGGATCATGGCGATACGGGTCTTGGGCTGCGTGTCCTTCTCCTCGATTTCCGGGATCAGGTTTTCGCCAAGCTTCTGCCAGCGAGGATCCTTGCCGTCCACGAAGGCCGTCAGCTCGAAAAGGCGAGAGAAAGTGCCGAGCCAAAGAGCGCGTTCGCCATCAGCGCGGAGCAACTTCTTATCGTTCTCGAACATGTCGTTGGCGATCGCAAGCGCTTCCATGTCAGCTTGCTCTGCCAACACTTCAAAGGCTGCCGCGCGGATGAAGAGACTCATCTTCTTCCACTCTTTGCCCTCAGCATCAACGCCCTTGGCGATTTCACGGATCCACTCAAGGCCGACCGAATCGCCCTGCACCTGCAATGCGCGCTTCCATAGCCACGCATGCAAAGGCTCTTGGTCATTCGCTGAAGCCCAGGCCTTCCAGATATCGGCAAACTCAGAGTCTCCGAGATTGTCGTAGCAGTTCTTCATGATCACCCAGCGCACATACTCCGAGTCGTCCTTCTCAGGCTTCTCGTAGCGGGGGCGCAGGATCTTGGTGATCGCTTCGCTTTGACCGGTCATCGTGAGGTATTCAATCCCGAGCGCGCGCAGATCCAAAGGATTGCGGTTCTCAAGATTCTTGTACTTGGCCATTGCCTCGCCCCAGGGCAGACGATGCGGGAAGGGGCGCGCTTCCGCACCTCTGTCCGTCGTCACCAAGAGAGCGGCTAGCAGCGTCAGCATCAGTGTGCAGAGCGCCAAAGGCTTCCGCACCCGAGCCAAGATCGATTTGCTTTCCAACGACATAATCTCCTCCCACGCGATCGCAATTCATGCCGCAGCGAAACTGCGGTTCATGTTGTAACTTTAGCATCTTGCGATACCAGCATACAGCGTCCCATCACGCTCACTGCCTGGCATCTGGCGCGAAGCTCTCACCGTCCCTCATTGAGACACTCGGCGCAGGGCCGAAACTGCGAGAAATCCGCGATCTATCCCCAAGATCGACTGAAGAGCGATGTAGCTGGCGCACACCGAAGCGCCAGCGCACCACCCAACACGCTCTAGCGGCGAATGCCACCGGGGATATTCCTGAAGCTACCGTTGCCGATCACCTTCAGCTTATCCATCAGCTGCTCGTCAAACTCACCGATGCACACGCAATTGATCTCCAGGCGACGGAAGAGATTCAAGCGCAGCAGATCATCCTCGATGTACGCCGGGAGCTGATAGGGCCCCTTGTAGTCGAGCACTTCCGTGCGCGCTTGCTGCGTACGAGTTTCAGCATCTCCGAAAAGGTAGCCGTCCACCGTGCGATCGCGCTCGGGCCAATCGCAGATAGAGGGATCACCGTCCGAAAGCACGAAGATCGTGTCGACGCCTTCTTCCAGCAGATCAACCGAGACGTACTCGTCATCCTTCTTGTACTGGCCGCCTTCAATCGCCGTGTAGGCTTTGCGCAGCGCGCCGTGCAGGTTGGTGAAGCCGCGCAGCGTGCCGAACTCGCGGTCTTCGATCGGCGGGCCGACTTTCTCAGCCTCAAGCTCCTTGATTGCCTTCTCCACGTTCGAGCGCGATGCCTGAACCAAGCCGGTAGTGGTTTTGAGGTAATCCGCCTCTGTACCGAAGAGAATCACGGTGAAGTACATCTCTTCGTCGAGATTGCGCAGCGATTGCTTGAGCACTTCACGCGCAGCGTCCCAGCGATTCTTGACTTCGTCCCAGTCGATCTCGTCCTTCTTCTTCTCGTCTTCGTCCTCGTCGCCCTCTTCACCATCTTTGCCGGTGATTGGATCCTTCGGCGGATCTTTCATGTCGGCCTTCTCGTTCAGCGCGAGCGGCTTGAGCATGGAATCCGAAAGATCGATCAGGAACGCGATGCGAGTGCCCGTGCCCTGCACACCAGCGAACTTGGGCTTGTGGTAATCAGCCTTGGTGCGGCCATCATCATCGCCCATCTGCGCTTCGGCCTTGATCACCTTCATCCAGCTTTCGCCATCCATATAGAGCTGCGAAACGCCGTAGATGCGAGCGAAGGCGCGAGCCAAGATCAGCTTGGTTTTGTCGAGCGTCTTGCGCTCATCCATCCACGTGCAGCAGGCTAGCGCGAGCTCTTGCCACTCCGGCTCCTTCTTCGGATCGCGAGACTCTTTCGAGAGATCCTCGTTCTTGATCGGGAAGCTGCACTTGTCGAGCAGTTGCGCCGCTGCGATCAGGTAGACGCTACGATTGGGCTCCTTCTTGAGCAGCTTTTCGTCTTGGATGATCTTGGTGACCGAAGGGATCAGCGAGTGATCGCCGCGCTCTGCGCCGATGTGAATGCCGCAAGCGCGAATCCAAGAGGGCAGATCCTCAAGATCGCCTTCCTGAGCTTCCGTCAGCAGGTGATGCCATGCGCCATCGCGGTTCTTGGACCACACAGAGAGCGCATTCAGCCAGAGCCAAGCATCCATCGGCTCGACGTTCGCCTCCGCCCACTCCTTCCAAGAGCGTGCGTGCTGTTCCGTCGCCAGATACTGGTAGGCGCTGTACATCATCGCCCATTTGAAATAGGTGCGGTATTCTTTGGGTTCGGCATTCGCTTCGTAGCGCTTCCGAATCTCCTCAAAGGCTTCCGCCTTGCCGGTTGATGCGAGAAACTCGACAGCCAGCGCACGCACATCAAAGGCCTTGAAGTTGCGCAGCTCGTCGTACTTCGCTTTGTTTTCTTCCCACGGCGCATCGCGCTTCATTACAGGTCGAGCCTGCACAGCGTCCGTAGCGCTCAGCATCAGCGCGACCAGAGTTGCGGACACCACTCCGAAACCCATCAACGCTTTGCGAATTCCTCTTGATTGAGCGAACATACCCTTATTCCTCCCCTAGCAGTCACCTGCGAGTATCTTTGAAAGAGACCCTCATGATTGTTAGCACATTAGCGGGATTTCGCCCTTTTGTCCAAGGCTCAGAACACGCATTTTCACTTGTGCTGCGAGAACTTTGGCGGGAACGTGGCTGAACCAATGCGCGGCTCCTTCGTTTGCGCATAGCGTTGATCGCCACTGCTCGATGAGCGCGATTTAGAAGGGTAAAAGCGAGGATTCCCATGCCCAGCCGCAAGTTCGTCTCGAATATGCTAAGGATCGCCGGCTACGGCTTCACCAGCGCCGGTGCTGCGCTCTATATCGGCCTGCTGGGAGGCAACAATGCAAGCCCGCTAGCCGGGACCTTCCTGCAAACAGTCGATGGCAACATCACGACGCTTGCGCAGGGCATCGCCGTATTCCTTTTGGCGCTTGGCGTGGCTTGCATGGCCTTCGGCAATCTCCTCCCCTTCTTCGGGAAGCGCAAAACGCCGACGCAACTTCGGATCGAAGAGCGCGAACGCGAGAAAGCCGAGCGCGAAGCGCGCGAAGGCGCCAGCGAAGCGTAGCGCACGCATGCAGCCGCTGCGGAAATCGCAACGAGCGCGGCATATGCGGAGCGCGCGAATTGTTGAAATCGCTGCATGTTCGCCTCCATCGTGAAGGAGTTCGGGGATAGGCTCGTTCAAGCGACTCTGCGCGGGCGCGACGCGCAGAGCACAGCTTTGCGCTATTCCTTCGCCTGCACGCTCCAACTCGGTGAAAGGACTTGTGGAGTGCTGACGGATGGAGTGAGGGTGAGAATCACGCTGTATTCGGACGCGGGTGCTTCTTCATCTGGCCGTGGGTTTGGCACGTCAATCTCGTCACTGAAAAACTCCCAACGCCTTCCCCACATCTGGCTGCCATCTCCTGCTGCAAGGATCACGATGCGCACGGTGATTGCTTCGCCCTCGCTGAAGCCGTAGAGATCAATCGCCGACCGCGAGAGCATGCACGCCGGGCCTGTGTTCCAGCCGCCTGCCATCGACCGCGGATAAGGCGTCCACCGCTCGGTGGCGGGACTCGCGCCGGTGGTCATCAGATACTCACTGGCCCGAACCCACTCGACGGAGAAACTCGGCCCGCTTCCGAAGCGAGCGAGTTCTTCCAGCACGGCCTGCGGCAGCGTGATGCTCGCCTGCTTGTGCGTGGCGTCGAAGTCTCCCCCTTTCGGGAGATCTTCCTGCACAACAACCGCGGGCAGCTCAATCACCAGCTCCCCACTCTCAGGGACGGTGAAGGGAATCGGCTGAACGTAGTGACCGGAGAGCAGCCGCACATTGCTTTCAGCGAGCGCCACCCACGACGAGCCTGCTGGCAACGCCACCCGTTTGCGTTCGCCTGAGAGCACCGGAAGTCGCTCCGTATCCTCGATTCGCGAGCGACCTACCGGCAGAAGATTCCATGTCCACTGGTGCCCACTATCCGCTTCTCGCCCTTTCGCCGCCTGAAACACTATTGATGAGAGCGCTTCGAGTGGCGGCAGCTCAAACTGTTGCACGGAGCCTGCATCGACCTCGACCTGCGCGTGCCAGAGCAGATCGCCGTAGCCAAGCACACTGGCGTGCACGGTGAGTTCGCAAGGCCCTCGCGGCATCCACAGCGATACGTGCTCCGAAAAGCTCCCTGCTTCGAATAGATAGGTTGAGAGACCATCATCGCGCTTTGCACCAACGCTGATGTCACCTTGCAAGCCTTGCAAAGAGCCCAGATTCAGGCGGATGCGCTCAGGCAGCTCGACCGAGGAGATAGCCTTATCCATCTGACGAGAGTCGCTCGGCGCGGGTTCGATAACTGGAGCGCTGAAGCAATAGAGCGTACCCTCATCAACCAACGTAACGAATTGGTCCATCTCGATATCAAGGGAGTCGCTCGAGGAGATACGCAGGTCTGCGCTGCGCTGGTAGCGATCCCCTGGATCTCCTTTCCGCTCGATGATGAGAGGAATCGAAGCCCCGCCGATCTCCTTGCCCTGGCAGATCATGCGCAGGTCAACCTCTTCTATCGGACGCGGATTCAAGAGCCCGGTGATAGCGGGCAAAATGATGTGGACTCTCTGCTCGCTGCGCTCCTCACCTTCCGGCGAGAAGCTGCCGCTAACTTCTGAGAGCACTTCGCTCTCGATCATCCAGCGCCGAGGTTTCTGCATAGTCAAGCGAGCGGTAAATGCAGTGGGGTTTCCCTCGATAAACCGGTGGTGGAAACGATCAAACTCCACTGGTTCTGCGCGTCGCGGGTAGGTCACGCTCTCCTCAAGCGTTCTCCCTTCGCATTCCACTTCGAGTTGCACTCGTGGTCTGAAGGACTCGTCTCCAGGCCATTCGGGCACCTCGACGACGAACACAATATCACGTTGTTTGAACTCGGCACGCTCTTCCGGCCCCTGAGATTCCGGCGGTTCTGCTTCTTGCGCCGCACGCTTAGCGCGCTCACGCTCAGCACGCGCTTGCGCTGCGAGCTCAAGCTTCTCGCTCCAGATTCTGCTGAGTTCAAAGCGCAACGAGAGCGTTTCACCATAGCGGATGGTTTGCTGTACCGGCCGGTAGTCGCCTGCCCACAGCGCGATCTGAATCGGCTGACCTCTCAGCGGCTGCTTCCAATCAAAGCTCGGCGAGTACTCGAAGACGCCAAATGCCCAAGTACCCGGGAGCACCGCCGGTGTGTACAGGGAATTTTCCCAAGCCTCGTCTGGAGCATTGAGCAGCTCGGCCTCTGTGAAGGCCTGGCCGCCGGCGCGCCACATGATTTCCACCTCATCTGGGATGCCGCTTGGAGTGCTGACCTCAAGCTTGCAGTACCAGACCTGCTCAAACACCAGCTCCACGCGCGTGGTGTCTTCGCTCAGGTACTCGATCCTCTTCTCCCGCCTGAATTGAAAGCGCAGTTGATCGGGACGCGCGATCCAAGATTCCGTGTACTCGGCGTTCAGTTCCACCCAGTTGTCGGGAGCCCAGAAGCGGTAAGTGGTTCCCAGCAACCCGTCGCGTCTCTCATCAGCACAACTCAGCTTGTAGGTGAGCGCCTCGTCTGCATCCTCGGGCTCGCGCAAGCGGTAGGCGGCTTGCAGATCGTGAAAGTCGCTCTCGTCAGCCGGACTGAGAAAGGCAAGTTTTGCGGAGACCTCGATGAAGCCGCCGCGATCAAGACGGACTTCGCCCAGATGCACTTCAGCGAGGTCAATCGTAGGCACCTGCCACCTGCGCACGATGCGCCAGTTGTCATGACTGCTTCTGACGTCGGAAGCGCTGAGCCACACGGGGTCGCCCGAGCGTATCTTCAAAAGTACGCGCTGAGCGTAGCCATCGCGGCGAAGGAGCCTGCACAAGCCGCGCCCAGGCCAAAACTGGAGTGCGCGCTCTTCGATGTGATAGAGCGTGATGCTGACTCCGCCCTGCTGAAGTGTGCAATCCTCGCGCAACGCCTCCCGCTTGGCTGGCGGAGGTGGCGTCGGCGCGTCATAGGGCTCCGCGCTGTAACTCTCCAAATCGAGTTCCAGCAGAGGGTGCTCGATCGGCTCGCCGGAACGCGCTCGCACGTCAACGCTGGTCAAGCAGCCGGCAGCAGCCAGCAACTCGGATGTGGCAAACTCGAAGCGCCAGTGCTGATACTGCCCGGGCTTGAGCGAGGCGACGGGCAAAGGGTAGCGGTGCGTCAGCTCGAAGTAGGCGAGCGGAAAATCTACGTCAAGACCGATCTCCACGCTGAGTGGCTCTTCGCTCGCGCTCCATGATTCACCCTCCTCAGGCGAAGGCAGCGCGAGCTTGAAGTAGCTGATGGTTGGCTGCGACCATTGCAAGCGCTCCGCATTGAGCGGCTGCCACGCTTCCTCGCCAGCCTGGGGCTGAAGCCTGAGCATGGCGTCGTGCTCCGGCCAAATCGATTCGCTGGACTCCTCCCACAGCTCTTGGCTGCTCTCGAAGCGGGTGTTGGTGATCAGGCTGGTGCTTGCATCAGCTTGCTCGCTCATGCCGGGCCAGGGCATTTTGAGGTCGTCAACAATCACCCACTCGATGCCAACCAAGCATTCACGTGGATCAAGCGCAGACTCGAACTCGTTGGAGATCAAAGGATGAGAGCGAAGGTGGAGAAGCTCTGCGGTGATTTGTTCGTTGCTCAGCCTTGGAACAGCAGGTTGAAGTGAAGGGGCGATGGGAAGAAGGGGTAGGGCTTTTGGAACTCCATCGTCTTGATCTGCATCCGAGCGCAGCGCGTCGAACTGCGTGGTGTTGGGAGTGTTGCTTCCCAGCTCAAGTGTTTGCGGCTCTTGGCTGCTGATCAGGCTGTACCACACCAGCCATAGGGCTGCTGCAAGCAGCGCCAATGCGATGCCGATGTAGAGACTACGCTTCATGTTCGCCCCTCAGCGCAAGGGAGATCGGGGGTAGGCGCATTGTAGCGGGTTTGCACAGAAGCGAAACGCACGCGCCAGAAGGTGCGTGCGTTTGCGGATTGCAGAGCGTAACTCAACGCATCACGCGCCGAGCTCGCTGCGGGCGATGGTCAGGCGCTGAATTTCGCTGGTGCCTTCGACGAGCTCCATCAGCTTTGCGGCGCGGAAGAACTCTTCGACGCGGTACTCCTTCATGTAGCCGTAGCCGCCGTGGATCTGGATCGCTTCGTTGCAGACGCGCGTTGCCATCTCGGTGGTGAAGAGCTTGGCTTGCGCTGCGAGCGAGATGAAGCGCGGGTCACTCAGGCCGTATGCTTCTTTAAAATCGACAGCTTGCTTGACGAGCGTTTTGGCGGCGTTGATGTTCGTGATCATGTCGGCGAGCTTGAAGCTGATCGCTTGGAACTGCGCGATTTTCTGCCCGAACTGTTCGCGCTCCATCGAGAACTTCTTCGCGCGCTCGTAGGCTGCAATAGCAAGACCCAGCGACTGCGCGCACACGCTCACGCGGCCGGTGTTCAGCGTCATCAGCGCAAGCTTCAGACCGCCGCCAACAGTGCCGATCATGTGACTCTCAGGAATCTCGCACTCTTCGAAAATCAGCTCGGTCGTGGGCGAAGCGTGAACGCCCATCTTCTCTTCGATCGTGCCGGTCTGGTAAGGCGACATCTCGCGATCAACGAGAAACGCCGTCTGCTCCGGCTTGCCGTTCTCGCGCGTGCCGGTACGCGCCCACACAATCGCGAGCTTCGATGGCGCGCCGTTCGTGATGTAGAGCTTGGTGCCGTTGATGACCCACTTGTCCCCGCGCTTTTCAGCGGTGGTGGTCATGCCGGCGGGATCGCTACCAGCGCCTGGCTCGGTCAGCGCGAAACAGCCGATGTACTCGCCGCTCGCGAGCTTCGGCAGGTATTTCGCTTGCAGCTCTTCCGATGCGAATCCCATTAAAGGAAGCGCGACCAAACTGTTCTGCGCGCCAAGCGTCATCGAGAGCGAGATTGAAACCTTCGCCATCTCGTGCTCGACCAGCAAGTACGAGAGATAATCGACTTCGCTGCCGCCAAACTTCTCCGGGATCACCAGGCCCATGAAGCCCATCTCCGCCATCTTCTGCGTCATCTCAGCGGGGAAGGCGTGCGTGTTCTCAAGCTGAATCGCGTGCGGCGCTACTTCGCTAGCGGCGAAATCGCGCGCGGCATCACGGATCATCTCTTGTTCTTCGGTCAGTGCGAAATCCATCGTTCTTCCTTGTCGTTCTACGTCGTGTCGCTTGGATTCTGAGGGCAGTCTTGTGAGAGCTTTTATTGCACGCGGCGCGATCCAGCAAGTCTGCGGGGCGAAAGCATGACGCCCAGCGCGAGCAACGCGAGACTCAGCATCAGCCAAAGCGAGTCGCGCGCCGTCGATGCAATCGCGCAGCCGCCGCCGCCCTTGTCCTTCTTCTTGGTGATAACCGGTAAACCCTCGCTCGCAGCAACGCCGAGCAGCGCAACGCTCGCCGTTCCAATCGTGATGCTGTCCGCAATCGCGGTAATCGTGATGCCCGTGCCCGAGCTTGGCGCGGTGAGCGTCGCTGTCCAGATGCCGCGCTCGCTATCGAAGACAGGCGTGCTCACGGTGCCGCCGGTGTTCTGCAGCGTGACGGTGTGCGTCGCATCCACGATGTCGTTGCCGGCTGCGTCGCGCAGGTAAATCTCAACCTCGGTTGCATCTTCGCCATCGCGCACGAGGCTTTGACTGAGCGTGACGACTGCCGACTGCCCTGCATCCACCGCGTCTGCGAAGCTCAGCGTGAGGCGCTGATCGAGCGTGGTGGCGCTCGTCGAGTTCGCGCCGACTCGCGCCGCATAGATTTTCTCGCCTGCAACGCCGGGCCGATTGACGGTGAAAGTCCAAGGCCCGTTGCCCGTCTGCATGTCAATCACCGTCGAGTTGTTCGACACGTCGATCAGCTCAACGTAAAGCGATGTGCTGTTCGCGATCTGCGCATCGCCTGTGGTGCGAGGCACCACGTTCACCGTAAAGGCTGAGCCTGAAGGAGTGCCGCCGAGAATGTCCGCGGTGATCGTGCTTTGCGTTTGATCAACACCGCTGAAGCTTGTGGTGCTCCAGGTTGAAAGCAGGTAGTCGCCATCGGCGCCGCTCGATGCGCCCGCACCGCCAGTGCCTTTCACGACGAAGTAGATTTGCTTGGCCGTGCTCGCGTTGGGATTGGTGTAGCTGAAGCGGCAGTCCTGATTCTGCGCGGCGACGAGATAATCGTCGAACTGGATGTCGCGCGCATCCTGATCGAAGTTCGTTGCGCCGAAATCGCCAGTGGTGATAACCGTCGTGCCGTCGCTATCGAAGAGCGTCAGCGTGGGATTGAGATCGGACGAGAGCATCGCAGCGTGAACGCGCACGTTGAGCGTCGCGCCGCCCGCGAGCATCACGGAAAAGTAGTCTTCATCGCTCGCATCTTCGAGTCGCGCACCAACGCCTTGGCCGGCGCTCAAGCTGGTCGCGTTGGCCGCGCTATCGTTGTTTTCAAAAGGACTCGTGGCATTGGCGATCGTGATGTTGACGCTATTGAGCGTATCGCCCTCGCTCACGCGCACCACTTGCGGAGTGCCCGCAGCGGCAGGCGTCACGCCGAAAAAAGTCGGCAAGAACGCGGTGTAGGGCGCGGCGTAGTAGCTGCCGTAAATGCCTGTTGGGCTGGGCGTCGCGACAATCCAGTAGGCGCCGGGCGGGACGTCCTCGAAGGTAAAGTCCCCCACCGATGTGCGCGTGGTTTGGCGATCCGAGAGCACGCTCATAATCGGCTCGCCGCTCGCGATATCGATCAGCGAGACAGCCACGCCGAGCCTGCCCACGCCAGCGGCCCTAACGCTTCCGCTAATCGTTGCGTAGCTCTCGATCGGATAGCGCGTCTCGGGATGCGAGGCGCTGATCGGCGCTGCATCGTCGTGATCCAGCGTCATCAATGAAATCGCGCCCTGGCGGGCAAAGGGATAGAGCGAAGAAGATGCGAGGATCGAGTGATCCAGCCCGAGAAAATGCCCGATCTCGTGAACTGCGATCGTCTCGACGTACGTCTTGCCAGGCGATCCGCTCGTCGCATCGAAACCAATCGTATCCCACACGAATCCAACGCCGCTATTCAGCGCATCATTGAAAACGAGATCCGCATCGACGATCTCCCCGGTCGTGGTGTCAAAGCTGGTTGTCGTCTCGGCGAAGACGCTGGGATCGATACCGCTTTGCGCCCAGTAAACCGTGTTCTGCGCATCGTTCGCATTTGAACTCGGCGTATTCGTTGTGCCCGCGAATTCGAAGTCGATGTCGCTGCGGCGTAGATCGCGCCACACGTTGAAGGACTTTTGAATCGCGCGAAACTCGTCGTAGGGGCCAGTCAGCGACGAGTGATAGCGCGTGCCAGAATCGCCGATCACATAACGAATGCGGCGGTTCGCAATATTCGCGCGGCTATTCGGATTGTCCAAATCCCAGCGCACCGCAATGCCCGTTGGCGCAGCAGTCGCAGCACCCGTGAGCTTGATCGAAGCGTAAGCATTCGCGTTATCGTGATTCGCAAGCACCAGCGCGAGCGCGGTGGTGAGCGGGATCAGCGCGAGGATCAGCTTGCGGCGAAAGAGAGCATTCATGCGGACTCCAGAGCAGTGGCGTGTGATTCGTTGGCAGCTACGCGAGGTCTACTCGTCGTCACTCTCAGCTTTGTTCGGCGTTGCGCTGGGAGGTGAAGTTGGAGCATTGCTCCCCTCGCCCGGTGTTTGCGAATCAGCATCCGAAGCATCGCCGGTATCCGCTTCGCCATCTCCCTCGTCAATCTCAGAGGCAACATCAGCGCCAGTCTTTGCTCGCACATCAGCGATCAGCGCAGGCAACGTCATGCTGATCTTGCCCGCGCGCTCGCTTACCACTTCACCGCCAACCTTGAGTACGCGCACGCCGCTGAAGCTGTTGGCTGCTTGCGCTTCTTCGCCTTCGCTGCGCGTGATCGCAAAGACGCCTTGCGGCTTACCCAACATGCGGTAGCGATCGTTCAACTCGTCGTGCCAGAGAAAGAGCAGGTATTCGCCATCAATTGCAAGCGTCGGCTCGCCGCTCACGGCTTGGCCCATCGTGCCAACGACGCCGCCCTTGCCGTGCGCGACGGGATCGCCGTCGAACTCGCCCTTGAGCGTCTCGCTCACATCCAGCGCGTAGTGCGTCCAGATCGCGCTTTGGTCGTCGTTCCACTTTGCTTCACTGCTTTCGACCTTGGCTTGCACGATCACCGTGGCCAGATCGCAGAGGTCTTGCAGCGAGAGGTGCTTGACGGACGCAGCTTTGAGCATTGGCGAGAAAAGGCAGAATGCCAAGACTGCGATCGGCAAGAGTTTCAACATCATTTGCATGGTGACTCCTGGTGGGAGCGTTGCGTTGTCGTCAATTCAGTGCTTGGCCGCTGCTACTCGTTACTGATGTCCGCCTCGGTCAGCCAGCCGCTACGAATGGGGAAGGTGTCCTCGGATTCCATATCCCACATCACCGCGACGCGATCTCCAGACGCGCCAATCGACGTTCGCAGCGCCGTATTGAATCGCCCGTAGCCCACGCTCAGTGCGTTGTCTTCGCCAAAGTTTCTGCCGCCGTTGAGCGAGCCGCGCAGATGCACTTGGCCATCGGCGACATAGGAAACATACACCTGCGTCGACGAGCCATCGACAATCGTCGCGATGTCCGCTGACGTTCCAACGATGCCTTCCTTATTGATGTAGACATCGCGCGTGAAGTTCAACGTCGCGCCGAAGTTCGTCAGCGAGGTGATGCGCACGCGGCGATCGTCAACATCGCCATCATCAAACTCCAGCAGGTAGATCAGTACAAAGCCTTGCGCCTGATGTGTGCGAGCAGCTTTCGGCTTGTAGAGGCCGGGGCTGAGCATGGAGCTTGGCAGCCAGCCGTGGTCGCCGCGCAGAAAGCTCACGCCGCGATTGCGCGATGATGCGATGTAGAGGTGACGGCGCGAGTTGGGGCTGGTCTGCTCCCAGATCGCAAACACGTTGCCGTCGTCATCGCTGGTGATCGTCGGGTTAGAAGGATCAGCGCCATCGCCACGGGGAAGCGTGGTGACGCTCGAAGCAGCGCCGCCCTCTGGTCTGCGTCGATGCAGAATCTCGCCTGCCTCTGCCCAGATGAGATGCAGCGTGTCGTCGGAATCGTAGTGCGCTTCAGGCGACACGGAGTCCTCAGCGTCATCCGCGAATGGCCCCGGCTGGCTGAACACGCCGCTGATCGCATCTCGCGTGCTGACCATGATCGAGCGCGTCGGGCTTGGGCCTTCAACCCATGCCACGCAAACGTCGCCTCCGCTATCCACGGCGATCGAAGGATCGCGCGAATCGAGCGTCGCCGAATTCGAGATGTTCACGCCGAGGGCTGAGAGATCTTCGCCGATCAATCCCTTGGCATAAAAGATGTCATAGAGCTGCGCGCCAACGCTCTGTTGCTGCGCCCACACCGCGTAAGCCTCATCGCCAGACACGACGACGTCCCACTCGATCCGATTCACGTCGGGCGATTCGGGCATCTCAACCGGAGGCTCGGTGGTAATGACGGGCAGCGGGATGTCTTCCTTGTCGCCGCTGCAACCAGCCAGCAGGAATGCGCCTGCAAGAGCAAGCAAGAGCATGAGCTGAGCAGCTCGCCCTGAAAGCATCATTGTTAAAGGAAGAAAGCTCGCGTGTGGGTCAGCTCGCGTGGCTGCTCCGGTGGTCTCGATCATCCAGGTCCTCTTCTCGCATCACACGCATCCCACAAGGGGAGCGCTTAGGGGCATGGCTCGGGGAATCACTGCGCGCAAAAGTCTTCAACGCTCACACGCGCACGTTGGCCGGGATTATTCTAGCATGAGCGCATGAAACTGACGGAACGATACATTCAGCTTTGCCGCGATCTGGCAGATGCAGGCTACGTGTGGAATCCTCGCCCCGGCGACTGGATTTTGGACATCACCGATGAAAGCATCGGGATGCTCACCACGTACATCGAGCAGCCTGAGCGTTTGCGAGCGGTGAACATCCAGATTCCCTACGGCCTTCAGATTCACGATCTGCTGCTGGAGCGCAAGTGCAGTCGCGTCGATCTGAGCGGCGGTGCGCGCTGGGACGATCGCGTAGGCGTGCAGCTCTATGAATGCGACGCGGCAGCGATCAAAGCGAACGAAGACGAAGAAGCGCTAGCCGCTCTGGTGATCGACTTCCAGCGCTTCGGCACCTGATGTACGCCACTCACTTTCGTAGCACGCGAGCACAGGCATGACTCACACCCTGCGAGCTTCATTCATCCTTGGCCTCACGATCGCACGCGATTGCATGGGGCGCTCGTCGATTTGGATTCTCGCTGCGGGCGGGGCGCTCGCGATGCTGATGGTGCGCTGGCTGGCGATCCAAGGCACGGGCGAAGAGCTTGACCTTTTCAAAGAGTTCGGCGTGCTCAATCTCGGTCTCGGCGGAGCGCTCGCGGCTGTGCTCTGCGCTGTACCTGCGCGGCGCGTCAACATGGTGCTGGCTGCTGAACGCGCGATGCAAACGCGAGCAATCTCGCGCGCTGCGCTGCCTCTCGGCAAGTGGATCGCTGCGGGGATCGTCAGTCTCGCGCTCTTTGCGCTCTGGTCGCTGATTTTGATTCTCGCGCTGGTCTGGTTTGAAGCGAGCGAGTCGAACCTTTTCTACTACTTACGCACGGATACGAGCTTGAGCGCTGAGATTCAGAGCTTGGCCCTGCCGATTCTGCTGGCCTGGCTGCAAACGCTTTTGCTCGCAGCTGTCGCTCTGAGCGCAAGCGCGAGCGGGAGCTTGATCGCCGCTGGCGCTGCTGTGCTGATTGCGTTGATCCTTTGCTCGATCGCGCCGACCTACGCGAGCATGGAAGATGCAAGCATGCTAATGCGCGGGCTTGCGGCTCTGCTGCCTGATTTTCGCTTCTACTCCGCCGGCGAGACCGTATACGTTGAGCGATTGAGCGGCGTCTGGTTCTGGGGCGGCGCAGTACAAGCCCTCGGCTACGCTGGGCTTGCATTGAGCTTCGCAGCGTGGCGCGCGCAGCCGCGCTAAGGCTCGCAGATTGATAGTGGATTGAGGAAGCCATGACGCTTGACGAATTGATTCAGTACATCGTCGTTCCAACGCAGCTTGCGCCGGAGAGCTTGCCTGATCCCACTTGGGCGCTGGTGATTGGCCTTGTACTTGCGATCGCTGCGGGCGTGCCATTCGCATGGCTGGCGAAGCGCAAGCTGGTCACCGAAGCAGAGTTCGCTCGCTATCAGCGCGAGCCCGCGATCCGCGCATCAGATGCGGGACTGCTGGTTGGGCTCTACCTCATCATTCTCATCGTCGGCGGCATCTTGATTCACTCGATTGGCTGGGCTGGCGCAGGGGTCGATATCGAGAGCAAGCACAAGGGCTTAATGCTTATCAGCGTGGTGAGCTGCGCAATTCCATTGATCTTTCTCAAACTTCGAACGCTTCTCCATCAGGGCAGCAAAGCATCATTCACGCCAACGCGCAGGGGTGCGCCTTGGTTGATGATTCTCGTGATCTTCGCGCTTTGGATTCCCTTTTCAATCGGCATCGGGCTTATCAACACGTGGCTTGTGGAAGCGTTTCACTTGGAAGCAGAAACACAGGCAGTGCTCGCAGACCTGACTCAACCTAGCCGCTTCCAGATTCCAGCGATGCTACTCACAGCAGTCATTGCTGCGCCGATTGTTGAAGAGTTCGTGCTGCGCTCTGGCCTTCAGGCAGGCCTGACCTGGTTTGGCCGCGTCCCCGCGCTGATTCTTGCGACGCTCGCCTTTACCATGCTGCACGGTGTACACGCTCAGCCGCACGTGTTCTTGCCGGTATTCGCGCTGGGCTTCGCGCTCGCGTGGGTGTACGACTGCACGCGCAACGTGTGGTATCCGATCGCGCTGCACGCGCTGCACAACGGGGCGACGCTGCTCTTCGCGCTCTATGCGAACTAAGAACGCTGCGGAGATCGCGAAAGGCCAGCCCCACGCATGGGCTGGCCTTTTGCTTTGGCTGAGAGATTGTGGAGGAGACTTCAGCCTTAGTGCACTCTTCGCTCAGTGTAGTCGGAACGCCGTCATCCCGACTGGAGCGAAGCGGAAGGGAGGGATCCCTTGTCGGTTCGGCTGCATGTAGAAGAAGTAATGCGTTGCGAGAGCCTCGCAAAAGAGTAGCGCTCTTTGGCGCAAGCTCCCGCAAGTCCGATCTTTCCCCGCAGCTAAGCGTCCCGAGAAGGGATCCCTCCCCTCCGGCTTCGCCTACGGTCGGGATGACGGAAGCGCAGCACAACGCGAATCGAAAGCTGCTCTACACCTGCGCGATCCCGCCATCAACACAGATCTCAGTGCCGGTGACGTAACTCGCGCGCTCGCTCGCCAAGAAGAGCGCGACGTTGGCCGCTTCTTCCGACGTGCCCATGCGTTGCAGCGGGACCATCGACGCAAAGCCAACCTTCATGCCGTCCGATTCTTCTTTCGGCATGCCGCCTTTATCGAAGATCGGCGTGTCAATCGGGCCGGGGCTAACCACGTTGATGCGAATGCCGAGCGATGAGAACTCCGCCGCAGCCACGCGTACCATGCTGCGCACGGCAGCCTTGGTTGCAGAGTAGATGCTCGTTCCAGCAAAGCCCTTGCGGTCAACGACCGAGCCCGTCACCACAATCGAGCTGCCCTTGCCAAGCAGCGGCAAGGCCTTTTGAATCGCCAGCCAGGGGCCGCGCACGTTGACGTTGAAGTGATCTTCAAACTCGCTCAGCGAGCCCTCCGCCCATGGAGCAAAGCGCGCAATGCCTGCGTTCAGATAGAGCACATCGAGCTTGCCGTACTCGCTCTTCACACCCGCGAAGAGGCTCTCGATGGCGGCTGGGTCTCCAACGTCGCTCGCTTTCCAGTCCACTTGCGGAAGCTCGCTCTTTGCGACTTCAAGGCTCTTGCCGCCGCGCCCTGTGCCGATCACGCGCGCGCCTTGCTCGACAAACTTCTTGGCGGCTGCGAAGCCAATGCCGGTGGTCGCGCCAGTGATCAGGACAATCTTGTTCTCGAACTCTTTCATCACCCACTCCGCTGGTTTGGGATGCGTGCGCATCCGGTTAGGATTATTGTTAGCAATACTCTTACGTTTCGGCGCTAGGTATTGCAATCGCTTTACTTACTTTTATTTTTCGACTGGAGTCAGGGGCGAGAAGCGCAAGGTTGTCTGGTGATTACTCGGCTGATTCGCACTTCTCATGCGCTGCGACACGCTCGGCGAGTGCCGCGATGGTGACGCGCTTCAGCTCTTTGCTCATCGCAGTTTGGAGCTTTTGCGAAACGTCTTGGAAGACCTCGCAGAGGCCGGAGTTGACGAAGCACTTGGAGTCAGGCTTGACGGCGTGGGTCGAGAGTTCGAACTCGCCGCCCGTCGCTTGATAGAGATCGAGGAGCGTAATCTTCTTCGCGTCGCGGGCGAGCAGGCTTCCCCCACCGGCGCCGCGCTTGCTTTCGATAATGCCCGCCTCGCGCAGCTTGCTCATCACGCTACGCAAAAATGCGGGGTTGGTCTCGACGCTCCCGGCTAAAACATCGGAGCACAACGCCTCACCCTCGTGCAGTGCAAGCGCAATGCAGACGTGGACGGCGATCGAAAAGTGCGTGTTGCGGCCAAGCATGGCGAGTTCCAAAAGCTGCGCGAAAGCCCGCGCTTGGAATTGAAGGTAGAACAGTGACGATTGAAGCGCAAGGCTTGTCCGCCCCACCCGCTACAACTGCACCGTGCCGCGGCGAGAGCGCGGATCAAGCTCGTCCTTCAAGCCATCACCGAGCAGGTTGAATCCCAGCACGCTGATGAAGATGCAAATGCCTGCCGCAGCAACTTGGGTATTCGCGAGCGGCCGATCCTGCCAGCCTTGCGCGAGCGTCAGCCCCCACTCCGGCACTTCGTAAGGATCGCCGCCGAGCCCAAGGAAGTTCAGGCCGGCAACATCGAGAATCGCCGTGCCCATGCCAAGCGTGCCGAGCACGATGATCGGGCCAATGCTATTCGGAAGGACGTGGCGAAAGAGAATGCGCCCAGGCCTGTAGCCAAGCGCCATCGCGGCAGCGACAAACTCCTGCGACTGCACGCGCAGCACCTCGGCGCGCACCTGCCTGGCAAAGAGCGGTGCGCCGACAAAACCTACGGCGAAGATCACTACCTCGAACTGATACGCCTCAAGCGCAGGCTGCTCCCTAAAGATCGCGACCATCACCAGCGCGAGCAGGAAGCCGGGCAAACTCATCGCCAGATCGACAAGGCGCATCAAGATCGCATCGACCCAGCCGCCCGCAAAGCCAGCAACCGCACCGGTCAGCGAGCCAAGCACAAGCGAGAGCAGCGTCGCCGCTAGCGCCACAAGCGTGGTCGTGCGCGCACCGTAAACAAGGCGCGTGAACACACCGTAGCCCTGCTTGTCGAGCCCGAGCGGATGCTGCCAAGTGAGCAAACCCATGCCCTGCTCGCCATCAACGTGCTGGTGAACTTCCATCGCATCGCCGACGAAGAGCGGGCCGAAGAGCGCGACGCCAACCACCAAGCTCAGCAGTACAAATCCAACTGCGGCCGGGCGATGTCTGCCGAGAAACTTCCGCATCCACGCGATGAAAGCGAAGAGGCCTAGCTTGAAATCTGAGAGGTTGATCTTGCTCATGCTGCCTTCACCTTTCCTGATCGGCGCACACGCGGATCAAGCAAGGCGTAGCTCGCATCAACCAGAAAGTTCACGCACAGGAAAGCGGTCGCAGCAATCAGAATGCAGGCCTGGAGCGGCCGGACATCCTGATTCTCAACGGCCGTCACCATGTAGCGTCCCATGCCGGGCCACTGGAAAATCGTCTCGGTCAGCACCGCTCCGCCCAGCAAGTAGCCGAGCTGCGAGCCAGCCGTCGTGACGATCGGAATGCTCGCGTTGCGCAGCGCATGCTTGAAAACAATCGTCCTGCGCGACAAGCCCTTCGCGCGCGCCGTGCGAATGTAGTCCTGCATCAGCGCTTCGCCCACGCTGGCGCGAGTAATGCGCGTAATGATCGCCATCGGCACCGTCGCTAGCACCAGCGCTGGCAGAATCAGGTGGCGAAGCACGTCCCAAAACGCTGCCCAGCTCTCGGCAACGAAAAGCGTATCGTGAAGGTAAAAGCCCGTCGCCTTCGGATGCTGCGCTACGAACTCTTCAAGCGGATAGAGATTGAGCGAGTAGCGCCCACTCTGCGGCAGCGGAAAGAAGCTCTCCTCACCGCCAGCGCCGAAGTGCTCCGCCGCTGAAAAGTCGAACCAGCCGCCCGTCGAGAATGCGGCGATGGCCAGAAAGCCGAGCAAGAAAATCGGCACCGAAACACCGGCCAACGCGCCCGTCAATCCCAGCATATCCCGCCAAGAGCGCGGCTTGATCGCCGTCCACACGCCGATCAGCACGCCGCCAATCGTCGCGATGATCATCGCTGCCAGCGCAAGCTCAATGGTTGCGGGCAAGCGAGATGCGAGCTCTTCAGCCACGGGTTGATTGGTTGCAGATGACCTACCGAAGTCGCCGTGCAGCACCACGCCTTCGATGAAGCGGCCAAACTGAGCGAAGACTGAATCGTTCAGCCCAAGCTCGATGCGCAAAGCTTCGGCGCGATCTGGCGTCCACTGCTTGCCGAGCAGCACCGCTGTGGCGTCGCCGGGCAAGAGGTAGACCATCAAGAACGCGAGTAATGCTGCTGCGAAGAGCATGATCGCGGAGAGGCTGAGTCGTTGAAAAAGAAATCGCAACATGCGCGAGCTTCCGCCGGGCTATCGGTGCCGAATGTAGGGCGCGTCAGTCTACCAGCGGAGCTTCCTCACCAAAGCGAGTTCCAAAGACTATCTCGCTGAGAGGCTTGCGCTCGCGCGACGCTTGTTCGCGCTCAGCCAACTTATCGGAGAGAGTGGAGACTTCGCCGGGATAGCCGATCGCGATCGCAACGATCACCTTGTGATCTTTCGGAACCTCGAATATCTCAGCGGCTTTCTTCGCGTCAAAGCCCGCCATCTGGTGAGCGACGAGGCCGCGTGCGGTCGCCTCAATCATCATGCTGCTAACCGCTTGGCCAAGATCGTAAATCGCATGCGCGTTGGTCTTGCCGTTGTGCTCGAAGTTCTTGTTCGCAACACCGAGCATCAGCACTGGGGCCGCCTTAGCCCAAGAGCGATTGAACTGGATCAGCGTGCTGAGAATCTTTTCGTAGGGCTCGCCCTGGGCCTTGGTGCCGACGATGAAACGCCAGGGTTGCTCGTTGAAGCAGCTCGCGGCCCAGCGCGCCGCTTCGAGCAGCGAGCAGATTTCGAGCGCGGGGACGTTGCGATCATCGAAAGCGCGCGGGCTCCAGCGGCTTGAGATGAGTTCGTGAACGGGGTAGTCGACGGGAGCGGGCTTGTCCATGGTGCGCCTCTCTGTGTGCGGTGAGTTGGTTTGACAGCATTGTAGCGCGCTTGGGGATTCCGATTTGCCTCGGACTGATTCCGGAGTGAGTAACGCGGAGCTCACTGAGGGACTGAGAACACGGAGAAGAATCTGAAATCCAAACCCCCGGACTCAGTGTGCTCTGTTCCTCCGCGCGCTCAGTGCTACTCACTCCGATCTTGCCTACTCCAGCCCATACGCTTCGGCGAGCATGATCACGGGGTGTCGGGACTCGACGCCCGTGCCCTGCATGATCTGCGTGCCAGCGAGCGAGCAGTCGGTGCAGACGCCATCGCATTGATGCGCGTCAGGTGACTTGGGCGCGTCCTCGGGCTTGATGCGATCGAAGAGCTTCTTGCCGTAGCGCTGCGACTCATCGAAGTAATGCTTGCTCATCGACCATGTGCCGTCGTGCGCGCTGCATTCGTCGATCAAGTCCACCTCGTCGCAGAAGAGCTTGAGGATGTCGCGCGAGCGGTAGCCGATGTTCTGTGCGCGCAGGTGGCAGGGGATGTGGTACTTGATCTTGCCGAAGGTCTTTGCGAACTCGCGCTTCAGCGTCTTCTCGCGCTTCAGTTCAAAGAGGTACTCGTGGATATCGCGCACGGCACTCGCAACCGCTTGCGCCTTACGATGCAGTTCGGGATCGCCGCCTTCAGTGAGCTGCACGTACTCTTGGCGGAACATTAGGCCGCAGCTTGGTTCCAACGTGATCACGAGGCGGCCTTCTTCGACCAGCGGATAGAAGGCTTCGATGTTCTTCTTCGCGTTGGCGAGCGCGTTGTCCATGTCGCCTGAATCGCAGAAGGGCATGCCGCAACAGAGCTGAGCGCTGGGCCAGCTCACGTCAACGCCGTTGTGACGCAGCACGCTCACCGCCGAGCGGCCAATGCCGGGCGAGTTGTAATTCACCAAGCAGGTGCTGAAGAGCGCGATCTTGCGCGTGACTGGCGGGCGCGCGTTGGCGGCTGCCTCACCCTTCGATGCGATCTGATCGCTGACGTCGCTCGCAGCTTTGCCGAGCGCGCCTTCTTTGCGCCACCACTTGGGGAAGGTGTCGCCGTGAAACTCTGGCAGGAGCTTTTCGCGATGCACGCCCATCACCAGTTCCATCATCGCGCGATTGAGGGGATTCTTGTTCGCCCAGTTCATCAGGCCAGCCATCTGACTGGCGATGCCGCCGAGACGATCCGTGTTGGTCATCAGCTTCTTGATGAAGGGAACGCCGCGCTCCTTTACTTCGATTGCCTTGTAGCGCAGCAGCAGGCGTGGGAAGTCGAGCGCGAATTCGTGATTGTCGCCGGGCGTGTAAGGGCACTTGATGTAGCAGAGCTTGCACTGGAAGCAGTGATCGACAATCTCTTTGACGTCGCTCTCGCTGAGATCTTCAGGGCCTGCCGAAAGCTCGGGGCGCTCGTCGCCTGCTGCGACGGCGTACTCAAGCCCGTGCTTCGACGCATCTGGTTCGGCGGCTTCCATCTCAGCGCGTTTGCGCTTGGCTTCCTCGGCGATGTCGGGATTCGCTTCGAGGAAGGCTACGCGATTGGCTTCCGACTTCGTGTCGATCTTGTCGAACATGATCGGGAAGCTCTCGCAGTACTTGAAGCAGAGGCGACAGCCGTTGCAGATGTCGAACACGCGATCAAGCTCGGATCGCATGTCGTCGTAGGAGTAGAATTTTGGGTGATGGACTTTGAGCCCGATGTACTCATCAGCTTTTTGCGATTTCTTCGGCATGGCGAGCCTCGTGTTGCGCACCGGGATTGATCTGGAGAAAGCTTGGCGGCGCAAACAATCGCGTCTGCGCACGCAGAGTCATGCCGCCTCTCCCTATGAATTGGGGAGAGGGCAGGGGCGAGGGGTCAGCTCACGCAAGAACCCCCTCATCCGACCTCGCTACGCTCGGCCACCTTCTCCCCCAAGGGGAAGAAGGACCAGACAACGCGAGCGCGGCGCACGCACATTGCGCGCCGCGCTTTGCATTGCTGCTCGATTGCGTCGTTTATGCGACTTCGTCGACGCCTTGCTGGAAGCGGCCGGCGTGGCTCTTCTCAGCGCGGGCGAGGGTCTCGAACCAGTCAGCGATTTCGCCGAAGCCTTCGTCGCGCGCGGTCTTGGCGTAGCCTGGGTACATCTGCGTGTACTCGAAGGTTTCGCCCGCAACAGCGGCCTTGAGGTTCAGCTCGGTCGAGCCAATCGGCTCGCCAGTGGCCGGGTCGCCAACGACCTTCAGGTATTCGAGGTGGCCGTGCGCGTGGCCGGTTTCACCTTCCGCAACGTCGCGGAAGAGGCCCGCGATGTCGGGATAGCCTTCGATGTCGGCTTGCTTTGCGAAGTAGAGGTAGCGGCGGTTGGCCTGGCTTTCGCCGGCGAACGCGTCCTTGAGGTTCTGGTGCGTCTGGGAACCCTTGAGGTCTGCCATGGTTGATCTCCCGTGTCGTTCGTTGTCTGTCAAACTTCGCTTCAGTCCTCTGAACAGCCCTTGCATCTGCCGTAGAGGGTGACGCGAAAATCCTCAACCTCGAAGCCATCGCGCGCAAGGCCCTTGTGGTTCACGCGGAAGGCATCGGGGGTGAATACGTCAATGACGGTGCCGCAATCCTTACACACCATGTGATGGTGCGGGTTGGACTCCGGATCGTAAAGCTTAGGGCCATCAAGCCCCGTCACTTCGCCAATCAGTCCCAAATCGCAGAGCGTCTCAAGCGTGTTGTACACGGTCGAGAGACTCATCGTGGGATAGCGGCCCCGCACGCGCTCGAAGATGCCCTCCGCGCTCAGGTGCTCGCCAACCTCAAGCAGCTCGCGGAAAAGCGCGATGCGTTGCTGGGTGACGCGCATCCCACGCGCACGGCAAAGCTCGACCATGCTCGCTGTGCGAGCGTCGATCTCTTGCTGTGTGAGAGGCTCTTTGGTTGCGTCTTTCATATTCTAAAGTCTAGCAGGGAGCTTGATGCGATCAAGCCCTTATTCAGAGTATTTCTCAATTAGGGGTTGGCCCCCTCCCAATGCGCTTGAGCGCTCGCCCAATCTAGCGAGAAGTGGTGACATGGGTAGTGTCAGTTTAACCCAAGAGCGTGCAAAAGAAAGCCTGCACGCTCCGCAGTGGAACGCACAGGCTTCTGTTTTCAGCCGCGCTCAGGAGCGCGTTGCTTCTATTGTTAAACCATCTGGTTCAGGTCGATGCGCTCGCGATCCTTGAAGATCACCTTGAGCGGGATCTCGCTGAAGGGCAGCGATTCGCGCAGACGGTTCTTCAGGTACTCGCGCCAGTCGCGGCCAAAGATGCGCGCTTCGTTGACGTAGACGAGAATCGTCGGCGGATTGGTTTCAACCTGCGTCGCATAAAAGAGCTTCGGCGGTTTGCCGTACTTGCCCTTAGGACGGTGACGGTCGAATGCCTTCTGCACGACGCGATTCAGCTCGCCGGTGCTAACGCGCAAGTGCGACTGGCGATAGAGATCGAGCGCTAGGTCCATCAGCTCGCTGATGTTCTCGCCCTTCTTCACGCTCATGTAGACGACCGGCGCAAAGCGCAGCATCGGCATTTTCGCGGTCAGGTATTCTTGGAAGCGATCAGTCGTGACCTCGCCCGCAAGATCCCACTTATTCACGGCGATGATGCAGGGCTTGATCTCCGCGATCGTTTCTTCGGCCAACTTGCGGTCGAGCTTGGAGGTCATCTCCAAGCAATCCATCATGTGGATCACCACATCAGCGCGACCAATCGCTTTGACCGAGCGCGTCTGGCTGTAGAACTCCACCGAGTTTGCAATCGAGCGTTTGCGCTGAATGCCAGCGGTGTCGATCGCGGTGAAATCCATGCCTTTGTACTTGAAGTGAACGTCAACCGAATCGCGCGTCGTGCCTGCAATTTCGCTGACGATCAGGCGCTCATCCTCGGCCAGCGCGTTGATCAGACTCGACTTGCCAGAGTTGCGCTTGCCGATCACGGCAAACTTCATCTGGGTGAGCACTTCTTTCTCTGATGGGCGCACCGGCGGGAGCTTCGAGATGATGAGTGCTTGGAGCTCGCGCAAGCCGCGCTTTTCCGTGCAGGAAATGGTCTGCGGCTCGCCAACACCAAGCTTGTAGAAGACCGGCGCCAAATCGTCTTGGTGCGGCGCATCCGCCTTGTTCGCGATCAGGATCGTAGGCTTGCCCAGCTTGCGCACGAGGCTCGCAACGCGCTGGTCAAGGGGCATGACGCCTTCCTTGACGTCCGTCAGAAAAAGCAAAAGGTCAGCTTGCTCGATGGCGAACTGAATCTGCTCTTCGATGTGTTCTTCGAGGCGATCTTCGTCGATCACGCCCATACCGGCAGCATCGATCAGCTCCATGCGGCGCTCGCCCAGCTTGAGCTGAAAGCTGACGCGATCGCGCGTCGTGCCCGGACGCGGATCCTCAATCGCAATGCGGGAACCGGCGAGCCTGTTGAAAAGGCTGGATTTCCCCACGTTGGGGCGTCCGATGATGGCGACAATCGGTAGTCGCCCGCTGAGATCAAGATCTGTCATGGTGATTTCGCTGACTCGCACTCTTCAAGAATCCCCTCCGCTGAGGGGAACCGCGAAGTGTAACTCAGCGAAGTACAAGGTGTGAGGAGATTTTCCTGACAACTCGCGAATTCCCTTGCGCCAGAATGGGGATTCAGTCCCCCCACTTGGCCTGCGAAGTCAGCTTGAAGCCGAGTTCGCCGTAAGCATCAAAGCGGATGCGCAACTCTGGCACGAGCCATTCAACGTCGGGCTTGGCAATCTCGATCAGCCCAGCCTTCGGCTTCCAAAGCCCGCTAACCCCTTGCTCGAATTCAACTTCATGCATCTCGCCCGCTTTTGTGCGAAGCACGAGTCGCATGCCGAGCACCTTGCTTTGCGTTTGATCGTTCAGCTCGACGCGACAGCTACAGCGCTTGCGCGTCTTGAGTCTTGCGAGCGGGACGTGTTGAGCCTCGATCTTCAAAGAAGCGTTGACCACCATCAGGAGATCGCGAAAGAGGGGCTGATTCGGCGCTTGCAGCTCAACGTAGATGTGAAGCTTTGGAGCCATTTCGAGCAGCCCGCTGTCAATCATTGCCTCAAACTCAGCAGGGGAAGGGCCTTGTGGCATTTCAGCAACATCAGAGCCCTCACTTAGAGGGTCATCGGCCTCTTCAGCTTCAACAGGCAGGGGCGCTTCGTCTGCTTCGTCGCCGCTAGCCGCAACAGCGGAGCCTTCATCCTCCCAAGGATTCGCGAGGCGATTATCTTCGCTCGCGCCGCGTTTTTGGCCCTGTTGGCAGGCGGCAAACAAGATGCAACAGGCAAGCAGAGAGGCCATCAGGCAAAGTCGTTTCACTTGAAGCTCCACAAACAAGAATGCGCCCCAAAGGACGCACCCTTAAAGGAAGGGACGTTTTTTGCAGCGCTTATTCCGCGTGCTCATCCACAAAAGGCTCGTACTCCGGCTCAGCCGCAGGGTCGATCTTCATGATCTTGGCAAGCTCAACGATGCCACGCTGCAACTGGAAATCCTCTTGGAAGTTTTGCACGAAGGCTTCTGCGCGTTCATCTGCTGCGCGGGTGCGAATCACGTTGCGTAGCTCGCGACGCACGCTGTCCTTGGGGAGCGCGGTCTTGAGGCTGGCGTAGAGTTCACCAAAGCCGTGGTAGCTCTCTGAGGTGTAGCCGTCAAAATTTGCGAGCTGCATGAACTCGTCGCCGTGCTCTTCCCAGTTCGCGCGCAGCCAGGTTTCGAGCTTCTCGCTCTTGCGTAGCTCATAGATCTGATAGAGCTCCCAGCTCGTCAGCAGGGGGTTGTGAACTTCGATGTCTGGGCTGACGCCGCCAACGCCGTCTTTGCGGTCAATCGAGATGCCGCTTGGCATGATGTCGTACTTGAAGATCGTACACTTGAGCCAACGCCCCGTGCGCAAGCGGGAGCCATTCGACCGAGTCAGCTCGATTGGATAAAAGCCCTGGCCGATGCCTTTGCCGTAGCTCTTCTCACCCAGAACCGGGGCCACCTTGTGATCTTGCAGCGTGCCCGAGCGCAGCTCGGCGGCGGATGCAGAACTGCCGTTGATCAGGATGACCATCGGGATATTGCCCCAGACGGCATTGGTCGGAGCCGAGTATTCTTGCGCCGTCTTGTAGCGTCCCCAGATGCCGTGGATGCGCGTAATCTTCGCGCCACGCGGCAGGAACATGTTCGCGATGTCGAGCACCGTGCCGAGCTGCCCGCCTGGGTTGTCCCGCAGATCGAGCACCAAGCCGAGCATCCCCTGACGCTTCAGATTGGCCAGCGAGAGCTTAATGTCCTCGGCGGAGTTGCCGCCGAAGCGCAGCAGACGCAGATAGCCGATGTTGCCCGGCATCATCTGCTCGTGGGCAGTGTCAGAGTGAACGCTCGCGCGTTTAATCAAAAGCTCGATCAGGCCTTCGATGCCCGGGCGCTTGACCCAGAGCGTGATGACCGTGCCCTCTTCGCCGCGCAGGTGCTTGACGACCTCCTCGACTTCCATGCCGACCAGCGAGATAATCTCGCCTTCTAGCCCGCTGCGATACTGCCAAACGAAGTCGCCTGAACGCAGGCCAGCTTTGTATGCAGGGCCGGTGTAGATGGGTTGTGAAATACGAACTGCTGGATCGTCCTCGCCCTTCGCAACAAAGGCGCCGATGCCAACAAAGTTGCCGCTCGCATCTTCTTCCAGCTTCTTGTACTCGGCTTCCGTGTACATCGTGCTGAAGGGATCGAGCGAGCGAGCCATCGCGCGACCGGCGTTGTCGATCAGGTTCTCAGCGTTCAGATCAAGCGTGTCTTGCTGCACTTCAAAGGTTGGGTCAACATAGGACTCAAGCACCTTGCTCGCGACGACTTCCACCACCGGACCAATGTAGCGGCGAGACCCACCCGCAGCGATGTCCGCCGAGACGCCATCAATCTCCAGCGAGATGCGAGCGCGTTGCGCCAGCTCGCCGGACTCTTGCGCCAGCGATTGGACGCGGCCACGCACATCGTTCAAGCTGCCCAAAGCCGCAAGCGCCAAGGCAGCGCGGTTGTTTAGTTCGCGGGAATCGTCCAGCAGATACGCGCGCAAGCGGTCAACGCCCAGCGCATCTTCGCTCAGCGAAGCGTCGGTCATGGCGAGCGCGACGCGCGTTGAAGGAGCGAGCTCGTCTTCGCGATCTTCGAGAATCTCGCGGCAAAGCTGACCAGCTTCCTCTGCCTCTTCTGGCGGATACTTGCTCATCAGGCGAGCGGCTGACTCGATCAGGACGTCGTCCTCTTCGTCTTCCAGCAACTCGGTCAGCGTTTCGTAGGCAAGCTCGTAGTCGTCGCCGTCAAGGGCAAGCGTGATCTGCGCGCCGACCAGACGCACGTAAGCGTCTTCGTCATCCATCAAGCGCACGATCTGCGAAGCGAGCGGGCCTTCGAGATCCTCGTCAGCCAGCGCCAGCGAGCGCAGCTCGAAGCTGTACACCCAGATGCGCTCATGCTTCTCGCGCAGGCGCTCGACGATGCGATTGACCTCTTTGACCAGATCGCCTGAGCCGGAATCTGCCTCCACCTCTTGCGCGATGACTGAGACTTCCGAGGAAGTCAGCAGCCAATCGAAGCAGGTCACCCCAAGGCAGAGAAAGCTCAATGCGAGAATGCGCAGCGTTTTGAACATGAACGGTCCTTCAGGTTGCCTCTCCCGGAGCACCGGTCGAGGCGATTAGCATGCTTTCGATTACGCTCTCTATCGCAGCCCTTAAAAGAGGAAGAGCGGAGAGAGGCTCGACATCATAGCAACAAGAGGAAGCGCTTCACCTGCACAATCGAGGGGGCCTGCGATTGCTCATGCGAAGCGCTCAACTTCTCCTACACGCGCCCAGCTCTTGGCCAGGCAGGGAAATGACTTCCGCTACACCTCTCTGATGCGGCGCGACATTGTCAATCTCAGCCACGCTCTAAGACGAATCGGCCCGGCGCAATCGGTGAGAAATCACGCTTTCGCCAATGTTCAAGCTTCTCGCCGATTCGCAAGGGCTGGATTGCGAGGGTTTGGCGTCGCTCTTATCCTCAGCGCAGAAGGAGGCGCCCTCTATGGGACAAGCGTTTGACTACGTGATCGTTGGTGGCGGCTGCATTGGTGCTTCGATTGCCTGGCATTTGGCAAAGCGCGATGCCGGCTCGATTGCCCTTTTGGAGCGCGAGAAGTTTCTCGGGCAATGCTCGACCGGCAAGTGTGCGGGAGGCGTTCGCGCACAGTTCTCGACCCGAGTGAACACCGAGCTTTCTCTCTACAGCATCGACGCTTTCGAGCGCTTCGAGCAGGATCTCGATCACCCGCTGCAATTCCAGCAATGGGGCTACCTCTTCTTGCTCTGCAACGAGGGGCAAGTCGCAGATTTCAAGCGCTACCGCGAGATGTGGACGAGCCTCGGCATGAAGGTCGAGTGGCTGGAGCCCGCGCAAATCGCCGAGCGCTTCCCCTACATCGAATTGGAAGGCGTGCTTGCCGCGAGCTTCCATCAGCGCGATGGCTTCGCCGATCCCAACGACATCGTGCAAGGCTATGCGCGCGCAGCTCGCAATCTCGGCGTCACAGAGATCACCGAATGCGAAGTGACTGGCGTTGAGCTGGACGAATCGAATCGCGTGATCAAGAAGCTGATCACGACGCAGGGCGAGATCGCTGCGAACAAGGAAGTCATCTTCGCCACCGGAGCTTGGTCAAAGCTGCTCGGCGCGATGATCAACGTTGAGATTCCGATCGAGCCTTATCGCCGGCAGATTCTCGTCACCAAGCCATTCGATGGCATCAAAACGCCATTCCCGATGACCGTATCGATGGATACTGGCCTCTACTTCCATCCCGAAAGCGGCGGCGTGCTGATTGGCCTATCTGATAAGGAAGAGCCCGTCAGTTTCAACGAAGCGATCAACGAAGAGTTCAGCGACACCATGCTGATGACCGCTATGGATCGCTCGCCGGTGCTCGGTGAATCCGCCGTCAATCGCGGCTGGGCAGGGCTTTACGAAGTCACGCCAGATCACCACCCGATTATTGATCGACTTGACCCGGTCAAGAATGCGTTCCTCTGCGCCGGTTTTTCCGGCCACGGACTGATGCACGCACCTGCGGCTGGCAAAGTCGTAGCGGAAGCGCTGTTGGATGGCAAAGCGACGACCGTGGATATCTCTCGCTTGTCGTTTGCGCGCTTTGCGAACCCCGACGAGCTGGCGCATGAAGTCAACGTCATCTAGCAAGGCCTCGGCTTTCTCTCCTCTTTCACTCTGATTGGAACACCTATGCCTGCGATGAATCCCCTTCAGAAGAAGGCATGCGCTACGCTCTACAGTGATCTCGATTTGCTGTCTCGGCGCTTCGTTAAATCGCTGGAGTCACCCTTCGGCATGAACATCGCGCAGCTCCACCTATGGCGAGAGAAGCTGGTGCGGATCGCCGACCTGCTCGACAAGGCGGGGGATGATGCGCGCGCGCTCCTGCTGGATCCGGCAGAGTTCCTGGAATCGCTCGGCGACACTGAGAGCTTGCTGGACTTCGCCGCGGTCGAGTATCCGCCGGAAGAGTATCGCGCACAGATTGATCTACGGGAACAAGAGCGAGAGGCCTACGCTATCCGCCACGCCAAAGAGCGTGAGATCCTGATCAAGGCAGGCGTGATCGAAGAAGACTACGTCGAGCCCGCCGATCCTGAGGTTGAAGCGATCAGCGACGAAGAAGTCGAAGCGGCCGTGGGAGATGACGACGAAGTCAGCCTGCACGCCGACGACGTAAACGCATCCGAAACTGGCGAAGGCGAGGGCGAATCATTCGACCCCGATGCCGACCGCCCAGACTTTGAATCGGGCTTCACGCTCTTGGATGAAGAGGGCAATGCCTTTCCTGTGCCTTCGCTCTCCGAACGTAAACTTGCGTACGCAGAGGGATACTCACTCTTACAATCACGCATTCAGAACTCCATGACGCTGCTCATGTCGTGGGTTAACACTGAAGCAGAAGTATTCCGCGACGATCCCACCCAAGCCCTTGAGCCTGACGTTGAAGAAGAAGCTCCTACGAGCTCTGTCGCCTCGGATCAAGTCGGCGGCGACGAGATCGGCGAGGAAGAATAGCGCTCGCCGCTGCTGGCAGGCAGCAATGCTTGGCAGCAGCGTGTGAAGCGGCCGACGGAAGTCTCAACTTCCAGGCTGCAAATGTTCTTGATCGCGGCAAAAAAGGGGGGCTTTTTCAGCTCTTTCCGCTCAAGTCCCCGTGGAATTCGCCCTATCTCCTTTTGCTACAGGCACTTACGCTCCTCGCAACTTTTCGACGAAAAAAGGGTTTTCTATTCAAGTCTGAAGTTGCACCTGCCGATAAGCCGATATAGCATGATCCGCACTCGTCAAGAGCTCCACCTCAAAGTTATGGGTAGAGCGTTCGACGACGGCAAGGCACGGACGCCTTGTCTAGAGGACAGAGAGGGATCGTCATGACTATTGGCCGGGTTAGCCCATGCCTTTTCGACTTGCGCGCTGCCAAGAAGCGCGTATCGAAGGTATGGCGCTTTTCGTTTTAGGTTCTCCTAAAACTACCCCAAGCCAGGTTGCCAGCGGTAAGTCTCCGCTGCGTCTGTCATCCAAACAAGCCTCGATTCCATTTGAGTAAAACTTTGAGCGCTTCGCGTACTGTTCGCGTTGTGTCTCAGAGAAAGCTCGACAAAGACGGCGTATGTATGCCGCTTTGTTGCTGGCCTTGTTGGCTTGTGTCTATTCGCCACCAGCAAGGTTCAGAACCATACAGAGAGGGGATGCAGCCGCCCCATTTAAGGCTGTGAAGAGTTACCCCTGAAACGGACTTCGGGGGCAGGAATCAGAGAGGGATCTACAATGCCACAATTTCCTTTGGCCGCATCGACCGGCGACCCCATCTTTCGCGCACAGAACTCGGCGATCAATCAGATCCGCCAGTTCACCCGTGTGGCGGGAGCCGCCAGCGAGAAGCTGAACAATGGCGAACGCATCGTCAATCCGGGTGAAGACCCGTTGAGCTTTGCCGCTTCATCCCGCATTCGCTCAGACCTGGGCGCTCTGCAGGTTGTTACTGAAAGCTCGCAGCTCAATGCTTCGACTCTGAGCTTGGCCATCGACGGCCTCGACCAGATCAAGTCGCAGCTCGACCGCATCAAGCGCTCGCTCGTCCAAGGCCAAGCGGCTGCGGATCCGCAGCGCGCACTGATTCAGCAAGATATCGATCTTGCCATCGCGCAGATCGACTCGACCTCTCAGACCACCCGTCTGGGCAATCGCGGTCTGCTGAACGGTGAAACCACCATCAGGGCGTACCAAAGTGTCGCCGCGAACGGTGCCATCACCAACTTCTCCGCTGGTGCCGGTACGCTTGCCGCGAACTCAGGTATCTTCTCGGTGAAGGTCGACAAGCTCGGCGTTGGTGCTGCGGGCAACACCCGCACGCTTGACGACGGCCGCAAGGTGCTCTCCTTCAATGTGAGCATCGCGTCCGGCGACAAGGCCAGCCGCGCTCTGCTGCAACTCGCTGCAGGCACGTCAACCGACTACACCGAGTTCCGCGTGACCGGTAAGTTCGGTTCGACCTCGCTGCGCATCGACGGCATCGCGCCCACGCAGAGTGCCACGTCGAACGGCTTCGACTCGGTCATTCA
>Ga0213866_10000242_pt1 | contig 45421 bp, 21 predicted proteins | sample PICome_11_FD_160079 | JGI IMG/M metagenome (GOLD analysis project Ga0213866, IMG submission 160079) | Coastal seawater microbial communities near Pivers Island, North Carolina, United States - PICO284 | ecosystem: Environmental > Aquatic > Marine > Coastal | place: USA: North Carolina...
CGCCGTGACGCTGAGCTCAATCACCGCAACCTCGCCTTCAAGCCTTGCGCCGACCGGCGTGCCGACTATGACCTCGGCTGGCGTGATCATCGACAACCCCGTGTTGACGATCGGCAACTCGCCGGTCGCGCCCATGGCCACGGTGATTGAGAAAACCGGCGCCGACTTCACCTACCACATGGGCAGCTTCATGCTGACCGCGTCGAACGGTGATATCACCGTCAGCTCGATTGTCTTCAACACCACGGGAACCGGCGATTGGGTCAACGACATTGCCCCGGTGAGCGGCTTCCAGCTCTTCCTCGACGATGGCAACGGCCTCTTCGATGCGAGCAGCGACACCATGATCTTCGAGTCACCCGGCGTTGCTACGGCCATCACCGCGACCTTTGCGGCCCAGACCATCACGAACAACTCAAGCATCACCATGTTCGTGCAAACGAACGTGCTTGGCAGCGCGGGCGGCGCCACTCCTTCCACCTACGTGGTTGGCGTGAACTCCCCAGCCAACGTGAACGTGCCGACTGGCGTCAACGTCATGTTCGGTGCGCCTGCTCCGACCAGCGCGTCGCTGACGGTGATCGAGTACTTCGTCGATAGCTTCACGCCGACCAGCGTGCTGCCGATGACTTCGGGCCAAGACATCGTCATCGAAGGCTCGGGCTTCACCAATCCGGTCAGCCTGACCATCGGCGGCGTGCCTGCCCTCGGCTTCGGCAATGCTTCGCCTGATGGCACCACGGTCACCGGCTTTACCGTGCCGGATCACAGCGGCACGAGCCTGGAAATCGTGCTGACGACCTCGCTACTCGGGCCGCGCACTTTGACGCAACGCTTCTCCTACGCTGCGCCAAGCAGTGGTGGCGGCGGCGGTGGCGGCTGTGCAATTGACTCGCACAGCTCATCCTCAATCTGGGTGCTGCTTGCGTTGGGTGTGTTGGCAAGCGGAGTGTTTCTCCTGCGCCGCCAGCAGGCCTAGTCCGCATGGTGGGGGAAGCTCTGAGAGCTGACTCTGCTTAACTATGGAAGCGATGCTTCACCTGCAAGCGCTCCGGTTCACGCCGGAGCGCTTTGCGTTGAGCGAGAAAATTTGGCGCAATAATCTCTGCGAAGACGAATTGTACCTTTCGCCACAAATAATTGTCGCAACCCTGCATTTCACGCATCCCTTGCCGAATCTCCTCACTCATATCCTCAACATGTGAAGTTCTAGTGGGTCCTGGTGATGGCCTGCAAGAGCGTTCACGACCAACGCGAAACGCTTGGTTCGTGTTGGGAGAGACCATCGCGAGGTCACTCAATTTGAGTGCATGAGTCGGCATCTGGGACTGCCGAGCCTAGCGATAATGACTCGCGCTCTTTGGGAGAGCGAAAGCGCTGCTAGATGTCGCACAACTTGCGCCGTCGAATTGGGGAGGCAGAGCTTTGGAGAGTCAAACATTGGGCGAAGTCGCTGGAGACGTTGGCGCAATCTGAGCGGGATCTTCCGCACGCGTTTTGAGTTCAATCTGTGATTCACGATGGCCGCGAATTGGCCGTGAAAGCGTTGAGAGAACGCCTCTTGTGGAAAGGGCGTTTTCATCAGTTCGTTCACAACCCGCTCAAACCGTAAGTCAGATGCGCAAGCGTTCCGGGGGACTTCAGATAGCGGCTTCAATCGCCGCTCTCGGTAGTCGGCTACACCCGTGCGTGCGAACCAAAAAGCACTGGTGTCTTGCCGAGCCTCAAGAGGAGACGCAGCATGCTCAACCTACGGAACTCGATTCTGCTCGTTCTTGCTATCACCGCCTTTGCTTGCATCGCGCAAGCTCAAACGACGCGCGAGATCGGAACGCAAACCAGCGGCAATAGCTGGCCCTTCAACTACACCAACAGCAGCGGGCGCTACCAAACCGCGTACTCTGCTGCAGAGCTCAACCTGCCAACCGGCGGAACCCTGATTCGCGTTGAGGTCTTCCGCAACAACGGCGCCGTGCCGAGCTTCACTGACTTCCGCCTGCGCGCCGCGCACAGCAGCCTTGCTCCAACAGCGCTCACCACGAGCTACGACGCGAACTACGCCGCAACGCTCTCCACTTGCATCGGACCATCGACGTTGCAGCCGCAAGAGCAAGGGAGCTGGGTGCAGTTTCCCTGCACGACAGGCTTTCAGTACAACGGCACAGCAAGCTTGCTGCTCGACTGGTCTTATACCGGTCGCAGTGGTGGCGGCTGGACGGTCAACGGCAGCGGGCGCACGCGCGTGTATCAAAACGGCGGCGACTACCAAACGGCCACCGGCGGTACGGACAACTCCGGCAACTGGGGGATCCGCTTGGTCTTTCAGATTGGGCCGCAACTCACCGTGACGGTCGCACCTGGCCAAGCGCAGCAGGTGTATGCGAACGCCGCTGGCCCGAACAGCGCAGGCCTGGAAGTAGCAAGTTTCGGCATCGAGTGTACCTCGCAGCCCAACGGCGAGCTGACCAGCGTTGAGCTCGAAGCCTCGGGCACGCTTGATGCGTCGACTGACATCGCGGAGCTCAAGCTCTACCGCGACGACAACGCCAACAATCAGTTTGATGCCGGCACCGACGTTGAAATCGGCACGGGCACGGCATTCGCCAGCTCGACCGGAACCAGCACCCTTACGGTTTCTGGCGCGGAGCAGACCTTCACGCTCGGGCAAACCAAGGTGTACTTTGTGGTCGTGAAGCTGAACGGCATGGCCGCCCCCGGCGAAGACTGGAGCATCGCCGTCAGCGACATAGGCGTTGGCGGACAAACGCAGAAGAGTGGAGTGCCGAGCACCGCAAATCCCGTGCTCACGATCCTGACGCCTGACATGACGCTCAGCGATGACAGTCCAAGCATGGTGCAGGAAGCGATTCTTGGAACGGCAGACAATCTGCTGCAGAGCTTCGTGATTGATTATCCCGACGGCCCAAACAACGCAGTCTCAGGCATCACGATCGCTGCTACTGGAATTGGTGACGATGCTTCGGCCTTCACGAGCGTTGACCTGTATCTTGATGATGGCGATGCGCAGCTTGATCCGAATAGCGATACGCTGATCAGCTCGTCGAACTTCACTGCCGACGACGGCACGCTCACATTCGACATCATGAGCCCTGACTCGCTCATCGCTGCTGGGCAAAGCAACCGCTACTACATCACGGGCAACTTCAATCTCAGCTCGAATCACGGCGACACTTTCGCCGTTCAGGTGACCGCTCTCGCTGGTGTGCTTGCGGGGACAAACGTGATCGGTACTCCCGCTCCTGCGGCTGGCCCCGCGCCCGGCGTCACCATTCTCGGCAACGTGCTGCGCGCTGTGATTACCGGGCCATCTACGCCCGCGATGATTGATAATGACAGCACTGGTTCTAGCGGCGATGGCGAAGTGATGCTGAGCTTCACACTACAAGCAACGAATGCGACGTGGACCGTCGATAGCTTGATCTTCGAAGCGCATGGCACAGGCGACGATGCGCTGGCCTACAGTGAGCTCGCAGTCTACGAGGACCTGAATCTCAACGGCACATTTGATGGATCCACGAGCGACATTCTGGCGGGCACGCCCGGCACAGCTTTCACCTCGAACGACGGCGCGTGGGTTGCCGATCTGCAAGCTCCGGACGTCACCAGTGCTGGCGTGCGCACCTTCTTCTTGCTTGCCAAGTTCAGCGGTGCATCGCGCATGGGCGAGACCTTCAGCGTGAGTCTGCAAGGTGTGAACAGCACGCCGCCGACCAACGGCATTCTGAACGGCTTCCCCTCTCAAGCTGGTGAGAGTTTCACGATCAACGCGGCCAGCTTCGATGCGACGCTCAACGGCCCGCTCGCAGCCACTTCAGTCAACAACACTGCTGCAGCGCAGTTGCTCGCGGATATCACCTTGCGTGCAAAGAACGAGCAGTTCACGCTCAGCTCAATCAGCTTCACCGCGAGCGGCTCCGGCAACGATGCCAGCGCATTCAGCGAACTAGCGCTCTACGAAGATGATGGCGACGGCGTGTACAGCTTCGCCAACGATACGCTGGCGACCGCGACAACTGCGAGTTCATTCGGATCCGATAACGGAACCTACAGTGCGATGCTTAGCGACACGAGCTTCGCTGCTCATCCGCAACGTCGCTTCTTCCTTGTTGCCACGCTCAACGGAACAGCGCTGAGCGGCGAGACCTTCAACGCTTCGCTGAGCGGCTTGACGCTCACCTCGCAATCCAACACGCCTGCCATGGGCGCTCCCACGTTGCCAAGCACAGCGCTGATGATCGACAACCCGGTGTTGACCGTGGCAGCGGCACCTGGAGCTCCGACCGCGACGGTGATTGAGAAGAGTGGCGGCGACTTTGAATACCTGCTCGGCAAGTTTGTCGTGAGTGCTTCGAACGGCGATATTCCCCTCTCAAGTCTGCGCTTCGCGCTGACGGGCACTGGCGACTGGGTGAACTTCCTCGCCCCGGTCAACGGCGTCGCGCTCTACCTCGACAATGGCGATGGCGTGTTTGATGCCAGCTCGGATAGCGTGGTCGGCGAAAGCGGCGGCGCGATGACCTCGCTCGACTTCGCTCTCTCTCCCGCGCCCACCATTCCCAACGCGGGCAGCTTGACTTTCTTCCTCAACACGCAAGTGCTGGGCAGTGCTGGCGGCAGCATCCCGCAAACCTTTGTTGCGTCGATCAACTCGCCGCTCAATGTTGGCGCGCCGACTGGTGTGAACGTCTTGCTTGGCACGCCCGCGCCGACGACAGCGACGCTCACAATCATTGAGTACTTCATCAGCTCGATCACGCCGACTCGCGTTGACACGGGCAGCTTCGGTCAGTCGATCACGATCGAAGGCTCGGGCTTCACCTCGCAAGTCGAGCTGCTGATTGACGGCGTGCCTTGCGATGGCATCGGCGTGGTCAGCCCCGATGGCAAGATGATCACGGGCTTCATGGTTCCTGAGCACAGTGGCAGCAACTTGCAGATGATCCTCAGCACGGGCTTGCTCGGCCCGCGCGTGCTGACGCAAAGGTTCAGCTACGCGAGTGAATCGGAAAGCGCTGCGGCGGGACTATGCTCGCTCTCCAGCAGTAGCGATTGGTCTGTGCTCATGCTGATGCTGTTGCTTGGATTGGCTTGTTGGGGCATCCGCTCAACGCGTTCGCGCGATGCGATGTAGCGCTTCGGTCTGAAGTACAGCTCCTCTCTTCAGACGAAGCCATCCCAACCATCAATGCCCCAGCGTCGCACCGCTGGGGCATCGGTGATTTGCGAGAAGCACGCGCTTGATTTCGGAGCATGATTTAGGAGTGAGGTTTCGGAGTGAGGGCCACGGAGATTCTGAGGCGCGGAGATTACTGAGCGCTTCGCGATCTCGCGCTGCTCTTGCTGACTGCGTTGTTTCAAGACTGCGCGAAGTTAAGCGAAGGGATTGGAGAAAGCGCGCAGGCGAGAGGGCTTGCTCTTCTTGGAGCACTAGCTTGATCGCTTTGCGAATTGTCGTATCGATTTCAGAGAAGCAACTTCTCGCGCAAAGCTGCAAAGCTTCCTGTCGGATCACGCAAACGCTCTTCGCGCATGAATGCTTGAGCGAAAGGGGAGATCGCCACTTCCGGCATTCTCAAAACTCAAGACGCGCTTTTCCCTATTGCCAGAAGCCACCTCCTGAATTCACTTCACGCCTACCGCCAGGAAACTCAGCGGCTTGGCGTCTCTGCGCGAGCTATCTCCTACTCCGCAATCAAAGCGCGCATCGCTCTGCAATCAAGTACATCACTGTGATCAGCGAATCCCAATCGCCCGCGTGCTCTCCTCAATTCCCGATGCTGAACGTCGCGCAGCGTTGATTCTTCGCACCACCACGCAGCAATAAGAATTCGCGCGGCGCTCAGCTATCTCCGCCCCTCCGAATCTCCGTGGCCTGCCTCCGAATCCACTCGCTCAATTGAGCGCTGCCTAAAGCATCGAGTAGGGATCAACATCCATGATCACGCGCAGGTTTTCAGTGTTCTTCACGTGCTTGCGCATGCGCTCGCTGACCACCGCCATGCTCGCGTAGTCGCGCACTTTGACTAAAAGTTGAAAGCGATGGCGACCGCGAATCATCGTGAAGGGCGCTTCGGCAGGACCGAGCACATCCATGATTCTGCCCGGCTCTAACTGATGCAAATCATCTAGCTCTTTGCGCAGCATGCGTCCGGTCTCCAGCGCCTTCTTCTTGTCGCGCCCTTCGATCGTGATGTTGAGTAGCCGCACATATGGCGGGTACTTGGCGACCTTGCGCTGACGCAGTTCGTACTCCAAGAAGTCATCGAAGTCCTGCGCCTGCGCCGATTGAATGCAAGGGTGATCGGGCGTGAAAGTCTGCACCAGCACCAGCCCGGGCGCATCACCTCGCCCGGCGCGACCTGCAACTTGCGTGAGCAGCTGAAAGGTGCGCTCCTGCGCGCGGAAGTCTGCGAGGTAAAGGTTGAGGTCCGCGTGAATCACACCAACGACCGTCACGTTGGGGAAGTCGAGGCCCTTCGCGATCATCTGCGTGCCGACAAGAATGTCGATCTCGTGCTCGCGGAAGCGATCGAGCATGTCCTCGTAATCCTCGCGCTTCTTCATCACGTCCGAGTCCATGCGGCCGACACGCGCATCGGGGAAGTAGCGCTCGATTTCTTCTTCCAGCTTCTCGGTGCCGAAGCCGCGCGGGTTCATCGCGCCAGCTTTGCAGTAGGGGCAGATGCTCGGGCGCAGCGCGGTTTCGTAGCAGTAGTGGCAGACGAGTTTGTTGAGCGAGCGGTGCAGGCTCATCGGCACCGAGCAGTTCGGGCAGATCATCGCTTCGCGGCAGGTGTCGCATTGGAAGAAGGTGTTGTAGCCGCGCCGATTGAGGAACATGACGGCTTGATGCCCGGCTTTGAGCGAGTCGCGCGTACACTTCACGAGCGTGTTGCTGATCTGCACGAAGCGCTTTTGTGCGCGGCACTCTTCGGCCATGTCGATCACGATCGCCTTCGCCATCGGCCGACCCGCCACGCGCTCCTTGAGTTTGATGGTTTGGTAGCGCCCGTGTAACGCGTTGAATGCTGATTCGAGCGAAGGCGTCGCCGAGCCGAGAATGCAAACAGCGCTCTGCTTGTGCGCGCGCATCACCGCGACGTCGCGCGCGTGATAGCGAGGCGTGTTGTCCTGCTTGTAGCTCGGCTCGTGCTCTTCATCGACGACGATCACGCCGAGATCCTTGACCGGCGCGAAGACCGCGGAGCGCGGCCCGATCACCACGCGCGCTTCGCCAGCCGCGATGCGCTTCCACTGGTGGCGGCGCTCCTTGTCAGTCATCGCGGAGTGCAGCACCGCGACGCCGGTTTTCATCTGCAAGCGCTCGCTGAAGCGCTTGACGGTTTGCGGCGTCAGCGAAATTTCGGGGACGAGCACGATGCCCGATTTGCCGGCTTCAACTGCCTGCATCAGCGCGTGGATGTAGACCTCGGTTTTGCCCGAGCCAGTGACGCCGAAGAGGAGGAAAGTCTTGTACTCATCGCGCTCGATCGCTTCGCGCACGGGGATCAGCGCGCGCTCTTGCTCAATGTTCAACTCACCCGGCGCGTGGCCCGGCGCGTACCAGGTCGCATCAACCGAATCTTCGAGCGGGATGATTTCGATCTTCAACCAGCCCGTTTTGAGCAGCGTGCGAATGGGTGATTCAGAGTAGCCGAGTTTTTCCGCGAGAACCGCCGGGCGAAAGTCTTCCTCTTCGAAGTCGACGATCGTGCGCAGAACTTTCGCGCGCTTGGATAGTGGCGAGTTCTCTTTGTCGCCCGCGCGCTCTTCGAGGTCTTTCGCCTCAGCGAGAAGCTCAGCTTTGGGGCGGCCCATGCGCAGCACGCCGACGGTGCGAATCGCTTTGTTGCGGCGAATCACCGCAGGAATCACGGCCTCCAGCGCCTCGCCCCAAGCGCAGGCATAGTAGTCCGCCATCCAGCGCGTGAGCTGCATCATCCCCTCGTCGACGAGAGGTTCAGCGTCCACGACTTCGAGAATCGGCTTGAGCTTACTCGCGGGGAGCGGCGAGCCTTCGACGCGCTCCGTTACGAAGCCGATCAGATCGCGCCGCCCGAAGCTGACGCGCACGCGCCCACCTCGCACGATTGAATCAAGCAGCGGCTCCGGGATGATGTAATCAAACGCCTCATCGACGGGAACCGGCAACACGACGCGCACGATCGGCCCAACGTAGCTGGAGCTTTCGCCGCGCTTCGGCACGCGCCCGCCTTCGCCCGCGCCGCCCTTGCTTTTACTCGCACGCTTGCCGCTACGCGCATCGCCTTCGCCAGACTGCGCCTCCGCATCACCAAACAAATTGAGCTTCTTCGCCACACCACTCCTTCGCCATCGCTCACCTCAGTCTAGCGAGCAACGCGACACGCGCGGAGATGCACTTCTTCGATGCATTTGCTGAAGCGCGCAGAAGCAGCGTAGCTGCTAGTGCAACTCATTCCAGAAAGTCCCAGCCAAGCTCAAGCTCAGTCACAGCGTCGGCTTTTGCTGTAAAGGCAGTAGTCGCGATCTGGCCTCGGTGATTCCGTGTCTCTTAGTCGTCGAAGTAGAACGCGATGCGGATCAAGACTTCGTGATCTTGTGGAAGCCCGCTAATCCTAAAACTCGACAGATCGAACTCGGCCTTTGCTTCGCCCTCCGGCGCTCTCCACCAACCCTGCGGCGCGATTACGTCGCAGCTCGCGAGCTTCGCATGCTCTGCATAGATCCAGGTGACATCAACGTAGAAGTCTGAATCAGGATCTCGAATCGCAGCTTTCGCCGCTGTCGGCAGAGAAATGGTGAGCTGTGTAGATGCGGCAACTTCGCCATCTGCATGCTCTTCTTCGTAGTCAGCGCGCGTCTGAATGATCGGCAACGTCAGATCTAGCAGGCCGCTTTCCGGCATCGTGAACTTGACTACGCAAGGCTCTCCTCTGCCTGGCGTTACGAAATCACCGGCGGGCATCGCGCACCACTCGCCAGGCCGCAGCAGTCCGGCGAAAGTTTGCGGATCGTAATCGTTGAACTCATGCCTGTACCAAAGCCTGTGCATTCCCTTTGTTTCAATGCTGCCATCGGGATCGGCGTGGGCGAAGTACCACGTGACGCCGCTTCGAATGCTGTACCCGCCCGCGCCTTCATGCTCAGGCCTTTCGAGCGTGCATCGCAAAGCACCGTGCGACTCTGTCAGCTCAGCAAGCGTGGGCGCGCTGACTTCGAGCAGCGTTCCCTGATAGTCAATCTCTAGTCTGTGCTCGTAGCCCACATCGCCTGCAAGGCTGATTGTGAGCGTGGAGGGTTCGCTTGGAACCCAGAGGGAATGCTCGAATCCTCCCTGCTGCGAACTCAAGCCATCCGAAAATCTCTTCGAATTGCTTGCCAATTCAATCTCGTAGAAAGAGTCATCGACTTCGGGCAACGTAAGCATCAAGCGTGGGCTGAGCGTCACGCTGTAGTGCTGATAGAACTTGCCGCGGCCACTGAAAAGGGGACTGTGTGATCGAGGCCAGCCCGAATCGAAGAGAATCTCCGACTCCTCATCAAGAGGAATCAGATCGTCACCGTCAACAAGACCAATGGGAGGGTTGTTCTCATCAAGCACCGTGTCGTCGTAGAGCCAGTGATTGCTCCCATCGCTCAGATGCAGGATGAAAGGCCCTCGCAGCGTGCGCCCGCCGCAACTGACTTCAACTGTCGCACCGTCGATTGGCGTGGTGCGAGGCAATGGCTCAAGCTCCTTGAAGCTGCGTTCGACTGGAGGATTTTCCTGGCCTTCCACCGGGTCGGGCAAGGTGAACTCGAACTCTTCGACCAGCGATTCTTGAAGCCCCCATCGCTCGGGGTTGGAGAGCGTGAGCGAGACTTTCCACGTCACATCGCTACCTTCCACTCTTGGCAGATACACCCGGTGAAGGTTCGCATACTCTTCCTGCGTGATCAGCACACGAAAAGAGTGCGGCTCCAACTCCTGATCGATCGCGCTGAAGCTTAGTGTCGCCAGCGCGCAATAGCTCGGGCGCTGATCCCAGGCGACGCCTTCGGTCTTGCTGGGCCAGACTGGCAGTGCCAGCTCGACACTAGGTCGCAGCGCTAGCTCCTCTTCGTCTTCGAGGGGAAGGTCTTCAGCCTCTTCTTCACTTTCTGCTTTGCGCTGCCGCCGCTTCCTGACGGGAAAGGTGATGTCCACTTGATCTTCGTTTGTTGTTTCGCAAGCGTGAGTGCATTCTATGTACTGCGTATAGAGCTCCGTGTCCAAGAATGGACCAAAGAGTCTAGTGGTCGCCTCAAAGCGGCATAGTGGCGATCCAGACCAGACCCGGACTCGCTTACTGCGCTGGATTGTGCCTGTGGCTTTGTCGATCACGATCGCGGCACAGATGCCTGAACCGAATGAAAAATGCTGAAGCAGGTAGCGCGTTTCGCCAGGCCGATACTCTTCCGCGAAAGAGTTGAGCAGCGCTGCAAGTTCGTCAGTCGGCGCAGGCTCATCGCTCTCTTCATCGTTTGGGTAGCGGCGATCAGGCGTCCATTCAAGCCCCGCGCTCACATTCATGACTGCGCCCGAATCAAGTTTCAACTCGCCAAGATTCACGTAACCAGACCACGCATTGATCGTCCCGAAGTCAGCAAGAACCACTACTTCATCGTCGTGGATTTCGTGATATGCGAGCGTTTCTTGCTCCAGTCGGAGCGCGGTTTGCGGCTCAACGCTGCGGGGCACTAGCGCGAGCATTCCCAGCTTGGGGTGATGGTAGAGGCCCTCTTCTTCGATGTCTTTGAGCCACATTGCGCCATCGCGAAAGGGGACGCTGTACTTAGCGAGAAGCTCATGGAGGTCAGACACGTTGACGGTGTCCTTGTAAGATACGCCATAGCGCTGATCGTCTTCATTCACCACCATACGCGTCGCGTGCGCAAAGGCTTCGATTGGCGTTTCCTGCGGCCCAATGACTTGAAACGCTGCGATGCAGCCTGCACCCGCTAGCAGTTCGCTCATGCGAATATCAACTTCGTGGTAGCGGTACTCCTTCGGATTCAGCGTATCTGTAGGCAAGTCAATGGAAAGGGAGTAGCTGCCGAGGAATATCATCTCGAAGCTCAACTCAATGCAACACCTGCGCTCGAAGTCTTTCTCTGAGTAGCCTTCATCAGATTGTCGGTGCTCCTCGAAGTTGTTCAGCTCAAGCACAACTTCAGTGTACAAGCGTTGATTAAAACGGCACTCGTGCGACGCAGGGTATTCGATCCAAGGATTTTCTCCCGGTCCACTGAGATCCGGGCGACAGATGCGAGTGTCCCTAGGGCCAAAAGAAGTTTCTTGCCATTGCAAGGCCTCCTCTTCTTCCCAAAAATCTCTTTCCTCATCGCGCAAAGCCTCCGGCTTGATGCGCATTTCCTCTTCAACGCTGACCCTGATATCTTCAAAGCACTGCTCGAAAGGGACGCCTAGCCCCACGTCGTCAATGATCTGCCACCCAATGCAAACCTGGCCTGCGATCTCGCGATAGTATTCATCGAGCGCTTCGAAAGGCTCTGTCTTCACACGCGCTTCATGCTCGGCGCGGGCTTCGGCGTCGGGTGCGGGAGTTGGCTCGACTAAGGGGAGATGATCGAAAGTCGGGTAAGGCGAGGCGAGAGGCTCGCCGCCGTCCGCGTCGCTTGGCGCTTCGCTAGGATCGCCCGCATCGTCAGCCTTTGCTGGCTGCGCATCGCCATCTTTTGCGTCTTGCGCAATCGATGTGATCGATGTGATGGAGAGCGAGAAGAAGAGGGCGAGCGCGCTGCAGATTAGTGCAGGCGTGAAAGCTAAGCGACGCATAGGAACCTCACTGCGAGTGACTGAATCAATGCAGCGATTCTAGCTCAAGTGGCTCGGCCCTTCGGCTCAATTTCTCCAGTCTGAGCGGCGACGCGCAATGCGAAGCGGCGAGTTGCCAGCGCGCATTGCGCTTCCACTTATCGAGCGCTGGCGCTAGGCATCGAGCTGCTGTAAGAAGGCAGCAAGGTCGGTTGCAGGGGCCGTGCATGCGCGGTTGGTGCAGACGTAGGCCGTGATCGCGCCGTCGATCGGCTCTTGCGCGACGGTGAAGGGCAGGTACTTCTCAAGCGTCGGCAAGTCCGCGTCGCGTCGCACGATGACTTGCGTGCGAGGTGCAAAGCGCGTCCAGAGTGCTGCGAGCCACTCGCTATCATCCGCGCCTTCAGGCACGGCGACGACGACTTCGCGCCCGCCTTGCAGACTGAGATCCAGCGCGACCATGAGCTGTGTGTGCCCTGCACCGCGACCCTTCACGTCATGCGCGAAGGCATCGAAGACGCCCTGCGCCGCATCGTCGTAGCGCGAGTTGCCGGTCAGCATGGCGATGCGCATCAATACTTCGGCGAGCACGGCGTTGCCGCTAGGCTCGGCGCCGTCGTAAATCTCTTTACGACGCGCGATCAGATCGTTTGAGCCAGCGCGCGCAAAGTAGAAGCCGCCGCCATCGAGATCCTCGAAGTGCATCAGCGTGTATTCGCAAAGGTCGATCGCTGATTGCAGGTAGCGCGCATCGAAGCAGCTTTCGTAAAGGTCAAGCAGCCCGCGCGACAAGAACGCGTAGTCATCGAGGAAGCCTTCGACCTTCGCCTGTCCCGCGCGATAGCTGTGCAGCAAGCCGCCATCATCGTTGCGCATCTTCGCGAGGATGAAGTCTGCTGCCTTTTGTGCGAGCTCCAAGTACTTCGCATCGCCCAGCGTGCGCGCACCGAGCGCGAGCGCGCCGATCATCAAACCGTTCCACGAGCAGAGCACCTTGTCATCGCAGTGCGGCCTCTCGCGGCCATCGCGGAACACCCGCAGCTTCTCGAGCAGCGGGTGGACTTTGGCCTGGTACTCTTCGCGCGAATTGAGCGGCAGGTTCTCGCGTCCATCTTCCGGCAGATTCAGCCCGAGGTGCAAGATGTTCGTGCCGTTGCGCTGCCCGCTCGACTCGTCCTGAAAGTTGCCTTCCTCGGTGAAGCCATAGAGCGTCGCGATCAGCGCGGCGTCATCTTCGCCGAGCACATTCTTCAGATCGTCGATGCTGAATGTGTAGAAGGCGCCTTCCTCCTTATGCCCTTCGAGGTTCAGGCTGTCGGCGTCTTCGGCTGACCAAAAGCCGCCATCGGGATCGCGCAGGTCGCGCTCGACGTACTTGAAAATATCGCGCGCGACGTCAGCAAAGAAGTGATCGTGCGAGACCTGATAGGCTTCGAGATAGGCAATCGCGAGCTGCGCCTGATCGTAAAGCATCTTCTCGAAGTGCGGCAGGTGCCAATGCGCATCCGTCGCGTAGCGGTGAAAGCCGCCGCCAACGTGATCGTGAATCCCGCCTTGCGCCATCTTGCGCAGAGTCAGATCAACCATCGCGTTGATCCGCTCGACGCCATCAATCTCGTGATCTCTCATGCGCTGTAGGAAGTTCAAAACGTGCGGCGTCGGGAACTTGGGGCGCGTGCCGAAGCCACCGTTCTGCACATCAAAGCTGCGGCTGAGCGATCCGAAGCTGCGTTCGAGCGTGGTCTGATCGAGGGTTTGATTCAGCACGCGCTTCGGTGTTTCATTTAAGAAGCCGGTGATCTTCTGCGCGTCGTGCAGGATGTCCTCGCGCCGCTCACGCCAAAGCGAGTTGACGCGTTGCAACACCGTCATGAATCCCGGTCGCCCAAAGCGATCTGCGGGCGGCAAGTACGTGCCCAAGAAGAAGGGCCGGCGCTCGTGGTCGAGCATGAGTGACATCGGCCAGCCACCGCCGCCACTCACCATTTGCAGCGCGGTCATGTAGATCGAGTCGACATCCGGGCGCTCTTCGCGATCCACCTTGACGCTGATGAAGTTCTCGCGCAGGTACTCGGCGACCACTTCATCCTCGAAGCTCTCGTGCTCCATCACGTGGCACCAGTGGCAGGTGGAATAACCGATGCTCAGAAAGATCGGCTTGTCCTCCGCCTTCGCGCGCGCGAATGCCGCCTCACCCCAGGGCAGCCAATCCACGGGATTATGCGCGTGCTGCAAAAGGTAAGGGCTGGTCTCGTCAATCAGCGCGTTGGTGTACTTGGGCGTGTCGTTGCTGGCGGCGTCGGGCGCGTTCATAAAGCATCCTGGCTAGAGTCGTATCTCGTCTACCTCCCAGTATCAGCTTGGAAGCGCGCTCGCACAATGGGGGAAGCGCCGCAGCCTCTCTCCCAAACTAGGGTTTCGCCCTTTTCTGGCAGCGACGCTTCCTCGCACGGTCTTTCAACGCAAAGCCGCGAAGGCGCAAAGGACCGCAAAGAATGATGGGAAAGACATGTGCGCAGCACTCGCCCGCAGCGCGTAAAGCAGCGCAAGGCGTGTCGATGAATCCCTCGGATTGAACTCGACGACGCTTTGTCGCAGTGCCTTCTCATTTTCCAGTTTGGAGACTCTCGAAGGATGCTTCCTTGAAGAGAACGCTTAGCGCAGTCGGCCCGCGATGCTTGATCCGACAGGCTTTGCGAACTTTCCGCCTCGACGCCTTTGCGTTGAAATCCGAATCCCCTCGCTCGCATGAGCGCGAATAATGGCGAAACGCGAGCGTAGAGAACTTCTCGATTCGCTTCGCGCTCTGTCGGGATGACGGCGAAGTGATATCGAGAACTCTTCCAGCCCTGCACTCATACCAGCAAGAAAGTAGCGCTGCGCTTGTCTCGATAGCGGTCTGCGACTACAATCGCTATCTCACCTTGCAGTCGCATTGCAGATTCTCATCTGCACAATCAATAGCACGCAATGCATGCGACCGACATCCGAATGAAATCGGGGCTAAACGACTCTACTGAAGACTTGGAGAAATCATGAGCGACGACCAACCCAAACTGCCGCAACGCAGAACACGCTTGCCAGGCGCGAGCTCACCGACATCGCGCCCCCAGCCAAGCGCGGCGCCGCAAGCGCAAGCGGCAAAGCCCGGCAAGCAACGCAAGCTACTCGGGCCAAAGTTCGGCCTCATCCTGGGCGTGGTGATGCTCGTCGTAGCGGGCGGCGCAGTCGGGATATACAGCTATCTCTTTACTCCGGCGTCGCCGCACATGGCGCGCTAGATGCCGGCTGATACGGTGTGGTATCTGGAGATTCCTGATCCCACCGTGAGCGCGTTGCAGGCCATGAACATGAGCACGCTTGATAGCGATGAAATGGACAAGACTCAGGCGCTGGACCGAGTGTTCAAAGAGCTCGCCGAAGCGCTCTCGATCGAGAAAGAGCAAGCCAGCTCTCTGCTTTACTCTTTGCGCGGCGTCTCTGCCGGTGCGAACTTAAATGAAGGCGAGATGCAATTCGGGGTGCTCCTCAAGTTTGGCTCGACCGAGTTGATCAGCAAGATCATCAAGAGCAAACCTTTCGAGTCAGCATCAGAGAAAACCAGCGCTGGCTCGACGCTCTACGTCTTCAAGACAGATGACGAGAACTGGTACCGCAACGACTTCACCAGCATGTTGCGCACCCACGAGTACGGGCAGAAGCAGTACTACGCTTGGTTTGAGGACCAAGGCCTACTGGTCTCGGGCCACGAGAACTACATCAATGGCGTCGAGCAAGTGCTGCTCGGCAAGAGTGAAGGCTACAACACCAATCAGGGTTACCAGGCTGCATCGGCCAACTGGCAGCGCTCATCAAGCTTCGTTTCACTCGTCGATCCCATCGCGCTTCAGCACGATGGATTCAAGAGCGAGCACCGCGAGATTTGCGAGAAGGTCTTCCAGAGCTTCACCGCAGAAGGCCAGCCCTTCACGCTCTCCAGCGTCTTCCACGAGCGCGGCTTGCTCACCGAAAGCGTGATGCCGCTCAATGGCGACATGCTCCCGCCTCGCGAACTGATGCCCGAGAATGGCGAGCTTACGCTGCCCGCGAATCTGCCCCTTGGCACGATCGGCTACATGGCGGGTCGCAGCAGCAAGGGCTCGATGCGCTCGCAGAGCGAGTTGATGGAAGACTACATGCTGCGCTTGATCAAGCGCTTCGATCCTGAAAGCTACGAGCGCGAGATGGCTCGCCGCGAGAATCCTGAGCTTGAAGACGAGCGCCAAGCTGAGAATGGTTACGCGCGCTCATTCAGCTCGCACTTCACCTCCTCCTACTTCGAGCAGCTCGAAGCGAACCAGACGATCTTCCCATCCATCGCTGACGAAGAATTCGATGCTGCTGAATACATGGTCGCGATGCTTTACGAGCGTCCCGCGAAGATCGATTCGAGCATGTCAAAGCTCTTCAGCCCGGAGAACTTCGGCCTGCTCTTTGCCATGCAAATGAGTGAAGACCAATTCAGTGGCATCGTGGATGATCTCTCCGCGCCGGACTCATTCTTCGCCAAGCTGAGCAATGACGAGCGCAAGCAGCTTGAAGAGAACATGGCGGAAGACGATGGCATGGGCGACTACTACAAGGATCGCCTCGAAGAGCACGTCGACTTCTCCGCCAAACGCGAGGGCAATGATCTGCTCATCACCGCAGGCTTCTTCGGCGAGAAGTTCAGCGGCAAGCTGACCTATATCGACGGCGCAAGCGTGCTGGTCATGGGCGAGCAGAAGATGATCGACAAGGCGCTCGCAACCATGCAAGGCGATGGCGACACGCTCAGCGATGACGCCGCCTGGCAGGGCGCGCGCGACGCCATTGATCTGGAAGGCAGCTTCGAGCTCTACATCGATAGCGGCGAGATCATCTACCTGAATACAGAGTCTGACCGCCAACGCAAAAAGCGCTACGAGAGCGATATGCAAGCGCCTGCCACAGACCTCAACGACTTCACGATCAACGAGTCACGCGACGAAGAGCGCGGCGACGGGCCCTTCGGCATCGACATCAACGTCATTCGCGCGGAAGGCGATGATCGCTTGGTCTCGATGATGTGCGTAAGCGTCAGCATGGATAGCAATGAAGAGCTCACGCTCATCTGCCGCGATCTGAATCTGCCCTACTTCGGCGCAGTCATTACTGCCGGGCCGATCATGTTTGTTCCGCTGATGGCCTACAGCATGGACGACGGGTATGAGGAGGAGATGTACGACGCGGAGTTCTCGTCGAGTTATCCCGCGAAGGCTGAAGCCATTGATGGAAGCCTACCGGGGCAACCATCGAATCCGATGATCTCTGAGATCAAGCGCCATCTCGAGGTGTACTTCATCGAGTTCGATGAGAATGCGCAGAACCTGCAAGACCTGATCGACAGCGAGAATCTCCGTCCGGACTCGGTGGTGAGAGACGTACATGGCTGGTATCGCTGGGAAGGCGAAATCACGCAGGGCCGCTTTGTCGGGACGATTCACCACGACATCCGCAAGGGCGAAACCCAGAGCTGGCACTTCCATCTCGACGGCAGCGTTACCAGCGACGATCCTGAGTTGATCGTCCCATTCTGGGCAGCGAGCCCGGTCCCTGAAGTTCCTGCTAAGCCATTCCGCAGCCGCGACTACGCGGAGGACGAAGAGTAGAGATTGAGCACGCATTGATGCGCGGAGCTATCGCTTCGCGCATCTTGCATTTGCGCCGAAAGAGACGAAGATCAGCGCGGACACTGCAACCTGAAGCACAGCAAAATCAACACGAATCAAGCGCGACCCCAAACGCATACGAAGCAACCAGATGGAGACCAGCATGAGTTCGAGCAGCTATATGGCAGACCCTACTGAGCAGGGGCGCGACGCAACCAAACGCAAAACGAAACGCTCCGGCTCTCGCTTCGGCGTGATCTTCGGCGTGCTGCTGCTCTGCGCAGCGGGCGGCGCCGTCGCGGTGTTCAGCTACCTTTCGAATAGCCGCGAACCTTACATGGCGCGCTTCATGCCGCAGGACACGACGTGGTATGTGGAGATGCCCGACCCGCAGATGATGATGTTCGAGATGCTCAGCATGCAGTCGGTTGATGCGCAAGGCATCCATGAATCGAAGCTGATGGATGAGTTCAACGGCAACATTGCCACACAGTTTGATCTGAGCGATGAAGATGCGAAGAGCTTTCTTCCGCAACTGATGGGCGTGGCTGCAGGCGCGCGGATCAGCGAAGGCGACTCGATGGATCAGGCGATGATCTTCAAGTTCACCTCGCCAGAGCTGGGCCAGAAAATCATTGCGAGCGATAAGCTCAAGCCGATCGAAGGCCGCAGCGCAAGCGGGCAGCAGACCTATGAAATCCCGGTGCTCGAGTTCTCTCTGACCAGAGATTTTGAACGCGCATTGCGCAGCATCAAGTCGCCGAAGACGATGCATCTGATCTGGTACGACAACATCAGCTTGCTGGTGTTCGGCTCGCCTTCATTTGTGCAGAGCGTTGACGCGGTGGTGAGCGGCCAAGAGCTTGGCTTTGACACCAACGAAGGCTATCTGCGCGCATCCCGCCAGTGGCAGAGCGGCGCTAGCGTCGTCTCTCTCTCGGATCCGAAGATGCTGATGGACGAGCGCTTCACCGACGAACGCGCTGAGATTTGCGGCAAGATCTTTACCAACTTCTTCAACTACGGCGATCCCTTTACGCGCTCCTCGAACGTGCATCCGAGCGGCTTCGTTACGGAAGCGCTGATCCCGCTCTCCGGCGAGCTGGTGCCGCCGAGTGAAATCATTCCGGCCAACGGCGAGTTCACGCTGCCGGGGCGTCTGCCCAAGGGCACGATTGGCTATCACGTTAGCCGCTCACCTGGCGGGTCGCTGCGCGAGCAAGCGGAAGTGATGGGGGACTACTTCGACAAGGCCGTGGCACGCTTCGATGCCTACGACGCCGAGCGTCGCGAGCGTTACCGCGCTGAAGCGGAAGAGATGCGCTTGGAGGGTCGTGATGAGATGGAAGTTGAAGAGCGCAAGTGGCGCCGCAATCCGATGGAGGGCACGTTTGAAGGCTTCAACGAACTAGCTGCCATGACCGATGCCGTAGACCTCTCGCGCATCGACAGCGGGCGCGGCGAGATGCTTATTGCTGCTCTCTACGATCGTCCCAGCGATCCGAACTCGTTGCGTAGAAGCAAGTCCATGCGAGAAACCTTCGGCCTGCTCGTGGCTTGCGAGCTGACGGATGAGGTACACCAAGCGCTGCTCAAGACTGCCGACGCGGTCTATCTAGAATATGAGGAGCAACTGCGCTCTGAGATCGCCGAGCATCGCAAGTACGCCGCTGAAGAGGGAGCCGACTCTGCTGACTACTACCGCGAGCGTGCCGATCGCTTGGAAGCCCGCTTGCGCGATGAGCCTTACGAAAAGCAAGGCGACAACCGCAAAATTCCGATGCACCTGCTGAGCGCGGAGCTGCCTTGCCAGCTTGTGCGCATCAATGGCGTGTCCATCTTCCTGATGGCGAATGAGAAGCTCAGCGAGCGCGCGATTGCTTCCTTTAACGACTACGGCGATCGCCTCTCAGCGGATCAGGCCTGGGTGGAAGCCCGCGCGGCGATCACGCAAGTTGGCGCGATGGAGGCCTACGCTGACACCGGCGAGTTGATCTATCTGATGAGTCAGCGCGACGAATTCGAAGAGGCGCGGGAGCTCGGTCTCAACACCAGCTTCGTCAAGCTGGAAGGGCCGCAGCGCTTTGTTTCGATGATCAATCTGCGCGTCGAGCCTGGCCGCGCGAATGAGCTAACGCTGCGAGTGCGTGATCTGAACGCGCCGATTGCAGGCTTTGGCATGCTCGCCACGTCGCTGCTGATGGAACCGCTGCGCGAGATGAAAAACCGTCAGGTGGCTGGCGAGGCGGAGACGGCGATCGGTTCGCTCAAGCGTCACCTTGAGGTGTACTACACCGAGTTCGGCGTGGACTGCCCAGACATGGCAACGCTTGAAGCAGACGGCTACGTTACGCCGGGATCTTTCATGGGCGAGTTTTACGACACCTACACCTGGACTGGCGCAATCATGAATGGCCGCTACGTGGGCGACATTGTTGCCACGCCCCGCGTTGGTTCGTATGCACCGGAAGTGACGATCACCTATGCAGCGGATGGCACGGCAAGCATCACTCGCGTGATGCCTTAGGCATCGCCCACTTGCGTAGCAGCAAATTGCAGACTCGATGGTAGGCTGGGTTCGAACCTCAAGGTCGGACCCAGCCGGAGTGAAGCCATGAACGACGATTCGCAACCCAAAGACCCAAGCGATGATCCCATGGCCGCTGCGAGCAAGCGGCTGTGGGAGGCATCGGAGAATCCAGCGGCATCCGATTCGGATCATGCTCCCTCCGATAGCTCAGCCGATGCGCCTGCCGATGCTTCTAGCGAAACGCCGCAGGCTGAAGCGGAGCCTTACGATCCGATGGCCGCGGCAAGCAAGCGCTTAGCCTCTGCCTTCGACGACGACGCGCCAGATGCTGAACCTCCAAGCGAAGCTCCAGCACCCAGCAAGCCCGCAGAGACCTACGATCCCATGGCTGCTGCAAGCAAGCGTTTTGCAGCCGCCGAAGTTGATGAAGCAGATCAGTTCGGCCACGCGAAAAAGAGCGCAATCGGAGCTGCCAACATCGCGCTTGGTGATGCCAGCGCAAGGCTCGCTGTCGCTCCCAAGCGCGTCTACAAGAAACGCACAGCTCGCGACGAAAAGCGCGCTGACATGGCCATGCGCTGGGCGGCGCTCGCCATTGGCGTGGTGATTCTGCTGCCCATACTTTGGTTGATCGGCGTCTCCACCGGCATGATCGGCCAGCCCAGCGAGGAAGAAATCGAGCTCGTCCAAGATGCCGAAACGATGATCGAAGATCTGCGCGCGAAGATCGAAATCGCGTGGCGCGAAGACAAAGTCGAAGAGGGCGAGACTCGCTACATGCCCGCGAGCCTGCCGGAGTTAGCAGACATCCTGAAGGTCGAGGTGGAGTCCCTGCAAAATGGCTTCAACTACACCTGGCGCGGCGAGATCGAAGCTGGCCGCTTCAAAGGCGAGATGTATGCCGAACCCCTCGACCCCAATAGCGGGTTGCTCTGCGTCGGCAAGTACTACTCGGGCTACAACGTCGTGACCACAAAGTACGCGTGGGATCTGGAAGACCTCAAGCCAGAGTACCCCGTAAAGCAAGAAGACGAGCCCGCGAGTCCTTGAATCGCTTCGCCCCATCGGCTCTACTCGCGCCATTCTCTCACACACAGGAGCAAGCATGGCGAACGATGCCTACATGGAGCTGATGAAGGGCGGCTGGTACAAAGCCAGCAACTCGGTCGTCGTTGACGATTGCCAGATCGGCAAAGACTCGAACTTCTGGTTCGGCACGGTGGCTCGTGGCGACATCGCGCCGATCATCGTTGGCGAGCGCACCAATATCCAAGACCTGGCCTGCCTACACGTCGATCCCAACGTAGCACTTGAGATCGGCGACGACGTCAGCATCGCGCATCACGCGATCGTTCACTGCTCGAAGGTCGGCAACGCTTGCTTGATCGGCATGCACGCGATCGTGATGGGCGGCGTTCAGCTTGGCGAAGGCTGCATCATCGCAGCCGGCGCGCTGGTGCCGGAGAACAAGGTGATCCCGCCTCGCTCGCTGGTGATGGGCCTGCCCGGCAAGATCGTGCGCGAGGTGACGGACGAGGAGTACCAGCACAACCTCTGGCGCGCGCAAGCCTACGTCGCCAACGCCAAGCGCTGGCACGAGCGCGGCTCCGGCATCCCTGACTCCCCCCACGACTCCGGCCCCGGCGGCATGACCCCCGGCCAACACTTGGCGAAGTAGGGTAGCGCGTCGCTTCTTCGAATCGGCACTGGGGAATGAGAAGAGTCGAAGCGGCCCTGCGCCTTCGCGCGAGACTCCCTCTTGCTCACCAAGGCATGGGGGAGTCTCTTCGCGCAGGTGCGTTTCAATGCGGGCAAGTTACTCGCCAGCGGCTTGCAGCAGCTTCATGGTCGCGTCGTCCACGATGAAGCCCTTCGCGGGATCAAAGTCGTAGCCTTCATCGTTCGATGAGTTCAGGAACTCAGCGAATGCCGCCTTGCGCTCAGCATCGCCTTCCTTGCCGAGCACCATCATCACGTCAGGCGTCCACGCCGTGATGCGGCCATCCGCGTTCACCACCACATATTGCGGCTGTCCCAAGAAGTTAAAGAGGCTCTTGGCGAACTGCGTGTACTCGGCGCCTTGCTCGTCGTTGTCCATGTAGAGCTTGAGCTTGACGAAGTCCTTGAGTAGCTCCTTGCCCCAAGTCTGTTCGAGCACGCCCTGCTCAAAGAGGCGGCAGTTGGAGCAGTTCGAGCCAGTCAGATCAATGAAGACCTTCGAGCGCGTCTCCTTCGCATCGGCCAAGGTCTCGCTCAGATCAACGTTCTCCTGCCAGCCATCGGAGGTCTTGTTGATCAGGAAGCTCTCGACAAAGCCAAGCTTGCCGCCGAAGAGGCCCGTGCAGACCCAGAGTCCAGCCGCCAAGAAGATTGATGCGGAGAGCAGCCGCACGCCGCCGATGCCTTGCACTTGCACGTCGTGCTTCGAACGGAAAACGCCGAGCAGATAGAGCGCGCTCAGGATCGCACACGCCACCCAAACTGCCAGCACCGCTTCGCGCGAGATCAGGCGCGCCCAGCCGAAGAACTCAGCCGCCGCCGCCAGCTCGACGAAGCCGAAGACAATCTTGACGCTATTCATCCAGCCGCCCGCGCGCGGCATGCGCTTGAGCAAGCCAGGCGCTGCGCCGAGCGCCACAAAGGGTGCAGCGATCGTGCCGGAGAAGATCAACATGCCGATCAGCGGCTTGGTGGTCTCGCCATCCGCAGCCAACGCGAGCACCGAGCCAACAACAGGAACCGTACACGCCATCGAGGTGATAGCGAAGGTCAGACCAAGCAGCACCGCGCCAGTAGCGCCCTGAGCTTTGCCCTGCATGTTGAGTTTCTGCGCGAGCGAGTAAGGCAGGCGCAGCTCGAACATGCCGAGCATGCTCATCGCAAAAATCAGGAAGAAGACACCAATGCCAGCCGCCACCCACACGCTGCCGCCAAATGCGCTCACGCCGTCGTCGCTGATCGCCGTCAGCAAGAAGCCAAGCAGGGTGTAGGTCGCCATCAGGCCGATACCGTAGATCAGCGCGAGATTCAGCGTGGACTTGCCGCTCGTTTCTGCCTGCTTGCCGAAGAAGCTGACGGTAATCGGAATCATCGGATAAACGCAGGGCATCAGCAGCGCGACTAGACCGCCCAAGAAGCAGAAGATGATGAACTCAAGCCAGCTCTCATCGCCCCCCACGCTTGATCCGCCGAAGGGCTGCATGATCACGCGGCCATCGTGCAAGCGCAGTGCAGCAGTGCTTTGCTCGTCATCGGCTTTCGATCCCGCGACCGCTTTCGCCGCCTCAGCGACTTCGCCCAAAGCGATTCGCAGCGCAGGGTAAAGCTCTGAGTCGTCGAAAACCGTGCAGCCGTTCTCGTTGCAGGCCATGCCCATCACATCAATCGTGATCGGCCCACTGCGTTCAAGGATCGGCGCGGTGAAGGTGACGAGCCCCTTGTAGCCGCGATCTTTGTTGTTGGGATCGCCCATGCTGAGCGGAACATCTTCCGGCCAAGTCCAATCGCCGATCGTTGCTCCGCTGACGCTGAAGCTGGTGGGATTAGACCCGCCTGGATTATCAAAGGCATAGGTGTGACCGTGGCGCTCTTCATCATGCTGCGCTTGGATTTCGAGCGTGGCACCCTTCACGCGCGCGCGGTACTTGACCAGCTCGCTATCAGGCTCGCTCACCCAGTAGCTCCAGTCCCCTGACTTGAGCAGCTTGGCAGGCGCTTGCAGCTCAAACTCTTGCGCGAAGGGGCGCGTTGCCACCAGCGATTTGCCGGGCACTTGCACCGCACCGCTAATGCCGATGCTGACTTCCGCTTCCTCAACGCCAATCACGCTAGCCGTGAAGAGCGTGCGCCCGCTGTAGCCGTAGTTGATGGTGCGAGTCGCGAAGTGCGAGAGATCCTGCGGCGAAGGGCCTTTCCATTCGCCGATCGCAACGCCGCTCACTTCAATAGTAATAGGAGCGCCGGAGCCACCCCGCGCTGCGTTGTCGAGCGCGAAAGTGCGAACCTCTTGCGCTTCATCGTGCCATGCTTCCAGGTAGAGCTTCTCGCTCGTCAACAGCACGCGGAACATCACAAGGCCATCGGCGACGCTCTTCCACTCGCTCCACGCATCGCTGCTTGGCGCGATGGGAGCTGCATCCGCTTCGCTCGCACCCGCATCTTCGCTTGCGTGAACCGGCGCCGAAACCGTCAGATCTTGATAGCCGAAGCAGTTGCCTTCATCGCAAACTTGGCCGCTGAAGCTGACTTCAACGCTCTCGCCATCTGCTTCATATGGAGTAGTGAAGAAGGCTTGGCCTGCAAAGCCGTAGTCGGGCCAATCGCCTTCCGCAAGCTGGATCACGCCGTACTGCGTCCACGCGCTGGCTGGGATGTCCTTGCCTGCCGCTGTGATGCTGGTGTCGCCGCTCGATCCGCCGCGATCACCGTTGTCGAGGGCGTAGGAGTGTCCCCATGATTCGGTGTCGTGCTTGGCTTCGACGATCAGCTTGCCGTGTCGAACCTGCGCGCGATAGAAGACGAGATTCTGCGCGTCGCCGACCCAATCGCTCCAGCCATCTTCGCCGAGAGCTTGCAGCTCTTCGGGGAACTGCACTGGCACGCGAGCCATCTCAGCCCATGAGGGCTCGCCGCCTTCCATACCTGAAAGCTGAGCCGTGAGCGGCGCTCCAAGCACAAGCGCGAGCACCAAAAGCAGTGCGATGCGAAGAGTTTGCTGCATGTTCTCACCTGTATAGTGTGAAAGAGTCACGGAATCCGATCTCGGAAAACTCGTGTGATCGTGGCCACGAGAGGCGCTGCTCCCTTGCCCCCGCGCTACTTCCAGACTAGCCTCAATTCCTTGCCGATGCTACTAACGCAGAGACGGCGTCCTTTTGTTCCGTGAATCCCGCATGAAGTATCTTCTGCTCCTCATTCCCGGACTCGGCGACGTGCCACAGACAGCGTTGCGTGACACCACGCCGCTCGAGGCAGCGGATGCGCCGGTGCTGAATCAGCTTGCGCGCGAAGGGCAAGCGGGGCGCGTCAACTCGATCCCCAAGGGCATGCCGCCCAGCACGCTCGCCTCGATGCTCACTCTCCTTGGCTATCCGCCCGGCCCCTACCTCACGGGCAGAGGTTGGTTCGAAGCGCTCAGCGCAGGTGCTGAGCTGGCCGACGACGAGTGGGTGTTCCGCCTGCAACTGGTCAGCATGGATCAGGGTGTGCTCACCGATCCGCGCGGCGCTGCCCCCACCGAGGCAGAAGCCGCTGCGCTCCTTGCTACGATTAGCTCAGTCTGCTCCCCCCTTGGATGGCGATTTTTGCCCGGCTATTTGCACTCGCATTTGGCGATCAGCTCAGGCGATTTTAGCGAGACGCTGATCGAATCTCCCTGGGATCTGCGCGATCAGAAGCCGAGCGAGCACCCTCCGGAAGGCAAAGGCGCGAGCGCGCTGCTCAAGCTGATCGAGACAGCAGGCGCTGCACTCGCCACGCATCCCGTCAACCACGCGCGCAAAGCTGCGGGCAAGCCGCTGATCAACGGCGTCTGGCCTTGGGGCGGTGGCTGCGACGTTGACATGCCGGGCTTCTCCAAGACCTTCGGCAAGCACGCTGCGATGGTCAGCGCTTCTGCTTTGACGCGAGGCGTTGCGGTAGCGACGGGGATGGAGCTGCCTGATCCCGACAATCCAAGCAGGCGCTACTTCCGCGATCCGAGCGGGCGCATGAAGCGTGTAGCGCGCGAGGTGAAGTCGATCAGTGAATCGCTGGCGCAGACACAGCCGATCGAGGCGAGCGCACAAGCGGAGGGATCGGCTCCGACGATTCTTGATTCCGCATTGAGCATTGAAGATCTGGCGAGTGCCAAGATGCGCGAAGAGCACGGCGGCGTGCTGATGCAGCTTCTCGCGACAGCGCAGAAAAGCTTGGTCGATACAGACTTTGTGGTCGTCGACATCGAGCATATTCGCGAGGCATCGCTGGAAGATTCGCCGCTCGTGAAGCGCTTGGCCATCGAGCTTTTCGACGAGCTTTTCCTGGCACCGCTGATTGCTTCTGCTGATGCTGACGAGCTGCGAATCGCGCTGGTATCGAGCATCTCGATTGATTCATCCGAGCATCGCAACCTGCCTGATGCGAGCCCCTTCCTGATCTGGGGGGCGAACGTCGACCCCTGCAACGTGCCGGTCTTCAACGAGCGCGTGCTGGAGAAGAGCGCTCCGCTGATCGATCAAGGCGTGAGCTTCATCGACACCTTCTTGAGCGCAAGCTGAGCGACGGCGCGAGCATTTCCCTCTTCTCTTTGAGCCCCTGCGTTGCTATTGAAGAAGCGTCATTGACGAGCAAAAGATTTCCCAGATGCGCCTTAGACTAGCGTTTCACCACTTTCGAACTCGCCTCAGCGAGGGCATTAAGAGCTCAACGCAAAAGCGCCATGAACGCAAAGTTTCGCAAAGCCTAGCGGTATGGGCGCCATTGGCCGGGCGTTTGAGGCTCCCCAGCTCTCGCAGTGCCCAGAAACATCCGAATGCGAGCGCGACCATCGCGGGCAAGCGGGTCAGGCCACGAGCTGCTTCACCTTTTCCATTATCAAGATCATTCTCGGGCGCTCAGCTCAGCAGTGAGGAGTTGTCGCAACTGGCCCGCAATGCTTGATCCGCCAGGCTTTGCGAGCCTTCGCGTTCATGGCGCCTTCGCGTTGAATTCCGATTTCTCTCGCTCGCATGAGAGCGCAGACGGCGAATCCTAGTCTAGTACGACGGGGGCACCTCATCCGCATCAGCGCGCTAAAATACACTGGGGCCACCCTTTCGAGCAGCCCCAGCGGCGTGGTGGTGTTGGGAACCACGGGCGATCGTTGATCATCTCGATTTAGAAGAGGATCTGAGCTTGCAGGCGCGTTACCCACACAGGGATTTCGTTGCCGCCAACCTGCGATTGCGTGATGTACGAAACGTCGAGGCTGATCTTCAGGTATTCCTTCTGCACGCGGTAGTTCACGCCGGCGGTGTACTGCCAGATGTCGTTGTGCAGAGCGCGACGAGCCGTGCCGCCGTCATTGAACTCATCGAAGTCTGAGTGCGAGAACTGGAAGGCGACTTCGAACTGATCGCCGCTCTCAAGGTTCATGTTGTAGCCGAGCGCAACGCTCACGCCTTGATCGTTCAAGCTGCCGGGATGCTGCGCGTCTTCGTTCGCGTTCTCAAAGCGCACGTAGCGATAGAAGTACGCAGCGTTGAAACTGATACCTGAAACGTGAATGCGCATGTCAAAAGTAGCCTGCGTGATCGCAGCTTCAAAGGCTGAGCCGTTCGGATCGAGGTCGGTATCGCGACCAGCATTCGTACGATCGACGTACCAGTTGACAGCACCACCAATGAGCACGAGCAGATCGCTGTTTTCGCCGTCCTTGCGGAGGTCAGAAGCGTACTTGCCGACATCATCCGCGCCGCCCATGGGCAGGAACTCTACACGACCGTTGTAGAGGAATTGATAGTCGTCGTTGGAGGGGCTGCCCGCCTTGTCCTTGTTCATGAACTCGTCGCCATCCTTTTGGATGCCGTTGTAAACGCCGAGCCAATAGCGGATCAAGCCGGTTTCGCCGATGCTGGGCGCTCCGCTCAACCACATGCCATGCGCGAAGTCTTGGTTGAAGTCTTCGTTCGCCTCGGAGCGATCAACGAACTGCTGACGCTTGGAGCTGGTCATTTCTTCGAGGTTCCAGGGCATCTTCTGCTTGCCCATGTAGATACCCCAGCTTGAGTCGCCCTGATAGCCGAGGTAGGCGGTCTCGATCGCTTCGTTCAGCGTTGAGGAGTTGAAGGCAATGGTCGTTTCGTACTTCCATTCTTTCGAAATCACATGACCCTTGAAGGAGGTCTTGAGGCGGCGAATGCGGAACTCGCCTTCGTCGCTGTCAGTCTCTGAATCGTCGTGGCTATCAAAGCTAGTGAAACGCACTTGGAGCTGCGACTGCATCTCCATCGAGTAAGCACCCTTGCGATTGTCTTGGATCTTGAACTTGCCGGCGTAGCTCGCCTTGACGGCGTTCTTTTCGAGCTCGGCAACGCGCTCTTCGAGCGTCGGCGTCTTCTCTTCAGGGGCAGCTTCTTCAGCAAGCGCAGCACTTGCGAACACAGAGGTAACCAATGCGCAAAGCGCAATCGAGAGAGGCTTCAGTTTCACGGGGAGTCCTTTCGCTATTCACGGTTCCGACAACTCGGGTTGCGTGGCCCGTTGGGGTGGCCGCGTCACGTCTCGGTGGGGAATATTCCCGTGGCGGTACGTCGAAGCAACGAAAGGAATGAATATCCGACTGGCTTGTCTGAACATTAACGTCAGAGCCTGTAGATCGGCATTATCTTTACACTCGGTCTGCCCTACAGCCTCGTTTTAAAGCGCTTCTGAGATGGGTGGTTACGATCAAGCCGAACTTGCAGAGCGCCAATCGAGCCATTGCGGCGAGTGCCGCACAGCTATTTAGGTAGCGCTTCTGAGAGAAAGACTAGACCCAACCAAAGGCGATTGGTGGTAGCGCGGACAGCCACGCGCGCTCGCAAGCGAAGCCGAGAACATGAGCTTCGGCTAGCCCCGTTCGTCCGCGACGTTCGACTCGGGGTTGCCGTTGGCGACGTTCCACTCAAGCACCGGATCGGTCTCTTTGTTTACGAAGATGCCGACCTTGAGATTGCCGTTCGCCGAGTTGTTGCGCAGCGTTGGCTTCGTGCCTGCATCTTGCAAAAAGATGCCGGCTGCTCGATTGCCGTTGCAGGTGTTGCCTTCGAAGAGGCCGCCCGCGCCGCCTGCAACGACAACGCCGAAGCGCGTGTTGGCGCGAGCGACACAGTTGCGCACGGTGGGCGCGGTCTGGGGATCCCAGACGGCAAGACCGGACTCGGCGTTCTCCAAGAAGTTGCACTCTTCGAGCGTGGGGCTTGAGCCGCCGTTGATCAAACCGCCGAACTGATCGTTCTGCGTGCAGGTCACGCGTATCAGCGTCGGGGCGCTGCCCTCGCCTTGCACGCCGATGCCCGCCTTGCGGTTGCGCTTGCAGCTCACGTCTTCGGCCTTGCCGCTCGCGCCCTTCAGCCAGGCAACGCCGAAAGTACCGTTATCGTTCGCGTGTCCCTTCGACACATCGAGCACCGCGGCGTCAGTCGCCACCATGCCGAAGCTCGGATTGCCTTGCGCCGTGCAATCATCAAGCAACGCACGCGCGCCTTTGCGAATGGTCAGACCGCTCGCGCCGTTCTCGCTCATGTGCGTGTGCGCGACCTTGACGAAGGTGCCCTCGTCGCTGATCGAGATGCCGGATTCTTTGTTGGTGAAGAACTTGCAGCCGCGCACTTCGCCTTGCGCGCCTGCTGCGAAGTAGGCGCCGTAGGCCTTGTTTTCGCGCGCGTTGACATCAGCGAGCATCAGGCTGGAATCGGCGTTCTGCGCTGCTGCACCAGCTTGGCCGTTGCCTTGCAAAAGACCGCCGGTCATCTCCAATCGACCGCCGCCAAGTGCGAGCAGACCGTGCTTATCGTTGGCGGTGACTTGGCAATCTTTCAGCGTGATCACACTCTGCGCGTCGCCGGAGAGCGCGCCGTACTGGCGATGCTTGGCGATCTTGCAGTTCTCAAGAATCGCTTTGCCGCCTTGCCGCGCAGCCAAGCCGTACTTCTCACATGCTGAAAATTCGCACTCGCGCAGGGTGAGCTGAGAGCCCGCATCCATCACGAGCGCCGCGCCTTCTTCGCACTTCTCAATCGAGCTCGCGCTGAGCTTGAGCTGTGCTCCGCTGGAGACGGTAACGCCGTGGCGCTTGGCGCCGCTGATGCTGAGCGCATTCGCCTCGGCTTGCACGTCGCCGTGAAAGCGCAGGGCATGGCCGGGCGTGCCGCGCACGGTGACGTGACTGAGCTTCACTTCGCCAGCGCGCACACGCAGCAGCTCGTTCTTCTTCGCCAGCTCTTCATCGCCTGTGTTCTGCATCGTGAAGCAGAGATTCGAGAGCACATACTTGCCCGCTGCTTTGATCGTAATCAGCGCGCCTTTCGCAGCGTCGCCGATGATCGTCACCTCGTCGGCAGACTGCCCGCTGAGCGTGACGCCAGGCTTCATCACGCTCGGCTCCATCGTGTAGCGGCCCGCGCTCACGTACACCGTATCGCCCGAACTGGCTTGGCCGAGCGCTTCGTGAATCGTCGCAACGTCGCGGGGAACGACGATCGTGCGAGCTTCTCCGCTAGACATGCCTTCTCCTCTGATGGCTTCTGATTGAGCGCGTGGTGCTGGCTTGCGCTGCTTGGGAAGGCCGCGCTTTTCCGCTTTGACTGCGATGGGCTGAGACCCTTCCTCAATCATCGCCTCGGCGCGTTGCTTCTGAGGTGCGCTGCGCGATGCTTTCACCGTGGTGTTCGGCACTGCGCGTTTCTCGCGCTTGCGCTGCGCTCGGTCGGGCTTCGGTGCGCTGACGCCGTTGGCGGCTGCCCCCAAGGCGGGGACATGCTCGCGGCGAGTGTTGTCGATGCGCGAGGTGTTTCCGCGCGGCGCGACAGGGATCGTCGGCTCCGCTTCCAAACGCGTGCTGCGGCCAAGCGCGTTGCTGGCCTCAAGCATCGCATCAAAGGTCGAGCCCGGCGGAATCACGCGCGCAGAACCCTGCGCTTGCTGCGAGCGTTGCAGGATCAGCGAGCCGCCCAAACCGATCAGCCCAAGTCCAGCAGCAGCAGCGCCAACCATCATCCAAAAGCCCGGCATCAGCAAGAGCGCCACGCCCGTCAGGATTGATGCAGCCGAAAGCACGAAGATCCAACTCGGCCCGCGCGTCGAGCCTAGCGCCTCACGCGTGCGGCTAACCGTCTGCTGCAAAAGCTGGCTCGCGAGCGGCGTCTTCTTCACCTGCACACGCTGCGAACTGGTGACGGCGAGCAGATTCATCGACGCAGCGCTGGTGTATGGGCGCAGCGCTGAGAGCACTTCGAGCGCGGACTTCGCGCGCTTCTCCGGCTTGCGCGCAAGCATCATCGAGAGCACTTTGCGATCAACGGGATCCTTGAAGGCTTTGTAAGGAAGATCCTTCTGCGTGACGAGCCGCGAGATCTCCATCGGCGATTTCGCATGGAAGGGAAAAGCGTTCTCGCAGGCGAACCAGTAAGTAATGCCCAGCGCCCAGAGATCCGTCTGCACGCTCGCGGGCTTGCCTTCCCAAAGCTCCGGCGCCATGTAAAGGGGCGAGCCCATCATGCCGGAGCCAGTCAGCGTAACTTGACCGTTCGCGGTGATATCGCGCGCGATGCCGAAGTCGGCGATCTTCGGGCGGCCGTCGCTCGTCAGCAGAATATTGTCGGGCTTGAGATCGCGGTGGATTACGCCGAGCTTATGCGCTTGCGCGAGGCCATCGAGAATCTGCGCTAAGAAGGCTCTGCGCTCAGCTTCGCTCGGCACGCCGTAGCCAACGATCCGCTCCTTGAGCGTGCCGCCGTCAAGCAGCTCCATCGCAATGTATTGATGCGGGCCATCAGAGCCGACGCCGAAGATCGTAGCGACGGCGGGATGGTGAATCTTGGCAGCAGCCTTCGCCTCGCGCTCGAAGCGCTGCAAGTAGGCCGTATCGGCAGCGAAACTTGGCGGCAGCACCTTGAGCGCGACGGGGCGATCAAGCGAAAGCTCAATCGCGCGGTAGACCACGCCCATACCGCCTTGCCCGACGACTTTTTCGATGCGGAAGCCGCCAATCGTCATGCCAAGCAGCGCTTCGGGGGAGGAGCCTGCCTCGGCCGCTGCGGCGCGCGCGCGCTCGTATTCGTCGTACTCGATGATGCCGCGCTCGATCAGATGCTTGGAGATCGGCATGTTGGAGCCAGCATCGCTGACTGCTCTGCGCGCCTTTTCGATTTGGGCGGAGCCGACCAGCCCCAGCCTGACCAGGGTATCGCACACGATCGAATCGGGAATATCTGGCATGCCCTGCCCACTCAAAGCCCCGGATGCACCACACGCAACGCATCCACAGAATCGCCCGCCACGCATCGGGGAGTGACGATCCTGCATTGTATCACTTTGATGGCGTCAGGCGGGCTAAGCTTTTCGTGAGCGGCGGAGGGAGGAGGTGAGCCTGGCGAGCGCCTATGCGCTGACGGCGTAGAGGCGCTCGCTGCGTCTGTGGGTTTTCAGTCTTCGATTGGATATATAGAGATTGTTGCGTAGGTCGGTGCATCCGAGTAGGTCCTCGTATCGTTGATACCAATCGAAGCGGTTTAGAGAGGGTTTGATTTGACGCTGATCGATTTCAGCGCTGCTTCGTCTACCTTTGTGAGTTTGCGGTACTTCGCACTTTCATCAACGATGAATTCGATGCGCCATTCCAAGGTCATCGCTTTGAGCACAGGAATCTCAAGGTATCGCCGCGTAGGGTAGAACATCTTGAACGCGCCGACTTCGAACCACCAACGCATATCAAGTTCTCTCGACGCAATTGATAGCGTTCCTGCGATCCCGGCGCAGTCGTTCAGGTCGATTGTCGCGTAGCCAAGAAGGGGCACTAGAGGCTCAAGGACTTCGCCTTTTTCGATCAAGCCCTTTGCCTCCTCAGGCAAGGAAGAACGTTTAGAATTGTACCAATAAATAGGCGACTCTATGATTGCTCGACCCTTATCTCCAACCAGAGCGTGGTCGATTGAGGTCTCTTCCGGCGCGTAAAAGGGAAGACTCAACCAGTAACTCTTGCCAAGCCGGACTACTTTTGAACGGCGGCTGCGGATGGCATGGGGGTCGCGATCAGACATAAGCGTACTTCCCCACATGTATGTCCAATCTGGCATGAGCCATGCATCTCCTACCCTCACAGTGCGCGTCAAAGGTTCAGCAACAACGGTGCGTGAAGGCGTATCCCATGGTGCACCAACTTCAAGCTTTTCGTTATTTTCGATATCAATAGCTGAAAGGATCGTGCCATTGTTCCACATTTGACGAATGATCGCGACAGGCTCCATCTGCTGAGAATCTCTCAATGTCTCATAGCCGGCTCGTTGGAATGTTCCATTTTCTGACGAAGCCAGGAAGACCAAATGAGGTATGTCGAAACCCCCTTCGATCCACTCTTCGTTGATCAGCTCGGGTTCCCAACGCACAATTGATGACTGCGTTGGCGCAGGTTCTGCGACGTCTATTCTTTCAGGCAGAGCTTGGTGTGGTTGATGCGACTGACTGTCAGGATTCTCAGAACACGCCAACAACGCCATGAACAACGCTGAACACGCGACAAACCCAGTGGCGGAGTGACTTCTCATGTGGACAAGCTTTCATCTAGATCTGTTGCAGCCAAGCTCGCAGCACACAGCTTACACACCTTTTGAAGCAGTGCCCTCTCCAACCTGTCAGCTGGCGCAGGAGCACTGACAGGCAGAGTTACGTCTCTGTTGAACTCGCCAAGCCAAACAATTTCGCATGCTCAACGCAAAGCGGGGTGGGCAATGTGAATGCCCACCCCGCAGGGATGCAGTGTGCATTGCGCTCTCTGCTATGCCTCGCGGCGACGCAGGAAGAGGGCCATGGCTGCCAGCGGCGCCAAGAGGAGCCAGAGGTTGCCACCGAACTCGTTCTGAGCGCAGGTGCCGACCGAGACGGAGCTTGAACCGCCGCCCGTGATCGGGCGAGCGCCCAGGTAGTTGAACTTCTGGTTGAGCGTGATCGTGCCGAGGTAATCGGTGGTCAGCTCAATCGCCAGACCCGAGCCTTTGCCGCGCGGAACGCGGAAGCCGGTGATCGACGTACCGTCCGCTGCGTGAACGGGAGTACCGCCGCAGGGAATGCCACCGATGCGCAGCGCGGTCACCTTGAGCAAGCCGCTACCAACCAGCGTCATGGGGCTTTCGCCTTCAACGAAGTCAGAGAGAGGCGAGATCGTCGTGACGCGGAAGTCCAGCACGTTGACGGTCCCGGTGACCGGTTCCGGCATGCCGCGCGCGACTGCCGTACCGGCGCCTGCGTTGACATCGAGCGTCTGCGCGATGCTGGCAGAGAAAGTGTCAGGGATGCTTCCGCCAGCGCTCGGCAGGATGTTGATCACCACGAAGAAGTCCACAAAGGTCGAGTTCGGGACGATCAGCGGCATCGAGAAGAGACAAGGAATGCTCGGCGCTTGACCCGTGCCCGAGAAGAGCAGTTCGTCCGCAGCGGCATCAAAGCTGCCGTTGCCGTCATCAAGCCAGACCTGCACGCCGTTACTCTGCGCAAGATCGAGGTTCCACGTACCCGTGCCGTTGAGCGTGAGCGTGAAGCCGTTGATCGTCGCCGTATCGTTTGACGCTTCCATGCGGAAGGCACCAAGCACATGCGTTTGCGCCGTACCCGCAAAGAGCGTCGTGCCACTCGGCGCGAAAGGCGAGTTGCGCACGGTGACCGCTGAAGGCGCGATGATCACGCCAGCGCTGGTCATCGTCGGCACACCTGAAATGGTGCCGCCAACAACGGGCGTCGCGTTGATCGCACTGACTGTGACGGTGAAGGTCTCATCTGCACGAGCCGTGCCACCAAAGGATGCGAGCAAGAAGAAGCGGCGAGTCTGATTCAACGTGAGCTGCTGGTTGCCGAGCACCGCTTGATAGACGCCGTTGTCGATCGAGAATGCACTCGCGCCCATGGCGGTTGCGCGTTGATCAACACTCGCGCCGTCAAACGCGCCGTTGCCGTTGGTGTCTTCGTAGAGCGTGAGCGACTGCAGATCGCGGGCATCGTCGCCTGTGCCGCTAGCCTTGAGGTCAATCGAGTTGACCGTGTAGGCGTCGTTCTTGCACTCCACCGTGAAGTCCGCGAGCACTTCGCCGTAGCCGAGCGAACCAACGCTGTTGGCGTTGATCGGGTTGGCAGCGGTTGGCCCAATCATAGTGACGATCAAGCGGCCTTCGTCGATTTCCAGCGCATTGCTGGCCTGCGTCGGCAGGTTGACGATCTGGCCAACGCCGGCAGTTGTCGCAACAGCGGATTCAACTTCGGCGAAGAAGGTATCACCGTAGGAGGCCGTGCCAGCGAGGTTTCCATAAAGGAAGAAGCGGCGGTTGGTGTTCGCAGCGGTCGCAGGGTTGGCGAGCGTCGCGGTGTAAAGACCGTTGTCGGATGCAAAAGCACCGAGGCCGTTGGTCGCCAGCGTATCCGTGCCTGGCCCATCAAAACGTCCGTTCGCATTGACGTCTTCATAGAGCGCGAGATCAGCGTATGCCAAGCCATCGTTGCCCGTGCCTGAAGCGCGGAAGTTGATGTCGCTCATCGTCCAATTCTCGTTGATCGCAAAGACCGTGAAGTCAAGCAGCAGCTCGCCTTCGCCCATCGTGCCCGTGGCGTCGTTATCGACGACACTGATCGTGTCCGGGCCGTTGTAGAAGAAGATCAAGCCAAAGCCGGTGATCACCGAGCCAGAGGCGAAGTCTCCACCCAAGTAGCCCGTTCCAGCTTGCGGCGCAGGCACGCCGGCGAAGTTCGTGCCTGGCAGACCAGCAGTCGCAGCAGACACGCGAGTCTGGAAGGTGTCGCCATCCGAAGCCATCAGGTTGAACTGATAGACCACGAAGTAGAGGCGCACATCGCCAGGGTTGAAGCTTTGCTGGCTAGGCGCGATCGAGAAGATCGCGTTGCCGTTGTCGTTCGAGAAGACCGCCGGGCCGTTCGACGCTTGCACGTCAACGCCGGGATCAAAAAGGTTGTTGTTGTTCGAGTCGCGGAAGAGCTGCACAGCCGTGAGATCCGCCACTTCGTCGCCCGTGCCGTCGCCTTGAATCGTGAGCGTGCTCAGCGAGTTCACCGGACCCGCGGGATACGCGATCTGAATCGCTTGCTGCACGTTATCTCCCACACCCAGATACGCCGTCTGCGGATTGGGAGGGGATACATCTGATACGACAAAGTCTGGTGTTCGTATTACTACGCCTGCCATTGTTACGGGTGTTGTTGGCAGCGTCGCACCTGTTGGTGCTGTTACGTTCAAGTCGCTAATGTTGAAGTCGATCGTCTCTGTGGGCGTTGCTGTGCCGCTCAGACGGATAACGATGAAGTAGTCCTTCACCTCGCTCACGCCGAACATGCCCTCGGTACCTGCCGTATTGAAGGTGACTGCGGCTGTGGCTGACGAGAATGTCTTCGCGGTATCAATCTGCGTGTCCATGCTGTCCCACGAGCCTTGCGTGCCGGCCATCGGATCGTCGCGATAGAGCGAGATGTCAACGAGGTCGGTCGCAACATTCGCGGTGCTGCCGGTGTCGGCGCTGATCTCGATAGAGTTCAACTGGCCGCCCGCAGTGGCGTTGTTGGTGAGATCGAAGGTTCCAACTTCAAAGCCGCCGTTGTTGGGGCCTTGGAAGTCCGCGTACACCGTTTGCGCCGTGCCGGCTACAGCGGTGCCAGTGATGTTCGGCCCTTTGGTGTAGCCAAAGTCGGCGATGCCGTAATGGTTTCCAAGGTTTGAGTTGGGAACCGAACTCGTGCTCGTGTTGTAGAGCGAGGTGATGTAGGTGATGTCGCCGCTCGGCGTCCAGGCGCCTGACATCGTACCACCGTAGTAGTAGCCGCTGCCGTATGCGCTGACCAGATAGTTGCGGCCATTCACCAAAGCCACTGGAGTCGTCAACTGCGAGAAGGTCCACTGACCAACCGAGTTTTGAATGGAGGCCGTCGCGACAACCTGGTTCGTTGAAAGATCCCAGAGCTGCCCGGTGTTGGCGCCGTTTGACGGGCGATTGCAGCCAAGATGCGTCACCATCATGCCGTCAACGTTCACTCGGAACGACCAACCCATGTTGTACGTTCCGCCGTTGCTCCCGTAGTAACCGGAAGAAACCGGATTGCCTTGCTGCAGACCATAGAGCTGCGCGTGAAGTCCTGATCCGAACGCCAAAGTTAGAATTGCCACCGTGCACAATGACAAGATGCTTACGAGGTGTCGCATGCTGCTCTTCCCTCTCGTTACGAGTAGGTTGCGGTTGACTGTGCCCATTCACGTCGCCGCGAATTGAAACTGCAGACCCACCTTGCTGCATGGTGAATCCGGCTAGGCATCCCGCCCAAGGGATGCTGAGCTGAGGAGGCAACGCCCCCTGAGCCTTGTTGCCATTGTGCCATCTCCTGACGAAACCGTGACATTGAATTTGACGGATGTGGCAGAACCTTAGGGATTCAGTTGCGCCCCAAGGAGACATATCACCGCAAAACCCACAACATCATGTGGCCACGAATCCAATCCAGCCAACATGACGTATGGCAAGCTTCACGACTACGTCACCAAATATTTTTTTGATCCACCTCTTTTCAGCGACTTTTCTTTACGCTTCCTCGTTTGGAATCACGCTCGCCTCAAACTTTGCGGCTAGCGCGTGCCACACGGATGCACTTGTGCAAGCAGAGCAGAGCAGACGTACACTCCCCCTATGCCAGAGCAGCACGACCCATCTCTCACGCTCTTCCCCCCAGCGCTGCGTGCGCGGATTGCTCGCGTGATTGCAGCGCTGGCTAAGCCCGTAGCTCGGCTCGGCGAGGGCAAGCTGGAACAGGCAGGGTTGCGCGGAGCCCGCGAGTTCGCCGGTCACGCACCCTACGCGCCAGGCGATGATCTTCGCCACGTTGACTGGGCTGCGTACGGGCGCCTCGGCAAGCTCTACGTGCGTCAGTTTGAGCGCGAGCGCGATGTGAGCATGACGATCGCGCTCGACTTCAGCCGCTCCATGCTCGACTTCGACTGGCACGCGCCGGATTCACAGAGTGCGTCGAAGCTCGCACAGATCGCGCAAATCGCAGCTTGCATCAGCAACAGCGCGCTCCTGCAAGGCGTCAGCGTGCGCCTTGCCACGCAAGGAGCTAGCCAGCGCTTCGACAAAGCGGCGAGCATGCCCGCGCTCTACGCATGGCTTAGCCGCGCGGCGTTGAACGCAACTCGCAACGATCACCCCACGAACGGCGAGCGCTACTTGGCGGAGCTGGCGCGCAGCATTCGCCAGGCTCGCTCTGGCGCAGAGCGCGTGCTGGTGCTGAGCGACTTGATGGAAGCAGCGACCAGCGCCGGTGAGTTCCTGCCGCTCTTGCGAGGGGGCGGCAAGCTCGGGCTGATCTGCGTGCTCTCGCCAAGCGAGCTGCATCCTGAAGCGCGGGGCGCTACTCGCCTCATATCGCGCGAAACCAGCGATGAACTGAGCCTCACCATCGATAGCGCAGCACTCACTCGCTATCAACGCGAGCTGGCCAAGCATCTCGACACCTGGCGCGAGCTGATCGCAGCGCGCGGCGGCACGCTCGAAGTCATCTCCAGCGCATCAACGCTCGAAGAGCTGATGCTCTCAACCCTAGCGCGCAAGGGGGCGGTGCGATGAGCTTCGCAGCCCCTTGGATACTCGGCTTGCTGCTACTTATCCCAGCTCTCCTGCTGGTAGCGCGCTGGCGTCGGCGCGAGCAAGAGCAGATCGTTGGCAGCTTGCTGATCTGGCAGCGCGTCGCCCAGAACCTGATCGACAAACCCGAAGAGCGCAAAGCAAGACTCGACACCCTGATGGCGCTTCTGCTCTCAGCGCTGGCGGCTCTGGTGCTGGCATGCGCGCAACCCCTCGTCTTGGGAGCGCAGCGCACGCAGTCACCGCTGGTGCTTTGGGATTCGAGCACGGCCCGGCTGCTCCCGCGAGCACGTGGCGAGGGCATGGCGAGTGATGCTTTACTATTGAAGGAAGTCGAATCTTCGCTTGCTCAAGGTGCGCTCAATCCCCCACCGATTGACCTCTCCCGCAATGCTCCACCTGATCCTGAGCAGCTTCGCCGAAGCGCGCTGGCGCTGGCCAATGCAAAGCCCGGCGCTCAGGTGATCGTCGTGAGTCCGCTCGCTTTGGGTGATCTGCCGAATCGCATCCAGCAAGTGAGTCACGAGCCTGATCCGCAAGCCTTGCCCTTCGTCGTGCTCAGCAGCAGCGCCAACCTGATCTACGCGGAAGTCACCCGCGCGAACTCAAGCTGGCAGCTCGAAACGCTCAGCGGCGAAGTGCTCGAAACCAAGCGCGCGCGCGGCTACCAGCTCCTGCTCGCCCTGCCCGCTCAGCTCAGCGATAGCGAGCGAGAAGTGCTGATCATTCGCAGCACGGAGCGGGAAAGTGAGCGCGCCTATCTTCTGCCAGTTCTAGCCGCGCATCTGCGAGGGGAGCAAGTCGATCAGCGCCAGCTTGAAGTGATCGCGCAGGTCTTCGCGCCAAGGCTGAGCTTGGAACAAAGCCCGCCCCTTGATGACGCTCGCCCGGCGCTCGCGCTGCCGGAGTTCGTGCTGCGCGCGGAAGTCGGCACGATCAAAGCCGAGGAGTTTGAAACTCGAAGCTGTGAGTTGCGCGAGCTCCACGCCGATCTGCTACGCGATCTTGACGAGACGATGCTCGATCAAGCCTGGCTGAAGCTCGATAGCGAGAGCGCTTTCGCGGAGACCATTCGCCCCGCGAGCTTCCCGCTCAGCGCGATCACCCACGCCCTGCCGGAAGCGGGATGGGAGAAGGTTTACCTTTCGCTGGAGGGCGCGGATGGCCGCAGCTATCCGCTGATCGCCAAGCTGCGGGGAGCGCCGACGATCTGCTCGAGCCTCGGCTTGCTCTCGACTGCGCGCAAGCAGGCGTGGGTCGCGCCGCTGGTGCAGGCTGCGTACTTTGAGCTTTGCGCGTACAGCTTGAGCGAAGGCCCGCGCTGGATGACGCACCTCGTGCCGGCGCCCGATGCGCAGGTGTTGGAGCGCATCGCTACCACCGCTCCCACGACTCCCGCGGCGGGTCTTTACCAGCAAGGCGTGATCAACCTGCGCGGCCCCCGAGCATCATCGCTACTCACCGAAGAGCGCACGCTGCCCAGCGATTGGCTGCGCTCTAGCCGCGCGGAAACCTCGCTGGAGCTCCTCTTCCAAATGCTTGCCCTCGCGCTCCTGCTGGCAGCCAGCGCACTCATGCTGTCGCGCTTAGAATCAGCCCGCAAATCGCAGTAGAACTGGCATTCCTGCCAGTTCCGTACTCTTCGTAGTGGCACAGACACTCTTGTTTGTGAGTCGCATTCCGATGCGACTTGATCCCAACGTAGCTCACGCGCGCGTACGTGCTTTAGCATTTAAACACGGAGTAGGACGAGCGAAGACGGAGTCCACGGAGAGCGGCGATTCGCTGCATCGATCGACTTCGCGAATTCGCATGCGCTTCTGTAATTCGATGAGCAAGATTGCTCGCAGGCGCAAGGGATACGTCCCGCAGTAGAACTGGCATTCATGCCAGTTCCGTACTCTTCGTAGTGGCACAGACACTCTTGTCTGTGAGTCGCATTCCGATGCGACTTGATCCCAACGCAGCTCACGCGCGCATACGCGCTTTAGCATTTAAACACGGAGTAAGACGAGCAAAGACGGAGTCCACGGAGAGCGGCGATTCGCTGCATCGATCGACTCCACGAATTCGCATGCACTTCTCTTTTCGATGAGCAAGATCGCTCGCAGGCGAACGGGACGCGCTCCGCAGTAGAACTGGCATTCATGCCAGTTCCGCACTCTTCACGCTCGCCCTCATGCTGCGGCCACCTTCGCCCCCAAGCTAGCCCGAGCGCCTCCCCAACGCTGACGGCCCTTGCCACTGCCAGACCTTTGTCGCCCTATCTCCCAGCGCTCTCGAAGCACGCGCGGAATTTGGTTACAATGGATGATGCGAGGCTCGCCAATCGTTGAAGATACGGGTCTCGTGGGCCAATCGCCTCTGTGACCCCAGGGCTGGGAGCGCTCAAATCGCAGGAGCGGGCAGACATGCCTCAAGACGACACCCTCTTTGAGCGGCTGGTTGAAATGACCAAGCTGCTTTCCACCGAGCAGATGACTGACTTGCGCCGCGCGCGCGATGCTGGCGAGGTTCCCTCGTTATCGGAAGGCGCGCAAAGCTTGGGCTTGCTCGATGAGGATGAAATCGACGCGCTGAACACGCTGGCGCGCTCGATCAGTTTGCGTCGTTCGCTCGTGCCGGAAATCCCGCTCGATGAAGATGAAGCGCAAGCTCTGCGCGAAGAACGCGAACGCATCGCCGAAGCAGAGCGCAGAAAGAGCGCTGTGCTCAACCCCGTGCTGACCGAGAGCGTCGCGAGCCTGCCCAGCTTTCGCGAGCATCCGAAGACCCTCGGCGAATACGCGTTGCTGGAGCGCTTGGCGCGATCAACGCACGGCATCGTGCTGAAGGCGCGACGCTCGCGCGATGGCTTGATGGTCGCGCTCAAGGTCTTGCCGCTCACCATGGTCAACGACGAGAGTCAGATCACCCGCTTCCAGCGCGAGGTCGAGACCGTCCGCAAACTCAATCACCCCAACATCGTGACCATCTACGATCACGGCGCGAACGACGACCACATCTACTACGCGATGGAGTTGCTCAAGGGCCCCAGCGTGCGCGAGATGATTGATGAGCGCAGCCGCATCCCGCATTTTGAAGCGGCTGAATACGCGCTCGACGCTGCGCGCGGCCTAGGCTACGCGCACGAGCACGGCATCATTCACCGCGACGTGAAGCCCTCCAACTTGGTGCTTTCGGAAGAGGGACGCATCAAGGTGGTGGACTTCGGCGTGGCGTATGAAAAGGCGCAATCGCTCACGCTCACGCGCACGGGCCTTGCCCCCGGCACGCCGGCCTTCATGGCGCCGGAGCAGATTCAGGGTGACGCTGATCTGGATGAGCGCTGCGATGTCTACTCGCTCGGCGTCACGCTCTACGAAATGCTGAGCGGCGCCCGCCCCTTCATCGGCAAGTCGCAGTACGAAACCATGCGCGCCGTGCTCTTCGCACCCGTCGTGCGCCTGCAAGATCTGATGCCGCATCTCCCGCGCGAGATCTGCGACATCACCCACCGGGCGATGGCCAAACCCGTCGACGAACGCTACCCCACGATGTCCCAATTCGCCGCCGAACTCGACCGCTTCTTAGCGATGAGCGAGTGATCGCTGCGTTGCGTGGCCTTTGCAACCGGCCCGGAGCGAGTCTCTTTCGCTCTACCCTTTGGTACTGAACCAGATAGTTCGTTTGCAGTACTCATTTCGCTTGTAGTATAGCCCTTTTCAGAATTGAGAAGGGCTAAGTCATGCCGCAATCGGTTACGACTCTTGGTGACGTGATTGGCGCGGACAACCGCACGTATCCAATCGCTTTCCTTCACGTCATGTGGTCTAAAGACGAGCGTAGCGCCGTTGGTGGTATTCTAGTGACTGACAACTTTGGTGTGCCGCTTGAGTTCCGCATTTCAACAGCCGTGCGTGCGAGCAAGCTCCAGGTTTTGCTGCTTGGCGCTTCGCTTCGAGGACACTTTTCGCGCGATATCATTGGCGAAAAGCTCATCAGGAATTTGACCAACCGCCCGCTAGTCTACTTTGTCCAGCAACCAGAGTTACTGTCTCTTCCAGCGTTCTCCGAGACGCCCGCCTTCAGCATGAGGGCATCTGGCAAAGCGGACGAATCACCGATCGTGACGCCGCCCGACAGCAAGCCGCAATACGCAAGTCTCCTAGACCTGCGCACGATCCATGCAGATATGCTTGAGGTGTTTACTCGCATTGATAAGGGGCGCCAAGCACTCTCAGAACGGGACGAGCACTACCGCCTCTGATGTCAATCGAAGGTTAGGCACGACAGATCTGCGCTCATGGCATTGCGTGCAGGCGCATCCTCTTTCTATCAGGCTCCGACATGAAGCGATATCGAGCAAGACTGCTCTTTCTTTCTCTGCGACTGCGCCTTCACGCGCGGCGCTGGCGGAAAGCCGCGTCTGCTCATGTTGTCCGCCTGATTGCTTGGACGACTCGCCGCAAGATGGATGCGGAAGAACATCTTGAGCGATTAGATTCCACGACAATCTACGTCGTTCATATTGAGGACTACCGGGCATCCGCTTGCTCCATCTCGACGAATGCTGTTGAAGCAATCGAGGCACCGCTCTTTAGCACCAATCTGCAGAGCGACTTGTTGTATCCAGATACGAAGGACTATTGGGACGCGATTCCATCCCCCTCCATTCGCTCAAAGGTTTACCACAAGCTTGATCGGGTGGATGTTGAGGTTGAACGCCCTCGCTCGGCCTCGCGCGCACTGGCCCCTCGGCCGCCATTGCCTCAAGACCCGCTGAATGCGCTCTTCATGCTGCTCAGCCCGGAAGTTCAATGGGACTTCCGAATTGAGAATCCCGCGAATCTGCTTACGGCCTACCCTCCAGGCAAGAGCCCCTATGGCTTTCAAAAAGAAGGCATCAGCTTTCTTGTTGAAAACCCACAAGCACTTTTGGCAGATGAGATGGGGCTAGGGAAAACGGTTCAGGCAGTGCTTGCACTCCGCGCCCAAGTTCACCGAGACCCCCAACGCAGAGCTCTTTGCGTGGTGCCGAAAGCGCTAATGCGAAGCTGGGAATCGACCTTTCGCGAATGGGCACCGGAAATCTCTACCGTAGTCGTTCACGGTGATCGACAGGTTCGAGCCGAGTTGGCTAGGCGCATCCACCACGTTTACATCACCAACTATGAGACCGTCAAAAACACGTACTGCCAAGAAATCTCGCAAGGCCGAAGTCGCAACTTTATCGCACATGAGTGGGTCCCCTCGTTTGATCTGGTCATTATCGACGAAGCCCAAAACTACAAGAATGCGTCGGCATTGAAGTCCCGTGCAATTCGCGCTATTGACAGAAAGAGCTGCTGGGCTCTGACTGGCACGCCGATCGAGAATCGCTTTTCAGATCTCACCGCCATTTGGGACGTCGTTGATCCGGGCAAGAGCTACGCAAAGATGTCACCAGACGAAGTTCACCAAACAACCCTCACTCGCACACGCAGGCGCTTGAAAAGCGACGAATCGGTCAACCTGCAACTTCCCGAGTTCACGGTGCGCACGGAGTTGCTGGAGCTTGAGAAGAAGCAAAGGAGCAGCTACTCAGCGCTTGAGAAAAGCTTGGTGAGCAAAGCTCGACAGATTCAGGAAGATGCACGGGTAGGCGCAATCACCCAGATTCAAGCGAAGTCCAACGCACTGGTAGTGATCAACAAGCTCAAACAGTGCTGCATTTACGACTCGCGCTCAAGGGAAAGTGCGAAACTGGACTGGCTGGTCGAAATGCTGAATGCAATCACAGAAAGCACCGACGTCGCTGCCGACCGCGACAAGGTATTGATATTCACGCAGTATCCGAAACTGCTCGAAGATGAGTGGCCGTTCGTTGAGCAACTCAAACATCATAATCCCGTTCTTTACTCCGGCAAACATTCAGAGAAGCAGCGGACAGACGCAGTCAATCGCATCCAATACGATGATGATACAGGCATCGCCTTTCTCAGCTTGCTCGCTGCGGGAACCGGCCTCACGCTTACCAGAGCAAACCACATCGTGTTTCTCGATGCATGGTGGAATCCTGCGGTCATGCAGCAAGCTCAAGCGCGCATTCACCGTATTGGGCAAGAGCGGAAGTGCTTCATCTACAACCTGATCTGCAAGTCGACGATTGAAGAGCGCATTGCGGAGAAGTTGAAGGAAAAGGAGCAAAAGCTACATGACTACACCAGGCGTTTGCGTAGCGAGCAGGGCGAAGTGCTGGATGAGTTCAACGAAGCAGCGTTCAAGAACGTTGTATCGCTTCAAGATATGATGGACGTGATCGGTGTTTGAGCACCTTCGAACGCGCTAGCGATGCCCTCAGCCCGAATCCGCTTCCACTCAAGCGAGCTTGCGCTAAGATGCCCGAGGTAGGCACAGCGAAACGGGTGTGCAGCGCAACTGGATGTTCCCTAGGGGACAGATCTAGGGAGTTCGAGAAGTTATGGAAGAGAAGCACATCGTACTCTTTGTCTTTATCGGCATTCTCGCGGCTGTGGGCGGCGGCATGGCCCTGATCGGCTACATCCTCGGCCCCAAGCGCAAGAACCAGAACAAGGGCACGCCCTACGAGTGCGGCTCGCAGCTCCTGCAAGCCACGCGCTCGCAGTTTGACGTGCGCTTCTTCATGCTGGCGATGGTGTTCATCTTGTTTGACATCGAGACCGTGCTGCTCCTGCCCTACCTGATTCAGTACACGGGCTACGGCAGCCCAGAAGCGAACATGACGGCGCTCGTGATCGCGGGCATCTTCTTCCTCGGCCTAGTCGAATCCCTCGGCTACGCATGGAAGAAGGGCGCGCTGAACTGGCGTTAGACGAAGCAGCCGCTTTGCATCGCGTCATTTCGACGAGCGAAGCGAGGAGAAAGCTCAAGCGCATCGGAATCGAAAAGCTCCGCGCTTTTCAAAGCCGATCGATCTGAGATTTCTCGCCTGCGGCTCGAAATGACGAGTAGAGGGTCAGGCGAGACCCTTCAGGCATAGCCTGCAACAAAGGACGAGACCATGGGACTGGAAAACCGCCTCACCGGCGACGGATTCATCACCACCCGCGTGAACGAGCTGATTGGCTGGGCGCGCAAG
>Ga0213866_10000243_pt1 | contig 45307 bp, 41 predicted proteins | sample PICome_11_FD_160079 | JGI IMG/M metagenome (GOLD analysis project Ga0213866, IMG submission 160079) | Coastal seawater microbial communities near Pivers Island, North Carolina, United States - PICO284 | ecosystem: Environmental > Aquatic > Marine > Coastal | place: USA: North Carolina...
AAAACGGACGGAAAACGAAATACGTGAAAGACAGCCCGATAGATACGCCGCCAGAAGTGCAAAATGAACCGGTTGAGAAGACCGGCCGCGCTCTGATTGAGGCCAAAGTAACCGGCCTGCCCAGCGCGCCAGGGGTTTATCGCATGCTCGATGCTGAGGGCAATGCGCTATATGTCGGCAAGGCGAAAAATCTGAAAGCGCGGGTGCGGTCCTATGCCCGCCCGACCGGACATAATAATCGCATCTCGCGCATGATTGATGCGACCCGCGATATGGAATTTATCCGCACCGAAACCGAGACCGATGCGCTGCTGCTGGAAGCCAATCTGATTAAGAAAATGAAGCCGCGCTATAATGTGCTGCTGCGCGACGATAAAAGTTTTCCTTATATTTTGCTGGCAGAAGACCATGAGGTCGCCCAGCTTTATAAACATCGCGGCGCGCGCAAACGCCCCGGCGCTTATTTCGGCCCTTTCGCCTCGGCCGGTGCGGTCAATCGTTCGCTGAATACATTGCAGCGCGCCTTTTTGCTGCGCTCATGCTCGGACAGTGTATATGAAAGCCGCTCGCGCCCTTGCCTGCTTTATCAAATCAAACGTTGCAGCGCGCCCTGCACCGGCGAAATAGCGAGAGATGATTATCAAGAGCTGGTTGAAGAAGCGCGCGACTTCCTGAGCGGTAAAAGCCGTCAAGTGCAGGAAACTTTATTGGAAAAAATGCAGGCCGCCAGCGAGGCGATGGATTTTGAAGCCGCCGCCGCAGCGCGCGATCGTATTCGTGCGCTCACCTATGTGCAGCAAGATAGCGGCATTAATCCGGGCGATATTACCGAGGCCGATGTGATTGCTATTGAGAAGCAAGGCGGTCAGTCTTGCGTGCAAGTGTTCTTTTTCCGCGCCGGTCAGAACCTCGGCAATAAGGCTTACTTCCCGCGCCATGAGCGCGACCAAGCCGAGCCGGAGATTTTGGAAGCCTTTATCGGACAGTTTTATGAAAACCGTCCCGTGCCGCGTGAGATTTTCGTCAATCATAAGCTGGAAGGTGCGGCGCTTATCGGCGAGGCCTTGAGCACCCGCATGGGGCATAATGTGAAGCTGCACAAGCCACAGCGCGGCGACAAAATGGGGCTGATGCGCCATGCCGAACAAAACGCCAAAGAAGCATTGGCGCGCCATGTATCGGAGAGCGCCAGCCAGCGCAAATTATTGCACGGCGTTGCTGAAGCCTTTGGCCTCGACAGCGCCCCCGACCGGATTGAGGTTTTCGACAATTCGCATTTGCAAGGCACCAATCAATTGGGCGGCATGATTGTCGCCGGCCCTGACGGCTTTATGAAAAACCAATATCGCAAATTCAACATTAAAGATGAGACGACCCGGCCCGGCGATGATTACGCCATGATGCGCGAGGTATTTACCCGTCGCTATGGCCGTCTGGCGCGCGAAGAAAATCGCGAGAGCGCCGCATGGCCTGATTTGGTGCTGGTCGATGGCGGGCGCGGACAATTGAATATCGCGCGCGAGGTGATGGTCGAATTGGGGCTGGAAGATGTGCCATTGGTCGGCATCGCCAAAGGCCCCGACCGTGATGCGGGGCGCGAACGCTTTTTCATGCAGGGGCGCGCCGACTTTATGATGCCGCATAATTCGCCCGTACTTTATTATCTGCAACGGTTGCGCGACGAAGCGCACCGCTTTGCCATTGGCAGCCATCGCGCGCGCCGCAGCGCCGATATTCGCAAAAACCCGCTCGACGGCATTGACGGTATTGGCGCATCGCGCAAACGCGCCCTGCTGCATCATTTCGGTTCCGGTCGCGCCGTTGGTCGCGCCTCGTTATCGGAATTAGAAAAAGTTGAAGGAATTAGTGCAAAAATCGCGCAACGCATATACAACCATTTCTACAGTAACGACTAATGAAGGCACTCATGCAGCATCTGCCCAATATATTGACGCTTTTGCGTATCCTTTTGATACCCGGAATTTATCTGGCCTTTTTCGTGCCCGGCGTGGCGGGTGATGCGCTGGCGCTTTTGCTTTTCTCGATTGCCGGTTTTACCGATTTCTTTGACGGCTGGTTGGCGCGCAAATATGAAGTTCAATCCGGCTTTGGGCGCATGCTCGACCCGATTGCCGATAAGCTGATGGTCGCCACCTGTTTGCTCTTGCTGGTCGGCTATGACATTATTATCGATTTCCACATCATCGCTGCGCTGATTATTCTGTGCCGCGAAATTCTGGTCTCGGGCTTGCGCGAATATCTGATGGAATTGCAGGTCGCCTTGCCGGTCTCGACATTGGCGAAATATAAAACCGCCATTCAAATGATTGCCATCGGCTTTTTATTGATTGATGAAACGGGACGTTTGATTTTGACCCATGCGCCGGAAATCGGGCTTGGCCTGTTATGGCTGGCCGCCGGTCTGACGCTTATCACCGGTTATGATTATGTGCGTCAGGGCATGAAACACGCCAAATGGAGCGACGAATAATGTCTGAACGCGCGCCCCTGCCCTGCCCTGAAATGCAAGATATTCGCGAGCAAATTGATGCGCTGGATAAGCGTCTCGTCGCTTTGCTGGCCGAACGTCAAAAACTGATTGCCGCGGCCGGCAAAGTAAAGCCAAGCCGCGATATGGTGCGCGATGAAGCGCGCATTGAAGAGGTGATTGCGCTGGTCTTGGCCGAAGCTGAAACCGCCGGACTGGCAGGCGAAATCGCCGAGCCGGTATGGCGGCAGCTTATCGAAAGATCAATCGCTTACGAATATGGCGTGTTTGATAAACGCTAAATCGCGGGATTGGAAGAACTAGAATTGTTTTTCCGGCACATCGACAGTCAAGCCGTCCAGCGCGTCCGAAATTTTAATCTGGCAAGACAAGCGGCTATTGTCTTTCACCTCAAAGGCAAAATCCAACATATCGCTTTCCATCTCAGTGCGCTCGCCCGTAGCGGCTTGCCAGTCTTCGCGCACATAAATGTGGCAGGTGGCACAGGCACATGCGCCGCCGCAATCGGCGTCGATACCATGCACTGAATTTTTAATGGCAACCTCCATCAGGGTCATGCCATCATTGCCTTCGCAAACTGTTTCTGAACCATCTGAACCGACGAATGTCACTTTAGTCATAATTATCTCCCAAATTTTTTCAAAGACTATACGGAAATTTGCCTTGAGGGCAAGCGTTGCGACGCGGCATAATGACATATCACCGACCCCCTAAGGGACAATATGACAATAAGCAGAAAACTGACCATTCGCGCCGAAAGCTGGCCATTAAAACAACGCTTTTCCATCGCTCGCGGTAGCAAAATCAGCGCCGATGTTTTGGCCGTCGAATTGCGCTGCGGCGATATGGTTGGGCGTGGCGAGGCCGTGCCCTATCGACGCTATGGCGAGAGCATGGAAACCGTCACCGCCGCCGTTGAAACCATTCAAACCGCTTTGGAAGCCGGAATGGATCGGACGGCATTGCTGGACGCCTTGCTGCCCGGTGCGGCGCGCAATGCAATTGATTGCGCCTTGTGGGATTTGGAAGCCAAACAGCAAAACACCACTGCCGCCGCGCTGGCCGCGCTTCAACCCAAGCCGATTCAAACCGCATTCACCATCGTCATTGATGATGCCGATAAAATGGCCGCGCAGGCTGAAAAGGCGCAAGCCTATCCGCTATTGAAAATCAAATTGGGCGGACGCGACGGAGTAATGGCCGATATTACGCGCCTCGCCGCCGTGGCCGAAGCGCGCCCCGATGCCCAGCTTATCGTTGACAGCAATGAGGGCTGGCAAATTGATGAGCTGGCGCGCTATGCCGATCAGCTTGGGCGTTATGGTGTCATATTTTTTGAGCAACCCGTGCCGCAAAAACAAGAAGTCGGGCTGGCCGATATTGACCTGCCCTTTTGCGCCGATGAAAGCGTGCATGATCGCGGCTCACTGAGCGATTTGCCGCGCGCCTATGGCTGGGTGAATTTGAAGCTCGACAAAACCGGCGGGCTGACCGAGGCATTGGCCTGCGCCGCTGCCGCCAAAGCCGATAATCGCAAAATCATGGTCGGCTGCATGGTCGCCACCTCGCTGTCGATGGCTCCGGCCACATTATTGGCGCAACACGCCGATATGGTTGATTTGGACGGGCCGCTTTGGCTGGCCGAAGACCGCGCCGACGGCTTGCGCTATGACGGGGCAATCGTGCATCCGCCAAGCCCTGACCTTTGGGGGTGAGGGGGAAGTAAGGCGGATAGTTTGACAAGTCGAAAACCGCCTCACAGGCTAAAGGAAATAATGAAGAGAGGCACAAAAGCGTGCGCCGAATGAAACCATAAATCTGACCTTTTTGCGCGAGAATGACGGCAAGCTCGTCTTTATTCGTTGCAAGGAGAAAAAGGGATTTTTACTGAGCCATAAGCATGGGCTGGGCAGTTCAGTGCGGCGTGCGCTGACCGAATTGCTGCAACTGAGCTATCGTGAACGCGGCACTGAGGCCGAAATTTTTCTACCCGATAGCATCAATCGAAAAACTTTTGAGGGCGTTGTTAAGTTGCGGAGTCGCGCTGCCGCTGAGTGCCCAAGGCGGACTATCTGCAAGCGGTGCAGAATCTTTTGCGCGCCTATGATATGGACTGGCGGCGTCCGGCTGCCGAAACGCCAACAGGGCGCGCTTTCACCAATATCACCCGACGCATTAGCCTTGTCATTATTGCACCTGAAAAATTGACGGCTGAAGAACGGGTCGCTGAAATTCAACGCTTTCAAGACCTATTCAGTGATTTAGACTAGCCCTTGACCGAGCAGCTTTTCTAGTTAATAATGATTATCAATAGCAGAAAGGGAAACAGCAGTGACGCGAAATTTGGGAACCCAGCGAACAACCTTGCGGCTGATGCGTGATGCGCGTAAAAATTGCGCTAAAGTCGTCGTGCTTGAGCCGCCTCAAACGGCACCGACCAAGCGCGTCGCATCGGCAAGGATATTGCCGTTCACGAAATCTCGCGCCGGAGGCTGAGCCATGCGTTTTCTGATTGCCTTTTTTCTATTGGCGACACCCGTCATGGCGGCGGAATGTCCGGTTCCCTATTCAGAATTTGAAGAGAACATTCCGCATATTGATATGGCCGCATGTCCCGACAATAAGCCCGATAGCGAGGACGGGTTTTGCCGCCTCGTGATGGATGGCAAGCGCGCCTATATTTATGCGTTTCTCTATACAGATGACGAGCCCTGTCTTTTTGACACTTATAGTGCCAAAAAGATTGACTATTTGATGCAGAAATAGGCTAAACTTCGGCCATGATTGATTGGCAAAACCCAAAATATATTGACCTGCCCGACCTCCGCATGGCGGTTTTCGAGGCCGGTGAGAAGCGCGATGACATGCCCTCGCTGGTGCTGTGTCATGGCTGGCCCGAACTTGCTTATAGCTGGCGCAAAGTGGTGCCGATTTTGGTTGAGGCGGGCTTGCATGTCATTGTGCCCGAACAACGCGGCTATGGCATGACCGGCAAAGCGCAGAGTGATGCGGGCGATGAGAGTGGTGTGCCGCTTTATGACATGGCGCATTTGACCGACGATTTGGTGCATTTGTTGAACGCGCTGAATATCGAAAAAGCCGTTTTTACCGGCCATGATTGGGGCGGCTTTATTATTTGGCAAATGCCCTTCCACCACCCCGACCGGACGGCCGGTCTGATTGGCGTCAATACCCCCTATATTCCGCGCCTGAGCGACGACCCGATTAAGCTGATGCGGCAAGTCTATGGCGATGATTTTTATATCGCCAAGTTTCAGGAATACGGCCATGCCGAAGCGGTGTTTGATGCCGATCCGGCGCGCTTATTGCGCATGCTGTATCGCAAAAGCGGCAGCACAGAGGGGACTGCTTTGCCGAATGAGTCGTGGCAGCGCCTCGAGTTCATCAATATGCTGAAAGATGATGAAGATGAATGGCCCGGCGCGCCGCTTTTGGAGGCGGCGGATTTTCAATATTATCTCGACGGCTTCAAGCGAGCCGGTTTTCGCGGCGGCATTAACTGGTATCGAAATTTCACCCGCAACTGGCAATTATCAGAGGGTTCTGAGCAAAAAATCGCCCACCCCAGCTTGATGATTTGCGCTGCCGATGACCGCGTATTGCCGCCCAGCATGGCCGAGGGCATGCCCGCCTATGTCGATGATTTGGAAACCCATATTATTGAGGATTGCGGCCATTGGACTCAAAACGAGCAACCCGACACGCTGGGACGCTTAATGACCGATTGGATGCTGCGGCGTTTTGGCTGAAAAAACCGCCGCCAAGCCTTGAGACCTGACCGATAGCCTCTTATAGTCGCGCCAAAGTAAAACTCATCTTTTCGGGGACATTATGAACCGTCCAGAGATCCGCATCGGCGGTGCCGGCGCCTTGCCTATTGAAGCCATAAAAGGCGATGCGCCCTTGCGTATCCTGCTGCCCAGCTATCGGTCAGACCCGCATACCGGCGGTCAGGGCATTTATATGCGTCTGATTTCCAAAGCGTTGGTTGATTTGGGCCATCATGTTGATGTCATTTCCGGCCCGCCCTATCCGATATTAGATAAGCGCGTCGGGCTGATTAAGCTGCCCTCGCTCGATATGTATGCGCGAGACAACCCAATTGCCTGCCTCAATCGCGAGATTATGTCGAACAAGACCGATTTATTTGAATGGTGGAGCCATAATTGGGGTGGCTTCCCCGAGCCTTATACATTCGGCGTCCGCATGGCCGATTATATGCGCGATAAAATCGACCAATATGACATTATGCATGACAATCAGACCTTGTGTTACGGCATGCTTGATGTGCGCGATATGGGGTTGCCGGTTGTCGGCACCATTCATCACCCCATCACGATGGATAAGCGCATTGATATTTCCCACGCCAAATGGCCGCATATGAAGTTTTTGAAATGGCGCTGGTATTCATTTCTCAATATGCAAATCAAAGTGGCGCGCCAGCTAGACCCGCTCATCGTTGTTTCTGACAGCACCAAGCGCGACGTTGAAAAAGATTTCGGCATTGCCGCTGAGCGGATGACGCGTATCCACCACGGCATTGACCATGAATTATTCACCCCGCAGCCGCATATTACCCGCAAGACCAATCGCCTGATGGTAACAGCCAGCGCCGATGTGCCGCTGAAAGGGCTGATTTATCTCATTCGCGCCTATAACAGCCTGCTGGTTGAGCACCCTGATTTGGAATTGCTGGTCGTCGGGCGGTTGCGCGAAGGGCAAACAATGCAAGAGCTGAACCGCTTGGGCATTCGTGACCGCGTGAAATTTGTCTCCGGCTTGACGAGCGAAGGTATTCGCGACCTTTATGCCGAGGCGACCATTGCCGTGTCGCCTTCGGTTTATGAAGGCTTCGGTTTTCCGGCCGGTGAGGCCTTGTCTTGCGGCGTGCCTTTGGTCGCAACCGATGGCGGCTCGCTGCCGGAAGTTGTCGGCGATGCCGGTATCGTTGTGCCCCATTCCAACCCGCCCGCTTTGACCGAGGCGATTGACGCGCTGCTGAAAGACCCGGCGCGACGCGAAAAAATGTCGCTGAAAGCGCGCCAGCATATTCTCGACAGTTTCAAATGGGAGCGTTGCGCGCGCGATGTGGTCGCGCTGTACCGCCAAACATTAGCGGCGCATCACGGAATTTCGCTTTAAGACATGCAGACCATTAATCTCGACCGACTGGACTTACAAGACGGGCACACGCTGCTCGACCTCGGTTGCGGGCATGGCCGCCACACTCATGCCGCTTATTTCCATAAGCGCTGTCACGCGGTCGGCCTCGACCTCGGTTTTGATGATATCAAAATCACCCGCGCCGGATTTGAAGCCAATCCCGATTTGGAACCGCAAACCGGCGCGGCGCGACGTTATGATTTAATGGTTGGTGACGCGCTTAATCTGCCGTTTGAAGATGACCATTTTGACCGGCTGATTTGCTCGGAAGTGCTGGAGCATATCCCAGATTATCAAGGCGCGCTGACCGAGATTTGGCGCGTCGTGAAGCCGGGCGGCAAAGTCGGTATTTCGGTACCGCATCGCTGGCCCGAGCAGATTTGCTGGCTGTTCTCTGAGGAATATCACAACACGCCGGGCGGCCATGTGCGTATTTTCCGCGCCCATGATTTGCGCGCCGATTTCCAAGCACTTGGCTTTACCTATCGCGGCAAGCATTTGAAGCACGGCCTGCACAGCCCCTATTGGTGGCTGCGTTGCGCTGTCGGCGTGACTAATGACAACAACCTGCTGGTGCGCGGCTATAAGAAATTACTGGAAGTCGAAATCATCAAAAACCCGCTGCCCCTGCGCGCGCTCTCGGCACTGGCCGACCCGCTTATGGGCAAAAGCGTCGTTCTGTATTTCGAGAAGCCCGCCGCATGAGCGTTCTGACCGACGGCACATTCAATGGCGCACGCGATGTTATTCTCGCCCTGCAAAATCCTGACGGCTCTATCCCGTGGTTCAAAAACGGCGTCGTCGACCCGTGGAATCATCTCGAAGCGGCGATGGGGCTGAACCTTATCGGTGAGCGCGCCGCGGCGGAACACGCCATTGCCTATATGCGCGACAGCCAAGCCCCTGACGGCTCATGGTGGGGGCAATTGGGCAGCGCCGTGCCGATTGATGAGGAACTGCACCAATTCACCATGCAGGGTGTCGAGGACGGGCATAAAGTCCGCGACACGAATTTCATCGCCTATATCGCCACCGCCATTTGGCATCATTATTGCCTGCATGACGACCTTGATTATGCTGCCGCCAACTGGCCGATGGTCAAAGCGGCAATTGATTTCGTCGTCGCGCTGCAATCGCCCGAAGGCGATATTCGCTGGACCGCGCCCGACCCGCAAACGCCCGAAGACGACGCGCTGGTGACCGGCAATAGCTCGACTCATAAAAGCCTGATATGCGCCGAAAAACTCGCCAATGCGCTGGGCCATGATGCAAGCACCTGGGCCACTGCGCGCGCCAAGCTGGCCGATGCGCTGGCCAATAAACCGCATCGCTTTGACCGCACATGGGAACCGAAGACGCGCTATTCGATGGATTGGTATTATCCGGTGCTGTCGGGCGCGTTGAGCCACAAGCAAGAAGCGGCGCGGCTGTCTGCGCGATGGAATGATTTCGTGATTGACGGTTTTGGCTGTCGCTGTGTCGATGACGCGCCCTGGGTGACGGTGGCGGAAACGGCGGAACTCATCATGGCGTTGGTGGCACATGGCGAGCAAGCCAAAGCCGAAGACATGCTGGGTTGGCTGGCGCAGTTTCGCGACGAAACCGGCGCTTATTGGATGGGTATGCAGGTTGAGGAAAAAGTTTTTTGGCCGGTCGAGCGTCCGGCGTGGACCGCCGGCGCGGTTATTCTGGCGCATGACGCGGTGCTGCACCTCACCCCGGCCAGCGCGGTGCTGACCGCCCGCTAGCCCTAAAGCCGCCGTAAAACCCGCAAGCTTTTCACCGCTTTTTCTTCCTCAAACAGGCCGCTATGCAGGGCCAGCTTATAAATCTCATGCGGCGGGCGGCCACCATCTGCCGGGTTGGGGAAGACATCGTGAATGGCCAGCAAGCCGCCCTTCATCACCCGCGCACCCCAATTTTGCCAATCGGCCAGCGCGGCAGGCATGGAATGGCCGCCATCGATAAACAAGAAAGCCGGCGCCGCCATCGACAAGCGCGCCACCACTTGCGACGGGCTGAGCGCGGGTATCACCGTGTCTTCGAGACCGGCGCGGCGGATATTGGCGCGGAACAGCGAAAGGGTGGACATGCCGCCGTCGCCATCGTCCAAATCAGGGTCGAAATATTCTTCGCCCGGCTGGTTTTCTTCCGAGCCGCGATGATGGTCAATGGCCAGCAAAATGCCACCCGCTTTTTGGCACGCCGCACCGATAATAATCGTCGATTTGCCGCAATAAGAGCCGATTTCAACGCATAGCCCGTGCGGTGCCATCGCCTCGGCGGCGGCAAAAAGCGCCGCGCCCTCCAACGGGTCGAGAAAGCCTTTCACACTCTCAATATCAACATTGAGATGGCTGAGAAATTGCATTAACGCCCGACTTTCCGCTTGAGGGCCGACGAGCCGAAATCGCTCGGCTTAATGTCATAATCCAAATCAGCCGGGCCGTGGTCGAGCTTGATGTGGTCAACATTATAACGCCCCGAGGCGACATCATAGATAACGTCAAACTCCAGAACACAGGCCGGTGCCTCGTAATAATTTTTCACGAAAGCGTGATGCACACGCGCCAACTCATTATCCTCATCGAAAATATCCGACATGAGGAAAATCCAGCTATCCTCATCAGCATAAAAAATGCGGCGCGCCTGCTCCATATTATAACCGGGCTTCAGCGTCGCCTCCAAAACCCAAACGCGATGCTCTTCATAGCGCAAAAAATCAGGGTTCAGATGATTGGGCGTCAAAAAGCCGTCGCGCGGCGTTGTTGTGGCCGACGCTTTATAGGCATTATAAGGCACAATCATTCGCTTCTTGCCCAAGAGCTTCCAATCATAACGGTCGGGCGACCCGCTAAAGACAAACATATTATGGTTTTTACGCAGGCCGTCAGCCGTCGACATGGGGCCATCATAGGTCACCGCACTCGGTGTCGCGCGCATGATTTTGCGGGTATTGGGATTAAACATCACGCCATTGCGCGGCTCGTCAACTTGGTCAATCGTGTTGAACATGGAAAAGCCCGAGCCGTTGAAACGCGCAGGTGCTTTCCAAACACCCATCCAATGAAATTGGTCATTCTCATGTTTGGCGTCCGGCCCTTGCGGGTCGGCGTAGAAATTATATCGCCAATCCTCACGAATGATTTTCGTGCGGCTGCCATTGGGATACACATTCGCGCCACTGGTGACCGCATGATACCGGTGGCCTTGCCAATGGAAGTTATGGTTCCAATAAACTTCCAGCGCATTTTGCGGTATCGGAAACGGCACGCCAACGCGCGCGCCGACAACTTTATTGCCGTCTTGCGTTAGCTTGGCGCGGGTGACGTTCTTCTTGGTTTCATCATAAACAGCTTGCGGCAACCCACAGGCGCGACGCGTTGGATAAACATCAATGCGATAAGTCTCGGGGTGACGCGCAAACATGGCGTTTTGACCGGCGCTCAAGCGCGCCGCATATTGCGCCTTATTTTGCGCCGTAATGGTGTAAAGCGGGGCGTCGGCGGCAAACGGATCAATATGATCTTGGCCGCGCGTATAACCCGCCGGCGGTGTGGTGATACCGCCCGTATAGGCCGGAATAACCCCATCAGCCGACGCCGCCGGATTGGCGCCATTGGCGGTTAATTCGGTGCCCAGCAGAGCCGGGTCAGCAGCATGTGCGGTGGTTAAACCGAGCGTCACAAGGACGGCGAAAGCTATTTTTGTCATTCAAATCTCCCATTTTCCGAGAACTCTATCCAAAACAGAGTTGGCGACCAAGCGGTTTTTCGCCGCTATTGGGCTTTACTGCGCTGCGCTTCCAGCTCGGCGATAACTTTTTTATGTTCATTTTCGTCAAAGTTAAATGTTGAGAACAAAACCGCGCCGACGATATAAGCGATAAACGGCACGCCTGCATAAAGCCCTTTAAAGGTCCAAACCACCGTCGCGCTTTGTTCAATATTGGGTACAAATCCGGCGAATGACAGAGCAAAGCCGGTGACTGTCAGCATCACGCCATAGGCTGATTTCGAGACGAAATACCAAGCGGCAAAGTAAGCGCCCTCTTTGCGCTCGCCGGTATGATATTCGTCGAGGTCGATAATGTCGGATTTAATGGACGGGTTAATCGTGCCGCCGCAAGAGCCTGCTGCGCCGGCTAAGGCCGCCAAGCTGAGCAGCCGCATTTCCATGCCCGGCTCGAGCGTTATCATGCAGCCAAACGCAAAAGCCGTCGTCAACATCGAGGCCAACCAAAGCGGCTTCTTGCCGAAGCGTTTGGCCAGCGGCGTCCATAAAGGCGTCAGCCCAAACGAGAACACCATATAGGAGAGAATGAAAAACGGCGCCATTTGCGGCGCGTTCATCACATATTGCGCGGTATAAAGCGTCAAAATGGTAATCGCAGCGCCACCCAGATTCTCAATGAAAATCACAATCAGCAGAAGGCGCGCATGTTTATTCTTCCAAATATCGCGCGCCGCCGCCCAGGGTTTTTCAGGGGCCTTATCGGCAAATTCGGGTCGCTCGCGCAGCACCCATACGCAAACCAATAGGCAGATGGCGGCAAATAATCCGGCATAAAGCGACTGGTCGCCATTCAGGGCGCGCACGGCGGCTTCACTCTCGCTCTCCGCCAGAATGAGAAAATACATGGTGCCCAGCGCTGAAATATAACCGGCAATCCAACCGGCATGGCGCGCCGCAAAAATTTTCGTGCGCTCGTGATAATCATCGGTTAACTCCGCGCCTAATGACATATGCGGCACGATGAACATGGTCTGCGCCGAGAAGAAGCCGATAATCGCAACACCCATCCACAGCGCCAACGACCCGGCGGTCATGCCCTCAGGCGGGGCTGACAGCATCCAGAAAAACAACATGGCGGGCAATACCGCGCCCAATAACCAAGGGCGACGCCGCCCCATTGGGGTTTTGGTTTTGTCGGATAAATAGCCGACCAGCGGGTCGGAGATGGCATCCCAGAAACGCGAAATGCCGTAAATCGTGCCCATTAAGGCCGGTGCGATGAGCAACACATCGGTTGAAAACTTCATTGTGTACAGCGTGACAAGGCAAAACATGTAACCGGCCCCGACAGGCGGCAGCGCATAGCTGAAGACCTCAAGCCAACTTATCCGTCGCGCCGAAGAAAGACCGACAGTGTCTGCATTTGTTACGCTCATAACATTCTCCCATGCAAAACAGCACCATTAATCGGGTTAAATGGCAAGTGCCAAGATGACGTTAGTTTAACGAATTTCGGCTGAAAAGCAGTCTCGACAGCTGCCATAACCAGACTTAGACTGTGCATCATTCGGGAGGAAACAGCATGTCTGATACATCTGCGCGCGCAAATAGCAAAGCCTTGCAACAAGGTCTGATAGTTTTGGGGCTGATTTTATTCGGCGGCTATTTGTTGTTCGAACGCGGCCTGGTGAGCGTGCTGTTGGAGGGCGATAAAAGCCGCCTGTCGTGGCTTATTCTCGCCATTTGGCTGGGCATGAGCGCGCGCTGGTTATTTTTGCTACGCAGCATCGAAAGCACTGATGCAATTGCCGAGGACGATATGGTGCGCTGGCTTAATCATGGCTGGTTTGCCGCTGACAGCGTTTTGAAAGTCGGCCTGCTGGGCACGATTATCGGTTTTATTTTGATGCTCGTGCCGATTGGCGAGCTGACCAGCTTTGACGCCAGCAGTCTGCAAAACGCGCTGGCGGCCATGTCGGCCGGTATGGCGGTGGCGCTTTACACCACGCTGACCGGGCTGATTGCCAATATTATCCTGCGCTTTCAATTTCAGTTTCTCGCCGATGCCATGCAAAAGCGGCTGATTGGCAAGACGGGTAACGCATGACGGGGCAGAACCTTTTCGCCCCGCCGGAAGACCAGAATGCCTTTACCGACATTCTGTTCAACGCGCTGTTGGGTTTCGCCTTCATGTTTTCGGTCGCCTTTATTCTCATTCGGCCCGAAGTGACCGAGGGCAAAATAAACCCGAAAGCCGAATTTATGATTACCGCGCAATGGCCCGACGGCCATCAAGACGATATTGATTTGATTGTCGAAGATGGCGAAGGCAATTTGGTTTGGTTTGATGCGCGCGAGGCCGGGCTGATGCATCTCGACCGCGATGATAGGGGCTGGCTGGGCGACGCCATCACCGTGTCGGGCAAAAAGATTGAGAACCCGCTTAATCAAGAAACCGTCACCATTCGCGGCATTGCGGCGGGTGAATATGTGGTCAATCTGCTGCACTATAAAGCCGAGACGGGTCGCCCCGTGCCGGTGAAAGTGAAAGTCGAGAAACTGAATCCGCAAGTCAAGGTCATTTTCGCGGGCACCAATACGCTGGACGGTGCGGGCGACGAGCAAACCGCCGTGCGCTTCAAGCTCGACGCGACGGGCAAAGTGCTGGGGCTGGCGACGCGCGACAAGCTGCTCATTCGCGCCGAAGATTTTTCCTCTAAACAGGAAAATGCCAAACAAAATGGGGGCGGCGAATGAGTATTCCCCTGCTGCTCGGCTTGGCTTATGCGGTTGTCGCCGCGCTGCTGTTGACACTCAACCTTCAGACCCCCTATCGCCGCGAGATTAAACTCACTGCCATTCTTATTGTCAGCCTTTTATATATTGGCGCTTATCACGGCGCGCAAAACCTAAGCGGCTGGGCGATTTCTGCCGCGCCGCCCAATCCGTTTCAGCTGCATTGGGCGGTGGTGGAGGAGCCGGATAAGGCGGCCGGCACTGAGGGCGCGATTTACATTCTTGGGCAGAAGCTGAACCGCCGTAACATCGCCGTGAGTGCGCCTCGGCTTTATCGCCTGCCCTTCACGCCCGAGCTGGCCGAACAGGTCGATGAGGCGTTGAGCAAAAAAGCGGACGGGCGCGATTTGGAAGCGCGCCTCAGCTATAAGGCGGCAACGCCCGATGATCTTGATGAAATTCAAAAACGCGACGGCGATAAAGCGCGCCCCGATGCGGGGGGTGAAGAGGAAAGGCTAAAGCTCGACTTCCGCGAGCTAAACGCACCCGATTTGCCGCCAAAGGGTTAAACCACATCCGCGACCAGCTCAAACATGTCAAATGTGAGGGCGGAAGGCGCACCATCGCCCTTAAACGGGCAGGCGCTTATACCGCGCTTATATGTTTTCCTTAAAGCCATTTTTATTTTTCTTCATCGGCATTATAGCAGATTTTAGGACACAATATAACAAAAGGGCGGCACGCGCGCATACCGCCCTCATTTTCGCAAAAACCACCGCCGCTTTATTCGAGGTTCAGCTTGCTGGTTTTATCAGCGTCTTTTTTCGCGGCTTCCTGCACTTCATAGTCTTGCCAAGCGCGCAGATTGATGAAGGCGTAAATATCCTCGACATCTTTCTCGCTCAAGCGGTCGGCAAAGCTCGACATGCCGCGATCTTCCAACACGCCTTCCAGCACGATTTCCTTAAACATGCGATGCGTTTGCTCGCTCATTTTGCGCAAATCAGGCACAGCCGCGCCGCCAATTACGGCAATGCCGTGACAAAAAGTGCAGACCTCGTGATACAGCTCCATGCCATTATCAATCGAGGCGGCTGACGCCTCAATGGTCGGCGGCTGCGGAATTTCACGCGCCCAATGGTCGGGTTGCTCAATCGACCCGCCGCCATTTAGAGTAAACACCAGCAGGCGACCGAAATTGCCCCATTTATTGGAGGCCGGCATGGCCGAACCGTCTGTCAGACCACCCGCACCGCCGGAGCCGACCTGAATGGCGACATATTGCACGCCGTCAATCGCGTAGGTGATGGGCGGCGCAATGGTTGAGGTGTAGGTGTTGACCTTCCACAATTCTTCGCCGGTGCCGGCATCATAGGCCACAAAATAGCCATCGCCATTGCCCTGAAACACCAAACCGGCTTCGGTTGACATGGTGCCGCCATTCCAATGCATCGAATGTTCGCGCATCCAATGGGTTTTGCCGGTCAGCGGGTCAAAGGCGGTGATATATCCCTTATTGGCCGGAAAATCGGGATGCTCAGCCAAGAGCGGCAGCAAGCGTCCGAATTCAATGCCGGTATTCCAACCGCCCTCAATATATTTATAGCGACCCGTCGCTTTGAAATCATGGTCAACATCAAACACCAGCGGGCTTTCCATTGCCGGAATGTAAACCAGACCGGTATTCGGGTTGAAGCTCATGGACTGCCAATTATGGCCGCCAAGCGGGCCGGGCAAAATCCACTGCGATTTATTGCTTTCCGAGAAATTGCGCGAGTCATTTTCCACTGGACGACCGGTTTCCATATCAATATGGCTGGCCCAGTTCACCGTCACATAAGGATTGGCGCGGAGCAATTCACCCGTCTCGCGGTCCAACACATAGAAGAAACCGTTTTTCGGTGCTTGCATGATGACTTTGCGCATTTGCCCGTCAATTTCCAAATCGGCCAGCATCATGTCCTGCACAGCCGTGTAGTCCCATGTGTCACCCGGCGTTGTTTGGTAGTGCCATTTCTTGCGACCGGTATTCGGGTCGAGCGCGACAATCGAGGATAAGAATAAATTATCGCCGCCGCCCGGGGAGCGAATGGAGCGCGTCCACGGGCTGCCATTGCCGACGCCGAGATAAACCGTGTCGGTGTCGGGGTCATAAACAATCGAGTTCCAGACCGTGCCGCCGCCGCCGATTTTCCACCATTCGCCGCCCTTCCAAGTCGGGGCGGCTTCGGCCATTTCAGGATGCTCGAACGGCTTGTTCGGGTCGCCCGGCACGGTGAAGAAGCGCCAATCTTGTTCGCCGGTTTTGGCGTCATAAGCGGTCACATAGCCGCGCACGCCATATTCGCCGCCGCCATTGCCGATAAAGACGCGGCCATTGGCAATACGCGGCGCGCCGGTAATCGTATAGGCTTTGGCGCGGTCGATAATCGTATTAATGCGCCAAATTTCCTCGCCGGTTTCGGCATTGAGGGAAATCAGATAGCCGTCCAAGCTGGCGACATAAACCGCGCCATCATAAACCGCGACACCCCGATTGACGACATCGCAGCATGCTTTGCGCGCCCAATCGCCGGGCACTTTTGGGTCATAAGACCAAATCTCTTCGCCGGTTGTGGCATCAATCGCGTAAACCACGCTCCACGAGCCGGTCATATACATAATGCCATCAACCACAATCGGTGAGGCTTCCAGCCCCCGCGTCGTGTACATATCGACGGAGAAAGCCAGTTCGAGGTCTTTGACGGTTTTCTTATTGACCTGCGTCAATGGCGAATGGCGTTGCTCGGCATAAGTGCGGCCATAAGCCAGCCAATTGCCCGGTTCGCTCTCTGCATTAACGATGCGGTCGGTGTCAATTTTACCGATGGTTGCGCTGGCTGATGCGTTGCCCGCGCTGATATTGCCTGAACTGCTATCGCTGTTTTGACTGACTGTCGCGGCTATCATACCCAGAGCAATCAGCCCCAGCGCAACAACATTTGCGATAGTGCCCTGTTTTTGATCCAATGTCGGATGTGCCATTGAAGCGTCCTCCCCACTACAACTTTTATCTGTTAAAACCTTAAGGAAAAAAGCGCCCACGCCACAAGAGAAAATCAGCCTTACGGGAAATTTTACCCTGCGGCATTTTCCCCCAATTATCCGCCGCATTTGAAATTTGCCGCGAGCGCGTTACAAACTATTCCACTGGTTGCAAAGGTATTGATTATGAAACATGTCATTTTAGCGTTCGTCCTTTTGGTATTTTCCGGCGCAACGGCGCGTGCCGATATGGCGCCATCTGTGATGGCGATGCAGCCGCAGATTAAACTCGGCATTGGCGCGCGTCCGGCCGTGATGTTTGTGCATCTGCATAATAAGGGCGCGACGACGCGGCTTATTGGTGCCAAAAGCGATGCCTTTGAGCGCATTGAATTACACACGCATGAAATGAATGGCGGCATGATGCGCATGGTCGCGGTCGCTGATTTTGCCGTGCCGGCCAATGGCATGCTGCATCTCAAACCGGGCGGGCATCATTTAATGATGTTCGGATTTCGCGGCGCGGCCGGCCAAGCGGTCAGCGTCACATTAAGTTTTGCCAATGGCGACGAGTTGACTGTCGAGGCCGTGCCATCTGCCCGCGCCAAAACTCACCACGGACATTAAGACCGGCTATTGTCAAGCTCAGTTATCGTCGAAATGCGCTGCCTTCAGCAGCGCCTTTTCGCGCAGCACCGGATCCGTCAGCACAAATTCATAACGCTCGCGATAGCTGCGGGTGAACCCCTCAAACAATGCCAGTGAAAGCGCCTCACGCGATTCAATCGGGCGCGAGTCGCCGCTAAACTCGTCGAGTAGCAAATAAGACGGATGCTCAACCAAGTCATAATCTGCGGTGAGCAGGTCGCCAGGCACAGCCACAAGCCCGGTGATTGAAATGTTCTCACTGCCGGTTACGGTCGCCGCGACATTAATCGCTGTGGCCATTGTCTGCGTTGCCGTATCGACCGCCAGCTCCGGTATCCAGCCCAAAAGCTCGTGTAAATTGGCGGCAATGGCAATGGCTTCTGCGCGAGTCAGGCGGTGAACCGCGTTCGTGCGCGCCTGTTTTTGGCGCTCAACAAAGCGCGAACGCTCTAAAATATCGGCCAAATCTTCTCTAAGACCTTGTTTTAACTTAGAAATATCCACAACACACCCAATACCCTCTGAGTTTTCTATGATTTCCCTTAGATTTTAGCCAATTTTCGTGGACCGGTGTCTTTTTTTTCACAAAAAGCGTTTTTTTTGCTGGCCGCGGCATTCTGCCGCGTTATGTTAATCATGTTAAATCATGGGAGTACTAACATGAATATTGTTAAGCGTTGGAAAGTCGCTGCTGCAGCTGTGGCTTTCACTGGTCTTCCGTCGCTCGCTATTGCGGCAGATGCCAACCTTCAGTCCGACGATTTTGTCGGCATTTCTTTTTGGTTGATTTCAATGGCTCTGGTGGCCTCAACCGTTTTCTTCTTCATCGAACGTGACCGCGTCGATTCAAAATGGAAAACCTCTTTGACGGTTTCCGGCTTGGTGACATTGGTTGCCGCCGTGCATTATTTCTATATGCGCGATGTGTGGGTCTCCACCGGCGAAACACCGACCGTCTATCGTTATATTGACTGGCTGATTACTGTGCCGCTCTTGATGGTGGAATTCTTCCTCATCTTGTCGGCGATCACCGCTGTTCCGGCGCGCGTCTTCTGGCGTCTGCTCATCGGTACAACGCTGATGCTGGTATTCGGTTATCTGGGCGAATCCGGTTACATGGATGTGACCGCAGGCTTTGTGCTCGGCACCGCAGCTTGGTTGTATGTTCTTTATGAAATCTTCCGCGGTGAAGCCGGTCAGTTGAATGCCGAGAATGCCAGCCCTGCTGTGCAATCCGCTTTCAGCCTGATGCGATACATTGTGACTTTCGGTTGGGCGATTTACCCGATCGGTTATCTGATGGGTTATATGATGGGCAGCGTCGATGCAGACACGCTGAACATTATCTATAATCTGGCTGACGTGTTGAATAAGATCGCCTTTGGTCTAATCATCTGGCACGTTGCTGTCACGGAGAGTGAAGGCAAAGCCAAGTAACAATAATCTTTCATTAGATTGATTTTAAGGGTCGGCGCTTCGCGTCGGCCCTTTTTTTATCCTTTCTTATTGGCAGGCACGGCGTCAGGCCGTAAGCTGGCCGCCAGTGAGGAAATCAAAATGAGCAATCAACTTCTTGCCAAATGGCACGCCTATATGGACAAGCCCAGCGAAGCGGCGTTGTCTGACATGCTGCATGACGATGTGACCTTTGTCTCGCCAGTGGTGTTTACGCCGCAAAAAGGCAAAGCCCTAGCGATAAAATATCTGCTGTCTGCGGGCATTGTGTTTCAAGACACCAAATTCAAATATGTGCATGAGCTGGAAACCGGCAATCGCATGATTTTGGAATTTGAAGCCGAAATGGACGGCAAATATATCAATGGCGTTGATATTATCGACTTCAATGATGAGGGGCTTATCACCCAGTTTAAGGTCATGGTGCGGCCTTTGCAGGCGGTCAATATGTTGTGGCAGCAAATGGGCGCGCAGCTTGAAAAAGCTTCTGCGTAGCCGCCGCCAAATCCTACCATCAGGGGAGTCCAAGCATGTCTGAGCCGCTGATTGAAGCGACAGAATTATGCGTGCGCCGTCATGGCGGGCTGGTCTTGGATAATGTGTCGCTGACGCTGGGCGAGCGCGACTTCATCACCCTCATCGGCCCCAATGGTGCGGGCAAGTCGGTGCTGTTGCGCCATCTTTTGAAATTGGAAAGCCCGAATAGTGGCACGGTGAAACACCGGCAAGGCATTCGCATTGGCTATGTGCCGGAGCGGTTTCAAATAGACCCGACCCTGCCCATGCCGGTGCGACGCTTTTTGACGCTGAATAATAATCAATCGGCTGAGGCGGTTGAGGCATTGGCGCTCGAAGCAAATTGTGGCGGCTTGCTCGATAAGCCATTGGCCAATTTGTCGGGCGGTGAATTGCAGCGCGTCTTACTGGCGCGCGCTTTAAGCGGCAATCCGCATGTGCTGATGCTCGACGAGCCGGCGCAAAATCTCGATGTCAGCGGACAGCTCCAATTTTATCAGTTGATTGATGCGCTTTATGAAAAGCGCAATCTGTCGGTGCTGATGGTCAGCCATGATTTACATATGGTGATGAGCTCGACCCGCCAAGTGGTCTGTCTGTATCATCATATTTGCTGTTCCGGCGCGCCCGACAGTGTGGCGCGTGACCCTGAATTTGTGCAAATGTTTGGCCCAGAAATGGCGCAAATGATGGCGGTATATCAACACAGCCACGCGCATGACCATACACATGACCATGAGCACGGGCATTTGCACGAGATAAAACCATGATGACGTCGATGTTCGTCACCACCATTGCTCTGGCTTTGCTGGCCGGGCCGCTGGGCTGTTTTGTTGTCTGGCGGCGCATGGCTTATTTTGGCGATGGCCTCGCCCATTCGGCGCTATTGGGTGTCGCGGTGGGTCTGGTTATTGGCATGAGCAATCAGCTTGGCATGATGCTGGTGGCGGTTTTATTCGCCGTGATGTTGCTCTGGCTGCGCGCGCAACGTTTGCTGGCAACCGATACGCTGCTGGGTATTTTGGCGCATGCCGCCCTATCGCTCGGCGTTGTCGCAATGGCGTTGCTGGGCGTTGAAGATGCTGAAGTGCATGACTATTTGCTGGGTAGTCTCGATAGCGTGACCGCCGATATGCTGATTTATGTGGTGCTTGGCTGCGGCTTGTCGCTGGGATTGCTGATGCGGCTCTGGCCCGGCCTGTTGCTGATGACATCGAGCGAGGAACTGGCCCATGCCGAGGGCGTGCCCATTCGCACTTATGAGTTTTTGCTGATGCTGCTGCTCGGCGTTTTGGTGGCGGCGGCCATTCAAATTGTCGGTATTTTGCTGATTACGTCGCTGCTCATTATCCCCGCGTCAACCGCGCGGCTGATGGCCAAAAAGCCGGAAACAATGGCGATTAGCGGCAGTTTGATTGCCGCAATTTGTATGTTTAGCGGCCTGCCCTTCGCCAAAGCGATAGACGTGCCGCTTGGCCCGGCCATTGTGACGTTGACTGTCGGCTTGTTTTTAGCCGTCTTGACCGGCCGACTTCTTATCGACCGGCTCAGAAACGCTAATTAACCCAAATCGGTGACGAATAAGCCCGCTCTTGAATGGTCGCATCAACACCCGGACGCGGCGGCACACCGGCGCGCAACGCGTCCCAAGTTGACCACCGACAGCTTGGATTTTCCATCACACGAACATAATAAAACGCCTGCTGGTCTTTCTTATATTCGGGGTCTTGCCAAACCGTCTTCAACGCATTGGCCGATGTTTTGGCGCCGGCCTTGCAGGTTTTAAGGTCAACGGTCGCGCCATTATCGGGGCAGCGATGATTGCGGTCGGGCTTTTTGCCGCCCGCACAAGCAATATCAAAAACCTTCTCGGCGCTGCTGCCATCTTGTTTCAGCCAGCCTTTAACGATTTGCAGACGTTGCAGTCCGTAAGATTTTGCGTCGCGCATCGCCCATACGAGAAACGCGGGCTTGTCGCGGCCTTTGACGGTTAAATCCCCGCCCATCGACACACCCTCTTTATAAGCGCGCTTCACCATATCCGTGCGGTTTTCAATATTGCGGCTGAAATCAGTCGAGGCGAAGAAGCGCAATTTAATGCGCGGGCCAGTCGTGGCATAGGTTTCCTTGCGGCGCATAGCGTCGAAAATATCGCCGCGCGTATTATTATCGGCCCAAACCGCCGCCAGTCCGGACGCGCCCCAAGTATGGAAATTATTGACATTATATTTGCTGCCATCGGGGTTCGGTTCGGCCATTGGCACCGAGCCGCGCAATTCCGCATTGGAATCGACCAGTCCGATTTTCGACCAATAATTATGCTCGTCAAACGCCCCCGCCCCGACATGCGTGTCAGACGCGCCAATAAGCCCGAATTTATACGGATTGCCCCGGCCCTTAGCGGCCATTTCGAGGCCGCGCAAATAGGCTTGGCGCACGTAAGAGCCATCGGGCTTACTGGGCACCCAGCCGCCAATACGGAACGGCATGGTTTCAAAATCGGCATATTCATCATTGGGCGATAAAAGCGGATGCGTCTCGCTATCGCCTTTGACTTGCGTCACCTCGACAATCGGTTCATTCCGCATGCGGGTTTCGGCATATTCCCTATCCATCAGGCTGCCGTCCCATTTTTTGGTCATAAACATCAGCCCGTTAGAGCCGTTGGAATTATGCGGCACGGCAATCGTGTCCATGCCCTTATCGCGCAGCCCGTCCATCCACGCCCATAAGTCTTCCGGATTTGGCGACATGATGCGGCTGAACGGCAAGCTCGGCGCTTTGTCGCCACGGAAGAAAACATTGCGGTGCAGATTTTGCTGTTCAGGGCCGGAGGTGAACTCATAGCCGATAAGCGTCGAGAATTTACCCGGCTCATTATGGCGATTGGCGGCGCTGATAATATCGGCCCATGCCGATTGCATGACGCTCTCATCAACCAAATCATCGGGTCTGTCGCTTTTGTTCAAATAGGGAAACAGCTTTTGAAACGCGCCAATGCGTTCTTGCTGGCTTTTGGCTTTACGCATTTCCAGCGAAATCGGGTGTTTTGATACTTCCAGCTTCGGGTCATGCATGGCGGGCAACATGCCGAGATAAATCGCGTGATCGGTCACGGACTGAAAATCCAGCGGATCGGTCAAAGTCATATCAAAACCGGCGGGGTGTTGAATCGTCTCGCCCTTCGCATAGCGATAAGCATCATCGGGCGTGTTGCGATTGCCGAAAATATAGCTGTCGAAAGATAAAACAGTATGCAGATGAGTTTCGCCGAAAAGAATTTGTCGATTCTCAGGCCTCGGTGCCGCCGAAAGCGGCATAATCGACAGCGAAATAGCGGCAAAAACCGCCAAAAACTGATGTTTTCTCATAAATCCCCCCAAATTTTTTCGTGCGTAACGCTTTTTTAACCATCCAAACGCTAAAACCATGCGTATTAGGAACGAGAATATTTGTCGTCCTCCCCGACAAATAGGTTCCCAACAAGCCCTCGGCGTCCCTCCCACGTCGGGGGCAATTTTTATGCTTCAATACTATCTAATTTTAGCGACACATGGCCATTAAATTATAAGTAATTTGCGCCGCCGTAAAATCACTGGCCGGTTGCTCGGCGCGGGGTGCAAGCTCCATCACATCAATGCCTACACAATGCCGCCCGTCCAGCGCGCTCTCAACCAAATCAAGGGCCTGATAATACCCCAAGCCCCCCGGCACGGGCGTGCCGGTGGCCGGTAAAACAGACGGGTCGAGACCATCAAGGTCAAAAGTCACATAAATGTTTTCGGGAAAATTATCAGGCAGGGTAATGGCTGAAATATTGCCGCGCACCAAATCGGGCGCATCAAAAGCAATCACCCCATGCGCGCGCCGCGCTGTTTCTTCTTCCTCAGCCAGTGCCCGCACCCCGAATGAGGCCATTGGCAGACCCTCTTGCGCCAATAAATACATGACGCTGGCATGGGAATGTTTATGCCCCTGATAGGCATTGCGGAAATCGGCATGGGCATCAATATGCACCAAGCCGAGCGGCGCATCTAACGCATCGACAACGCCCATCACCGCGCCGTAGCTAACGGAATGTTCGCCGCCCAGCGTGACCGGAATATGCCCGCGCTTTGAAATCGCACCCGTGAGCGCGCGTAAATCGGCCATGACAGCCTCAATCTCTTGCGCGCAATCAATCGGCGCATGGGTAAATATGCCCTCGGCGCATGGCACATGGCCTTGCGTCAAACGCTCAAGCTGATGACTGGCGGCGATGATGGCGGCAGGCCCATTGGCCGCGCCCGTGCCGTAAGACACGGTGGCTTCCAAGCCGCAGGGCACAACCTCATAGCGCGCCGTCGCCATATCATTTTCGGCGGCGCTGAGTTCTTCGCCAAGAAACTGGTCTTGTCTCACGACAGCCGCCCCTCAAAATCGCCATAGTCGAACTGCTTCACAATGCGGAGCGCGTCCGTGTCGCTGTTCCAAACCGCCAAAGACGGCAAATGCGCGCCGTTAAAGGTGGTGGTTTTGACCATTGTGTAATGCGCTTGGTCGAGAAAAGCGACCCGTTGCCCGCTTTGCGGCACATCATTAAATTTATAGCTGCCGATAATGTCACCCGACAGACAGCTCGCGCCGCCCAGCCGCACATTAATCTCGCCCGCCTCGCCCAGCATGGCCGGACGATAAGGCGCTTCAATGACATCGGGCATATGACAGGTCGGGGAAATATCGGTAATGCCCACCGGCCCATTATTTTCTGTCACATCAAGCACTTCACCGACCAAAATGGCGGCGTCCAGGCCAATCGCCGTGCCCGGCTCGATATAGGTTTGAATCCCCAAATCGTCCGACAATTCTTTCAGTATTTCTATCAAGCCGACGCGGTCATAATCCGGGCGCGTCACCAAATGACCGCCGCCCAAATTAAGCCATTCATATTGGCCCTTATGCGCTTCAAGAAAAGGCCGCACGGCCGCAATAGTGCGCCGCAGCGGTTCCAGCCCTTGCTCGCATAAATTATGCAAATGCAGCCCTGAGATATTATCGGGCAATGTGTCGAGTTTGGAAATCGGATGCCCCAGCCGCGACCCGACCGCGCAAGGGTCGTAAAGTTCAATCTCGGCCTCTGAATGTTCCGGATTAATACGCAGCGCAAGGTCAGCCCCTGCCGCTTTTGCCTGCGCCGCATAACGCTCAAACTGCGCCGTGCTGTTAAACACAATATGGTCAGACAGGGCGGCAATCTCATCAAACTCAGACGGCTTAAAGGCCGGTGCATAGGTCGCCAATTCGCCGCCAAAATGATTGCGTGCCAGCTTGGCTTCCCATAAGCCCGAGGCGCATGTGCCCGCCAAATGCTCGCTAATAAGGGGCGCGACTGCCCACATTGAAAATGCTTTCAGCGCCAGCAAAACCTTTGTGTCGGCGGCCTGCGAGAGGCCGCGCAGCACTTCCAAATTTTCGCGCAGGCGCACTTCATCAATGACAAAGCAGGGCGACGGGACGCGGCTTAAATCAAAATCGGCGAAGCGGCCGTCGCCTGAAGATTGCGTTCTTAACATCAGTCAAACTCCGGTGCTTCAGCCAGCTCAACATATTGCCACGCCAGACCATGCGCGTTCAGCATGTCCATAAACGGGTCGGGGTTGAGTTGCTCAAGGTTAAACACGCCCGGCTGCATCCACGTGCCGTCGAGCATTAAAGCCGCGCCAATCATCGCCGGCACGCCGGTGGTATAGCTCACCGCCTGACTGCCGACTTCCTCAAAACAGGTTTCATGGTCACAAATATTATACAAATAAACCGTGCGCGGCCGGCCCTCATGCGTGCCGCTGACAATATTGCCGATGCAGGTTTTACCGGTGGTGGTTTTGCCCAAATCACCCGGATTGGGCAAGACCGCTTTCAGGAATTGCAGCGGCACGATTTCGCGACCCTCATACATAACCGGCTCAATCGCCGTCATGCCGATGTTTTGCAACACTTCCAAATGCGTCAGATAAGCATCGCCAAAGGTCATCCAAAAGCGCGCACGCGTCAGTTCGGGATAATGTTTCGACAGGCTTTCAAGTTCCTCATGATACATGAGATATATATTGCGCGCGCCGACTTCGGGAAAATCGAAGCTCTGCTTATGCGACAAGGCCGGGGTTTCCACCCATTGCCCTTCATGCCAATGGCGCGCCGGTGCGGTGACTTCGCGAATGTTAATCTCAGGATTGAAATTGGTCGCAAAGGCTTGGCCGTGGTCGCCGCCATTGCAATCGAGAATATCCAGCGTGCGCATATTGGCGATCAAATGCTTTTGAACATAAGCGGTGAACACATTGGTGACGCCGGGGTCGAAGCCTGAGCCGAGCAAGGCCATCAGCCCTTTTTCGGCAAAGCGTTCCTGATAAGCCCACTGCCAGTGATACTCAAATTTGGCCTCATCGCGCGGCTCATAATTGGCCGTGTCGAGATAATGCACGCCGGTTTCCAGACAGGCATCCATTATTGCCAAATCCTGATAGGGCAAGGCCAGATTGACCACCAAATCGGGTTGCACTTTATCAATAAGCGCGACAGTCTCCGCCGTATTATCGGCATCGACTTGCGCAATATTTATGGATTTACCGGTGCGTGTCGCGACCGCTTTTTGAATATCTTCACAAGGTCCCAAGCGTCGGCTGGCGAGGGTAATATCGTTAAATATATCGGGCAGCATTGCCATTTTATGCACTGCCACCGAGCCGACGCCGCCGGCTCCAATCACCAGAACAGTCGCCAAGTCACCCTCCGCGTATTCACCAAAAAACAGGACCCGTGAGTCACCTCCAATGCCGCCAATATGGACGGCTGAGGGGGCTATTAGACACTTTTTTCAAAGCTGTAAAGCAAATTCATACGAAGCGGGAATCGCGCGAAAATAGGGCATGAAAAAGCCCCGACAACAGCCAAAATCCTGCTATGTCTATCTGCTGCGAAGCTGTGATGACGGGCCTGCAAAATCCTATGTCGGTTGGACAATGGATTTGGAAAAACGCCTCGCCGCCCATAATGATGGCAGCGGTGCCAAGTCAACACGCGGGCGGCAATGGCAGCTTGTGCATAGTGAGGTTTTCAAAACCCGCGGCGAAGCCATGTCGCGGGAATATGAGTTAAAGAATAATCGCCCTGAGCGCAGACGCATATTGGGTGAAAAGGATAAGAAGATGAGCAGCTACACGCAAATGATGGAGGCCTTTCTGGCTTCCGGCCCGCAAAATTATACGGCCAATTTACCCGAGACTTGGAAGCAAGGGCGCACCGCCTTTGGCGGCATCACCTCAGCCTTATTGCTGGCTGCCATATTAAACGACCATGATGATTTGCCGCCTTTACGCACCATGCAGATTAATTTCATCGGCCCGGCTATGGATGAGTTGTCCGTTAGCAGCAAAGTTCTGCGTAAAGGCAAAAATAATGTGACGCTGAGCGCTGAGTTGAATAGCGATGCCGGTGCCGGAACGCATGGTTATTTCACTTTTGGTGTCGAGCGCGAGCTGGATATGGTGATGGATTATCCGCTCAAGGAAATCACCAAACGCCCCGAGGAAATCGAGCCTTATGAGTTGGGCGATGCCGCGCCCAATTTTTTGGTCAATTTCGACCGGCGCTGGGTATCGGGCCCGACTTTTTTCGAGCAATCCGACGACCCCGACATGCTGATTTGGACGCGACTGACCGACCCTGAAAGCTGGGACAAAGGCCTGCTGCCATTGGTGGTGCTGGCCGATACGCCGCCTGCCGCTTTTGGCACGATTAGCGGCGTGCGGGCGCTATCCTCGATGAATTGGAATATCAATTTTCTGACCGATGATTTTACGACCGAAAATGGCTGGTGGCTGATGCGCTCCGCCACCCGCTTTATCCGCGACGGATATTCGTCGCAACTCATTCAAATATGGAATAGCGAAGGCCGCCGCGTCATGGACTCGATGCAGCATATTGCCATTTTCCAATAGGCGAAAAGGTTGAGGCTTACAGCCCCAACACAAATTTCGACATAATGCCCTTTTGCACTTCTGTCGTGCCGCCAAAAATGGTCGAGGCACGATTGAACAGCATGGAATGGGTCATATCCGGTGCTTGTGCCCGATAATTAGGCTCATTATCGCCAACGCTGGGTTCAAAATCAGCCGAGAACAAGACCGTCGAATCCGCCGCCAGCATGTCATAGGCCAAATCGCCCATATCCTGCTGCAATTCCGTGCCCAATGTCTTCATCGGCAGCGGCAAAATCAGACCGTCGCCTGAGCCTTCTTCGGCAAACAAAGCCCGGTTTTCGAGCATTTGTAGCGCTTCATAACGCACTGATAATTCCGCATGACGCTTGGCAAAAGCCTCGGCCTGATAGCTGTCACCGGCGGTTTCAGCCAAATAGCCATGCACGGTTTTCAGATTGGCCAGACCATTGACGATAATATCGGTTCCGGCAATTCCGGCGCGCTCATTACCCAACAGGAATTTCGCATAGGTCCAACCCTCATTTTCATTACCGACGAGATTGCTCACCGGCACGCGCACATCAGTGAAATAAACCTCGTTCAAATGATGGTCGCCATCAATCGAATAAATCGGCTTCACTTCAATGCCCGGCGTGTTCATATCAATCAGCAAAAACGAAATGCCTTGTTGCGGCTTGCCGTCTGTGCTGGTGCGCACAAGGCAGAAAATCCAATCGGCAATATGCGCTTGGGTCGTCCAAATCTTTTGGCCATTGACGACATAATCATCGCCATCGCGAATGGCGGCGGTGCGCAGACTGGCCAAATCCGACCCCGAACCCGGCTCAGAATAGCCCTGGCACCAAAAACGCGAGCCGTCGAGAATATGCGGCAAATGCTCGGCCTTTTGTTCATCACTGCCAAAAGCGCAGAGCACCGGCCCGACCATTGTCACGCCGAAAGGCGACTGACCCGGCGCGTTGACGCGCGCGGCTTCTGATTGAAAAATGGCTTTTTGTGCATCATTCCAGCCCGTGCCGCCAAGCTCTTGCGGCCAGCCAATCGCGCCCCAGCCATTGCTGTTCAGCGTTGCTTGCCATTCGGCCATTTCATCGCGCGACATATTAATAATGCTGCCGCCGCGAAACGGATGCCCTTCCGGCATCACGTCTTCAAACCACGTGCGAATTTCCTGCTGAAAAACTTGCTCTTCACTCGAAAGTTTCAAATCCATGTCTGTCTCCTGCCTGTCTAAAATAGGTGTGTTAAACAGCCGATGGGCAGCTGTGGGCGGCCATAGGTTTTAACCCTAGCCGATTAAATAGCTCATTGTCTTTTTCTATATGCGGATTGGCTGTGGTCAACAAAGCCTCACCGACAAAAATCGAATTGGCCCCGGCCAAAAAGCATAGCGCTTGGGTTTCGTCCGACATCCATTCGCGACCGGCTGACAGGCGCACCACAGATTTCGGCATCATAATCCGCGCCACGGCGATGCAGCGCACGAAATCAATCGGGTCAACCGCTTCCTTGTCGCCCATCGGCGTTCCGGCAATCGGTATCAGCATGTTAATCGGCACAGATTGCGGCTGCGGATTGAGATTGGCCAATGCCATCAGCATGGAGGCGCGGTCGCCGACCTCTTCGCCCATGCCCAAAATACCGCCCGCACACACATTAATGCCCGCATCTTGCACACGGCCGATGGTCTCGAGGCGGTCTTCAAAATTGCGCGTGGTGATAATCTCGCCGTAAAACTCTTCCGACGTATCAACATTGTGATTGTAGTAATCGAGACCGGCGTCCTTCAGCTTGCCTGCTTGCTCGGGCGTCAACATGCCCAATGTCATGCAGGTTTCCATGCCCATATCGCGCACGCCTCTAATCATGTCGCAGACAGCGTCCATGTCGCGGTCTTTTGGACTGCGCCATGCCGCGCCCATGCAATAACGCGAGGCACCGGCTTCTTTGGCGCGCTGCGCGCCTGCCAGCACCGCATCGACATCCATCAGCTTGGTCGCTTTGAGACCGGTTTCAAACTTCGCGCTTTGACTGCAATAATTGCAGTCTTCGGGGCAGCCGCCGGTTTTGATAGACAATAGCGTGCTTTTTTGCACCGCATTGGCATCAAACCATTGGCGATGAACGCTTTGCGCTTCAAAAATCAAATCATTGAAAGGCAGCGCAAACAAGGCGTTAACCTCGTCGCGTGTCCAATCATGGCGCGGCGCCACCGCATCGGGTAGCGGTTCAAATTCCACAGTTTCAGTCATTATTATTCCTTGCCTTTCCGTGTTTGGTCTAGCAAGCCTTTCTTATTTTGTGAAGCGTGTGCCGGGGGGCGGCGGGGTTTCCGGCGCACCGGCAAAACACTGCGCTTTCGACATCCAATCGGTTGCCACCGCGCCTGTGACCGTCAAATCCGTGTCGGCGATATTGCGCACTTGCGTCACAACTTGGCAGAAATCCGCCGCTGCGCCCTCAATGCGCTCGTCATCGGACGCTGCGCCAAATTCCCAAACATCGCCGGACGGCGCGGTTAATTTGACAAATGGCATCGGTCCCGGCGGCGTTTCGCCGCGGGTTGCATAGGTCCAGCCAAATGTATTTGTTCCCAAAACAGCGATAGATCGAATGGTATCTTTATTATCGCGCACCGCGCCAAGCTGGTCGAAAACCTCTTGGCCATGCGCCCATGTTTCCATCAGCCGCGCCGAGATGGAGGAGCGCGCGCTCATATCCGGCCCGGCCCATTTCAGACGTTTTTTCGGATCAATCTCGACAAAGCGCGCCGCCATATCGGAATAAAAGTCGTGCCATTTTTCCAGCAAATCGCGGCCTTTCACGCCGCCATTCCAATCGGCCTCATAGGCGCGCATGCTGCTTTGGCCGATGGCGGTCATGGCCTCGCTCAGCCAAGCGGCAAAATTATCCTCATCGACATAGCTTTCATTGGCCGCCCAATTCCACATATGCAAATGCTCCAACACATTGTTCAACGTCCAGCCTTTGAACTGGGTCGGCGCATCAAAAGCCGCTTCATCCATCTCGCGCATCAGCGCATAAAGCACATCGCTCTCGGTTTTGAAATCCAGTGCCTCTTGCAACATATTGGTCTCCTATGCCTCGCCCGTATCAATCGCAATCATCAAATCATCTGCCGCCACTTGTGCGTCGGCGGCCACCAGCACATCTTCTACCGTGCCATCGACACCGGCCAGAATTTCATGCTGCATTTTCATTGCCTCGATAATCGCCAGCCTATCGCCTGTGGCAATCGCATCGCCCTTGCTGACAAACACATCAATCACCTTGCCATGCATGGGCGCAGTCACGCGGCTGCCATCGCCGGTTTCATCGGCTGTGGCATTGCGCATCAGCATATTGCTGCAGGTAAAACTTTTGCCATCAATCGTCGCGTAAAGCGTTTCGCCGCTCAAAAACGCCTGACTGACAAATTGCTTATCAGCGCTGTTCAGCACCATATGTGTGCCGTCATGCGCCTCAATCGTTAGCTCAATAATATCCTCGCCAATATGCACCGCATAATGGGTCGGGTTTTTCGAGCGCACAGAGAGCATTGTTTCCGCTTCGCCAATGGCCAGCTTATAGGGCGTGCGCAAGGTTTCCTCGGCTGAGAAATTCACCAGCCCTTGCGGCACATGCATCGCTTTGGCGCGCGCTTTGGCATGGTCACAAACAAAATGGCGCACCGCCAAAATGGCCAGCGAGGTAGCGTCAGCAATCGGCGCGGCAAGCTCCTCATCGGTAAAATTTTCTGCAATGAAAGCGGTCGAGAAATCGCCGGAAATGAAATCTTGCTTTTCAAGACAAGCAATCAGGAAATCGCGATTGGTTTTCGGCCCAAACAAAGCCGTATCCGTCAGTGCTTCGACCATCAGCTTGCGCGCCGCCTCGCGGGTCGGGCCGGTGGTGATGAGCTTGGCAATCATCGGGTCGTAAAAGGGCGAGATTTCTTGCCCACCGCGAATACCCGTATCATAGCGCACACCGGCGCGCGCCAATTGATTAAAGCAGGCCACAGTGCCGGTGCTCGGCAAAAACCCATTGGTCGGGTCTTCGGCATAAAGCCGCACTTCAATCGCATGACCGCTCAGCGTGACATCTTCTTGCGTCATGCCCAGCCTATCGCCTTCCGCCACTTTTATTTGCAGGGCCACCAAATCGAGACCGGTCACTTCTTCCGTCACCGGATGCTCAACCTGCAACCGCGTATTCATTTCGAGAAAATAGAAACTGCCATCGGCATCAAGCAGAAACTCAACCGTGCCTGCGCCGCGATAATGTATCGACTTTGCGGCATCGACCGCCGCCTTGCCCATAGCGGCGCGCAAATCGGGCGTCATCACCGGACAGGGCGCTTCCTCAATAACTTTTTGATGGCGACGCTGCACCGAGCAATCGCGCTCGCCCAAATGCACCACATTGCCGTGGCTGTCGGCAAACACCTGAATTTCCACATGGCGCGGTTCGACAATGGCTTTTTCCAAAATCAACTCGCCCGAGCCAAAAGCGTTTTCGGCTTCTGAGCGCGCGGTTGAAATCGCCGCTTCCAACCCGTCCGCGGCCTCGACCAGACGCATGCCGCGCCCGCCGCCGCCTGCTGCCGCTTTGACCATAATCGGAAAGCCGATTTTCTTGCCTTCGACCACCAGCACTTTATCGCTTTGGTCTTCGCCCTCATAACCCGGCACGCAAGGCACATCGGCCTCAATCATGCGCCGTTTGGCCGCCGCCTTATTGCCCATCAGGTCAATCGATTCTGCGGTCGGGCCGATAAAAGTCAGACCGGCTTTTTCCACAGCGGCAGAGAAGTCGGCATTTTCCGACAAAAAGCCATAGCCCGGGTGAATGGCATCAGCGCCGGTCTGCTGGGCGGCAGTGAGAATTTTTTCGGCCACCAAATAGCTTTGCCCAACCGGGCCGGGGCCGATAAGCACCGCCTCATCGGCCATTGTCACATGCGGCGCGGCGGCATCGGCTTCTGAGTAAACCGCCACTGTGCGAATACCCAAATCATGCGCAGTGCGCATCACGCGGCAGGCAATCTCGCCGCGATTGGCGACCAGAATTTTACGAATTGTCGTAGGCCCGGTTTTTTTCTTCTGCGCCATAATTACTCCTGCACCCAATTGGGTTTGCGCTTTTCAAGGAAGCTGGCAACGCCCTCCTTGCCTTCATTGCTTTTCACACTTTTGGCAAAAGCCTCGCCCGCATAGCGTATCATCGCCACATCATCGAGTTGCTTATTGGCCTCCAGCAATTCTTTGGTCGCCGCATTGGCGCCGGGCGCACAGCGGCGCACACCGGCGACAAGCTCGGCCAGTTGCGCTTCGGCTGCGGCCATATCCTCAACCGCGAAATCAACCAACCCGTAATCCGCACCCTCCGCCGCCGTGAAGCGATGCCCCGTCAACATGATGCGGCGGGCTTTAATATCACCGGCGCGCGCGACGATATAGCGACCGATTTGCGCCGGCACAATGCCGATAGCGGTCTCGGTCAGCGCCATTTTCGTATCCTTGACGGCAATCACAATATCGGCCGCCGAGGCCATGCCCAGCCCACCGGCCATCGCCGCGCCATGCAGCACAAAAATAATCACTTGCGGCATAGAGCGGACGGTCAGAAAGAAACGTCCCATTTTGGAATTATCTTCAATCACCTGCTCGTCTGTATGCACCTCTTGAAAATTGCTTTTGAAGCCCTTCAAATCGCCACCGGCGCAAAACACCTCGCCCTTGCCGCGCACGGTGATGCCACGAATATCTTGGCGGGTTTTGAGATAATCAAACACGGCCTGCAATTCCGACATCAGCGCGTCCGACATGGCATTGCGAGCCTCCGGCCTGTTCAGCCAAACAGTTGCCCAGTCGCGATCTTCTTCGAGAATAACGACACTGGTTTCAGGTGCTTGCATGATAATTCCCCTATTCTTCACATGCGGCCAACGCCAAAGGCGTTCGGGTTCAGCGTGCGATGCTCGCGCTCCCAAATCGTCTCCAACGTGAAGCCTAAAATCTTGCGCGTATCGCGCGGGTCAACAACCCCGTGGTCAAGCAGGCGACCCGAGGTGAAAAACGCATCTTCTTGCGCTGCAAATACCGCCTCAATGGCGGCGCGTTGTTTTGCCAGCGCTTCCATATCTGGCTCGACACCGCGCCGTTTGGCGGCATTTAAGGCCACGGTTTCCATTGTTCCGGCGGCGCTTTCGCCGCTCATCACGCCGGTCATGGCACCCGGCCAGGTGAATAAAAAGTCGGGGTCAAAGCCATAACCCGCCATGCCGTAATTGCCCGCGCCATAGGACGCGCCGACATAAAAAGACAGTTTCGGCACGCGGATATTCGAGACGGCCTGAATCATTTTCGAGCCGTGCTTAATCATGCCCTTTTGCTCATATTCCGTGCCGACCATATAGCCGGTGATGTTATTCAGGAAAATAAGCGGCGTATTGGCTTGGTCAACAATTTGGAAAAAATGCGCGCCTTTGGCAGCTTCATCAGGCCCCATAGGCCCATTATTGGCGACCAGCCCGACCGGATGACCAAAAATGCGGGTCTGCACGCAAACCAAATTCGGCCCAAAGCGCGACTTAAACTCGGTAAATTCAGAGCCATCGACCAGACGCGCAATCAGCTCGCGGCTGTCATAGGGAATTTTATAATCGACCGGCACAAGGCCAAGAATTTCTTCGGCATCGTAAAGCGGTTCATCGAAAGCGCGCTGCGGCAAGGGCGGGCAATGCTCGTTCCAGCCAATATTGGCGACCACATCGCGGATTTGGCGAATACCGTCCGCATCATCTTCGGCCAGATATTCAATCAGACCCGAAACCGAGGCGTGCATTTCACTGCCGCCCAGTTCGCGCTCATCGGCAATCTCGCCGGTGGCTGCTTGCACCAAAGCCGCGCCGCCAAGCGCGGCCATGCCATTATGTTTAACGCCGACATTATAATCCGACATGCCGGGCATATAAGCGCCGCCTGCCGTTGACGGCCCGTGCAGCACAGTCATGGTCGGAATACCCGCCGCGCTCAATCGACCCAGCGAACAAAACACGCCGCCGCCATGCGCCCATAGCTCGACTTTGTATTGCATGAGATTGGCACCCGCGCTTTCAACCAAATGAATAAAGGGCAGCTTATTGGCCAGCGCCAATTGCATGGCTTCCAAATTTTTGCGAAAGCCCATTTCGGTTGCCGCGCCTGCATTAATACCGCTATCGGCAACGCAAATCATGCTGCGCACACCCGACACATAGCCGATACCGGCAAGCACTGAGCCGCCCGGAATAGAGGTGTCGCGGTCGGGGTCATCGACGCAATAGCTGGCCATATTATATAGCGGCAAATAGGGCATGCCGGGGTCGAGCAATTGCGCCAAGCGGTCACGCGGCGTTAACTGGCCGCGTTCTTCAAAGCGCGGACGGCGTTTTTCTGAGGCCGCTTCGGCGCGCGCTTCCAACATCCGCAAATGGGCAATTTTCTCAAGCTGGTCGTCGCGGTTCTTGGCAAAGGCCTCGGACTTTTTGTCCAGTTTCGATTCAAACACCGGCATTATAGGGACTCCGCTAATTTTTCTGGAATGGAAATCGGATGGTCGAGCAGGATTTGCGCATAGGCTTTCCCCTGCGGGTCATTGCGTAGGCTGGCGACACCGCCACCGCCCAACGCATCCTCAATCAGAATATTCATCGCATGGCTGCCGGGCAGGTAAAACCGCGCCAGCTTCGGATTGTCCCCGATAAAATGCCCGAAGCGATGGCGAATGGCGGTGTCATCAAGCGCCGCCCAAATATACGGCAAGTAAGCCGCATCGCGCGCGATAATGCCGATATTGGCCTTATTTCCCTTATCGCCCGAACGCCCCCAAGCCAGCTTGATGAGCGGCACATCAACCGTGCCGACCTCTTGCGGGGCTTCGGGTTCACTAATCGCTGTCAGCACATCACCTTTAACGGCGTCAGCCTCTTCAAAATGGCTGAGCGCACCATCGACATCTATCTCAATACTTACCCCGCCCTTCGGCAGCAGGAAGGAAAACAAACGCACCACCGGCGACGGCTTGGCGCGTGAACCGGCGAAAATGGAAAGCCCCGCCGGTGTCGCCAAACCAAGTCCGCTAATTTCTTTTAACAGCGCGCCGCAACCGGCTTGCGTGTCATGCTTGGCGGCGATTTTCAGCACCACTTCGCGGCTCATCGGCCCATTGGTCGCCGCCCCGAACTGGCTGTCATCGCCCAGCACTTCGACACTGGTCTCGCTATAATCGGACAAATTATGCGCCTGCAAAACCTTGCGCGCGCGGGCAAAAGCGGCATCGGCAAAATGGCGCGCTTTCGCCGCCGCCTCGACACCGACGAAACTCATCATGGTGCCGGCGCGAAAGCCATCGGCATAGGTCGCGCAAACTTTATAGCTGTCGGGCGGCGTCGTGCCTTTGGCATTGGCGACGCGCACCAGATTGTCACCGGCTTGCTCAATCGTCACTTGCGAAAAATCGCAGGTTACATCGGGCAGCAAATAGGCTTGCGGATCGCCAATTTCATAAAGCATTTGCTCCGACACTGTGCCGACATTGACCACACCGCTTGTGCCTTCCGGCTTGGACACCGTGAACACGCCCTCGCCGTCAATATCAATAAACGGATAACCGATATCGGCAATATCGCCGGATAGCTGCCAATCAGTAAAATTACCGCCTGAGGCTTGCGGCCCACATTCAATAATATGACCGGCCAATGAGCCTGCCGCCAGCTTATCCAAATCTTGCGCCTGCCAGCCAAAGGCGTGAATACATGCGCCGAGCGTCACGGCGCTATCGACACTGCGACCGGTGATGACAATATCTGCGCCTGCGTCCAACGCTGCGGCGACGGGAAAGCCGCCGAGATAGGCATTAATGCTGGCCAGCCCATCGGCGGGCGGGCAATCGGTTTGGGCGAACATATCTTTTGCGCCGGCGAAATCTGCCGCGCGGTCGAGCAAATCATCGCCGCTAATCACCGCGACTTTCAAATCCAATCCGGCTTCGGCAATCAGCGCGCGCGCCGCCGCACCACAGGCTGCCGGATTAACACCGCCGGCATTGGTCAAAATCTTGACCTTCTTTTCGGCAATCTCGGTCAGATTCGGCTTCAAAACACCGCTAATGAAATCCGTCGCAAAACCGACCTCCGGATTATTCGCCCGTGCACGCGCCAAAATCGACATGGTAATCTCAGCGAGAAAGTCATAGACCAAATACCCCATGCCCTCGACCTGCAAAAGCTGCGGCGTCGCCATCATGCTTTCGCCCCAATAGCCGCTGGCACCGCCAATTCTAATGCTCTTACTCATAATGTCTCCCTGGCGCAGAATGTTAGCGCGCAAACTTGCTTTGTAAAGTGGAACGCGCCACCATAGCGCAAATGTTTTTGAGGGAGACTGGCATGCTCAACCCGTTTGAAAATGACGAGCGCCGCGCTTTTCAAGATAGTGTGCGCAAATTTATGGAAACCGAGATTAATCCCTATGTCGATGAATGGGACGAGGCCGGTGGCTATCCGCATGAGGTGAATGAAAAAGTCTGCGCGCTCGGCGTGTTCGGTTTTGATATTCCCGAAGAATATGGCGGCTTGGGTTTTGACGATATGCATATGCGAAAAGCCGTCGGCCTTGAAATGGGTCGCTCCTCTGCCGGTGGCGTGATGGCCAGTGTCGGCGCACGCTCCATTATGTTGAAGCCGCTTACCGAACTGGCCAATGACGAGATTAAAGCCCGCGCCCTGCCCGATTTATTGTCGGGGAAAAAAGGCGGCGCACTCGGCATTACCGAACCGGGCTGCGGCTCCGATGTCGCCAATATCAAAACCGTGGCGCATAAGGACGGCAATGAATGGGCGCTGAACGGCCAGAAAATGTTCATCACCGGCGGCATGCAGGCCAGCTATTTTGTCATTGCAGCGCGCACCGGCAAAGACGGCATGGGCGGCATCTCGCTGTTTTTTGTCGATGCCGATACACCCGGTTTCACCCGCACGCCGATTGAGCGCAAAATGGGCTGGTGGGCATCAGACACGGCGACGCTCTATTTCGATGATTGCCGCGTGTCGGCCGATAATCTGATGGGCGAGGAGAATAAAGGCTTTTACGCCATTATGAATAATTTCAATTATGAGCGCTTTTTGATGGCAGCACAGATGACCGGCATGTCGATGCGCTTGTTTGACGAGTGCGTGGCTTACGCCCAAGACCGCGAGACCTTTGGCGATAAGCTCATCAGCCATCAGGTGATACGCCATAAGCTGGCCGATATGTCGGCGCGCATTGATGCGATGGACGCCTATCTCAATCAGGTGGCGGAGATTGTTAATCGCGGCGAAAACGCATTGGCCGAAATTTCCAAGCTGAAATTTTACTGCTCTACCAATCTTGAGAAGAATGCCAGCGCGGCCATGCAAATTATGGGCGGCGCCGGCTATTTGCGGGGCAATGCGGTTGAGCGGATTTATCGCGAAGTTAAAGTGCAGGCCATTGGCGGCGGCTCGGAAGAGATTATGCGCGACCTGTCTGTGCGGCTAATGGGAATCTAATAGCCTTTTGCTTCTGTAGAGTATTGACCCGCCCCCACCCCTTCTCCTAGCATTTTCCAAATTTTATGGGAGGACATTATGAGCACAACACCAACAGCCGAGAAGCCACTTGCCGGACTGAAAGTCGTCGAGATGTCCACCATGATAACCTGCGCGCTGGCGGCGATGATGTTGCGCGCGCAAGGCGCCGAAGTGGTGAAAGTCGAACCGGTGCTGATGGGCGACCCGATGCGCTATGTCGGCAGTCAGAAAAACGGCCAATCCGCTCTCTTCCATAATTGCAATCGCGGCAAACGCTCACTCGCCATTGACCTGAAGCATGAAAACGGCGTTGAGGCGGTGAAGCGTCTGGCCGGTGAGGCCGATATTATGCTGAATAATTATCGCCCGGGCGTAATGGACGCGCTGGGCATTGGCGCTGATGTGGTGCGCAGCGTTAATCCGCGCCTAGTCAATATATCGGTTACCGGCTTCGGCACGATTGGCCCAATGGCCAGCCGCCCCGCCTATGATCATGTCATTCAGGGCATTTCAGGCCTGACCGGCATGCAAGGCGGCGATTATGAGGGCGATGCCGATTATGATTTCATCAAAATGCTGATATGCGACAAGGTTACGGCCTATACGGTGGCACAGGCCGCCTCCGCCGCATTGGTCGCGCGCGCCAGCACCGGCGAAGGCCAGCATATTGATATTTCCATGCTGCATGCCTGCCTCGCCTTTATGTGGCCGGACGGCATGATGAGCCACACACTGCATGATGATGATGTTATCGACATGCCGCCTATGTCTGAGAGCTATCAGGTTTTGAATACCAAAGACGGGTCGATTGCCTGCACCGCGCTGAGCGATGCCCATTGGGATGCGATTTTGAAACTCATTCAGCGCGAGGATTTGAAAGATGATGCGCGCTTTGCCACCCTGCCCGGCCGCATGATGCATTTGCCGCATATTATGAAAGTGCTGAAAGCCGGGGTCGCCGAGTTGTCGTTCGCAGAAGTGATGAGCGCCTTTGAAGCGGCGGATATTCCCAGCGCGCCATGCGAAAACCGCCATACAGTCAGCCATAATGAGCAAGTTCAAGCCATTGACGCATTGGAAACCTATGTGACGGAAAATATGGGCAAGCTGACCGCGCCCACCCCGCCGGTTTTATTTGGCGGCAGCGCGACCTCATTGGCCGAAGCCAGCCCCGGTCACGGGCAACACAGCCGCGCCATTATGGCGGAATTGGGCTTTGCCGCTGACACGGTAGAAGAGATGGCGCAAAAAGGCGCATTGCTATGCGCCTAGATAGCGCCGCGTTAGAAGCCGCCTTGCCGCATGCCGATTTGCGCCCCTTGCTGATGGTGCTGTTTCATTATACGGGCGACGAAAAATGGCTGAACCCGCCCTATAGTCCGCGCCGCAATCCTAGCCTGATTGCCGATGAAGATGCCGGTCTGTCGCCGGAGATACAGGTTGAAATTCGCGCCACGGCGCTGGCGGTTTTGAGCCAAAACAAACCGCCCCTTATCACCAGCCCCGATGAGGCATTGCTCAACCGCATGATGACGCACAGCTTGGCCGAGACTGTGCCACCCGAATATGCGCCGATGATGCACGAGCAAATGGGCTTCACCGCGCTGGGCAGCCAGATTGAAAAACCACAAAAGCAACCGGGCCAACCAATCATCATTGTCGGTGCCGGTGTGGCCGGTATTGCGCTGGGCAAGCTGCTGAATGATTTGGGACTGCCTTATGTTATTCTCGAAAAGAATGAAGATGTCGGCGGCACGTGGTGGGAAAATACTTATCCGGGTGCCGGTGTCGATACACCGAACCACGCCTATAGTTTCAGCTTTGGCAAAAGCCATCGGTGGAGCCGCTATTTTTCGCCGCAGCAAGAAATTCAGGATTATATTTCGGGCAAAGCCGATGAGTTTGAGGTGCGGCCTCATATTCGTTTCGGGGTTGAGGTCAAACAGGTTGATTGGCAAACCGATGAGCGACATTGGCTTTTGCGGCTGGCGACAAAAGACGGCGAAGAGACGCTGGTCGCGCCGATATTGGTGTCGGCTGTCGGGCAAATATCTGTCGCCAAATTGCCTGAGATTGAGGGGCTGGAAAGTTTTGGCGGGCCGCTCTTTCATTCCTCGCGCTGGCCCAAAGGCCTCGACCTCAAAGGCAAGAAAGTGGCGATTATCGGCACCGGCGCATCATCAATGCAAATCGCCCCCAGCATTGCCGATGAGGTGGCCGAGCTGACGATTTTTCAGCGCAGCCCGCAATGGGCGCGCGCCATTCCGCGCTATCACGAGACGCTGTCAGACGGCGCACAATATTTGCTCGAGAATATACCGCTCTATGCCGCTTGGTTTCGCTTCACCATGTTCTGGCGTTATGCCGACGGCTTGCTGCCCTTCCTGAAAAAGGATCCCGATTGGCCGCATCCTGAGCGCGCCATGAACCGGATTAATGATCGTCACCGCGAAGAAATGGTGACGCATATTGAGACCAAACTCGCCGGACGGCCTGACTTGATTGCCAAATCCATGCCCGCATATCCGCCTTACGGCAAACGGATTCTGCTTGATAATCATTGGTATGAAACGCTGCTGAAAGACAATGTGACCCTGTATGATGAGGGCGTGGCGCGGTTTAGCGAAACGCAAGTAATGGGCGATAAGGGCCATCACTGCACGCCCGATATTGTCATTATGGCGACCGGTTTTGAGGTCACCAAAATGGCCAGCCGCCTGAACATTAGCAGTCCGGCGGGTAATTTATCCGATGTTTGGAACGGCGACGACCCGCAAGCCTATCTCGGCATTTCCGTGCCTGATTTTCCCAATTTCTTTATGATGGCCGGGCCAACCACCGGCTTGGGGCATGGCGGCAGCGGCATTTTCATTGCCGAATGTCACGCCCATTATATCGCCTCGTGCATTGTCACCATGTTAAATGGCGGCATCAGCCAAATGGCCGCCAGCCAAGCCGCGCAAGAGGCCTATATGGCGAAATATAATGAAGGTCATGCCGATATGATTTGGATGCATGAAGGCGTGAACACTTATTACCGCAACTCAAAGGGGCGGGTTTATTCGGTTATGCCGTGGCGGCTGGTCGATTATTGGAATATGACGCGCGCACCTCAACTCACCGATTACGAAACCGTCGGCTAAAAAAGGAAGAAAAACATAAAGCCGACATTGCGATTATTGGCGGCGGCGATACGGGGCTGATTTGGCCAAAAGATAAGACTACCAAGTCGGGATAAAGGGTCGCTTACCACCACCGTGTTTTTTGCCGACCGGCAAGGTTTTCAACGCGCGGGTCAGATAGCTGCGCGTCTCCATCGGGTCAATCACCGCATCAATTTCTTGATACATGGCAGCGTTTAACGCCTTACCATTGGCAATCATCGCATCGAGCAATTTATTGAACAGCGCATCGCCATCTGTCGTTCCTTCGCCACCGGCGGCAGCAATCTCTTTGGAATAGCCGAGCCGCACCGCGCCCTCCAACCCCATCGGACCGAACTCACCGGTTGGCCATGCAATAGTCAGTTGCGGCACATGCAGACTGCCCATGCCCATGGCTTGCGCGCCCAGCCCATAGCCCTTGCGCAGCACCACCATAAAGACCGGCACGGAAATACTTGCCCCCGCCACCAGCATGGAAGAAGCGCGGCGCACTGTGCCGAATTTTTCGTGCTCCGTCCCGACCATAAAGCCCGGCGTATCGCAAAAAGAGACAATCGGTAAATCGAAGCCATCGCATAGCTGCACAAAGCGTCCGGCTTTTTCCGCCGCCTCGGCATCAATCGCGCCGCCCAAATGCGCCGGATTATTGGCAATCAGCCCGAAGGGACGGCCTTCAATCCGCATAAATCCGGTAATCATGCCCTTGCCATAGGCGCGGCGCAGTTCCAAAAAACTGCCCGTATCGGCCAGCATCTCAATCGCCTCGCGCATATCATAAGCGCGCTTTCTATCCTCGGGAATAATATGGCGCAGCTTGCGCTGGTCGTCGCAGTCATGGGTTTTCAATGCGCCCTGAAAATAGCCGAGCAGCTTCTTGGCCATGGCGGTTGCATGCGCCTCGTCCTCGACCAGCAAATCGACCACGCCGTTTTCGGTTTGAATATCCATCGGCCCGACATCTGTCGGCGCGACTTGTCCCAACCCGCCGCCTTCAATCATCGCCGGACCGCCCATGCCGATATAGCTGTCTTTGGTGGCGATGGTGACATCGGCGCAGCCGAACAACACCGCATTACCGGCAAAGCAATAGCCATTATTCACGGCAATGCGCGGCGCGACCCCGCTGGCTTGCGCCCAAGTGGCGAAGGTCATCACGTCCAAACCACCGCCGGAAATTTTGCTGGCATCCGTATCGCCCGGGCGACCGCCGCCGCCCTCAGTATAGAAGATGGTCGGCACTTGCCATTCATGCGCCATTTCCAAAACGCGGTCGGTCTTTTTATGATTGAACAGCCCTTGCGTGCCGGCCAGCACCGTATAGTCATAAGCCAGCACCGCCGTGCGCGCCGCATCATCGTCGAACATATCGCCATTCACCGCGCCAAAGCCGGCGACCAGCCCGTCGGCGGGTGTGTTGTCGATAAGGTCGTCCAAATCGCGGCGTTGACGCTGCGCCGCCACCATGAGCTGGCCATATTCGATAAAGCTGCCATCGTCGCAAAGGTCATCGACATTTTCGCGCGCCGTGCGATGGCCCTTCTCGTGCCGCTTGGCAATCTTCTCGGGTCGATTGGCGTCTTGCGTGCGGGCCAGCCGCGCTTGCAATTCAGCCAAGTCCGCGCGCACCCCGTCAAGGTCTTGGGTCGTTACCTCAGCCGTCGCATCGCCAGCCGCCTCACCGGCCTCGACCGAAAACACCACCGCGCCCTCTTCGACCACTTCGCCGACATCATATTTAATGGCCTTCACCGTGCCCGAAACCGGCGCGGCCAAAGCATGTTGCATTTTCATGGCTTCCAAAATGACAAGCTCTTGACCGGCAGACACGCTATCGCCCGCCGTCACGTTAACGGCATGCACCACGGCCTGCATGGGTGCTTTGATTGATTGCGCTTTGGTCATGATTTTATCGGCTACTCACTTGCTGCTTGAAAACTATCCTGCACCACACAAACTGCCTTGTGAAGCTAAACGGCTTCGAAATTGCCGTTTTCCGGGTTCAACGCATATAAATCACCCGGGCCAATATCGTGCCATAGCCCGTGCAAGCTCAGCGTGCCTGCTGCCACCGCCTCAGCGATAAACGGATAGCTCATCAGATTATCGAGCGAGCCGACAACCCCCTCATGCCCCATAGAGACCAGCCGCGTCGCATCATCATCGCCGCTCACGCGGTCATGCGCGGCGCGCAATGTTTCAAGCCAATGGCCGACAAACTCAAAACCGGCATCAGCCGCCGCCACATTATTTTCGCACATATCGTAACAGGCTTGCACGCCGCCGCAGGCCGAATGGCCCATAATGATGAGATGCGGCACTTTCAGTGCCTTCACCGCATATTCCAACGCCGACGCCGTGCCATGTGCATCGCCGCCCGCCGCATAAGGCGGCACCAGATTGGCGATATTGCGATGAATGAAAAATGAACCGGCAGGCATATCGAAAATTTCGGTCGAGTGCACGCGGCTGTCGCAGCATGAGATGACCATTGCCATCGGGCTTTGCCCGCCTGCCAAATCACCAAACAGCGCGCCATCAAAACCCTCGCTCTTCCAAGTTTTATATTGGCTGACCAATTTCTCGGGTAAGTTTTTGATGAATGGCGCGGATGACATGATGACCTCCTGTTGTTTTACGACCTTGTGATACCCTATGCTATGATTCCGAATTCGTTTAGAGGAATTTCAGAGTTTTATATGTCGCAATTTTTCGTCCTCAACATTGCCGCCGCCGTGTTTTTCATCGGCCTTTTCATCTCTGATGTCATTTTATCGCGCGCCGTTTTTGCCGTCGGCGCCGCCGTTTTTGTTTACGGCTTCACGTTGAATGAGGGCAATTTTTTGGCGTTGGTGTGGGCGATGATATTTCTTCTCACCAATCTCGGCGTCATTTGGCTGACCCTGCAACGGCGCAATGCCGTGCCGCTTTCCGATGAGGCAAAGGCACTGGCAAAAGAAATGCCACAATTCAGTAAAAAAGATTTCGCCCGGCTGATGCAGATTTGTGACTGGCAAACGCTTGATGCTGAACAGAAATTGACCGAACAAGGCGCGCAGGTTGAGACGCTATATTATATTGTCACCGGTGGCGCGACAGTGGTGAAAAATGACAAATCAATTGAGGTCGGCGCGGATTTGCTTATCGGTGAAATATCGCTGACGCAAAAAGTACCCGCCACCGCCACGGTTCACGCGCATAAGGGCAGCGTGCTGGTGGCTTGGCCGGTAAAGAAACTGAATAAATTACTGAAGCGCAAAAGCCTGAAAGCCGGTTTCGATGCCCTACTCAGTCACGATTTGGCCGAGAAACTGGCCGCCGACGAGTTGCGCGACCAAGACTGAGCCTCAAAATAACCCGCTGACAGTCTCAATGGCCGAACTTACCAGACCGCTCAGCGTATCCATAATCCCACCATTGTCTTGAGAGTCGGCCTGCGCCGCTTGTTGGGCCAATTCTTGCGCCACCAATTGTGCCGTGAGGCGCGCTGTTTGCTCAGCCTGCCATTGGGCGCGTTGATTGCGCGCCTCGCAGGTCGCCTTTGGTTCATACCCCGCAACATTGCGGCATTTGGGTAAAGCATTGGCCTCAGTGGCCAACATCGGGGCGGCCAAAGGCAAGGCCAACATAGCTATGATCATCGCGATAAGGGTTTTACGCATGACTCATCTCCTCAACAATTTGACGGATTTTGGGGTATTTCGGGCAATGGTGCAATCATATAGCGCGCTAAAACACACCCGCCACGCGCGCATAGCCGACC
>Ga0213866_10000244_pt1 | contig 45213 bp, 45 predicted proteins | sample PICome_11_FD_160079 | JGI IMG/M metagenome (GOLD analysis project Ga0213866, IMG submission 160079) | Coastal seawater microbial communities near Pivers Island, North Carolina, United States - PICO284 | ecosystem: Environmental > Aquatic > Marine > Coastal | place: USA: North Carolina...
GCGCGCTGACGGGGCGGCACCGGCGCGGCTCAATGCGGCTAATGAGGTTGCCGTGGCGGCGTTTCTTGAGGGGCGTATCGGGTTTCTGCAAATTGCCGAGACGGTTGATGCGGTTTTGCAAAAAGCGGTTTCGGAAGGCAGTGATGATGTCGCCGCCTTGCCCGCCATTGATGCCGAGGCGCGGGCGCAGGCGGGTGAATTTATTGCTGCACTTTAGGGCACGATTCTGCCGCATTTCTGGGGCAAGATGTTTCGTGCTAAAGGTCTTTATCTAATGCGAAAAAAGGTCATAATGCTGCAACTTTTGGGAGCTTGATGTGGAAGCGATTAACTATCTTTATGGCGCACTGGGCTTGGCCTATATCGTGCCATTTTTGTTTGTCTTGACCATTGTCGTTTTCTTTCATGAACTCGGCCATTTTTATGCTGCGCGCCGTTGTGGTGTGCGCGTTGAAGTATTTTCAGTCGGCTTTGGTCGGGCGCTGGCAAGCTGGCACGATAAACATGGCACTGAGTGGAAAATCGGGTGGTTGCCGCTGGGCGGTTACGTTAAATTTTTTGGCGATGAAAACGAAGCCAGCGCGCCCGATTCGGATAAGTTGAAAGAACTGCCCGAAGATGCGCGCTCCGATACGTTATTTTTCAAACCGCTTTGGCAGCGCGCTATTGTTGTGGCCGCCGGGCCGGTCGCCAATTTCATTTTGGCGATTGTTATTTTCGCGTCGCTCTACACATTGCTTGGCCAACGCATTACCGACCCGGTTGTCGGCACCGTGGTTGAGAACAGCGCCGCTGCGCGCGCCGGTATGCAGTCCGGTGATTTGATTGTCGCGATTAACGGCGATGAGATTTCGACTTTCACGCAAGTGCGCCGGCTGGTGACAGTGAGTGCCGGTGTGCCGCTGGAGTTCAGCGTTGAGCGCGGTGGCGTTGTTGAAGTCCTTCGCGCAACGCCCGATAGGGTTTTGGAAGTTGACCGCTTCGGCAATGAATATCATGTAGGGCGTTTGGGCGTTGCGGTGAATGCCGATAAGAATGCCATTCGACATGTGCGTTATAATCCGCTGACCGCCTTATGGATGGGCGCGGAAGAAAGCTATTTCATTGTCGAGCAAACTTTTATCGTGCTGGGCCGCATTATTATGGGGCGCGAAAGTGCTGAGAGTCTCGGCGGCCCTATTCGCATTGCTCAATTATCCGGCCAAACGGCGACGCTTGGTTTTGTCGCGCTGATTAATTTGACGGCTGTTTTATCGGTTAGTATTGGCCTGATTAATCTGTTCCCCATTCCCATGTTAGATGGGGGGCATCTCGCCTTTTATGCTTATGAGGCGGTGTTTGGAAAGCCAATGTCAGAACGGGCGCAAGAGATTGGCATGCGCATTGGGCTGTCTATGGTGATGATGTTATTCTTATTTGTGACGTGGAATGATTTGGCCCGTCTGAATGTTTTTGAGAGCGTTGTCTCGCTCTTCGGTTAATTGGAATTTACTTAATGATTTTCTCCCGCTTTTTAAGCCTCATCTTATTTTGCCTGATGGCATTCGCCTTGCTATCCGCTCCGGCGCGCGCCGAAATTGGTGAGCCGATTGAGTTTATTCGCGTTGAGGGCACACAGCGTGTCGAAGACGAGACAGTGATGGCTTACATGCTGGTGCGTGAGGGGCTGAAAGACGCCGCCGATTTGGTTGACCAATCGGTGAAAACACTTTTCTCCTCCGGCCTGTTTGCCGATGTCACCATTCGCCGCCAAGATAAGGGCTTGATTGTGACCGTGGTTGAGAACCCAATTGTCAATCGCGTCAGCTTTGAAGGCAACTCGGCCATTACTGACGACAACCTCGGAAAAGAGGGTGTTTTATCGGCGCGTCAAATTTATACCCGCGCCAAAGTTCAAGATGATGTTGAACGCCAGATTGAGCTTTATCGACGCTCCGGTCGCTTTGCCGTGCGTATTGAACCGAAAGTCATTCAACTGCCGCAAAACCGCGTTGATTTGGTTTTTGAAATTAGCGAGGGGCCGACCACCGGCATCAGCGCGATTAACTTTCTTGGCAATCGCGTTTTCAGTGATGATGAATTGCGCGATGTTATCCTGACGCGCGAGAGCCGTTGGTGGCGCATTTTCTCGGCCAGCGATAATTATGACCCCGACCGTGTGGCCTATGATGGCGAGTTGCTGCGACAGCATTATTTATCAAAAGGCTATGCCGACTTCGCCGTGATTGCCACAAATGCCGAACTGACCCGCAATGGCGAGTCCTTTTTCGTCAGCTTCGTGATTGAAGAAGGGCAGAAATATAATTTTGGTGAGGCGCGCATCAGCACCTCGCTGGACACGCTCGATATTATTGAATTGGAAGAACAGATTACCCATCAGGCGGGTGAGCAATATGACCAACGCGCATTGGACAAGACTGTCGATGCGCTGACCAAAGTGGTTGGCGAAAGCGGTTTTGCATCTGCCAATATCAGACCGCGCCCGCGCACCAATAGCGAAGCGGCGACGATTGATATTGAATATGTCATCAAAGAAGGCCCTCGCGTTTATGTTGAGCGGGTGAATGTTAACGGCAATACGCGCACAAAAGATGATGTCATTCGGCGCGAAATTCGGTTGGTCGAAGGCGATGCCTTTAATAAGGTTTTGCTGTCGCGGTCTGAGCGGGACGTGCGAGGCTTGAACTTCTTTAGCGATGTGCAGGTAACGGAAACGCCGGGCACGGAAGATGATAAGACGATTATTGATGTCGATGTGCGCGAGATGCCGACCGGCGAATTGAGCTTCGGTATCGGCTATTCCTCGGCCGAGGATTTTACCACCCAGCTTTCGGTTTCAGAGCGCAATTTTCTAGGCCGCGGGCAAAGTCTGCGGGTCAATGTCGGTCTGTCCAATCAGGTGCAACGCTATACGATTGGGTTTACCGAGCCGTATTTTTTGGGGCGCGACGTGTCTGCCGGTTTCTCGGTGTTCAATACCCAAACCGATTATGACTATCAGCAAGGTCTGGAACTGAATGAGAGCGGCATTGGATTTTCATTGGGCTTTCCCCTGTCTGAGGACGGGCGGCTTTCCTTGTTTGCCAATTTCGTCAATGACGAGCTGATCGACCCGCGCAATGCCGGCTTGGTGAGCGACCGCTCATATGATTTGAGCAAGCAGGAGTTCGGTTATTTCTACTCGATTGACCAGCGCGATGATTTCATCAATCCGAGCGATGGGTGGAACATTTCATTCGGGCAAGACATTGCAGGTCCGGGTGGTGATGTGTCTTTTTTGCGGACGCGGGCGTCGGCGAATTTTTACGAAGAAATTGCCGAGGGCTGGATTTTCCATTTGCGCGGCACGCTGGGCATTATTCATGATTATAAGGGCGGGCCGATTAATTATAATGACCGCTTCTTCCGTGGCGGGCGCGACTTCCGTGGTTTTGAACGCGGTGGTGTCGGTCCGCGCGAGGTCAGTGCCTCGGCCGCCGACCCATCGCAAGGATTCGCGCTGGGCGCAAACCGCTACATGATTGGCACGGCGCAGGTTTCCTTGCCGCTTGGCTTGTCGAAAGAATCCGGCGTCAGAGCCAATCTTTTCGTTGATTTCGGCGTATTGGGCGAGACCGATGCCCAGGCACCTGCCGGGCGCGTTGTTGAAGATGAGATGGCGTTTCGGGCAACAACGGGTTTGAGTTTTGCGTGGCGGTCGCCTTTTGGGCCCGTGCGATTTGACTTTGCTGAACCACTTGCTAAAGAAGATTACGATCAGACGAGATTTTTCCGATTTACCATCGGAACCAGTTTCTAAAGGGGAAATAACGTGTTTAAGAAACTAACGACTGCATTTTTTGTGCTTGCGAGCCTGACCTTTGCCCCGGCAGCTTTTGCCGAACCGGTTATTTTGGTTTTTGACGTGGACCGTGCCATTGCGCTGTCTAAAGCGGGCAAAAGCATGGCCAAACAACTTGAAGATCAGGTTCAAAAAGTTCGTACCGATGAGGCTGAAGTGATTAAGGGTCTGCAAAGCGAAGCTGAAAAGCTGAAAGAACAGCAAAAATTGCTGGCACCGGAAGCGCTTCAGAAGAAGGTCGAAGAATTGCAAATGAAAGAAGTTGAGCGCCGCCGTTCGCTGAATGAAAAAATCCAGTCCATTCAAGCCGGTGGCCAACGTGCTGCGGCTGAAATTGTGAAGGTTGCCGAGCAAGAATTGTCGGACATCTCGAAAGAGCGCAAAGCCGATATTGTGATGCGACGCGAAGCCGTATTCTTTGCCAGCCCGGCCATTGATGTGACCGGCGAGCTGGTTTCGCGGCTCGACAAAAAACTGACTAAGGTCACTGTCACCCCGGTGGCGGTTCAAAATAACGGCCGATAATTCATGGCCGATGCGCGTTTTTTCACCTCAGCCGGGCCGTTCTCGGTCGCTGCGCTGACCGAAAAAAACGGCATTGAAGCGCGTGATGATGATTTGTTGCTGTCGGGCTTGGCGTCTTTAAGCGCCGCCGACAGTAACAGCCTGTCCTTCTTCTCAGACTTGAAATTGCAAGACACGCTGGCCGCGACCAAAGCCGGTGCCGTGCTGGTTAAGGCCGAGCATGCGGCGCTTGTGCCGTCGGGAAGCCTTGCCCTTATTTGCGACGACCCGTATCGCAGCATGGCGGAAATCACCCAAATGTTTTTTCCCGCGGCGGCGCAAAGCCGTCCGCCCCAAAATGCCATTGCCGATACCAATATTCACCCCGATGCCATAGTGGGAGAGAATGTCGTGCTTGAACCCAATGTGGTTATCGGCGCAGGCGCTGAAATCGGCGATGGGTGCCATATTGGCGCAAATAGTTTTATCGGCCACGGCGTTGTGCTTGGTCGCAATTGCACAATCGGCGCCAATGCGTCAATTACCCATGCGCTGATTGGTGACCGCGTGATTGTGCATGGCGGCGCGAATATCGGCTGTGACGGTTTCGGTTTTGCTCCCGGCGTGAGCCATACCAAAATCCCGCAATTGGGGCGGGTGATTTTGCAGGCCGATGTTGAAATTGGCGGCAATACGGTGATTGACCGAGGCGCGCTGGCCGACACGTTCATCGGCGAGGGCAGCAAATTGGATAATCTGGTGCATATCGCCCATAATGTTCAGCTTGGCCGGCATTGCTTTATCACCGCAAGCTGCGCGATTGCGGGCAGCACGAAGCTGGGTGATTATGTGCAAATGGGCGGCGGTGCCAAAGTGAGCGGCCATGTTGAGGTTGGGGACCGCTGTGTCATTTCAGCCAATGCAGCCGTGCTGAGATCGTTTCCGGCGGATAGTAAAATTGCCGGCAGTCCAGCGCGCTTACGCAGTCAGCTTTATCGCGATCAGGCGTTTATCGCGCGCCAACGAAAAAAGGCTGAGATGGCTCAAAAGCCTGACTGAGGCGCGTAATAATCCGTCACAAACCTTTATTTGCTGCGCTTTTCAACTCGCCTTAACACATGCTAATGGGAAATGTTCATTCGACTGCGATTGTTGACGAGTCTGTGACGCTGGGTGCCGATGTTACCATCGGGCCGTTTTGCGTTGTGACGGGTGATGTGACGCTTGGCGATGGCGTGGTATTGGAAAGCCATGTCGTTGTTACCGGCAATACGCGCATTGGCGATGAGACCCATATTTATCCTTTCGCTTCAATCGGTCATGTGCCGCAAGATTTGAAATTCGGCAATGAAGATGTGTCGCTGGAAATCGGTGCGCGCAACAGAATTCGTGAACATGTAACAATGAACCCCGGCACAGAAGGCGGCGGTGCGATTACCAAAGTCGGCAATGACGGGCTGTTTATGATGGGCGCGCATGTGGCGCATGATTGCATTGTCGGAGACAATGTTATTCTCGCTAATAATGCGACTTTGGGTGGCCATGTAACCGTCGGCGATTTTGCCATTCTTGGCGGTCTGGTCGGTGTGCATCAATTCTGCCGCATTGGGGCGCATGCCTTTATCGGTGCCGGTAGCCTGGTGGTCGAAGATGTTATTCCATTCGGTGCGGCGACCGGTAACCGCGCTGTTTTATCAGGTCTCAATCTGGTTGGCTTGAAGCGGCGCGATTTCGACCGCGCCGAAATCAACGCATTGCGGGCTTTGCACAAATCGCTGTTTGTCGAGAGCGAGGGCGCGCTGATGTCGCGCCTTGCCAAAGCCGCCAAAGAATATGGCGACAGTCAATGCGTTCAGCAGGTCGTTGAATTTATGCGCGTCGAACATAATCGGGGCTATTGCACCCCGCGTAATAAATAAAAATGAGCGGGACGCCTTCCGATAAACCGCTGGGGCTTGTTGCCGGTTCCGGTGCGCTGCCAGTGAGCATTGCGGCGGCGCAAGCCGCTGGCGTGTTTGTGGTTGCGCTGCAAGATGAAGCCGATGCCGCTCTGTTGGATTACCCGCATATTGTCTTGCCAATCGGCCATCTTAAATCGGTGGCCGATGCCTTGCTGGCGGCGGACTGTGATGAGATGGTCATTATTGGCGGTATTCAGCGCCCGAATATTGAGGCGATGGATTTTGACGATGGCGGTCAGTGGTTTCTTGAGCAAGTCACGGCCGGTGTGCATGCGGGCGATGACCAGCTTTTGAAAATCGTCATTGGCTATTTTGAAACACGCGGCCTGACAGTGCGCGCGGCACAAGACTTTCTCGGCACGCAGACCGGCGCTGTCGGCCCGCAAACCGCGCATGATCACAGCGCGCATCAGGCCGATATTGACCGCGCGATTGAGGTGGCCGGAATTATGGGCGCACAGGATATTGGGCAGAGCGTGGCGATTGCGCGCCGCTTGGTGCTGGCCGTAGAAGGCCCCGAAGGCACGGACGGCATGCTGCGTCGCTTGCAAGATTTGTCGCCGCAATTTCTCGGCACGGCTGAAGAGAAATGCGGTGTTTTGGCTAAGTTGCCAAAGCCGCAACAAGACCGCCGTGTCGATATTCCGGCGATTGGCTGTCGCACGGTGGAGCTTGCCGCGGCGGCGCATTTGGCGGGTATTGTATTTGAAGCCGGTGGCGCATTATTTGATGATTTTGAAGGCGTGGTTGCGTTGGCAGAGGAAAAAGGTTTGTTCTTGCTGGGCTTGGAGGGCTAAGCCATGACGCATCACATTATGATGATAGCCGGTGAAACCTCGGGCGATGCGCTGGGCGCTGACTTGATGCAGGCGCTGAAGCGGCCCGAAAATGATATAATGATAACCGGCATTGGCGGGCCTAAAATGACCGCGCAGGGGCTGGCGTCAATTTTTCCCATGTCTGAAATTGCCGTTATGGGCTTGAAAGAAATTCTGCCGCGCTTGCGGAAATTATTTAAGCGCGTTGATGATGCCGTGACCCATGCTTTGGCGGTTGAGCCTGATGTCATGGTGTTGATTGACAGCCCCGAATTCAATCATCGGGTTGCCAAACGGGTGAAGGCCAAGCGGCCGCAGACAAAAATAATCTGCTATGTTGCGCCGCATGTATGGGCCTGGCGACGCGGACGCGCCGCCAAAATGCGCCGCTATTTCGATGCAGTGATGGCTTTCTTGCCGTTCGAGCCGGAAGTCTTTGAAACCAATAACGGGCCACCGTGCCATTTTGTCGGTCATCCGATTGTTGACCGATTGGAGGCGTTGGAGCCGCTGCCGGATTTCGCCAAAAAATATCATCTAAAAGCGCATGATGTGCCGCTGGCCGTTTTGCCCGGTAGTCGCATAAGTGAGGTTAAAGAATTAGTTCCGGTGTTCGCCCAAGTGCTGCGCTATCTCGATGGCCGCATGGAAAACCTGCGCCCGATTATTCCGCTGGTGCCGCATATGGCGGATTTGGTGCGCGAGAAAACGGCGAACTGGCCTGGCAAACCGATTTATGTCGAGGACGAAGCCGATAAATTCGCCGCTTTTCAAGCTGCGCGGGCGGCGTTGGCATCGTCGGGCACGGCGACAATGGAGTTAGCGCTATCGGGTTTGCCGACTGTCGTGGCGTATAATATGGGGCTGATGGGCGACCTGTTGGTGCGAATTATGCCGGTGCCTTCTGTGGTGTTGGTTAACCTCATTCTCGATGCACCGGCCATGCTGGAGTTTTTGCAAGACCGATGCGATGCGGGTGAGATTGCGCCTGTCATGTTGGAAATGCTGCAAAATGACGAGGTGAATGCGCATTATCGCGCCATGCTGGCCGGGTTTCGACCGGCCATGCGTCAACAGGGCGAAAAGCCCGCAGACCGTGCCGCGGGCTTTACTTTATCACTGATTTAATTAGCGCTTATTGATGTCGGTATAGTCGCGCGGCGCAGCACCAATATAGAGTTGACGCGGACGACCGATACGCTGGCTCGGATCCTCAATCATCTCATTCCACTGGGCAATCCAACCGACCGTGCGGGCCAGAGCGAATAGAACCGTGAACATGGAAGTCGGGAAACCCATCGCTTTCAGCGTGATGCCCGAATAGAAATCAATATTCGGATAGAGCTTTTTCTCAACGAAATACTCGTCGTTGAGCGCAATTTTTTCGAGTTCCATCGCCACGTCGAGCAGCGGGTCATCTTTAATGCCTAGCTCGCCCAGCACCTCGTGACAGGTTTTTTGCATCACGCGGGCACGCGGGTCGTAGTTTTTATAAACGCGGTGACCAAAGCCCATCAGACGGAACGGGTCGTTCTTATCTTTGGCTTTTTTCACAAACTCAGGAATACGGTCAACCGACCCGATTTCAGCCAGCATATCAAGCGCGGCCTCATTGGCACCGCCATGACTTGGGCCCCACAGGCAGGCAATACCGGCGGCAACGCAGGCAAATGGATTGGCGCCTGATGAACCGGCCAAGCGCACGGTTGAGGTCGATGCGTTTTGCTCGTGGTCAGCATGCAGAATGAAAATGCGATCCATAGCGCGTGCCAGAACCGGGCTGACATTCATATCTTCGCACGGCACTGAGAAGCACATATGCAAGAAGTTGGAGGCATAATCGAGATCATTGCGCGGATAAACAAAAGGCTGGCCGATTGAGTATTTATAGGCCATTGCGGCAATGGTCGGGATTTTGGCAATCAAGCGGCGGCTTGCAATGCGGCGCTGCTCTTCATCGTTAATGTCGGTGCTGTCATGATAAAATGCAGACAGGGCACCAACGACACCCACCATAATGGCCATTGGGTGCGCGTCACGGCGAAAGCCGTGGAAGAAGCGGTTCATTTGCTCGTGCAACATGGTGTGTTGCGTAATGGCGCTTTCAAACTCTTCCAGTTCAGCAGCGCTTGGCAGTTCGCCATTCAGCAGCAAATAACAGGTTTCGATGAAATTGCCCTTATCTGCCAGTTGCTCAATCGGATAGCCGCGATGCAATAATGTGCCTTCTTCGCCATCAATGAAGGTGATGGAGGATTTGCAACTGGCAGTGGAGGTAAAGCCCGGGTCATAGGTGAATTGACCGCTTTGACCATAGAGCGTTGATACATCGATGACGCTTGGGCCCACTGTCCCCTCGTGAATGCCGAATTCATAGTCTTTTCCGAGGCTGGCGAGTTTTGCGCTGTCGTCGCTCATAATGGTCTCCCTTTTTTGCTTATCTGGCGATTTTTTAGCACATAAAATGGCTGCAAGCCAGCGCTGGCGGCTTGTTTTCGGCTGATTCGGCGTGTTTTTAACCGGTAATTTGGTCGTTCAAGCGCGCCAATGCCTCGGTTTTGTCCAATAGGGCCAAAACATCGAAAATACCGGGTGATTGACTGCTGCCGACCAGCGCGGCGCGGAAAACTGGCAGAAGTTTGCCCATTTTCAGATCATTTGCTACCATATAGGCCTTTATCAGGCTTTCAATGGCGTCGCGTGACCAATCGCCCAGATTCTCCAGCTTTTGCGCCAATGCGTCCAAATGCGGCAGATTTTCTTCATTCAGATGCTTTTGCAGCTTGTCATCGACGGTAATCGGGCGTTTTGCGGCTAAAAATGCCGCATCAGCCGCCAAATCGGGCAGGCGGGTGGCGCGGTCTTTCAATAGCGGCATGGCGGCGGTCAATTGTGCTTCGAAATCAGCCAGGGCGCCGTTTAGGGCAATTGTTTCGGTGACCAATGTCGCGTCATCGGCCATGTTCAGGTGCTGCGCGTTCACATTATCCAGCTTTTCAGTGTCGAACCGCGCCGGAGATTTACCGATAGCCTCAAGGCCGAACCACTCAATCAGTTGCGCCGTGGTGAAAACCTCGTCATCGCCGTGGCTCCAGCCAAGACGGGCGAGATAATTACGTATCGCCTCGGGCACATATCCCATATCGCGATAGGCCTCGACGCCAAGTGCGCCATGCCGCTTCGACAGCTTCGCGCCATCAGCACCATGAATGAGCGGAATATGCGCAAATTGCGGAATGTCCCAATCGAGCCCGGCATAAATTTGCGCTTGTCGCGCCGCATTGGTCAGGTGGTCATCGCCGCGAATAATATGCGTCACGCCCATATCATGATCATCGACAACGACCGATAACATATAGGTCGGCGTGCCGTCAGAGCGCAGCAAAATCAGATCATCAAATTGCTCATTGGCCGTGGTGACTTGGCCTTGCACCGCGTCATCAATTATCGTTTCGCCGCTTTGCGGGGCTTTGAAGCGCACAACAAAGGGCGCGTCAGCCGGGGCATCAGACGGGTTGCGGTCGCGCCACGTGCCGTCATAGCGCGGCGGCTTGCCCTCGGCGCGTGCCTTCTCGCGCATGGCTTCAACCTCGTTTTGCGTGCAGAAACATTTATAGGCTTTGCCCGCTGCCAAAAGCTGCTCGACAATCTCAACATGGCGCGGCGCATTGGCGCGCTGGTAAAACACCTGGCCATCGGCCTCAAGCCCCAGCCACGCCATGCCGTCAATAATCGCATCAATGGCCTCTTGAGTAGAGCGGGCGCGGTCTGTGTCTTCAATGCGCAGTAAAAACATGCCGCCATGATGGCGCGCGAACGCCCAGTTAAACAAAGCAGTACGCGCGCCGCCAATATGCAAAAATCCGGTCGGTGAAGGCGCAAAGCGGGTCACAATTTTCTTGGCGTCTGTCATAGGCTCCTGCTTTTTCTGCATGGCATGTCGCGTCATGTGGTGTCGCGCATGGCGTGTGATAGGGCTTCGGCTCGCCCAACAGTCGCTAGCGCTGCTGTTCGGTCTGAGTCACCTTTGCATAGCTGATACCACAAAAAATGGCTGCGCCCCAATATGTATATAGGTCAATTTTTTATGGTGATTTGCGGTTTTGTGCTTGCCATTGCCATGTTTCTTTTATGTCCGAGCGAACCGCCACCTTTTATCACGCTGGTAACGTTCATCACGGCGGCGGCAGGCTATGCCGTGGCGCAATAATTCAGCATTGAGCAGGAAAAGTTATCAGCGCAGAAAATGCGCCAAGAAAGGCTATGGCAGCAGAATTAATATTTACGCATCAGGCCGACAAGGCGACCCTGCACCCGCACTTGGTCAGAGCGGAAAATGCGCGTTTCATAAGCCGGATTGGCGGCTTCCAACGCAATCATCTCGCCCTTGCGACGCAGACGCTTCAGCGTTGCCTCATGGCCTTCAACCAGAGCGACGATAATTTCGCCATTCTCAGCCGTGGCACCGCTTTGGATAATGGCGGTGTCGCCATCAAAAATTCCGGCATCAATCATCGAGTCGCCATGCACTTCCAAAGCGTAATGGTCGCCTGAGCGCATCATTTCAATCGGCACAGAGATTTGATTGACTTCCTCTTGCAAGGCTTCAATCGGTGTGCCCGCCGCGATGCGACCCATAACCGAAACAGTTACGGCATTGTCATCATTGGCGGCTTGGGGGGCGTTGGCCGCGGCCGGCGCACGCGTGGGCGCAGACATGGAGCTGGCCATTGTGTCGGGCAATTTCACCACTTCCAGCGCGCGGGCACGATGGGCTAGCCGCTTTATGAAGCCGCGCTCTTCAAGCGCAGTGATAAGGCGGTGAATACCGGATTTGGATTTGAGGTTCAGCGCTTCTTTCATTTCATCGAAGCTGGGCGATACACCTGTCTCTTTCAGACGTTCATTGATGAACAGTAAAAGTTCGTATTGCTTTTTGGTGAGCATGAGCCCCTCCGGATAAAACATCAGTAGAACGAATCGCTAACTCATGTGTTCTACTTTTATTCGTTTTTTGCCGCAAGACCGTTTTTTATGATTCGATAAGTTTTTTTGTCGCCGCCGTCACATCGTCTTGGCGCATCAGGCTTTCACCCACCAAAAAGGCCGGAATCCCGTCGGTCATCAGCGCGCGCACATCATCATTGCCGGCAATGCCGCTCTCACTGACCAGCAAAATATCGTCCGGCGTTTGTTCCATAAGCTGTCTTGTGGTGTCGAGTGTGGTTTCAAATGTCCGCAAATTGCGATTATTAATGCCCAGCAGTTTCGGGTCGAGGGCGAGGGCGCGGCTCAATTCGGGCGCGTCATGCACCTCGAATAAAGCGTCCATGCCATAGGCGGTCGCGGCGGCGTAAAGCTCGTGCGCTTGGGCGTCGCTGACTGCCGCCACGATGATGAGTATGGCATCAGCGCCCCAGCTTCGCGCTTCAGCCACTTGATAAGTGTCATACATAAAATCTTTACGCAGCACGGGCAGGGCGCAAGCCGCGCGCGCGGCCACCAGATATTCCGGCGCGCCTTGAAAGCTTGGGCTGTCGGTCAGCACAGACAAACAGGCCGCGCCACCTTGCGCATAGGCCTCGGCAATCAGCGGCGGATTAAAATCAGCACGAATAAGGCCTTTAGAGGGCGAGGCTTTTTTAATCTCGGCGATGAGGGCGGGTTTGCCATTGGCGCGCTTATTTTCCAATGCCTGAATAAACCCGCGCGGCGCATCTGCGGCTTGGGCTTGTGCCTCAATTTCGGCCAGTGGACGCGCCGCTTTGGCGGCGGCAATCTCGTCCAGCTTATAGGCGGTAATTTTATCGAGAATGTCGGCCATGAGTCTATTGGTCAGCCAGCTTTTGTGTGGTTGCAACCAGATTGGCCAGCACCGCCTTCGCACCACCATCATCAATCGCCAGCGCGGCCATCTCGGCGCCTTCTTTCAGGCTTTCGGCCTTATTGCAGACAATCAGCGCGGCGGCGGTGTTGAGCAGCACAATGTCGCGATATGCGCCCTCTGCACCGTCCAGCAAAGCGGTCATGGCGGCGGCGTTTTCTTCCGGTGTGCCGCCGACCAAATCTTCGGGCTTGGCGCGTTCAAGTCCGGCATCTTCGGGTGTCACCTCAAAAACCGAGACCTCGCCCTTGCGCAATTCAGCAACGGTTGATGGGCCGGTAGTCGTCAATTCGTCCATGCCGTCAGAGCCATGCACAAGCCAGGCGCGCTCCGAGCCGAGCTTTTTCAAAACATGGGCCAGCGGTTCGACCCATTCTTTGCCGAACACGCCGAGCAATTGCCGATTTGCGCCAGCCGGATTTGAAAGCGGGCCGAGTAGATTGAAGATGGTTCGGAAGCCCAATTCTTGCCGCGATAGGCCGACATGGCGCATGGCGGAATGGTGATTGGGCGCGAATAAAAAGCCGATACCGACGTGTTTAATACATTGCTCCAATGCGCTCGGCGAGAGTGCGAGTTTTACACCAAGTGACTCCAAAACTTCAGATGAGCCGGATTTAGAGCTGAGGGCGCGGTTGCCGTGTTTGGCAACATAGGCACCGCAGGCCGCAGCCACCAGCGCGACGGCGGTTGATATATTGTAACTACCACTGCCATCGCCGCCCGTGCCGCATGTGTCGAGCACATGGGTCGGCACTTTGACTTTCAGCGCATTGGCGCGCATGACGTTAACACCAGCGGCAATCTCATCTATCGTCTCGCCACGCACCCGCAAAGCTGACAGAAAGGAACCGATTTGCGCCGGTGTCGCTTCACCGTTCAAGATGATTTCAAAGGCTTTTGTCGCCTCAGCCCCAGACAGGGTGCGACCTTCGGATAAAATACCGAGTGTCGGTTTCAATTTATCAGGCTCGGCATCCATTTAGGCCTCCAGTGTTTCAGTCAGTGTCAAATGTTGCGGGGTAATATCAGCCGCCACATTCAGTCCGGCGGTTTTCAAAAAATTGCCCAGCAATTTATGTCCATGCGCAGTGGCAATGCTTTCGGGGTGAAACTGCACGCCGTAAATAGGGCGCGTTTTGTGTTTCACCGCCATAATAATACCGTCATCGGTTTGCGCCGCAATCTCTAAGCAATCGGGCAGGCTGCTCGGCTCAATCACCAGCGAGTGATAGCGCGTGACAGTAAGCGGGTCGGGCAGGCCCTCAAACACGCCATCGCCGCCATGTTGAATATGGCTCAGCTTGCCGTGCATGATTTTATCGGCGCGCACAATCTCGCCGCTAAAAGCCTGTCCGATACATTGATGGCCGAGGCAGACGCCGAATATCGGCATGTCTTCCGGAGCGGCTTTAATCAGCTCGAGGCAAATGCCTGCCTTATCGGGGTCGCACGGGCCGGGTGACAAAATAATGGCTTTCGGCTTGGCAGCGAAAACGTCGTCGGGCGTTGTTTTATCATTGCGCACGACCTGACATGCGGCACCCAAATCGCCGAGGAATTGTACCAGATTAAAGGTGAAGCTGTCATAATTGTCGATAAGCGTCAGCATTAGGGGCGGTTCTTTCTGTCGGCGGCCAGTTCAAGCGCAATCTCGGCGGCGCGAAACAAGGCGGCAGCTTTATTCACCGTTTCATCATACTCATATTGCGGCGTGCTGTCATAAACCACGCCGCCACCGGCTTGCACATATAGCTTATTGTCTTTCACCACGGCAGTGCGCAGCGCGATGCAAGTATCCATATCGCCATTGGCGGAAAAATACCCGACGCAGCCGGAATAAATGCCGCGGCGTTCGGGTTCCAACTCATCAATGATTTCCATCGCGCGAATTTTCGGCGCGCCGGATACTGTGCCGGCCGGAAAGCCTGCGACCAGCGCGTCAATCTCGTCAAGGTCTTGGCGCAGCGTGCCGGTGACATCGGACACAATATGAATGAGATGCGAGGTCTTTTGCAGGCCGAAAGCCGTATTGACTTGAACCGAGCCGATTTCGGATACACGCCCGACATCATTGCGTCCCAAATCCAGCAGCATCAAATGCTCGGCGCGCTCTTTTTCATCGGCCAGCAACTCGGCGCTAATGGCTTCGTCTTCGGCCAAAGACGCGCCGCGTTTGCGGGTGCCTGCAATCGGGCGGATATTGACCTTGCGGTCTTTCACCCCGACCAGCACTTCAGGGCTGGAACCGACAACGGCGAAGTCGCGCATGTTCAAAAAGAATAAATAGGGCGATGGATTAACGCGGCGCAGCGAGCGGTAAAGGTCGAAAGGCGGCAGGTCGAAATCAATATTGAAGCGTTGGCTCAACACGACTTGAAACACATCACCGGCCTCAATATAGGCTTTGCCTTTTTCGACCATGTTGAAATAGTTGCTCTGGCTCATATTGGATTGCGGCGCGGCAAATTCATTAGGCACGCTCAGCGCGGCATCGTGCAGAGCGGCGCGGAGTTTTTCTTCCGCCGCTTCGAGACGCGCCAGCGCATTGTCATAGGCCGCATCAGCCTTTGACGCATCTGGGCGCACGGCTGTCACCAAACGGATATTATCGGTCACGCTATCGAATACGGCGATGAGGGTGGGGCGCATAAACAGGCAATCCGGCACTTGCATGACATCAGGATTGCTGTCCGGCAGGTCTTCCATATGCCGCACCATATCATAGGCCATATAGCCGAACACACCGGCTGACATGGGCGCGAGACCTTCGGGCACCTCAAGGCGCGACTCGGCCAGAACGGCACGTAAAGCGTCGAGCGGCGGGCCTTCCATTGGCGTGAAGCTGTCGCGGTCTTGCTGCGCGGCGCGATTTATTTCCGGCTTCCCGTCACGGACGCGAAACAATAAATCGGGCGCAAGGCCAATCATCGAATAGCGGCCCCGAATATCGCCGTCTTCGACAGACTCCAAAAGAAAGCTGAAATCTTCGCCACCCGATAATTTCAAATAGGCGGCGACAGGCGTTTCCAAATCGGCAATCAACTCGGTCCAGACAAGCTGCGGCGTGCCGTCGGCATAGGCCGCGGCAAAGGCTGCGCGGTCCGGCGTTGCTGCCATCATCGCGTCACCAGTTCGCGAGTTGCGAGATCCAAATTCCTTTGGTTAACAGATGAGCCGAAACTCTGTTGCAGGCTGAGGACAAACTGATTGCTCAAATCGGTATGATATTTTCGCTGCTCGCCATCAAAGATGATTTCTTTCGCGGCGCTGTCTGTAAGTTCAGCGGCGATAATATCAGTTGCTTGCATGACAATAATCTCACCGCCAAAGCCGACACGCGCCCAGGCAAATTTATCTTTGCCGACACTGAACAAACGCTCGACCGCCTCACCGGTAAAGGTATCGTTCGACACTTGGCGGGTCATCGGTTCAGACACGAGCGGCTTGCGCTTAAATCCTTCGGCGGCAGATTCGAAGCTGCCCGTCTCATTGCCGACTTTAACCATATGCTCGGCCATGGCTTGCAATAGCTTGCTGCGCTCATCGGTTTTCCATTCTGCGGTAACGGCATCGCGCACATCTTTTAGTGGTGGCACGATAGATGGCGTCACATCATTCAGGCGCAGCCAAATAAAGGTGCCGTCTTCCATTTCTTGCATCGGAATATCTTCGCCAATCGCGCTCTCAAACAATAGGCCGGTCAGCGTCTCATAGCGCGCGAGAATAAGCGGCTGATTGTCGTCAACTGTCTTGCCATTATTGGCGACATTATTGATTTTAATAACGTCGAGGTCGAAGCGTTGCCCGATATTTTCCAGCGTTTCGCCACCGGCCAATTCGTCTTCCACTGTTTCGGTAAAGGCAAGCATGTCTTCCAGCGCGCGGTCAAAAATAATGCGTTGGCGCAAGCGGTCTTCCACCTCTTCAAGCGATAGCGTCGAGCCCGGTTTAATGTCGCGGACACGTAAAACCACATAGCCGAGCGGGCCTTCAATCACGTCGCTAATAGCGCCTTTTTCCATTGAGAAAGCGATTTCGGCAAGGTCGGCAGAAATCATATCGCCGCGTTCGACTTCACCTAAATCGGTATTCTCAAGGGTCTGGCCTGCGCTATCGACAATCTCAACAAAAGAGACGCCATTGGCTTTTTGCTCTCTCACACGCGCCGCATCGGTGTCATCGGCCAGCACAAGCTGGTCAACTTTGCGGGTTTCGGCGACGGTGAAATCACTCATTGAAAGCTCGTATTCCTCTTCAAGGGTCGCGCGGTCAATGCTAATAAGCTCGGCGAAGCGGGCCGGGGAAACAACCAGAGCATGACCCGAACGTGTTTCGGGTTGAGCGAAACGCAATCGCGTTTCGTTGAAGAAGGTTTCCAATTCCTCGTCAGTCGGCTCGCCCGTCTCGTCGGTTTGGTCGAGCGTCAAAATCATATAATTGGCAACGCGACGTTCAAGGAAATGCTTATACAATCCCTCGGTCAAAAGTTTCGGCACCAGCGCGCGGTCAATGCTCGCCTCGGTCAATTGATTGGTCAGATGAAAACGCCGTTGGTCTTCGACAAATAATTTCTCATTCAGGCCGTTTTGCGCCAGCACGGCACGGAAGGTCGGCTCATCAAACTCACCATTCACACCGGCGAAATTCGGGTCTTTCAAAATAGCGGCGGCAATCGCCTCATCGCCAAAGGCCAGCCCCATTTGGTCAGAGGCTTCATGTATCGCGGCCCCGCCCAACATATTAATCAGCACTTGCTGCGAGATGCCGAGATTATTGGCATCAGTGGCCGATAAGGTTGTGCCCAATCGGCGCGACAGGTCGCGCGTTGTTTGCACATAACGCAGTTGGAATTCCTGTCGTTCAATTTTCTTACTGCCGACAGAGGCAATCTCGCTATTTGAAAAGCCGGTAAATGTATCGGCAATGCCCCATAGTCCAAAGGCAATGACAAGGAGGCCGATGAGAAGAATGCCAAGCACACCACTGGCTTTGCTACGCAGAAATTCAAGCATTTTTGTCTTTCGCTTTCTGGCGGAAATCGCCGCTATAATTCGGCGGCATCATAGTCTGCCCCGTCGCTTGTCGCAAGCGGGCGAACGGGTTAAACAGGCAAAGTTATATTTTAGGGAGACAGGAATGGCAGCGCAGAAAAACAGTCCGAAAATTCGAGCATTGGTTGCCGGAAACTGGAAGATGAACGGGTCTAAAAAAGATCTGTCGGAATTGCGTAAGCTCGTGACCGCAATGAAGCCCACAAAATCCGGAGGACAGGTTAAGGCCGAGGTGATGATTTGCCCGCCCGCCACCTTATTGCCCCGCATGGCTGATGTGAAAGCCAAAGGCATTGCGTTGGGCGGTCAAGATTGCCACGCCAATATAAACGGCGCGCATACCGGTGATATTTCCGCCGAAATGCTGAAAGAGGCCGGGGCGAAGGCCGTGATTATCGGCCATTCAGAACGGCGCGCCGACCATAATGAAAGCGACAAAATCGTGCGCGCCAAAGTCGAGGCGGCGCATCGGGCAGGGCTTATGGCGATTATGTGTGTCGGGGAAAGTCTGAAACAGCGCAAAGCGGGCGAGACGCTGAAAGTCGTGCAAGGCCAATTGCGCGGTTCTTTGCCTGACGGGTGCACGGCCAAAAATACGGTGATTGCTTATGAGCCGGTTTGGGCCATTGGTTCAGGGCTTACGCCGAGTGTTGAGCAGGTTGGCGAGGTGCATGCCGCGCTCAGAAAAGCGCTGATACGCCGCTTTGGTGATGAGGGCGCGAAAACTCGGATTCTTTATGGCGGCTCGGTAAAACCCGCCAATGCCGAGGAATTAATGGCTGTGCCGCATGTTAATGGCGCGCTGGTTGGCGGCGCGAGCCTGAAGGCGCAGGATTTTTACGGGATTTTGAAGGCTTATCTTTAGGGCGTGTTTCGACGGGCGAGAGTGATGCCGGAATAAACCGCGCGCTCATCAGCATGTTATTGTCAAACCAACTGCAATGAATTTCGCCATTAAAAGCCATACCATTGACGGTCATTTTGGGGCCACCGGATTTTAATTGAACCGATTGCCCCGTTGTAAGGCCGGACGAGCTGGTGTCTTTCGCCGTTTTTTTCTCGAACAAACGCATAATTTACCTCATACGTTTCACAATTATCTCATCAGCTTCCTTAGCGGGTGATGCGGCCACAAAGATATGCTTATTCGGGCGCGCCGTTTTATTGCCTATCCGATGTTGCATTTGGAGCACGCGCAGCATTTGGCCTGGCGGATTTCGGCTTATCCTTGCTGTTTGCTTTCTGCCATTAAACGCGCTATACGAGCGCAAGTTTGAGACGAAAAAGTCACGGAGTTTCCTATGACCACCATTCTTTTGGTCATTCATCTAATGGTCGCAATCGCAATGATCGTGCTGGTGCTGTTGCAACGCTCTGAGGGCGGTGCGCTGGGCATTGGCGGCGGTAACGATGGCATGATGAGTGCGCGTGGTCTGGGCAGTGCGTTGACACGGGCGACAGCCATTCTCGCCGGTGTGTTTTTTCTGACCTCTATCGGTTTGACTGTTTTAGGCACAATGGAAAACCGCTCTTCGGTTCTCGATGGTGTGATTGACGGCGGGCCGGCAAACTCAACACCGCAAGCACCGGCGCCGATTTTGCCGAACTTGCCGAGCAGCGATTTGCCCAGCGCCGAATAATTCGGAAACGTCGGGCTGACACCCGAAGAAATTTTGTTAATAAGCGTGTGATTCGCATTTTTCGACTCGCGCGAATCACTCCTCCTGTGTAATTTGAACTCCCATGGCGCGATATATTTTCATCACCGGCGGCGTGGTTTCTTCACTCGGAAAAGGCTTGGCATCTGCGGCTTTGGGCGCATTGCTACAAGCTCGTGGTTATAAAGTCCGATTGCGGAAACTCGACCCTTATCTCAACGTTGATCCGGGCACAATGTCGCCCTATCAGCACGGCGAAGTCTATGTCACTGATGATGGGGCCGAAACCGACCTCGACCTCGGGCATTATGAGCGTTTTACCGGTGTTCCGGCCTCACGCGGCGATAATGTCACGACCGGTCAAATTTACCGCGATATTCTGGCCAAAGAACGGCGCGGTGATTATCTCGGTGGCACGGTGCAGGTCATTCCGCATGTGACTGACGCGATTAAGAATTTTGTGCAGACCGAAGTTGATGATGTCGATTTTGTGCTTTGCGAGATTGGCGGCACAGTCGGCGATATTGAAGCATTGCCGTTTTTTGAAGCCATTCGTCAGCTGAATAATGACTTGCCGCGCGGGCGCTCAATTTTCGTGCATCTGACGCTGCTGCCCTATATTTCAGCCGCCGGTGAAATGAAAACCAAACCGACGCAACATTCGGTAAAAGAATTGCGCTCTATCGGTATTCAGCCGGATATTTTGCTGTGTCGCTGCGACCGCCCGATACCGGAAGGCGAGAAAAAGAAAATCGGCCTGTTTTGTAATGTGCGCGAAAGCTCGGTCATTGAGGCGCAAGATGTCGATAGCATTTACGCCGTGCCGCATGCCTATCACGCTGAGGGGCTTGATGTGGAGGTGCTCAGCGCCTTTGGTATTGAAGATGCGCCGCCGCCCGATTTAAGCGTTTGGGACGAAGTGATGACAGCGGTGCGCGAGCCGGAAGGCGATGTCACGATTGCGGTTGTCGGCAAATATACCGAGCTGAAAGATGCCTATAAATCGCTGATTGAGAGCCTGCAACATGGCGGCATTGCCAATAATGTCGGCGTGAATATTGAATGGATGGACAGCCAGATATTCGAGCGCGAGGACGCGGCTTCTTATCTCGAAAAAGTAAACGGCATTTTGGTGCCCGGCGGCTTTGGCGAGCGTGGCGCGGAAGGCAAGATTGCCGCCGCCAATTTTGCCCGCACGCGCAATGTGCCTTATTTCGGCATTTGCTATGGCATGCAAATGGCGGTGCTGGAGGCAGCGCGCAATATGGCGGGTATTCGTGATGCGGTATCAAGCGAGTTTGGCCGCACCGGCACCAAGCTGGTTGGTCTGATGACCGAATGGGCTGATGGCGACACGCTGGAAAAGCGCGGCATTGATGGCGATTTGGGCGGCACCATGCGGCTTGGCGCGTTTGAGGCTTATCTGAAAGCGGGCAGCCGCGTTGAGGATATTTACGGCACGCGGGTCATCTCAGAACGCCACCGCCATCGCTATGAAGTTGATATGAATTATCGCGAGATATTGGAAGCGCAGGGCTTGGTATTTTCCGGCGTGTCGCCTGATGGCGTATTGCCGGAGATTGTCGAATTGCCCGATCATCCGTGGTATATCGGTGTGCAGTTCCACCCTGAACTGAAATCGCGGCCATTTGCGCCGCATCCGCTTTTCGCTTCATTTATCGAAGCGGCACTGACGCAATCGCGTCTGGTATAAAGAGACGCAAAGCCGATTGGTATAGAGGTCAAAATGAATAATTTGGAACTGAAAGATTACGGCATTAAAATCGGCGACGGCGAGAAGCTGGTCGTCATGGCCGGATTGAATGTGCTGGAAGATGAGGGGCTGGCGCAAGAAGTATGCGCTGAGCTGAAAGCCATCTGTGCCGAGCTTGACCTGCCTTATATTTTCAAAGCCAGTTGGGATAAAGCCAATCGTTCCTCCATCACCAGCTATCGCGGGCCCGGCATGGAAGAGGGGCTGCCCATGTTGGAAGCGGTGAAGGCCAAGCACGGCGTGCCCGTCGTCACCGATTTGCACGAGGCCGTGCAAGCCGAAGCCGTAGCCGAGATTGCCGAAGTGGTGCAATTGCCGGCGTTTCTGGTACGGCAAACCGATTTGGTTGTTGCGACCGCGCGCGCCGTGGCGGCGAAGGGCGGCTGGTTGCATGCCAAGAAAGCGCAATTCCTCGCGCCGTGGGACTGCGCCAATATCATCTCAAAATCGCGCGAAGCTGCGCCTGATGTGCAAGTCATTCTGTGCGATAGGGGCACCAGCTTTGGCTATAATAATCTCGTCGTCGATATGCTGGGTATTCCGGAAATGAAAAAGCTTGGCGTGCCGGTGACGATGGATGCCACCCATGCTGTGCAATTGCCGGGCGCTGACCCGCGCACGGCCAATAATAGTGGGGGGAGCGCCTCAACCGGCGGTCGCCGTGAGGGGGTTTCCGTGTTGGCGAAATCTGCGATTGCGGCAGGGGCAAACGGCGTGTTCCTTGAGTTTCACCCGCGCCCCGACGAAGCCTTATGCGACGCGCCAAGCTGCTTGCCACTGAGCGACGCGAAACAGCTATTAAGCCAGCTTAAAGACATTCACGCCGTGGTGAATTAGGCGGTTTCTGCAACTACTTTCAGCTAAAAGCACTTGTTGAGCGCAGCGAAGCTTGGTGCGCCTTGCGCTGGCCTTCGGGTCACCGTCCTCTATACGGTGGCACGCCCTGGTCGGGAATGAATAATCCCTCGGGTGGCTCTGAACTTTGCCAAAAAACATCAATCGGAATGCCGCCGCGCGGATACCAATAGCCGCCAATGCGGAGCCATTTCGGTTTCATGCAGGCAATCAGCCGCTTGGCGACCATCAGCGTGCAATCTTCGTGAAACGCGCCGTGATTGCGAAAGCTGCCCATAAACAGTTTGAAGCTTTTGCTCTCAACCAGATGCTGGTCGGGCACATAATCGATGACGATATGCGCAAAATCCGGTTGGCCGGTGACCGGGCAGATAGAGGTGAATTCGGGCACGGCAAAGCGCGCGACATAAAGCGTGTCGGGGTGAGGGTTCGGCACGGCTTCCAACACCGCCTCATCGGGTGATGCGGGCAGGCCTGTCTGCGCGCCCAACATGGTGGCGCCGCCCATTTTCTTATCTAAGGCATCGCTTTTCTTAGTGGACATGCTGGCTTCCTTGATACAGGCACGATTGGCCGAGGCTGTCGCGGAACACTTCAACCGCGCTGATTTGCGGCAGGCCGTTTTGCAAATTATCCCAGATAAACAGGCAAAGGTTTTCCAGCGTCGGCTGCTCCAGCCCGTCAATGTCATTCAGCATTTGGTGGTCGAGTTTATTCCGTATCTCATGAAGCTGCCGCCCCATTTCTTCGAGGTCAACAATTTGGCCATTGGCGTCGGGCATGCCCTCAACGGTTACGCGCGCGCGAAAGCTGTGCCCATGCACGCGCGTATTGGCGTGGCCTGCCGGATAATGGTCGAGGCTGTGAGCGGCATCAAAGGTAAATTCGCGCGACAATTTCATGCCCCGCTTATGGCGCAAAAGCGGAATCGGGTCAATTCCGCTTCGTAAAAGCTTAATCCAACCCGACTATTTTGTGGGTTTGTAGGCTCAAGCGCCATTGCGGGTTTTGCAGGCAATAGGCGATGGCGGCTTGCACATTATGCCAACTGCTTTCAGCCTCGCCGGTATCCATTGGTTGCAAATAAAAATGTTCAAAATCCAGCTCGGCAAATTGGTCGGGCGATAATTCTTCCTGCGGATAGACGAATTTCAACTCATGGCCGCGCGTCTGCTTGAGGTCTGATTGAGGCTTGGGCGATACGCAAATCCAATCGACAGCCTCCGGCACATCCAGCGTGCCATTGGTCTCTACCGCGCATTCAAAATTGCGCGCTTTCAGCGCATCGAGCAGGGGCGCGTCGAGTTGCAGGCATGGCTCGCCGCCGGTGAAGACGACATAGGCATCGGGGCCAATCGGCTGTTCCGGCCAGAAACCGGCAATCGCTTCGGCCAGCGCGTCGGCATCGGCGAATTTGCCGCCATTTTGCCCGTCCGTGCCGACGAATTCCGTATCGCAAAAACTGCATTGCGCGGTGGCTCGGTCTTCTTCGCGGCCTGACCAAAGATTGCAGCCCGCAAAGCGACAAAAGACAGCAGGGCGACCGGCTTGCGCGCCTTCGCCTTGTAGGGTGAAGAAGATTTCTTTGACGCTGTAAGTCATTGAGAAGTCCATTTCTCATATCCGGCGGCGCGTAATTCGCAGGCCGGACAGTCATTGCAGCCATAGCCCCAAGCGTGGCGCGTGTCGCGGTCGCCGCGATAGCATGTGTGGCTGTGCTCAATCGTTAGCGCCACCAATGCGTCGCCGCCAAGCTGCTGCGCCAATTCCCAAGTCGCGGCTTTGTCGATATGCATCAGCGGCGTGTCGATGCTGGTATTGCTTTCCATGCCCTTATTGAGGGCGGTCTCAAGCGCGTCGAGCGTGTCGCGGCGGCAATCGGGATAGCCGGAATAATCGGTCTCGCACATGCCGCCGACCAACACGCCAAGTCCCCGGCGATAAGCCAAAGCCGCCCCATAAGTAAGAAACAATAAATTGCGCCCGGGCACGAAAGTAGATGGCAGATTATTCTCCATCATCTTAATCTCGCCATCGCCGATAAGCGCGGTGCCGCCAATCTCAGCCAAAGCGGGCAGAGACAGTGTGTGGTCGTCGCCCAGCTTTGCGCCCCAGCCATTCAGCTTGCTGATTTCAGCGCGCAGGGCGGCGCGGCACGCCAGCTCAATCTTATGGGTTTGGCCATAGTCAAAACCCAACGTTTCAACATGGTCGAATTTATCTAGCGCATAGGCAAGGCAGGCCGTGCTGTCTTGGCCGCCGGAAAAAAGAATCAATGCTTTATCTTGTTCGCTCATGCTTCCTTTTAGACCAATTTGCACAGGCTTGGGAATTAGGATAAGACAGCGAGAATATAAGCCAGATGAGCGAGGGCGCGATGACTGCCATTTTAGACATTCTCGGACGTGAAATTCTTGATAGCCGGGGCAATCCGACGGTGGAGGTCGATGTATTGCTGGAAGACGGCAGCTTTGGCCGCGCGGCTGTTCCTTCCGGTGCATCGACCGGCCAATATGAGGCGGTTGAATTGCGCGATGGCGATAAAAAGCGCTATCTCGGCAAGGGCGTGCAAAAAGCCGTTGATGCGGTGAATGGCGAAATTTTCGCCGCGCTATGCGGCATTGACGCGACCGAGCAATTACACCTCGACCGCATCATGCTGGAATTGGACGGCACGGAAAACAAAGCTCGCCTCGGCGCCAACGCCATTCTAGGCGTTTCTATGGCCGTGGCCAAAGCGGCGGCGGAGAGCCAAGACACGCCGCTCTGGCGTTATATTGGCGGGGCCAATGCCAAAACGCTGCCCGTGCCGATGATGAATATCGTCAATGGCGGCGCGCATGCCGACAACCCGATTGATGTGCAAGAATTCATGATTATGCCGGTTGCCGCTGAAAACATTAAAGAAGCGGTGCGTATGGGGGCGGAAGTATTCCATACGCTGAAAGGCTTGCTGAATGCCGATGGGCTGGCGACCGGTGTCGGCGATGAGGGCGGCTTTGCGCCGAACCTTGCCTCAACGGATGACGCGCTGGGCTATGTGATGAAGGCGATTGAAAAAGCTGGCTACAAGCCGGGTGAAGATATTCATCTCGCACTCGATGCGGCGGCCACAGAGTTTTATGAAAAGGGCGTTTACAATCTGGCAGGCGAGGGCAAGAAGCTTGATGCCGGTGAGATGGCCGCCTATTGGGCTGATTTATGCGCCCGCTTCCCCATCATCTCTATCGAAGACGGTATGGACGAAAATGATTGGGATGGCTGGAAAGCGCTGACTGACGCGGTTGGCGATAAAGTGCAATTGGTCGGTGATGATTTATTCGTCACCAATCCGGCGCGCTTGGCCGATGGCATTGAGAAGGGCGTGGCCAATTCCATTCTCGTCAAGGTCAATCAAATCGGCACGTTGAGCGAGACCATGCAAGCGGTTGAGATGGCGCATAAGGCCAGCTATACCGCCGTCATGTCGCACCGCAGCGGCGAGACCGAAGACGCAACCATTGCCGATTTGGCAGTGGCGCTGAATGTCGGGCAGATTAAAACCGGCTCGCTGGCGCGCTCTGACCGCTTGGCGAAATACAACCAGCTTATTCGGATTGAAGAAGCGCTCGGCGACAATGCGGTTTATCCGGGCAAGGATATTTTGAAGTAAGCTTCTGACGTCGGAAATAAAAAGGCCCCATCGCGCGACGGGGCCTTTTCTTTTTCATCACGCCGAAGCGCGTTAGCGCTTAGGCGGATTAGAACTTATAGCGCGCGGTCAGGCGAATATCCTGTCCGGCTTCCGGCAATTTGTCCTTAAGCGGACTTGTATGATGGCGGATTTCTTCATCCGTCAAATTGCGAATGGAGGCCGTGAGGCTCAGCCCGTCATAGGCAGCGGGCTGCCAGTTGGCTGAGATGTCAACAGAGGTGTAACCATCTGTTGCCAGTTCGTCATCATGCTCTTCATTGACATCATAAAGCGCCACATCGTCTTGGTCGGAAACCTGCTCTACATTCAATTGCACGGCAATCGAATTAAAGTTTGTGCCGAGACCAAAGCCAATTTTATCAGCCGGAATGGCCGGTAAATTGCCATTATCCAATTCGCCTGTGACCGAGCTATAGCTCAGCGAAGCGTCCCACATGCGACGGCTAAGCATGATGCCGGTTTTATATTCCACCTCATAGCCGGTCAGTTCAGCGTCTTCCTGAACATAATTGAACTCACCTTCGGTGATTGTTTCTTCCAAGAAGATGAAGTCGCTATAATCGTTTTGGAAGACCGCGACGCGCAACTGGCTTTTGTCCCAAGCTTTGCGAATATAAAGCTCGGTCGAAAGCGAGGTTTCCTTGTCTAACTCAGGATTACCCCGTTCAGTCCGGCCAACGGCATGGTGCTCACCATCGGCAAACAGTTCAACCTGAGACGGTGCGCGTTCGGTTGAAGACACCGAACCGCCGACCAACAGATTGCCGTCCAGTTTGCGAGCCAGACCGACAGAGAGATTGACCAAATCAAATGAGGGGTCGCTTTCATCGGCGTGGTCGTCGTCTCCGTCTTCGTCATGCTCGGCTTCCAGTTCGACACTGTCATAACGGGCTGCCATTTCAGTCAACCAGCCATTGCGCTCACGCTCGGCAAAGGCAAACAGGCCATATTGCGAACGCTCAGTGCTCGGCAAATAGCCATGCTCTTCCTCGGCATTGTCATCGCCATCGCCTTCTCCCTCTTCATGGTCATGATCAGGGGCTGTCAGTTCGATATCGCGATATTCCAAGCCGACCAGTGTTTGCCAGTCCCCAAACGCACCGGTAAATTCACCGCGCAAATGCAGGCTATCCTGATCAAGCATGGACATTTCCAGACCGTCCTCTTCTTCAACCGCTTCGGTTTGTTCAAAACTTGTAGAGGTCAGGTCGCTACGGAAGCCATTAAACGGGCCAATCGCGCCATTATGCATCAAACGCGCATGTATCGTTTGTTGCTCAAGACTGATGTCAGCACCCCCTTCTTCATCATCGTGGTCATCACCACCAGCACCGCCAGCACCGGCTTCTTCTTCGTGGGCATGTTCATGCGGCACAAGGTAATCCGACTCATGACTGCTCAACATGATGGACAGACTGGTTTCGTTATCACCAAAGTGACCGGCAGCGGTAAAGCCTTTGCTTTCACTTTTCGTGTTTGCAGCTTCTTGTTCGCCACTTTCGGAATGCTCTTCGCAAACAAGATTCGGGTTTCCTGCCTCTTCCCTTTCATGTTCGCATACGCGGTCATGATAGGCATCTGTCTCGCCGGCTTCCGGAATGGTGATGTTGTCGGCATCTTGCGAGAAAGCCGACAGGCTGAAGCGGCCTTGTCGGGTGAAGACGGCGCCGATGGTTTCATCAGCATTGTCACCAAAGCCGACCAAAACTTCCGAGCCTTCTTCTGTGTTGGCGTTCAAATGCCGATTAAAGCTATTGACCACACCGGTTGCGGCAAACGCACCATAACGCAGCGCGGCAGGGCCTTTCAGCACTTCAACCCGCTCCGTATCGAACAGCGATACGGCATTGGCATGGTCGCCACTGGTTGCGGAAATATCGCCGACCGTCATGCCATTGACCATTGTGTCAACGCGATAACCGCCAAGACCACGAATAACCGGCTGACCGACAGCCGGACCGTAACCGGCGCTGCTGACGCCGGGCAGGCTATCCAGCACATTGCCGAGTGGGCCATCAATTTCAGCCCGAATATCTTCTGCCGTCAGAATTTCGGTTGTCGAAATAACCTCAGTGGCAGCTTTCTTAAATGGTGAACTCAAGACGATAATTTCGTCAACTTCTTGTGCCCAAACAGATGTGTTGAGCATTGTTGCGCCGAGCAAAGCGGCGACTTGCATTTTCCGGTTCATGTGAACCTCCCTCTGAATTTTTGAAATAAATTAAAATCAGAGAGAGAAGGGGGGCGCGCGGGGGCTGGCCTTTTTATATAGACGTTTGGTGTGGCGCGTTATAACGGCTTGGGAGGCCTGGTTGTCAGAGCGGGCAAATTGCATCGGCAGCGGCGGCAAAGCCGATTTGGCGTGTGGTGTATCGCCCTGCAAGCAATCGCTTTCGTCATGTTCAATGGTGATGGCGGACGGATTAAAGTCGTGCAAATCATGCTGCACGGCATGGGCGAGGCCCATTTGCAAAATCAGCACCAATAGGCCAACCGATAAAATCTTCGTCCGTTTCAACATGGCGCGGACGCTAACATGAGAACTGAGCCGTGGCAAAATAAAACGGAATTAATTCGCTGCAAGCCTCGTTTTCTCGGAAAAATGCTCTGCCGAATCACTTTTCACTTGACCGTGCGAATCAAATCGTGATTCGGTCAGCCATGATTCGTTTTGTGACATCTCGGCCTTCAAGCCGCACCGTCGGGCAAGCGCCTTTGCGCCTTCGCCGCCTCGTGCCGAGCTTTTTGCTGTTGCTGGCGATTGCCGGATTGACCATGCAGGCTTTGCAAGGCGAGCGCGGTTGGCGCGGCTGGAATGATTTGCAAACCGAGAAAGCGTTTCTGCAAGAAGAGTTGGACGCGCTGAAAAATCAGAATACGGAATTGCGCCAGCAGGTAGAATTGCTCGGCAATAATAATCTCGACCTCGATTTTCTTGATGAGCGGGCGCGTTTGGTGCTTGGCCTTGTCGGGCGCGATGAGACGATTGTCTTCAAGACCGACCCGCGCCTGAATTAAACGCTGCGTTAGCGCGATAGGCGCAACGCTTCACAATGTCTCTATAAATACGCGGCAAAAGCGCTTATATAAAACCCATGACTGTTGTGATTGACAATCTGTCGGGCGAACCCGAAAAGCGGCCCACAAAGCCGCGCCATCCTGAAAAGCAAAACAGGCCGGATAGCGCTGTCTTGCGCAAGCCCAGTTGGATTCGCGCCAAAGCGCCGGGCTCTGCCGCCTATGCCGAAACCCGCGCCATTGTGAAAGAGAATAATCTGGTCACCGTGTGCGAGGAAGCGGCGTGCCCGAATATCGGTGAGTGCTGGGATCAGAAGCACGCCACTTTCATGATTATGGGCGAGACCTGCACCCGTGCCTGTGCCTTTTGCAATGTTGCGACCGGTGTGCCGCTGCCGCTTGATGCGTCGGAACCGGCTTATGTGGCCGAGGCGGTCGCCAAGCTGGGGCTGCGTCATGTGGTGATTACCAGCGTTGACCGCGACGACCTTGATGATGGCGGCGCGCAACATTTTGCCGATACAATTAACGCCATTCGCAAGGTCTCACCGACCACCACGGTTGAAATTCTGACCCCTGATTTTCTGCGCAAAGAGGGCGCGCTGGAAATTGTCGCTGAGGCGAAGCCCGATGTGTTTAATCACAATCTCGAAACCGTGCCGCGGCTCTATCTCAATATCCGCCCGGGTGCGCGCTATTTCCACTCGCTCAATCTATTGCAGCGCGTGAAGCAGCTTGACCCTGAAATTTTCACCAAATCCGGCATTATGGTCGGGCTGGGCGAGGCGCGCGAAGAGGTGATGCAGGTGATGGACGATATGCGCTCGGCCGATATTGATTTCATCACCATTGGGCAATATTTGCAGCCGACCCGCAAACACGCGCCGATTGATAAGTTTTGGACACCTGACGAATTTGACGGGCTGGCCACGCAGGCGCGCGCCAAGGGCTTCCTCATGGTCTCGGCCACGCCACTGACACGCTCATCGCATCATGCTGATGCAGATTTTGAAAAGCTGAAAGCGGCGCGCATCGCCAAAAGCCAAAAGGCCGGTGCGTAAAAATTGAGTATGCAGTCGATTAAGCTGACGCGCCAAAGCCCGTTTTCGGCGCAGCAAATGTTCGACCTGATTACCGATGTCGATCGTTATGATGAATTCATTCCCTATTGCACGGCATCGCGGGTGCGCCGGCGTTCCGACACGGAGATGCTGGCCGACCTCGCCATTGGCTATAAAATGCTGCGCGAGACTTATTCAAGCCGCATTGAGCTGGGCGCGTCGCCGCTCAGCGTCACGGTGCATCAAGCCAAAGGGCCATTTCGCCATCTCTTTAATCAATGGGTTTTTGAGGATACGGAAACCGGCTGTGAGGTTCATTTTGAATTGCAGTTTGAGTTCGCCGTGCCGCTCTTGCGGCGCATTATTCAGCCCATGATGAACCGCGTTGTTGAGCGTTTTATTGCGGCTTTTGAAACCCGAGCGCTGGATATTTACGGAAGCTAGAACCGCGCCAGCAGCATATCCATCGCCGCATTGACGGTCGCCAGACGCACTTCAGTGCGGCCAATATCGCCAAATTCTTGCTTCACATGAATGACGTCGCCATCGAGGCAGGTCGCCATATGCACCAAACCGGCAGGCTTTTCGGCTGAACCGCCGCCCGGGCCGGCAATGCCCGACACGGCAATCGTCAAATGCGCGCTGGTCATGTCGAATGTGTTTTGCGCCATGGCGCGAACAACCGGCTCAGATACCGCGCCATGTTCGCGCAATAATTCGGCAGGCACATGTAATATCTCATGCTTGGCGCGATTGGAATAGGTGATGAAGCTGCGCCCGACGACGATGGAGGAGCCGGGGATTTCGGTCATCAGCGCGGCAATCAACCCGCCTGTGCAGCTTTCCGCCGTGGCGATACGCATTTTCTTTTCGCCTGCCAGTTTGAGCAGTTTTTCTGCCTTATCAGTCAATTGTTTGTCGAACAGCATGAGGTTTTCTCCTAAATCAAGCCAAATTCGCGGGCCGCCAGCAGCACTAATGCGGCCCAAATTCCGGCCAATATATCATCGAGCATAATGCCGGTCGCGCCGCCAATGTTTTTATCAGCCCAGCGCACCGGCCAGGGCTTCACAATATCGAAAAAGCGGAACAAGCCGAAAGCCAGCGCCGCGCCAAGCGGCGTTAGCGGCGCTAATGTGAGGGTCAGCCAAAGTCCGGCAACTTCATCAATCACGATGGGCGAGGGGTCTTTATCCTCGGTGCCGTTAATCCAAACCGTGCTGGCCCAATGGCCGAGGCCATAGGCGAGGGCTGCGCCGATAAGCAAACCGGACGCGCCGAAGCGCTCGGCAATCAGCAGGCCGGGGGCCAATGCCGCCAACGATCCCCATGTGCCCGAGGCAGGCTTTAATAAGCCGGAACCGAAAAATGTCGCAATCAGCGCGGCGGGTGAGAAAAAGCGCAAATGGGCCGGTAGGCGATGCATACCCATTACGCATCTCCGGCGATGAGCAGCGTCGCTGTGGCTTGTGCGGCAATGCCTTCGCCGCGGCCGGTAAAGCCCAAGCCTTCAGTCGTGGTGGCCTTCACCGAAACGGCGGAAAGCGGCAAGCCGGTCAGCGCGCTGAGACTGGCGCGCATGGCGTCACGATGCGGCCCGATTTTAGGCGCTTCGCAAATCAGGGTCAGGTCGATATGGGTCAGTCGCGCTTGTCTCGCGGCGGCGAGTTTTAAGGCATGAGCCAGAAACACCGACGATGCGCGGTCTTTATTGGCGGCATCGCTGGGCGGAAAATGGTCGCCAATATCGCCCGCCGCCAACGCCCCCAAAATGGCGTCGGTAATGGCGTGTAAGCCGACATCAGCGTCGCTATGGCCGATAATTTTGCGATCATGCGGCACACCGGTGCCGCACAGCATAATTTCAGCCGCGCTGCCGGGCGCGTCGAAGCGATGCACATCAAAGCCGGAACCGGTGCGCGGCAAAATTTGCGTATTCATGAGGAAATCTTCTTCCGTGGTTAGTTTGATATTTTGCGCTTCACCCGTCACAATTTGCACGCGCAAACCGGCATGCTCTGCCACAGCCGCGTCATCGGTAAGCCCTTCCGGCGCTGTTTGATGCGCTGCATATAGCTTGTCGAATGAGAATAATTGCGGTGTTTGCGCTCGAAACAGACCATCGCGCGCCACGGTTTGGTCAATCAAGCCGTTCTCAGCCTTTTTCAGCGTATCGGTGACCGGCAAAGCAGGCACAACCCCGTCATTATCGCTCAAGCTCTCAAGGCATCGCGCAATCAGGGCGGGGGTGGCGAAGGGGCGCGCCGCGTCATGAATGAAAACGGTTTGCGGCTTGCTTGCCGCCAGCGCTTTAAGCCCGTTAAAAACCGACTGCTGGCGGCTGTCACCGCCAAAAGTATGGATTATTTTATCTGTATTATTACAATGAGATAGAGAAATATCATAAAGTGATACATCATATTTATGAATGACCACGCAAAGTTTGGATATGGCCGGATTTTCAGCGAAAAGCGCGATGCTGCGTGCCAGCACATTATCGCCGCCGCCATCGGGCATGGGTCGGTATTGCTTAGGAATACCTTCCCCGGCGCGCTGACCGCGCCCACCGGCAACAATAATGGCAGTTGTCAAAGGCTCACTCATGGGCGCTAATCTAGCCCGACGCGGCGGGTAAGGCGATAGAATTCTGAGATATTGCTTGCCTTTTAGCAATTCTGCCACCATTTTAGGCACAACTTGAACTTTCGGGTTTTTGCCTAAAAAATGAACATTCAACTAGGGGATATGGCGCTTGTCGGGCGCGTGCTTTTGGCACCCATGTCGGGTGTGACCGATCTTGCGTTTCGCAAGGCGGTGGCGAAGGCCAGTGGCGTTTCCGTTGTTTCTGAAATGGTCGCTTGTGAAGAATTGGTAAGGGCGCGTCCCGATGTTCTGCGCCGCGCCGAGGGGGCCGGCTTGGCGCCGTTTATTTTGCAATTGGCCGGCCGCGACCCGCAATGGATGCGCGAGGGCGCTCATTTGGCCTGCCAAGCCGGTGCAGATATTGTCGATATTAATATGGGCTGCCCGTCGCGGCAGGTGACCGGCGGCTTATCGGGTTCGGCCTTAATGCGCGATGAAGGGCTGGCCGAGGCCATTATTGCCGCGACAGTCGAAGGCAGTTCTAAGCCGGTAACGCTGAAAATGCGCTTGGGCTGGGATGATGACAGCCGCAACGCGCCCTATTTGGCGAAGCGCGCCGAAGCGCTTGGCGTGCAAATGATTACCGTGCATGGCCGCACGCGTTGCCAATTTTATAAGGGCAAAGCCGATTGGTCGGCAGTGCGCGACACAGTTGAGGCGGTGGATATTCCGGTCATTGTTAATGGTGACATTATTGACGGTGAAACCGCGAAAACGGCATTGGCGGCATCAGGGGCTGACGGCGTTATGATTGGCCGCGCGGCGATTGGCTGCCCGTGGTTGCCCGGTCAAATCGAGGTTTATCTGGAAACCGGCAGGTGGCCAAATGCACCAAATGCGGGGCAACAATGGCGCATTTTTTCCGATTGGTATGGCGATTGCCTGACGCTTTATGGCGAGGGTTTAGGCCTGCGCGTGGCGCGCAAGCATATTGCCGGTTTCATTGAAAGCCTGCTGGGCATGGAGGCGGGGCGCGCCCATCGCGCTGAGATATGCCGCCTCGAAACACCTGCGCAAGTTATGCAAGCCATGCACCATCTTTATGACATTTCTAACAGCGAGGCCGCCTAATGCCCGTCACCGATATCGCCGCACCGAATGAAAAAGTTTTGCTGGATACACTGCCGCAGCCGGTGGTTTCCATCGGCAATAACCGTCATGTCACTTATGCCAATTTTGCCGCGCAGGAGTTTTTCGGCTCCAGCCTCAATCTGCTGCGTCGCCAGCATATTGTTGATGTGCTGCCCTTTGGCAGTCCGGTTATCAGCCTGATTGAGCGTTGCCTCGATAATAATCTGAGCTTTAATGAATACGGCATCGACCTCGGCGCGCCTGTGCAGGCTTTGGCTGCCAGCACCGGACGCATGGTTGACTTGCATGTCACGCCGACCGAGTTCAAGCCGGGCGATCGCCATGCGCTGATTGTTGTGCAGCCCCGCTCGATTGCCCATCACATTGACCGCCAATTAACCCATCGCGGCGCGGCGCGTTCCGTGTCGGCCATGAGCGCGATGCTGGCGCATGAGATTAAAAACCCGCTTTCGGGCATTAAGGGTGCGGCGCAATTATTGGAGGGCGATGCCGGCCCCGATGGCGTAGAGCTGACGCGCCTGATTGTCAGCGAGACCGATCGCATTACCGGTCTGGTTGACCAGTTTGAACAATTTACCGAGAACCATGCCGATTTGGACAGTCCGGTAAATGTGCATGCCGTGTTGGAGAATGTGCGCCTTTTGGCGAGCAATGGCTTTGGCAAGCATGTGCGCTTTGTCGAGAAATACGACCCGTCCTTGCCGGAAGTGAAGGGCAATAAAGATTTGCTGACGCAGGTTTTTCTCAATCTGGTGAAAAACGCATCTGAAGCAACCGACGGCACTAAGGCTGAGATTAAACTGGTCTCATCTTTCAGGCCGGGGGTGCGCCTGTCTGTGCCGGGGCGCGCGCGTCCGGTCAGTCTGCCGCTTGAGTTTTCAATAATTGATAATGGCAGCGGCGTGCCGGAAGATATTAAATCGCATTTATTCGACCCGTTTGTGACCACCAAGTCGAACGGCACCGGCCTCGGCCTGGCGTTGGTTGCCAAAATTATCGGCGACCATGGCGGCACGATTGAATGTAATAGCGAGCCGGGTCGCACTGAATTTTGTGTTCGCCTGCCGATGATTGATGAAGCGGCAAGCGGCGTAGCAATAGGGGATACAAAATGAGCAAGGGAACCGTTCTCGTTGCCGATGATGACCGCGCCATTCGCACGGTGCTGACGCAGGCTTTGGGTCGCGCAGGTTTTGATGTGCGCGCGGGCGATACGGCGGCGTCATTATGGCAATGGGTCAGCAATGGCGAGGGTGATGTGATTGTCACTGATGTGATGATGCCCGACCAAAACGCTTTCGACGTTATTCCGCGCATTAAAAAGCTGCGCCCCGATTTGCCGATTATTGTTATCAGCGCGAAAAACACTCTCGGCACGGCCATTACGGCGGCTGAAAAAGGGGCATTTGATTATCTGCCCAAACCGTTTGACCTTAGCGAGTTGACTGCATTGGTGCAGCGCGCTGTCGATACTCCCAATGATGGTGTGACCCGCAAAGCCGAGGCCGGAGACGATGACGGTCTGCCTTTGGTCGGCGGCTCGCCCGCCATGCAGGAAATTTATCGCGCCGTTGCCCGCATGACGCAGAATGATTTATCGGTGCTGATTACCGGTGAGAGCGGCACGGGCAAAGAGCTTGTTGCCAAAGCGCTGCATGATTTCGGCACGCGCAAACGCGGTCAATTTGTGGCGTTGAATATGGCCGCTATTCCGCGCGAATTGATTGAGAGTGAATTGTTTGGCCATGAGAAGGGGTCATTTACCGGTGCCAATCAGCGCATGGATGGCCGCTTCGCCCAAGCTGAAGGCGGCACTTTATTTCTCGATGAAATCGGTGACATGCCGATGGAAACTCAAACCCGCTTGCTGCGCGTCTTGCAGGAGGGCGAATATACGACCATTGGCGGTCGTCAGCCGATTAAAACCGATGTGCGGGTGATTGCTGCGACGCACCAAGATTTGCGCCGCCTTATTCGTCAGGGTCTGTTCCGCGAAGACTTATATTTTCGGTTGAATGTCGTGCCGCTGCGCTTGCCGCCCTTGCGCGAACGGCTTGAGGATATTGAGGAGCTGGTGCGGCACTTTATGGCGTGCGGCGCTGATGAGGGGCTGTCGGTCAAAAGTTTTGACCGCGAGGCGATTGATGCGCTGAAAGGGCATGGCTGGCCGGGCAATGTGCGCGAATTGGAAAACCTCGTGCGCCGCCTGTCTGCGCTGCATGCCGATGAGGTTATCGGCGCGGAGGCCGTGCGCTTGGAATTAAGCGATAATGATATAGCCGCGCCACAAACCCAGCAGGCCGGTAATAATTTGACCGAGAGCTTGCATTTCCATCTCAGCAATTATTTCAAAGGCCACGGCAGTTCATTGCCGCCAAATGGTTTATATGAGCGCGTGATGCGCGAAGTGGAAACGCCGTTAATCGAGCTATGCCTTGAAGCGACGCGCGGCAATCAGATAAAGGCCGCCGACCTTTTGGGCGTCAACCGCAATACGCTGCGGAAGAAAATTCGTGACCTCAATATCGAAGTGGTGCGTAGCCCGAAAAAATAATGGCCGGACTTTTGCGCGCTTTGGGGGCTTGCCGCGCCGCGCCGTGCTGATAAACTCTCCTGAAATTTGAGGAGGATTTTTTATGGGTAACGGACCGTTAAGCGGCGTTAAAATTATTGAAATGGCGGGCATTGGCCCGGGGCCGTTTTGCGCCATGCTGTTGTCAGATATGGGCGCGGATATTATCCGCATTGACCGCAAAGGCGGCGCGGGTGGCTATCCGGCCGATACCAATAGCCGAGGCCGCAAGTCAATTGCGCTGGATTTGAAAAAGCCGGAAGCGATTGAGGCCGTGCTGAAATTGGTTGAACAGGCCGATGTTATCCATGAAGGGTTTCGCCCGGGCGTGATGGAACGTTTAGGGCTGGGGCCTGATGTGGTTTTGGCGCGCAATCCGAAAATTGTTTACGGGCGCATGACCGGTTGGGGCCAGTATGGCACGCTGTCACAGGCCGCCGGTCACGATATTAATTATATTGCGCTCACCGGTGCGCTGGCCGCAATCGGCAAGGATAAGCCGGTGCCACCGCTCAATCTGGTCGGCGATTTTGGCGGCGGTGCTTTATATCTCGCTATGGGTATTTGTGCCGCTTTGGTGGAAGCCGGTAAATCGGGCAAGGGCCAAGTGATTGACTGCGCCATGACCGATGGGGCGACCTCGCTTATGGGCATGTTCTTCGGCATGAAGGCAGCAGGCATTTGGGAGAATAAACCCTTCGCCAATATGCTCGACGGCGCCGCGCATTTTTACGACACCTATAAAACCAAAGACGGCAAATTTGTCTCTATCGGGTCTATTGAGCCGCAATTTTATGCGCTGCTGCGCGAGAAGGCCGGTTTTGAAGACGCCGCCTTTGATGCACAAATGGATAAAGCGGCATGGCCGGATTTGAAAGCCAAAGTGCAGGAAGCGTTCAAAACCAAAACCCGCGATGAGTGGGACGCGATTATGCTGGGCACGGATATTTGCTATGCGCCGGTGCTTGATATGGATGAGGCTTATGAGCATCCGCATAATCGTGAGCGCGACACCATTACCGAAGCCTTTGGCATTAAACAGCCGAATGTTGCGCCACGCTTTAGCGGCACGCCGAGCGAAATTCAGGGCCCGCCGCCGAAACTCGGTGAGCATAATGACACGGCCTTTAGTGATTGGGGCGTGGCTGATGATGTGTTGGCGGCGTTAAAGTCAGCCGAGGCGATTTAGTTCTCGTGATTTAACCACCATGAATCGAGGCGCGCACCATATAGGCTGTGCGTCTCGGGATGCTCGACATAATACCAGCGCGCCACCCATTGTCCGGGATTGTGATACAGCGGAATGAAGTAATGACCGCTCATTAAAGCGCGGTCGAGCGCGCGCGCGGCTGTTGTGAAATCTTGTGAGGTCTCGGCGCGGGTCAATGCCGAAACCGCCGCATCAATGCCAAAATCTTTAATGCCGGCATAATTGCGACTGCCCGGCGTATTGGCGGCTTCGCTGCCCCAATAATAGGCTTGCTCATTGCCCGGCGAGAGTGAGGCATAATAATTATAGGCAATCAGGTCGAAGTCGAAATTTTGTAGCCGTCGCTGATATTGGCTGGAGTCAATCAGCCGCACTTTCAAATCAACGCCGATACCGGCCAGCATGCGTCGCCAAGACAGCGCGAGGCGTTGGTCGCTGCGCCGCTGCACCAAAATCTCAAGCTGCACCCGTTGGCCTTGCGGGTTCATCAGGCTTTTGCCTTGCATGGTGTAGCCTGCGGCTTCCAGCATTTGCATGGCTTCCAAGCGTTTGGCACGGTCGCGACCCGTGCCATCGCTTTCGGGGGATTGATAACCGGCTGCCAATGTGCTGCCGGAAATCAGGCTGCGCGATAAAAGGTCGGCCTCGCCATCGCTCATCAGGCGCCCAGACGCGCTCAACTCAGTATTGCCGAAATAGCTGTTCGTGCGGCGATACACATCGCCATAGAGAATTTTGTTAATCCATTGGAAGTCAAAAGTGAGGTTCATGGCTTTGCGTAAAACCGGATCGGCCAGAATCGGGCGGCGTGTATTCATGACAAAAGCGCGTAAGCCCGACGGTGTGCCCAGGCTGATATTCTCCTTAATGACACGCCCATCTTTGGCAGCCGGAAAATTATAGCCGGTCGTCCAACGCTGCGGATTATTCTCAAACCAAATATCGACATCACCCGCTTTGAATGCCTCAAACGCGGTGGCTTCATCGCGATAATAATCTTCATAAATGGTGGTGAAATTATGCCGCCCGCGATTATGGGGCAGGGCGTTGGCCCAATAATCAGCGCGTTTTTCAAACTTCACCTGCGCGCCCGGTGTGACCTCAATCACCTCATACGGCCCCGAGCCGACAGGCAGGTCGAGCGACGCGGACTGAATATCGCGCGCGCCATAAATATGTTTCGGCAAAATCGGCATCAGCCCGATAATCAGCGGTAATTCGCGGTCGGGCGGTGTTGGCTTAAAGGTAAAGCGCACAGTGTGTTTGTTCGGTGTCGTCAGACTTTCAACTTGGCCATAATAATAGCGGTGATTGGGGCGACCCTTATCGCGCAGCAAGTCCCACGAAAACGCCACATCGGCGGCGGTCACCGGTTGCCCGTCAGCAAAACGGGCTTGCTTGCGAATGGTGAAGGTGACCGAACTGCGGTCCGGCGACGAGACCACGCTTTCAGCCAGCAGGCCATACAGCGCGAAAGGCTCGTCATAATGGCGGTCAAGCAGGCTCTCAAACACGCGCTCGCGTATGTTTTTGGCAGCATTGCCGCGAATGGAAAACGGGTTGAGGCTGTCAAAACTGCCGATTTGAGCTTGCCTGAGACTGCGCCCCTGCAAGGCATTGGGGCTGGCATAATTATAATTTCGGAATTCCGGCGCTAATTGCGGCGCGCCATGCATGGCCAGCGCGTGATTTTGGTTCACATTCTGTGCATGGGCCGTGCTTCCGACGAGCATAAATGCAAGGATAGTGGCAAGTAAGCGCATGGGTCAGCCCTTTCTCGATGGCTTAATCATCTGCCGCAGCCAACCGATAAAGCCATTGTCTTTATGGTTTAAGTAATGCAGATAAGACATTGTTTTATTGTATTCTTTTACATCTTCAAACATAGATTCACGCTTCTTGATAGGGCGGTCTTTGTCAAGCTCGCGCACCATTTTGGCAGGGTTGCCTGCCGCAATCACATTGGCCGGAATGTCTTTTGTGACCACCGACCCTGCACCAATAACACTATTCGCGCCAATTGTGACACCTTTGCAGACCTTAACGCCCTCGCCAAGCCAGACATTCTCGCCAATATGCACCGGCGCATGCGGCCCGGGCGAGGCCAAGCGGTCGTAAATCTCATGCCAATCGGCATCAGAAATATAGACACGGCTGGCAATCATCACATTATCGCCAATCGACACATGATTGGCCGACACGATTTGCAGGCCGGGTGTCAGCAAAGTATGGCTGCCAATATCAATGCGGCCACGTCCACCGGTCTCATTCGGCCAGGTGCAAAGGCGCGACATTTGCCCCTTTGAGGTTTGCATATGCACATTATCGCCGAGATAAATATCATCGCCCCAAATCTCGAGCCGATGCGGGCCGATAATTTCCAGACCGCTGCCAACGGCGGAAAATTGCGGCTTCAAACGCCAATTTGTGTAGAGACGCCGCACAAAATTAACCAGCAAACGCATGCTGTAAGGCTTGTGGTCACGACGCATGAGGGGGGCTCTCCGTCTCGTCGCTATCGGTTTCGATGCGCTCTTGATTCCATTCAAACCCCTTATAATCAGGGCGTTTCTCAATGGTCGGCTTCACAATTGAGAAATAAGGCGACACATCAAAATCACGCGGCGTGAACAAGGAATGGTGACGAATATGCATAATCTCGCGCTGATTTTCGCGCGTAACATCGGGCAAAATCGGATAGCGCACTGATTGGAAAGCGCGCGCAATCAGGGTCGAGCAAATGGCTTGCGTCGGCTCACCGCTGCCCAATGCAATCATGCGCCGCCGCCAACGCACCGGCACGGGCGGTTGAGGCAGAAGGTAACGCGCCAAATCGACAACGTTTTTGACGTCATAAGATTGCCCTATGGAATTGATAATGTAATTGCTGACGACATTGCGGTCAGCCTCGGTAATCAGTTCGGGGCGGCAAATGCGGGTATTGTAGCCGAGATATTTGGTCAGCGAGGCGGCGATAACGCCATCGGTCAAATCGGCTTCCACCAAAGCGGCGGGGTGGCCGTATTTATCGCGCAGCCCGGCCTCGCGCCCGACATAATAAGCGGCATGCGACCAAGTTGATTGCGTCAGATATTTAATCGCCGACGAAATGCGCTGATTGCCCTCAACCAGCAGCACATCGCCCGGTTGCAGACAGGCTTCCAATTCAGCCAATGGAATGAATTGGTAAGAGCGATAGTTCAATATCGGCTTGTTGAGATAGCGGATTATCAACCGCCCGAAAAAGCGCAGCAACGGTCTAATCATCAAGATGCGGCTTCCTAATGCGTGTTATTGACCCGCACTTCATAGCGCGCGCCGTCAAAATGGCCGAAGATTTCATCTACTTGCGGATGGCGCACCGGCAATTCCGATGTATCGCGCAGCAGGTTTTGTTCGGAAACATAGGCGATATATTCGGTCTCCTCATTCTCGGCCAATAGGTGATAGAAGGGCTGGTCTTTGCGCGGCCGCACTTCAGCCGGAATGGATTCCCACCATTCTTCGGTGTTTGAGAAAGTCGGATCGACATCAAAAATGACGCCGCGAAATTCGAAATAGCGGTGCTTCACCACGTCGCCGATCTGGTATTTTGCTTTTCTTTCAATCATGCTGCGCTCCGCTGCAGGGGTTCAATCTGACTAACATAACACCAAATGCTTGATTTTGTGATAGCGCTCTGCAAATTTGTTGGCTGATTCAATGATTGGACATTCAAAATGACACAATATCCTGGTCTCTTCGCGCCCTTCACCCTAAACGGTCTCGACATTCCTAACCGAATTGTCATGGCACCGATGACCCGCAGCCATTCGCCGGGCGGCCATCCGACCGAAGATGTTGCGGCCTATTATCGCCGCCGCACCGAAGGCGGGGTCGGGCTGATTATTACTGAAGGCACAACCATCGACCACCCATCGGCCAGCATGGACCCGAACATTCCGGACTTCCATACGCCCGAAGCGCTGGACGGTTGGAAGCGCGTTGCCGCAGAAGTGCATGAGGCAGGCGGCTTGATTATGCCGCAGCTATGGCACACCGGCTCGATGCGTCGCGATGGCAGTGGCCTCAATCCAGAGGCCAGCACGCTGTCACCCTCAGGTCTTAAATATCCGGGCAAGCAAGTGGGCGAGGCCATGACCCGTCAAGATGTGGCGGATATTGCCGATGCCTTTGCCAAAGGCACGGTCGCCGCGCGCGAAGCCGGTTTCGATGGCGTTCAGTTTCATGGCGCGCATGGCTATCTCATCGACACTTTCTTTTGGGAAGGCACGAATGTGCGCGATGATGAATATGGTGGCGCTTTGGAAGAACGCACGGCATTTGCTGTCGAGATTATCGAGAAAGCGCGCGCTGCTGTCGGCAAAGATTTCCCGCTCATCATTCGCTTGTCGCAATGGAAGCAGCAGGACTTTGAACATAAAATGGCAACGGACCCGGACAAATTGCTGGCTTTCTTGAAGCCGATGATGGACGCCGGCATTGATTGCTTCGATTGCTCAACCCGCCGTTTCTGGGAGCCGGAATTTGAAGGGTCTGATTTGAACTTCGCCGGTTGGACGAAAAAGCTGACCGGTCTGCCGACCATTACCGTCGGCTCGGTTGGCCTGACCGGAGAGTTTGTGGCGGGCATGGGTGGTGAAAGCTCAGAAGCTGCGCCGATTGACGGGCTGATTGACCGCCTTGAGCGCGGGGAATTTGACCTTGTCGGTGTCGGTCGTGCTTTGCTGACAGACCCCGAATGGCCGAATAAAATCCGCGATGGTCGCTTTGATGAATTGCAGGCGTTCCAGCAAGAACATATGTTGAGCTTGTCTTAGGCGGGCTCAAAAAGGGGGAAGCCATGATTAAATTATATACGGCAGAGCGCGCACCCAATCCGCGCGCTTTGGAAATCATTATTGCCATGAAACAAATTGAGGTGGAGACCATCACCATTGATTTGATTGGCGGTGAAAACCGCAGCGATGAATTTGGCAAGACCAATTCAGCCGGCCAATTGCCCTGCATTGAACTGGAAGACGGGCAGGTGATTGCCGAGGTCGCCGCCATTGCCGAATATTTGGAAGAGCTGAAACCCGACCCGGTGCTGGTCGGCAATAATGCCGCCGAACGCGCGCATACACGCATGCGTATGCGGCAATGTGATTACCTCATTCTTGCGCCCGCCATGACCGGTTTCCGCAATTCCGAGGGTGCAGATTTCTTCCGTTCCCGTATGCGAATTGATGAGACCATCGGCACGCCGATGAAGCGCAATGCCGAGGACGGTATGCGTTGGCTCGATGGAGAATTGGCGGGGCAGGATTTTATTTGCGGCGATGAATTGCGCTATGTCGATTGCATTTTCTATCCGCTCATATCCTTTATCTCGAAAGTCAGCCTGCCGTTAAACGAGGATTTCAAAAATCTGACGGCCTATATGCAGCGCCTCTCAGAGCATGAAATCATCGGAGCCGAATAATGCCGCTTGAAGGTTTTTCGCCCGGCGTCACTCAATCTGAAATCGGTAAGCTGATTGGCCGCAAATTGATTTTGATGGAGAACGGCCTTAGCGAGGGCGCCTTTGACATGGGCGAGACCTGGCTGAACATGCAGGGGATTTTGCATGGCGGCGCGTTTGCGACCATGCTCGATACGGCGTGCGGCGTGGCCATTCGCTCATTGCTTGATATGGAAAAATATCGCGGCCACGCGACGCTGGAACTCAAAACCAGCTATTTACAAGCCGGTAAGCCGGGTAAATATATCGCCAAAGGCAAGGTGCTGCGTATGGGGCGCAGCGTCGCCTATAGCGAGGCCAGCCTGTTTGATGCAGATGGCGCGTTGGTGTCGAAAGCATCGGCAACATTTAAGCTGTTACCCAAATCATAACAATAATTGACACACACAAAGCCGGACGTGATGATGCGGCATTATCGGGAGAGGGTTATGACATCAAGAAAACAAATTAGCATTAGCCTTGTGGCGGTCTTTTTCAGTCTTGCCGGAATATATATTTACGCCGCCTTTGATGATTGGCTTGGCCAATCTCGCGGCGCGGGAGAGATTACCGGCGAGGCGCGCAGCGATGTTTTGGTTGCGGCGCGCGAAGCTGAAATGGCCGCAATAGCCGCAGGCCTGAATAAATCGCCTGAGAAGCAAATCCTGTTTGGTGATTTGCATGTGCATACGACATTCTCAACCGATGCGTTTTTGTGGTCGCTGCCGATTTATGGTGGCGAGGGCGCGCATCCACTAGCTGATGCATGCGATTATGCCCGACATTGCTCGGCGCTCGATTTCTGGGCCATTACCGACCATGCCGAGGTGGCTACGCCGAAACGTTGGGCGCAAACAAAGCAGAGTATTCGCGCCTGTAATGCGGTTTCCAATAATGGCGACAGCCCCGATATGGTGAGTTTTGTCGGCTTTGAATGGACGCAAGTCGGACAAACGCCGGACGAGCATTTCGGCCATAAAAACGTGATTTTTGAGGGGCTGGACGATAGCGAATTGGCCAAGCGACCGATTGCGTCGGGCGGCATTACCGTGCAAGCGCTGCGCACCAATGGCAAGGATTTAATCCCGCTACCACTGGCATTTGCTGACTTCCCCAATCGGCAAAATTATTTCGATGTGCGCCGCTTTTTACAAGAAGCCGCTGAGGTGGATTTATGCCCCGCCGATACGCCGATTGCGGATTTGCCCGCAAGTTGTTTTGAAATTGCCGATACGCCGGGTGGTTTGATTGATAGTCTGGAAGCGCAAAATCTTGATCCGCTGGTCATTCCGCATGGCACAAGCTGGGGCTTTTACACGCCGACCGGCGTCACTTTCGACAAACATTTGAAGGCCGAAAACCGCCCTGAGAAAATGGAACTGGTCGAGATTATGTCCGGCCACGGCAATTCTGAGGAATATCGCTCGTTCAAATCCGTTCTCGATTTCGATCTGGATACGATGACGGGTGTTTGCCCGCAGGCAACGGCGTCGTATTTGCCGGTCTGCTGGCGCGCCGGTGAAATTATCAAAGGCCGGTGTCTCGATGATGGCGAAAGCGAAGCCGAATGTGAGGCGCGCGCGGCCAAGACGCGCACGTTAACGGCAGGGCTCAGCGTTGCGGCGCATTTGTCAGTGCCGGGCGCAGATATTGAGGAATGGCTTGATGCCGGTCAGTGCCGCGATTGCTTTCTGCCGGGCTTTGGGCATCGTCCGGGCAATAGCGTTCAATATGCGCTGGCCATTCGCAATTTCGATGATCCGAAAAACCCGACGCGCTTGAATTGGGGCATTATCGCCTCGAGCGATAATCACCGCGCGCGGCCCGGCACCGGATATAAGAATGTTGACCGTTTACGCACAACCGAAGCGGTTCGGGTGCGCGATGGCTGGGCTGAGCGGATTTATCCGAAGTCTGAAAAGAGCAGCGAGCCGGTTAATCTTGGCCGGGAAGAGTTGATGGAGCTTGGATTCGGCGCAACCGAATTGGAACGCCAAGCCAGTTTCTGGACGACCGGTGGTCTGGCCGCCGTTCACTCAGAAGGCCGCTCGCGTGAAGAAGTCTTCGCCGCCATTAAACGCCGCGAAACATA
>Ga0213866_10000245_pt1 | contig 45170 bp, 36 predicted proteins | sample PICome_11_FD_160079 | JGI IMG/M metagenome (GOLD analysis project Ga0213866, IMG submission 160079) | Coastal seawater microbial communities near Pivers Island, North Carolina, United States - PICO284 | ecosystem: Environmental > Aquatic > Marine > Coastal | place: USA: North Carolina...
GGCCCGGTCGCCGCCGGCTTTCTCTACAGCGTAAGTTCAAGTCTCGCCTACATCGTGGTGGCGGTGTTGTTCGCGCTGTCAATCCCACCCGTACTTGCCGTCACCTACGCTGTCGAGCCGAAACGACTGGCCGAACGACCGACGATGAAGCTCGCACTTGAAGGGCTCTCGTTCATCCGGCGCACACCGATCGTGCTAGCGGCAATCAGCCTCGATTTGTTCGCCGTGCTTTTCGGCGGCGCAGTGGCCCTCATTCCTGTGATCGCCGAAGAACGGCTCGGGGTCGGCGACGTCGCTTACGGGTGGCTACGCGCATCACCCGGTATCGGTGCTGCGCTCATGGGGCTGTGGCTGGGGCGGCGACCAGTCACTCGACGTGTGGGGCCGATGCTGCTGTTCGTCGTGTTCATATTCGGAGCGTTCCACGTGGTGCTCGGGATAACCACCAACTACACCGTCGCATTCATCGCCCTAATGATCGCTGCGGCGGCCGACATGGTGTCGATGACCATTCGGTCAACGCTCACTCCGCTCGCCACCCCGAACGAACAGCTCGGCCGGGTCACTGCAGTCGAAGGCGTGTTCATCGGTGCATCGAACGAATTGGGGGCATTCCAAAGTGGAGTCGCTGCGCGTTGGCTCGGCGTGCCGTTGGCAGTCGCTGGCGGCGGCGTGGTGACGATGGGCATTGTCATGTTCTTCGCCGTCTTCGTACCGAGTCTTCGCAACATCGACACCTACGCCGACGTCAAACAACCCGGCGAAGAAGAACCCGAGCCGATGTCGTAGCTCTTGATGAAGGCATCACTTCGCACGACAAAAGGGTTAGGGCCCGACGAGGCTCGGCGGTCATCGAGTCGGCAGAATACGACGATGGCTGACACCGCCGACAGGCCCAACGACGACCCACCGAACACCCCGAATCTTCCCACTGGGTCACTGATCGAACTGACCCACGAGCGTGCAGACAAGCTGCGCCGCCTCAACCTGCTAGCGGCTGCGCTGCATGCGGTATCCGGCACGTTGATGATTGTTCTGGGCGATCGTGCGTTCAGGCTTGGGGTGACTGTATTCAACCTGAACGGTCCACCGGGCACAGATGTCTCCGAGGGCAGCCTCGACCAACTCTTCGGGGTGCCTCTCGCCCTTGCGACCGCCGCGTTCATGTGGCTGTCGGCGATTTTCCACCTTCTCGTAGCAACCGTGAAGCAAAACGCCTACCTCACCGAGCTGCGCGCCGGTCGTAATCGGTACCGGTGGGTCGAGTACTCGATGTCAGCGACATTGATGATGGTTCTGATTGCCCTCGTGTCAAACGTGACCGATGTTGCTGCACTGATCGGCATCGCCTTCGCTAACGTCTCGATGATTTTTTTCGGCTGGCTGATGGAGATGACGAACGATTCGACATCCGATCCGAAGAGGCGATGGTGGACCCCTTTCTCATTCGGTTGCATCGCTGGGGTCGGGCCGTGGCTGGCGATCATCGTCGCTATCAGTGGCGGCCAGTCGATCGACGGCGCCGAATCACCTCCCAGCTTCGTCTACGGGATTCTCGTCACTATCTTCCTGCTGTTCAACTGCTTCGCGATCGTCCAGTGGCTGCAGTATCGGGGGTCGGGCCGGTGGGCCGACTACGTGCGCGGTGAGGTCGCTTACATCGTGTTGAGCTTCGTCGCAAAAAGCGCTCTTGCGTGGCAGATCTTCGCTAACACGCTCATCCCCACCTGAGTTCGGCACGAAGGTGAGATAATTACGGCTCCGGGCTCTTTCAGGCTGAGAAGTGCTTTACGTAGCGGACGAATGGATCCAGAGATCCATAACGGGAGCGTGAGTTCATCGCCTGGCGTTACCGACCTCGTTTCGTAGTTGCGCTCGGTGGGACCGGTTCTCTGGCGGTGGCAGGACAGCGGGGCTTTCGTGGAATTCCATCAATTCAATTCAGGCTGCCCGTCCGGTCGATTTCAATCGAGATTCATCACGTGGCTCGGCTTGATTTGCTCACAACGGGCAGCTCATGGATGTGAACGTCGTCCTTAAAAATCTGATCCATTCTCCCGAGGTTGTCGGCCTCCGCGTGACGGGGCCTTGCGGGATTGAGCTGCCCGTGGTCAGCTAAGTCGAGGTCGCAACGTCTCAAGCGGGTAGTGAGGGCGCTGGTGCAGCAACTGGTTTGGTGAGGTCGTACCGGATTCTGGACAAAACGCGTCGCAGAACCAGGCCAGCACGGCACACTTGGATGATGTCTGATGCCCCTAGCACCAGCGGCACCAACGGTTCGCTGCGGACGATCGCCAAGATCGCAAAGCGCATCGGCATCCTCATCCTCGGCACCGCCGTTTTGCTCGCTGGTATTGCGATGCTTGCGCTACCTGGACCGGGAATACTCGTCATCATCGTCGGCTTAGCGATCCTCGCCACGGAGTTCCAGTGGGCCGAACGGCTCCTCGACCGCTTGGTTGAGAGGGCCGCTGATGTCGCAACAGGCGTCCTCGACGACAAGCGTGGTCGCATCGGCCTCGCCATCTCTGGTGCCGGCATGATCATCGTCGGCATCGCCGTAGCGATCTTCTTCCCCGACTGGATCGTTGCCGGCGTCTCGATATCAATCGGCGGCACCATCGGTCTCGTCACCCTGCACCCGAAGGTCGGACTCTGGGTCGAGGAACGCGCCCGACTCGGCATCAACAAGACCGACGACGTGCCGACACATCACTCACTCGACCACGTCGGCGACGACCCTAAACAGTCCGACTCGGCCTGAGCTCACCAGCTCTCTCGAAGCTCCGGATTCAGTCATCCTTCAACGCAACTGCGTTGGGAGTGACGTTCATCTTCGGCTCGTACTCAGGCAACTCGATATCGCGTCCCTCGCTCTGGAATTTCGCCCGCAGGTCGATGCAGCACGCCGAACAAGGTCCATACAACTCTTCCGTGACCGACAATCCACAACGGGGACACACGAACTCCACGTAGCCCGAAGCTACAACGCATACGATTACCAGCAATGCCAGACCCGTCGACAGCAAACCAACGGCCTGATCCGCTGCCGACGCAGAAACCCCTCGACGACCAGCACACACAGCCGAAAACACGACCCGACGGGCCTAATTATCTCATGCGCCGTGTCGGAGCCATCGGTTCTGCAATCGCCGTCGTGATTGTGTCGGTGATTGTGATCGGTCGATCGTTCGGTGGGGAAGAAGGCCGCTCAAACGCCGGCGGTGTCAAAGCCGATTGGAACCGCGTCGTCGTCCTCACTGAAAGCGCCATCAACGTGATCGACCCGGCCTCAGGCGAAGTCGACGACACCTACCCGGTTACCACCAACCCGCTTGACGACCAGTCCCTGGTCAATGACGACATGCTTCTCACCATGACCGATTTGGGTCGGATCGGCGTGTACGACCTGACCGACGGCTCGGTCCGCCGCGGCCAGGCCGGAGCCGGCGAGACAATGCTTCGCAGCCGCGACCATCCCAACCTCGTCTTCATCGGATCAGAAGTCGGCGGCGATCTCACAGTCATTGACCTCAAGGAGCGCGACATCCTCAGCGTCGCCGACCTCGCCGGACTCGACAGCCCGCTGATGTTCGCCAGCGCGGCACGCGCTAACCCGGCGGGCACCCACGTGGCAGTGTCCGACGGTCGTAGCTTTCAAACGATCGTGGTCGACATAGCCGAGCAGGCCGCCATCCCTATTGCCGGACAGATCGTCGCAATCAACGATTCGGTGGTCGTCACCGCACAGCGTGCCGGTGCCACGACCGAGCTTGAGTTCTACGGTCACACCGGCGAGAGTCTCGGCTCGGTCGACGTTTTAACCCCGGTCGCCACGATGCTTAACTTCGACGACGAGGTAATCACCGTCGACGCGACTGGCGCGATCCGTCTCGCCAGCGCAAGCGGTGTGAGCGATCAAGGTCAGGTGACCGTGCCGAGCACCGAGGATCAGCCCGTAACGCCCACATCAGGGGTCGAGGTGGCGGGCAACACGCGTCTCGTCGTCACCGACGACACCGACACCTTCATCATTGATGACCGCGGCGAGCAGCTCTTCTACAACGCCGGGCTCATCACCAGTCCGATCTCAGGCCCGACTATCTGCGCCAACGTCGGCGGTGGCTTCGGCAAAACTTCGAGCATCATCGATCTTGATCGCGGCCGCATCATCGCCAATCTCGACGGCGTCCTCGTGTCAGTCACGTCGGTCGACGGCTGCACCGCCTCGTTGCTCGGCAGTGGCGGGGTGCTCGACGACGAGCCGCTTGTCCTCGTCGTCGAGGAAGGCACCGGTACCCTCGTCTGGCGCGACGGCGACCTCATCGAAATCCTCGGTGACTCGACCGTAGCGATCGCCCCTGACGGCGCGTCGGCAGCCGTCGTCGATGGCATCACCACCGTGCTCGTCAATCTAAACGACGGCAACGCGCTCCCTCTCGCCGCCGAACCCGTCATCGTCCACTTCGCGAACCTGTGAGCGACGACAACACCCCCGAACCCGTCTGGATCGAGATCAAGCGGCCAAAGGTCCATTGGCGAATCGATCGAGACTTCATCAAATCAAATTGGATGTGCCAATTCGGCGCTGGCTGTAAGGGCATTCTTCCCGACGACGCCGAGGAATTGAACCAGGGCTGCTGCTCGCTCGGCGCCCACTTTGGCCCAGGCCCAAGCGCGGACGATGAAGCAATGCAGCTTTCGGCCTTTGCTGCGCTTATTCCCGCTGAACGCTGGCAGCACCGAGCGGCTGCCAGCGACGAACTAGGCGTGTTCGGCGACACCAAACGCAGCCGCACCCGTGTAGTCGACGGCGCCTGCATCTTCCTCAACCGGCCCGGCTTCGAAGGCGGCGAAGGATGCGCCCTTCACCTGGCCGCGCTTGACGCGGGTGAGTCGCCGATCGAATGGAAACCATCCGTGTGCTGGCAGCTGCCACTCCACGTTGACTGGCAGCTCGCCGACCAACACGACCCCGCCGGGCCCGAGGTGGCGACCGTGCGCCGATGGGGCCGCGAGCAGTGGGGTACAACCGGCGAGACGATGGCGTGGTGCTGCACCGATCGCTCCGACGACGGTGGTGCCTACGTCGGTGACGAACCTGTGATCGAGTCGCTTGCCGACGAGCTCAGCGAGATCCTCGGCACCGACGTACTCGACGAACTCCGAAAGCTTCTCTGAGTCGTTCTGCGTTCAGATCGTTATGGATTCTGCCACCAATCGAGAACGGATGAGCCGTCAGTCGATCAGGCCAAGGACGCGATCGAGATAAGGGTTAGAGAAGACCCCACCGGGATCGAGGGCCCGACGCTTACGCTGAAAGGCATCCCACTCGGGATAACGATCAGCAAGAGTCGCGGCGCTCTGGAAGTGGAGCTTACCCCAATGCGGACGGCCGCCGTAGTCGTTCATGATCGCTTCGACGCCTTGGAAATACGCCTCGTATGGCACGCCGACATATTGGTGCACGGCAATCCACCCTGATGTACGGCCGAACCCAGTTGAGAGTGGAATGTCGTCGGAGGCAGACACGCGCACTTCGATGGGGAACAGCGGCTTCACTGGAAGACGCCGGGTCAAAGAACCGATTCGTTCTACTGCATCGGGCACCGCATCGAGTTCAACGCCGTACTCCATCTCGAGGAACTTCACCTTCCGTGGGCTGCAGAAGATCTTGTCGCTCCGATCGATCAGTTCACGTTCGGCAGCGGCCGACGTGACGAGCTTGGCGACACGTGGCGCAAGCGACGGGAAGCGGCGACCGGTACGACACACCAAACCGAAGGCAATGTTCTCGCCGATCCACTTGTCACGGATATAGGCGGCTCGCGACTGCGGCGCGGCTCGCTGCTCGGTGCGATTGTTTCGCTTGATTTGTACTCGTCGACCCCCAGGCATCCAGTAGAACTCGACATGATCGGCCGAGTGCATCACGCCGCGGAAGTCGGCGAGGACTTCGGCGAGCGGTTCAATCGTCTCGACTGCGTGCAGGTTGAACGCGGGCACGCACCGCAGAGTTACCTCGGTCACGATGCCCAGAGCTCCGAGCCCAACGCGGGCGACGCGCAGCAGTTCAGGATCGTGATCCTCGTCGCAGCAAACTACTGCGCCGTCACTGGTCACCATCTCTATGCCGACAATGCGAGTCGCAAGATTGCCGAACGCAGCACCTGTGCCGTGAGTGGCAGTCGACGTAGCACCAGCTAGCGACTGCTGGTCAATGTCACCGAGATTTGGCATGGCGAGGCCGTGCGCCGCGAGTTGCTCGTTGAGATCGAAGAGCCGAATGCCCGCTTGGACCCTGACGTCGCAGCCGTCAACATCGAGGATCTTGTTCATGGCATCGAGCGAAAGTAACCGACCATCAGTCATCGCCATGTCGGTGAAGGAGTGACCTGCGCCTATCACCTTTACCCGTTCGCCGGCGATCACTGCGTTGGTGACGATGCGGACGACGTCACCGGTGGACCTCGGCTGATGCACCGATGCCGGGACGCACCGCTGGTTACGCGCCCAGTTCCTCGTCAAGACACCCATTGGGCCCGACCGTAGTCAGCGGGGCCCGTACGGCGCTCGCCCTGAAACCCAAGAATCACAAACGTCAAAAATGTGGCAGGCAGGTCTCTGTTTTAGATCAAAGAGACCAGCGCATCGACGGCCGACTCGAGTTCAGATGGTGTGGTGGTGCAATGGACTGAAAGTCGAAGCATTGCATCGACGCCCCGAGCAGCGTGATCAAGACGGGCTGAATCGGGATGAGTTGTCGTCACGTTGATGCCGCGCTCAGCCGCGCCGATGCAGAGATCAGAAGGGGCGACTGCGGCATGGGTACAGGTGACGATGCCGGACTTGGCAATCCCCTGATCGTGCAGGGTGAACCCGGCGTCGACAAGGTGACCCCGCAGCTCGGCCGCACGCTGGGCAATCGTGGCTTGAATACGGTCGGGCCCGAGCTCAAGGGCGACGTCGACAGCAGATCCCAGCCCTAGCCAGTCGGCGTGTGAATACTCCCAGTACTCGAACCGCTTCGATCCAGGTCGAGGTGTCGCACCGCCATCGAGGGTCCAGTCGAAGCCGTGATGATCGGGTTGCGACACGACGCAGCGATCGAGCATCCGCTCGTGCGCCCACAGAAAGCCGGTGCCCCGTGGTCCTCGCACAAATTTGCGGCCGGTGCCGCTCAGGAAATCGCAGCCGAGCGCCTCGACGTCTATCGTCAATTGCCCAACAGCCTGGCACGCGTCGAGGAGGAACGGGACGTCGGCTGCACGTGTGAGCGCGCCGACGCCGGCGGCCGGGTTGACCAGGCCACCGCTCGTTGGGACCCAAGCGAGAGATACCATCGCCACCTCGCTCGGCTCGGCGAGAGCGACCTCGAGGGCACCGAGATCAACCTGACCAAAGCGGTCACTTGGAAGCACCTCGATTGCGACTCCGTGAACCGCTTTGGCGCGCAAGAACGCGACGAAGTTCGCTCCATAGTCCTGCGAATGGGTGACGATGCGCTGCCCGTGCTGCATCGGAATCGACCAGAACGCAGCGTTCCACGCGGCGGTCGCGTGTTCGGTTCGAGCCACTTCACTTGGTCGACCGCCGAGGAGACGAGCAATCGAAACGTAGACATCACGTTCGCGCTCCTCGACTTCGGCGGCTGCCTCGTAGCCCCCGATCTCGGCTTCACGTTGTAGGTGTCGAATCTGGGTGTCGAGAACCCGCTGGTCGGGCAGCGACGACCCACAGTGGTTCAAGTGGATCCGGTCGCCGCGGCATCCCGGAGTAGTTGCGCGAATTCGATGGATCTCGTCATCGTTGAACGGCATTGCCACTCGCTCAGTCTGGCAACCCGAAACGCTTGCTCAACGCCCGTTTACACCTCCTCACCTCTGATCGTTGAGGAGTCACCGTTGCGCTCATGTTAAGCCTGGGCACCCTCGGTCGGTTTGTAACTCGGTGTAACGGGTGGTCTCAGCTGCGTTTTGAGCGTCGGGCACCAAATGACATCGGTCAGCGCAACCAATTGTTTGGAATCGCCCGCTCGCACCAGCTGCCGAAACGCTTCCAAAACACGCCCATTAGGCGGTGCCATGCAGCGACCGCTCGACCGTCGCGCACATCGGTGGTCAGCCGAAGGCACAACAGAGTCGAGTCGTCACCTAATTCATCGAGCCAAAACTGAAGCCGAACAGGCCGAAACAGCGCATGGCTGATCGCATAGCTGCCGTACGTGTACTGGAGGTCGCGGTACTCCTGGTCGCGGATTTCGCCCAACACTCCGGCGAAACACATGAGCGGCCCTACATGAGAGTTGTAGATGCCCTCCTGGAAGCCGTTCTCACCGGTCGGACCGGTCAGAAACTCGACCCGGAACGGCGGAATCTGACCATCGGTGAACGTCGCCGGATCGCACAACCATCGCCACACCTCAGCGCGCGGTCGGGCAATAGTCCAGGTGTGTTCGTAGACGTCGCGAACAAAGCCCGGTGGAGAGGTCGTCGGCGAGAGTGCAACCGTAAGCAGCGGACCCTCTCGGCGTAGGGAGAGTTCGTCCGTGATCGACGTGTTGGTGAGGGCCATGGCAAGAGTGTTCCGCGGCTCGGGCGAACGCGCATGACTCTGCCCAACTCCCATCACTGCGTCCCTGGCGGCGGGCGTCAGAGCGCGTCAAGTATGGCGTTCTCGACCACTTCGGTCAGCGCCGGATGGATGTAGAACACCTTCTCGGCCACGATGGCCGCCGAGGTGTCGAGTTCCATCGCTTGAATGATCGGCTGGATCAGGTTCGCCGCCTGAGGACCGATGATGTGACCGCCGATGATCATCCCGGTCTCGGTGTTGACGATGACTTTGGCAAACGATGTCTCGTCGACGAGTGCCCAGCCATACGCGGTGCCGCTGTAGTCACGGCGGCCGACCTTGTGCGGAATCCCCTGGTCAATCGCCTGCTGCTCGGTCAGCCCGACGCGTGCGACCTGCGGGTTGGAAAACACTGCCGACGGCACCGCTTTGTAGCTCTGTCGGCGTGGCACGAACCCTGGGTCGTCGGAATGGGCAATGTTCCAGAAGGCCACCTTCGCCTCAGCGTTCGCAAGATGCTTGAGCTGATAGCCGTTAGCGATATCGCCCACTGCCCAAACGCCAGGCACGTTCGTGGCCATAGTGTCGTTGACCGCAATCGTGCCGTTGTGTTGGCAGATAAGACCACCACGCTCGACATCAAGTAGATCGCTGTTCGGTTCGCGGCCAGTGGCAACGAGGAGTTGATCGAAAACCAGCGTCTCACCGGCCACGTCAACTTCCACCTCGCGGTCTGCGTTGCTGCGTACCTCGGTCGGCACGTGTCCGAACCGTACGTCGACCCGTTCGCTGAATACATCAGTGAATCGACTTCTGATGTCGTGATCGAATCCGCGCAATAACCCAGAAGACCGGTTGATCATTGTCACGGCCGAACCAAGGGCCGCGAACACGTGGCCCATCTCGACCGCGATGAATCCGCCGCCGATGATGCCGAGGCGGTCAGGTAGAGCCGGCAGCCGCATGACCGTGTCAGAGGTGTGGAAGTCAATGCTGGCGAGTCCCGGGATGGACGGCGTGACCGGCCGAGCACCAGCAGCAAGCAACACCTTCGGCGCCGCAATGCGAACGGGGTCAGACCCGTCGTTCATCGCCACCTCGAGCTCCTTGTCGCCGACAAATGCTGCGGTGCCCTCAAAAAGGGTGACGTTCGCTGACCCAGCTGCTCGGTACTCCCGGCCAGACTCCGAAATCGCGTCGATACGACCAAATACTCGATCGCGGATCGCTGCAAAGTCGGCACCATTGAACTGAGTGTCGATGTTGACCTTCGCACCGTTTCGAGCGTCCAGCGCCTTGTCAGCTGGCAGGACAAACATCTTCGACGGGATGCACCCAACATTGAGGCAAGTTCCGCCGTACTGGCCGCGTTCGACAATGGCGATCTTCCAATTGGCAAGGTAATCAGGAATCGAGTTGCCGGAACCGGAACCGACGATGATGAGATCGAACTGTTGGGTCACAGATGTCATCCAACCACGCTGACTGCCTCCTTCTTCGGACATGCCGCGCATGATCGTCAGCAGGCTGCGATTGTGGCTGAGCCTGCGTCAACAATCGGACATGCTGTCAGCCATTCCCACGTGACCCCATCGTCGCGGCACGCTACGCAGTCACCTAGGCGGTCCAGCGAGTGCCTAGAGCAGCGCTGGTGCCCATCTCGACCATGCATCTGGCAGGCTGTCGGTGTGCTCAACCCTCCAGACCGTGCTCGACGAACCGGCGACGGCTTCATGCGCTGCGGCGACGGGCACGTCCGATGGGGAATGTTCGGCGCCGCCGGTGCAGTGTTCGTCGTTCGCGAGAACAACGGACTCCGAGTTCTCCTGCAAAAGCGGTCGGCGATGGCTCATGAGGGTGGCACGTGGTCGTGCTGCGGCGGGGCTCTCGACGAGGGTGAGGCACCATACGACGGTGCGTTGCGCGAAGCGTCCGAAGAGGTCGGTCCGGTCCCTGGAATCGTATCGATGATGGGTGAGTACGTGTTCCGCCCATCGGCCGACTGGGCTTACACCACCGTAGTAGTCGAGGTGGCTGAGCGGTTCGGATCATCACTTAATTTCGAGACCGACGCCGTTGGCTGGTTCACCTCCGACGAGGTAGACGCGCTTCAACTCCACGCAGGCTTTGCCGCCGCCTGGCCCCATCTCCGCGACATCATCGAGCTCCACGCCGACACCAAATCCTGAGGCGACGATCCAGCCGGTTGGAAGTCAGATGCTGGCGGGCGCGTCGATGGTGTTGGCGCCAAGTCCAACCAGGTGGGAGTGATCGTTGTAACGAACGAGTCGCCACTCAGCGTCCGCACCGGTGCCCGACACGATCCACTCGTTGACTGACGTATTCTGCGGACTCACCGCTGGCGGCACCTTGAGCCGTGTCTCGCCGGGCCACCGCACCGCCGCCGTCACCATGATCACACCGCCGTGGCACACGACCCAAACGGTCTGCCCGATGTGTTCGGCCACTACCCGATCAAGTGCACCGTTCACACGGCGGGCAAACTCTTCGCCTGACTCGCCACCAGGCGACAACGGGTTTTCCCAATCTGACCAGGGCGCGATGCCATATTTATCGGTGTACTCGGCGATCGTGAGACCCTCGGCCTCACCCGAAGTGCGCTCAATCAAGTCGTCGTGCTGCTGCGGTTCGATGCCGTGAGGGCCGGCGGCGATACGGGCAGTATGCACGGCTCGGCGCATCGTCGACACAAGGATCGCATCGGGAGCGAGGTCGAGATCAAGGAAGAGTCGATTGCGTAGTGCTTCGGCCTGGGCAACCCCCAGGGCGGTGAGACCGCCGCAGGTGTCAATACCCGACAGCCAACCACCAGCGTTCGACGCCGACTCCCCATGCCGGATGAGGACGATGCGGGTTGGGGTTGCTGGCGTGTTCACCTCGGCAGTCTGGCACCATCCCTGACCACGCCAACCCAGCGAACCCGTGAGGTCCACTGATGCTGAGACATGACAACCAACGGAATGAAGTTCGAGAGTATGGCGCGGGGGAAATGATGGAACTCCACTTCCCTTGCGCGCGCCTGCTTCCTACGCTCAGCCCATGAACACCATCAACGTCGACGGAGCCTGCCATCACGACTGCCCTGACTCGTGCGGCTGGACTGCGACTGTTGACACCTCGGGACCGACGCCCGTCGCAGTGAAGCTCCGCGGCAACCCTGATCATCCATTCTCGCAGGGCGAGCTGTGTCCGAAGGTCAACCGTTTTCTTGATCGTGTTTACGCTCCCGATCGCATTCTCCACCCGCTACGCCGGGTCGGGCCGAAAGGTTCGGGCGAGTTTGAACAGGTGTCATGGGACGTCGCCCTCGACGAGATTGCCTACCGGCTCAAGCGTGTGATCGACGACCACGGCCCGTCGGCGATCCTGCCGTTCTCTGACGCTGGTAACCAGAGCCTGTTATCGATGTTCGCTGCTGGTGGGCGGCTTTGGTCACACCTTGGCACTACCAAGGTCACCGGTTCGGTGTGCGGTGCTACGGCCGGCGCCGGTGCTGCATTGACGAATGGAAGCGGCGCCAGCTTGGAAGCGACCGACATGGTTCACTCAAGGCTGATCGTGCCGTGGGGGACCAACACACGCCTCACCAATCGCCACCTCTGGCCGTTCATCGAGACTGCCCGCTCGAACGGCGCCCGGATAGTCGTCATCGACCCGATTCGGACTGTCACCGCCGACGCCGTCGACGCCGAACGAGGCGACCGATTTATCCAGCCGTTACCAGGAACCGACGTTGCGATGATGATGGCGATGATCCACGTAATCATCCGTGACGACCTAGTCGACCACGAGTGGGTTGAGCGGTACACGGTTGGATTCGATCAGCTCACTGCCGAAGCCGAGGGCTGGACACCCGAACGTGCTGCCGTCGAGTGCGGCGTCGACGCTGGTGAGATTGAGGCACTCGCCCGCGACATCGCCACCACTCGGCCCACCGCGCTGCGCACCTTGATCGGTGCCGAACACCACGAATATGGCGCCATGTTTTTCCGGACGCTCGCCTGCCTGCCAGCGCTGACCGGAGCGTGGCGAGATCTCGGCGGTGGGTTCTCCCGCAGCGTCGGACATTGGACCGAAAGCCAGATCGACTGGGATTCATTCCAGCTGCCAAGCCCTGGCCTGCGGCGATGCGTCAACATGAACCGGCTCGGCGAGGTGTTGCTTGGCAACCACCTGGGTGAGCCGCTTGACCCACCGATCCATGCGCTCGTCGTCTGGAACGTCAACCCGACGGTGACGATCCCGAACGCTGACGCCATCGTTGCCGGCCTCAAGCGCGACAACCTTTTCACAGTCGTGCACGAGCAGTTCATGACCGACACAGCCCACTACGCAGACATCGTCCTGCCCGCCACTACTCAACTCGAAGCCGACGACGTCGTGTTCCCTTGGGGCCACCTGTGGATCAACTACAACAGGGCCGCAATCGAACCTCTTGGGGAGTCATGCAACAACACCGAGTTGTTCCGGCGGATCGCGTATGCGATGGGGCTCACTGAGCCGGCCCTCTATGACGACGACAGGGCGTTGATGCAAGCCTCAATGCCAGACATTGACCTCGAGCAGTTGCGCGCCGAGCGATGGCTCCAGACCCCGCTGTACCCGACCGACCGTCTGCCGTTTGGCGACCCAGATGGGACGACACCGATCCCGACGTCGACCGGCAAAGTTGAGCTCGCATCGAAGACCGTAAAGCGGCTGGGTCACCCGGAGGTGCCCACGTATCACCGCGCTAGTGAACGTCCATCAAATAACAGCGAGTTCACGCTCCTCACCCCGAAACAGCACGTTCGCTTTCTGAACTCGGGTTACTCACATCTCCCAAGGCACGGCCCAGTTGAAGGTCGCCCCTACGTCGAGCTTGACCCCAACGACGCGAGTCGGCTCGGGCTGGCCACCGGCGATCGTGCCGTGGTCGCTAACGCCCGCGGCCGACTCCGGCTCGACGTGGTGGTGAGCAACCGACTCCGGCCTGGGGTCGTGGTCATCCCGTTCGGCTGGTGGCGGCAGGATCACGTCGACGGCTGCGTCGCCAACTCGCTCACGAACGACACTCTCACCGACTGGGGTGGCGGCGTCGCCTATTCCGACACCGTCGTCACCGTCACCGCCGACTAACTCGACGAACTTGGCGTCACGAACTCCGAAGGTTTCGCCGCGCTGGAGGGCAACAACCTTACGGAGACGGTATGCGTCGTTACGCTGGCAGGCATGTCGAAGGAGTTGATCTACGCATTCCGGGTGATGCGGCTTCCTCTCCTTGATGCGGGTGGGGCTGCGATCGGGCGTATCGGCGACCTCGTCGCCATCCCCGGTCGGCCAGCACTGCGCGGATCGCCGGCTGTACCGCCGCGCATCGTCGGCTTCGTCGCAACCAGCCAACGCCGCCGCATCTTCGTCTCAGCCAACCGGATTGGCAGCCTGGACAGCGACGGTGTCCACCTTCGCAGCTGGGACGTTGACCTCAACCCCTTCAAGGCGCGTCCAGGTGAGGTGCTGATCGGCGCCGAAGTAATCGACCGCCGCATCGGGTCCGAAACCGTGAGCGATATTGGGCTCCTCAAGGTCGTCGAAGATCGCACCACCACCTGGCAGATCGAACAGATACGGCTCTCGCGCCGCGCCGGACTCGGCCGGCGTAGCACCCACCGCCTTGTCGATGCGATCGAGGTTCCACAACTCTTCGACCAGCCAACCGAAATGGAAGCCGAGGCAGCCCGCCTGCGCAACTTCCACCCCGCCGAAGTCGCTGCTGTCGTCCGGAACCTGCCCGACGCCCAACGTCGTCAGCTCGCTGAAGCTATGGACGACGAGCGGCTCGCCGATGTTCTCGAGGAGCTCCCCGAAGAAGAACAGGTCCGAATCGTCGAAGGGCTCGACCGAGAACGCCTAGTCGGCGTGTTCGACGAAATGGAGTATGACGATCTGGCCGACCTCCTCGGCGAGATGACCAAGGTCCAGCAAGAGGCGATGCTCGACGTGATGGACGACGAAGACGAAGCAGTCGTCCGTCGCCTGCTGTCGTACGAGGAGGGAACCGCAGGCGGCATGATGACACCCGAGGTCATCATCCTCGGCCCAACCGCCACCGTCGCCGAAGCGCTCGCCCAGATCCGCAACCCTGACTGGGTCGTGCCGATCGCAGTACAAGTATTTGTCACGCAGCCGCCGTTCAAGTCACCGACGGGCAAGTTCCTCGGAATGGTTCACATGCAGCAATTGCTCCGCGAGCCGCCGGCGATGGAACTACGTCAGCTGGTCACCGACGACCCAACGGTCGGACCCGACACATCTGACCGAGAGGTGACCGAGCTTCTTGCCCGCTACGACATGCTCGCCGTGGCGGTGTGCGACGTTGCAGGGCGCCTGCTCGGAGCGGTCACCATCGATGACGTGGTCGACCGCATGCTCGGCACGGACTGGCGTAAACGGCGGGTCGCGACGCGCTCTTCGGTGGGAAGGTGAGCCAGTGACATGAAGCGTGCCGCTGACCTCACTGCGCCACGCCGGCGCTCGCTCGGCCTCCAGGTCGATCGTAATGCCTTCGGAACCTTCGCCGAGTCGATTGCCGCCTTCATCGGTACAGCGCGGTTCCTCGTCTACCAGACCGTTTTCATCACGGTCTGGATCATCCACAACACCCTTGCGCCCGAACAGTTCGTCTTCGACCCGTGGTCGCGCGGCTTCACCCTGCTCACGCTGGTGCTGTCAATCCAGGCCGCCTACGCTGCGCCGTTAATACTGCTCGCACAAAGTCGGCAGGAGCGTCGTGACCGTGCGAGCGCCGAGAATGACCGTCAGGTCGCTGAACGCACTCAAGACGACACCGAGTTCCTAGCCCGAGAGATCGCGAGTGTCCGCCTCGCGCTATCTGACATCGTCACCGGGGAGAACTTCGATGAGCAAGTTGAACGCGTCACTGAGGTGGTCGAGCAGCTTGGGCGGCAGATCAGCGAGCTCACCGAGCGGCTTAACGCCCTTGACGAAACAGCTGAACGGCCGGGGAAACCTCAGCTGGAATCAGATCCCAGCTGAGACGCAACCCGGTCGATAAGTTCGACCGTTGCCGCAGCGAAATGATCGGGCTGCTCAATCGAGCCCAGGTGATCCATCGGCACCTCGACGGTCGTTGCCTCGACTGCGGCGGCGAGTGCCCACTGCTTGCGAGGCTTCACAAGCCGGTCGCGGGTCGAGATCAAGCAACCAGCTGGCACACCCAACGACGACGCCCACGACCGGGCGTCATACCGTGACAGTGCCTTGCCCGCCTCCACCATGACGCGCGGATCGTTGCGATTAAGCTCAGCTGCCAGCCAGTCCCTATACGGCGCAAGCGGCGACTCAACAGGCACCATACGCTCGACGCTCCTTCGGAGCCAACGAGGCTGCAGCCGCGATCGGATCGCCGTGCCGAACAGCGGCATAAACCGCCACCCAATCCGTTCCCGTAACGTGGCCCGCCATTCGAGCGCTGTCGCCTGCAGCACGATGCCTGCGACGAGGTCGGGATGCCGACGTGCAAGGTGCATGGTGATCGGGCCACCCATCGAGTAACCGGTCGCAATCACGGGCGGTAGATCGAGTGCTTGGCACAATGCGGCAGCATCGTCAGCGACGTCTTCAAGCTCGTAACGGTCGAACGTACGTAACCCGCGGCCATGGCCGCGGTGGTCAAGTCCAACGAAGGAGCAGGTCTCAGCGAGTCGCTCGTACACAGCGATGAACTGGGCATCGACCGAAGCGGTCCAACCGTGAAGCAGCAGCACCGTCGGTGCATTGCGGTCCGGGTGGATATGACGACGAACAAACACTTCCCCGCGGCCATCAAGGCGCACGATCGAACCCTCAGGAAGCTGGGGCGGGAAGACCGCAGGCTCAATCATTCGTCGTATTGGTCCGATTCGGCACCCCAGTGAAGCTCTGAAGCCGAACACCAAGACGCTGCACGGTGCGGAGCAAAGCAATAGTGTCGAGGTCATCGTCGCCGGCGATCACGACCCCTGGCTGAAGCGAACCGGAGCGTGACGCTTCGACGAACGCCCCGGCCGTGGCCGCAGCGGCCGTGCCGACGAGTTCGGCGATACCGGCGATAACTGAATGTCGACCACCGGACTCGTCGCTCCCCCGCAACTCGACACGCACGGCGCCGACGCCACCCTCCCTGTGAGGCGGGCGAAGCATTGGCAATCGTGAGGTGAACCGGTCACGCCGATTGGCCGACATGCGTGCCGTAATCCGGTCGGCGGTAGGGAACACTCGACCCAACAGAAGCGGGCTGGGCACCTCGGCGCGGTAACAGTCGTACGAGCCGACGGGCTCGGGAAACCAGATGAGCTCGCGGCCGTTACTCGCTCTACCGACTCGCCCGGTGCGGCTGACGTTGGTGACCGGACGCCAAGCCAGCGCACGATGGTGCTGACGTGCACAGGCAGGTCCTGCGGTGCCGTGGATTCCTACGTGAACCTCGTCAACGTGAGCGAACTCCCGTGCCAGCATCCTTGCCAACAATCCAGCAAGACCCGGTGACATGCCCGCGCCGACCACCAAGGAGACACCGGCTTGCTCGGCCGTGTGGTCAAGTGAGAGCAGGGCGCGCACATCGTCGAGCTGATCGCCGATCGACACCACGTTGACACCACGTGTAATGAGTGCCGCTGCATTGCGGACATGGGGGCCGGGGTGGGCGAGTACAGCAACGCCGACTCCGTCGAACATTGTCGAGGTGGCAATGTCGTGGCGGCGGGTATCAACACTCACGAGCGGTGCGTCGCCGATGACCAGGCTGATCCGTCGACGTAAGCGACTGCCGACAACACCGTTGCCGATGATCGCGACACCGCCGGGGCCGCCTCGATCAGACATCGGAAGACCTCGGGTCGGGAAGTTCGAGTGGGCGCCAGCCGCCATGTTGTCGGGGTGCGCCGGTGACACCACCGACTCGAAGTCCGGCTGCGAACAGCACGCCGAGGATTAAGGCGGAGAACGCCCGACGGAAGAACTTCATTCTCGACTCCCTTCTGCAGCTCGGCCGACAGGTTGAGACCCACCGAAAACGACAACGACGCCCCTAGGGGCGTCGAGTGGTGGGGCTAACAAGAATCGAACTTGTGACCTCATCGTTATCAGCGATGCGCTCTAACCGACTGAGCTATAGCCCCAGGAGCGTCTGAGACTAGCGGGAGGGCCCTGGGTTCGCACCCGTGTCGTCGACCACGGCCTCACGGACCATGGCACCTGAAGCATCACGCACAGTAGCCGGTACTTCGGGCTCGGGTCGACGAACAACGAACCGACGCAGCGGCGACGTGCGGGTCTCGACGACCTCTTCTTCAAGCACCGTGAATCGAACGCCGCCGACCAAATCGGTAATGAGGTTGAAAAGTGTGGCCAACAACACAGCGAAGCCTGTGAGGGCAATGACACCGAAGAGCCCGGCGGTCCAGGCAGCGTGGTAGAGCTCGCCACCGTTGAACTCGAAGCTCTGCCAGCCGAATGACTCGAAGAACCGTTCGACGTTGTCGACCGTACCGGTGGCGTGAGCGACATTCCACAACAGCACACCTGAGGTGAGCAGCGTGACGTACAGCACCAAGTTGGCGACAATCGCGACCTTGAAGACACTCCACGGATCGACATAACGGACAACGCGGGTGACCTTACGGACTCGAGGCTTACGGCCAAGCACCCGTGGGACACGGGCCGCGATCGGCACCGGCGCAGGGTCATAATCGACCGCTCGTCTCGGGTTCCGGCGCTCGGCTGTGGTGATGTCCTGCGGCGCCATCTCGATCTGGGGCCCGTCAATGTCGGCACGCCGCAGCTCTTCGAGAATCTCTTCGGCGGCTTCGTCGTCGAGCGGTTCGTCACCGGTGGACGGCTCTACGAATGCGTCGGCGGTGGCACGTGATGCATCGGACTGTGACGAGGCCGGAACGATTTGGGGCATCCTGTGTCCATTGGAGCCGTCGGACGCAAGGTCGAGTTCATCATCGACGCTGGCACCGTGGTGATCGGCGGGGGTGTCATTGATCGCGGCCTCGTCGTCGGCCTCAACGTGCTCACTCTCGTCTTCGTCGGCACCGTCGGAGCGGCGGAGCGGAACGCTGTCATCTGCTTCGTTGAGGGCGTCATCGAGCGCTTCGTCGAAGTCTGCTGCGTCGAAGATTTCGTCGAGCGCGTTGGCAACCTTGTCGCTGGCTAGGTCGCGCTCGGTCTTACTCACCGAAGCGAGTGTAAACGGGGCGCCAGGCTGCGTGCAGTCATGACGATTGTGCATTGTCGGGCCCTGCGAGATACACGGCCGTCGCATTCGGCGCCGTTGGCCAGGGTCAGAGTGCGATAGTCCGGTGACCTGGGGTTTCAGCGTCGTCGAGTGACATATTCACCAGTCCCTTTCCTGGCGGGACTCACGTAGCGCCACCGGCACAGGCAACGCCGGTATCACCTGTGACGTAATCATTAAAATCGGCCACGCTCAATGAGCGCCGTTGAGTGGTGCGAACCAGATATCGCTCAGTTCTCGGCTGCGGGGCGCAGAATTGGCCCATAATTTTGCGCGTCGGGCAGGTAAAGCGGCGCTCCGACGAGTCCGTCCAGATTCAAACCCCAACGTCGCTCAGTCATCTGCGGAAAGGATGGGGGCGACTGATGATACTGAGTCGCCATCATCCATGTTCATTACCTTCACTCCCGTGGCATCTCGGCCCTGCGACGAGATGTCCCGGACAGCCATACGGATGGTGACTCCGTTGTTTGACATGGCAACGATCTGGTCATCAAGGCCGACCATAAATGCATCGACGACCGCGCCTTTCTTCCCGGTCATCTTCATGCCTTTGACGCCCTGACCACCACGGCCTTGAACGTTGAACTTGTCAAGCTGAGTTCTCTTGCCGTATCCGGCATCGGTGACGATGAGGATGGCTGCGTCATCTCGAGCGACATCGACTGACACGACTGCATCGTGACTGTTCTTCAGCTTCATGCCGCGTACGCCGCCGGCAGCACGGCCCATCGCGCGCACGTCGCCTTCGTTGAAGCGGATTGTCATGCCGCCCTTCGACACCATGAAGATGTCGTCGTCGCCGGCGGTCTCGATGACCTTGACGAGCTCGTCGCCATCTTTCAGGTTTATGGCAATGAGACCGTCACGGCGGCTCTTGTCGTACTCGGTGAATGTCGTCTTCTTCACCGTGCCGTTCTTCGTTGCGAAGAACAGGTAGCGGTCGCCTGCGAACTCGCGTGTGTCGATGATGGCTTGGATCCGCTCGTCAGTATCGAGCGGCAACAGATTTACGATCGGCATGCCTTTCGCTGTGCGCTCACGCTCGGGGATCTCGAGCGCCCGCAGCCGATACACCTTGCCCTTATTCGAAAAGAACAGGAGATGGGCGTGGGCCGAGCTGAAGATGACGTGGCGAACGATGTCGTCAGCCTTGAGCTTGCCACCTGACACACCTCGACCGCCGCGAGCTTGGGTCTTGAACGACGAAGCCGGCACCGCCTTCACGTACTGGGCGTTAGTCATGACGATGACCAATTCCTTGTCATCGACGAGATCTTCAATCGACATCTCACCGTCGTCGTAGGTGATCTGACAGACACGTGGGGTGGCGAACTCCTCCCTGATCGCCGTGATCTCCTCTTTGATTACATCATTAAGGCGCTCAGGGCGAGCGAGGATGTCTTGCAGGTCTTCGATTGTTGCGCGGATGTCGTCAAGCTCGGTCTCCAAGTCAATACGAGAGAGCCGAGTGAGCTGGCGAAGCTGCATTGAGAGAATGTCTTCGGTTTGCACCTCAGTGAACTCGAACGGCTGAGCCATGAGGCCTTCGCGCGCAGCGGCAACGTCGTCGGACGCACGGATGAGGGCGATGATCTCGTCAATGACGTCAAGTGCCTTAATTCGGCCCTCGAGAATGTGGGCACGGCGCTCCGCTTTATCAAGTCGAAACTCGGACCTCCGGGTGATGACTTCGACCTGGTGCTTGACGTAGGCGACGAGTGCATCGCGCAGGTTGACCTGGCGGGGTACGCCGTCAACCAGTGCCACCATGTTGATCGAGTACGTCGTTTGCAGCTGGGTGAGCCTGAACAGATTGTTGAGGACGACGTTCGCGTTGGCATCACGCTTAAGCAAGACGCTCAGTTGGGTCTTGCCGTTCGACGACGAATCGTTGATATCGGCAATGCCGTCGAGGTCGCCGGCATCGACGAGTTCCTGCATGCGGGCGGCAATTGAGGAGCAGCTCGTTTGATACGGAAGCTCAGTAACAACGATCTCCATCCGCCCGTTCTTGTTCTCCTCGATAGTGGCGGTGGCGCGCATTTTCACCGAGCCACGACCTGTGCGGTAGGCATCGATAATTCCCGCCCGGCCGAGGATCGATGCACCCGTTGGGAAGTCGGGGCCCTTGACGAATTCCATTAGCGCGTCGGAATCTGCGTTGGGTCGGTCAATCAAATGGACGACTGCGTCGATGACCTCACCAAGGTTGTGCGGTGGAATTCGGGTGGCCATGCCGACTGCGATGCCCTCGGAGCCGTTGACGAGCAGGTTCGGGAACCTTGCCGGCAGCACGATCGGCTGTTCAGTGGTGCCGTCGTAGTTCGGCACCATGTCAACGGTGTTCTCGTCAATGTCAGCGAGTAGCTGCATTGCTAGCGGGTCAAGTCGACACTCCGTATAGCGAGAAGCTGCAGGCCCAAAATCAGGCGAGCCGTAGTTGCCGTGAAAGTCGATCAGCGGGTGGCGCAGCGAGAACGGCTGGGCCATGCGAACCAGTGCGTCATAGATCGCCGAGTCACCGTGGGGGTGAAATCGAGCCATCGTGTCGCCCGTAACGCGGGCGCATTTGACATGGGGGCGGTCGGGCCGAAAGCCCTGCTCCTCCATGTCCCAGATGATCCGTCGATGTACCGGCTTGAGGCCGTCACGGACGTCAGGCAAAGCGCGGGACATGATGACCGACATCGCGTACTCGAGGAATGAGGTTTCCATCTCATCATGGAGCGGCCTCGGCTGAACGGGGTCTTCGGGTGGTGTTGTGTCGTCGGTGGTATCAGTCATCGTTCAACTCAGAAGTCAAGGTTCTGCACGTCGCGTGCATTCGAGGTAATGAAGCTGCGTCGGCTGGCGACGTCGTCGCCCATGAGTACGCTCATAACTTCGTCAGCAAGAGCGGCCTCTTCGACCGTGACCTGTAAGAGCGTCCGGGTAGCCGCGTCCATCGTGGTGTCTTTGAGTTCTTCCCAGTCCATCTCCCCGAGACCTTTCAAACGGGCGAACTGTTTCTTGTGATTGGGCCGCTCTTCAAGGAATCGTGCCTTCGTCAGGTCGTCTTTGAGGTAGACCCTTTCCTTACCCACCTCGGTCGAATACAACGGCGGCTGCGCGATATACACGTATCCCGCCTCGACCATCTCTCGCATCTGGCGGAAGAAGAAGGTGAGGAGCAGAGTGCGAATGTGGCTTCCGTCGACATCGGCGTCGGCAAGCACGATCACCTTGTGATAGCGACACTTCTCGACATCGAACTCATCACCAACACCGGCGCCAATCGCGGTAATGAGTGCTTGGATTTCGTTGTTCTTCAGCATCTTGTCGATGCGGGCCCGCTCGACGTTAAGGATCTTGCCTCGGATGGGAAGGATGGCCTGAGTGCGTGGATCGCGGGCATCTACCGCTGTGCCACCTGCGGAATCACCCTCAACAATAAACAATTCAGACTCACCAGCATCGGATGACTGGCAGTCCTTCAGTTTGTCTGGCATGCCCGCACCCGACAAGGCCGTCTTACGGCGGATCGCGTTGCGAGCATTCTTGGCAGCGGCGCGCGCTTGGGCTGCAGCGATACCTTTCTTGACTAGTTTGTTCGCCTCAGTCGGGTTCTCTTCGAGCCATTCGGCGAGCCGTTCGTTCGTGGCTTTCTGGACGAATGAACGCATCGAGACGTTGCCGAGTTTTGCCTTGGTTTGGCCTTCAAACTGAGGATCAGTCAACTTGACCGACACGATGGCCGTGAGGCCCTCGCGCACGTCGTCGCCCGTGAGATTCGGATCTTTTTCCTTCAAGAGATTTTTTGCACGGGCGTATTTGTTCAGCACCGAAGTGAGCGCCGACCGGAACCCTTCGACGTGCATGCCGCCTTCGATAGTCGAGATTCCGTTGGCGTAGCCATGGATGCCTTCGTGGTAGCCGGTGTTCCACTGCATGGCGATGTCAAGCATCTGGCCATCGTCGTCTTCGTCTTCAAACGAGCAAACCTTAGAGAACAACGGATCCTTTGTGGCGTTGAGATGCTTGACGAAGTCGACGAGGCCGCCTTTGTATTGGTAGCTGACCTCTTGTTCCCTGCCGGCGCGTTGGTCGATGAACTCGATGATGAGGCCCTTGTTGAGGAAGGCCATGGTCTGCAGGCGCTCAAGCACTGTGCGGGCGACGAACTCGACGCCCTCGGCCTGAAAAATGGTGGGATCGGGCCAAAAGGTGACCGTGGTCCCGGCCGTGCGTCCGCGGCCGGGAGTACTGCCGACGATCTTCATTTTGCCTTTAGGACAACCACCGTCGAGGTAAGTCTGTTCATGGCGTTTGCCATCACGGTCAATCTGGATATGCAGTTTGGTCGACAATGCGTTGACCACTGATACGCCGACGCCATGCAGGCCACCCGACACCTTGTAACCGCCGCCACCGAATTTACCGCCGGCGTGGAGCACCGTCAGTACGACCTCGGCTGCTGATTTACCTTTGTGCTCACCTGACTTGAACGGGTCGACTGGAATTCCACGACCGTTATCCTCAACCGCGCATCCGCCGTCGGGTGTCAGGATGACCTTGATTGTGTCGCAGTGGCCCGCCATCGCTTCATCAACGGAGTTGTCGACGACCTCCCAGATGAGGTGATGCAGGCCGGTGAGGCCTGTGGAGCCGATGTACATGCCGGGCCGCTTGCGGACAGGATCAAGACCCTCAAGCACGGTGATAGCCGTGGCGTCATAGTCTCCTGATTTTCCCTTTTTCTTAGCCGCTGCCTTCTTCGGGGTTGGATTTTTTGATTCGGCGGTAGCGGGGCGTGCGATCGGCTTGGTTGCGTCGTCATCGTCGTTGATGATCGCAGTGGAAGTGTCAGACACTCAGACCTCGTCGTCGTCTCGTTGTGGGCGGATCAATGACGCCGAATAGACGGCGCGACCGACCTGCAGTGGTCGATTTATATCGTACTGGCTGGGTACGAACAAACGTTCGAAGGGACTTCGCCAACGGGTATCGGTTTGGCCTGAAATCCCCTGTCACGTCTGGCTTCGAGTTTAACAGCACCGGTAGTCCACCCGAGGTCAATCGGGCGCCTACAGAATGTGTTTTGTGCTGCTAAGGCGCATTTTCTGTGGAGCCTTCGAGTCCGACGAATCACGATTCACGCTGGCCGCGATCCATATTGAAATCACGGGCGACGAAACTCGACTTCACTGTCGATGATGTCACCTGTCGTGCCTAGGTGCCGCTGCTGCGAAACGGGGCGACGAGGCATAGATGTCCAGTTATCTCAGCTGGGAGCGACCGACGCGCACCTCGACCACGTCGACGTCTACGCCGGCGACTTCGCGTAACCGGGTGATGATCGTTTCGACAAGAAACTTGGTCTGAGTCGCCCAAGCCGCGGAGTCTGCTTCAACCACAAGGATTCGTTGATCAAGTTTGACTGGGCGGACATGGGCGCTGACCTGCTCGCCGACAGCGTCGTCCCATTTGCCGAATACACCGCCGACCTGGATGCGATCGGTACCGCGCAACGACTTCATCATTCGGTCGAGTGACCTTGTGATCGGTACCGGGTCGGCCACGACATCGACGATACTCGCGTTGAACCTCAACGCCCGTCGGCCGACACAACGCCGGACTGAATACGAAGCACCCGATTAGCCACAGCGGCCGGCGGAAGCTCATTCGCACTCGTAATTATGACTTGGCCCTGAGGGAGGTGCTTAAGAAGTGAAGTCGCCCGTCCATCATCGAGTTCGGATAGGACGTCATCGAGTATCAACACCGGAGCATTACCGGTCCGTTCGGTTACCAATCGATGAGAAGCCAGACGCAGTGACAACGCAAGGGTTCGTTGTTCACCTTGACTGGCATGAGTGCGAGCAGATAGTCCCTTGATTGAAATGATGACGTCATCACGATGCGGGCCAACCGTTGAGACGCCACGTCGAAGATCGTCGACACGTGCATCGATTAAGGCCTGCTGAAGCCCGATAGACCGCCATTTTGGTTCGTAAATCATTTCGATCTGCGTTGGTCGACCTGCCAGTTGTTCGTACGCCTCGTGCACCATCGGAATGAGCCGACCCACCAGAGTTGCTCGTGCGTATCCAAATTGCTCTCCGACTGCACAAAGCTTCTGATCCCAGACGTCCAAGGTCACGGCAACGTCATTGGGGAGATCATCACCGCGATGTCCACCTTTTTGAGCTTGTTTCAACAACGTGTTGCGCTGTTTTACGATTCGATCAATTTCCACTCTGACGGAGTCGTACTTGGTAGCAAGAGCAACGAGTGTGTCGTCCATAAACCGACGTCGCTCGGCCGGGCCGCCTTTGATCAGTACGAGATCATCCGGAGCGAACACGGTCACCCGCAGGGTGCCGAGCAGGTCGCGCGTCCGTTGCAACTTTTGCTTATTCACCTGAACACGGTTCCGTCCGGCTACCGCGAGTTCCGCTTCAATCAGAGACTCACGGGCGGTGTCATCGGTAACAGTCGCACGAATAATGGCCTGTTCAGCGCCGACCCGAACCAGTGCCTCTCCGGGTGCACCCCGAAAACTTGCCAGCGTGGCAAGGTAAGCCAACGCCTCTGCGAGGTTGGTTTTACCCTGCCCGTTATCGCCGATTACCGCTGTCGTACCGGGCGTAAGCTCGAACACTCCTGTTTCGTAATTTCGGAAGTCGACGAGTTCCAGTCGCGAGACGATCATGCTGAGGTCAGTCTTTTGCCGTCGACCGAAAGAGCATGAAATGGAAATAAGTCAGTCATGTCATCGGTGCCGACCACCAAATGGCGTCTAGTGACGCATCTACTGCATGTCGGCCGGCCGGCCTCAGGGCACCCGGACGGGCATAAGCAAATAGAGATAGTCATCTTGCCCTGCACCGCGTAGGACAGCCGGTTTCATCGGGTCCGTAGTCGCCAGGGTGACGTCGTCGGCGTCGATAGCATCGATGCCTGCCGCAAGATAGTCAGGGTTAAACGCCACCGTCATTTCAGCACCGTCGTAACTGGCGTCAATCTCCTCAGCAGCATTTCCGACGTCTTGTGTGATCGCCGTGAGCTGAACCATGTCACCACCGAGGGTGAGCTTCACCGGGGTGGAGTCAAGAGCCAGGATTTTCACACGACGGATCGCCTCGACCATGGCGGCCTTACTAACCGTGAGCAGGTTTGGGTAGCTCGTGGGCAGCAAATTCCTCGTGTTTGGGTAATCGCCTTCAATCAGACGAGCTCGCAGCTGCGTCGTACCCGATTCAAAGGTGACTTCGCGTTCGCCGAGACGCACCGTAAGTTCATCGCTTCCCCCGAGAAGACGCTGGAGTTCGCCAAGGGCCCGGGCCGGAATCAGTACTTTTTGCCCGCTGCCGAGTACTGATGTACCGGGCAGATTGCGCACTGCCAATCGATATGAATCGGTGGCCTCCATGCGCATACCCTGCTCTTCAGCTGCGAGGAGGACTCCCGTCAGGACTGCGCGGGCATCATCAGTCGACGCAGCGCGAACGACCTGACGGAGCGCTTCAGCCATCGTTTCGGCTGGCAACGTAACAGCATCGCCGGAAGGATCGGGTTGGACCGGGTAGTCGTCGAGCGCGAGAGGTCGGACTGAAAATTGCGAACGACCTGCACTTATTGACATCTCAGAACCGGCGTCGCTGTCACCAAGCTCAACCTCAACGGCACCGGCGGGCAGAGCCTTGACAATGTCACCGATCAGACGAGCGGGCACAACCGCCGCACCATCACGCTCGCCGCCGACCTCAATCGTAAGGCGGATTGTCAGCTCGAGATCGGTGCCAATCAGGGTCAGCGTGTCGCCGACGACCTTCATCTGAATACCGCTTAGAACCGGCAGTGTGCCCGTGCGGTTTGCGGCGGCTCGACCAGCAGCGCTCACTGCGTCAGCGAGTACATCACGTTCACATCGGAACTTCACAGTGGGCACTTCTCCTCATGAGGGGATGTTCAAATGTATTAGAGCTAGTAGGTGCTGTGGATTGAGGACAACACGCGTCACTCCAGCGTATGCGGTCTGTTCGTGTACACAGGGGATGTTTCGATATCCCCAGACTTAAACTCGCGTCGATGTGATTCGGTGGAGAAGGTCGCGTTGTCCACGTTTGTTGGCGCCGGCATCCACGGGCTCATTACATGTTGTCCCCCGCGCGAACGTTCGATTCGGCGGTGAGGAGCTGACAGGTGCGCGGCCGACATGATGTCGGGTCAAGCCTTCAATCGTTGAAGTAGGTCGGTGACCTGGTCGTAGATGTCCTTGCGTTCTTTCATGAGTCGCTGGATCTTGTCGTTGGCGTGGATGACCGTAGTGTGGTCGCGGCCCCCGAAAAGCCGGGCAATTGCAGGATATGAGAGATCAGTTAACTCTCGGAAAACATACATCGCGATCTGGCGTGCCGTTACCAATGGGCGCTGCCGACTTTTACCTTTCAATGCCTCGACATCAAACTTGAGGATCGCTGCAATTTCCTCGAGGAGCTCCTCGGGAGTGCGGACTTTCGGTTTTGAGAGTGTAAGTAAGTCGGAGAGTTGACTCTCGACGAGATCAACGTTGATAGCTTGGCGACTCAGACTGGCGTAAGCCATCACCCGCACAAGCGCACCTTCCAACTCGCGAATGTTGGTTGAGATATTGACAGCAATGAACTCGAGTGCCTCAGCGGGAACTTCGACATTTTCACGCTCGGCTTTGTTCCGCAGGATTGCCAGGCGCGTTTCGACGTCCGGCGGCTGGATGTCAGTGATCAAGCCCCATTTAAATCGACTACGCAGACGATCTTCTAGTGTCGGGATCGCGTCAGGAATTCTGTCCGAACTCATAACGATTTGCTTGTTGGCACCATGCAGAGCATTGAAGGTGTGGAAGAATTCTTCCTGAAGGCCTTCTTTGTTCTCAATGAACTGAATGTCATCGATTAGTAGAACATCGATATCCCGGTATCGCTGCCTCAGCATGTTGGTCGTATTCTGACGAATCGACTCGACGTATTCGTTCATGAACGTTTCAGTCGACACGTAGCGCACCCGATGGTGGCGATAGTGCTCGTGAACGTAATGACCTATCGCGTACAGCAGATGAGTCTTACCTAGCCCAGCCGAACCGTAAATGAAGAGCGGGTTGTAACTGCGGGCTGGAGTTTCTGCGACCCGTTGGGCTGCCGCGAGCGCGAATTGATTCGATGGGCCTTTGACGAAGGTGTCGAAGCTGTAGTCGCTGGACAGACCCGACTCTTCAAGAGCAAAGTCGCGAGCGACAGAGTCGGTTGTGCCGTTGGGTTCTTCGGTTGAAGTCGTGTACGGCTGTCCATTGGATTCGGCCGAGTACGGTTGATCATCCAAAGGAGTTGAGGCCAGTTCGGAGGTGTCCTCAAGGAGCTCGTCGCCAGCGACCGAAGAGTCGGCCTGGTTGGCTGCGACGTTAATCTCGACATCTAAGTGGTCAAGCCTTGCCTCGTCCAGGGCGACCATGACGAGTGGTAGGAATCGAGCTTCTATTCGTTCCTTCACGTAAGCGCTCGGGGCTTGAAGGCGGAGAACATCACCGTCGAGCTCGATGGCTTGAATGTCCTGGAAAGTCGAGAACCACACACTTTCGGCTAACTGGGAGCGCAGTGACAACGCAACTTGGGTCCAGACGTCATCGGCTTCGGTAAGTGGCATGGCAGAGTTATTTTCGGCCTCGTCCACAATGTTGTCCACAGAATGTGGAAACGATTCTAAGAGAGCCAGGCGCCGTAAGTTAGCACGTTTCTTCGGCGTGCGAAAACCTGGTTTGCACAGCCTTTAAGCAGGGGAAATAGCAAAGAATCCTCTCAGAAACGAATGACAACAATGAGATTTAATCCCCGCGTAGGGCGTACCAACCTCCCAGTCCTGCACCAATCTTCATCGGTATGGATTGGGCGTCACATGTGATGGTCACGCCTCCGCGTGTTGGACCCTTTCATACGGGCGCCTAACCTGTTCGCCTGTTCAACATCTTGGTGGTGACATGTCACCTGAGTTTCGGCATACCATGTCGCGACGCAGGAGACGAAAAACCGGCTTCATTGACCGCTGCATCTTTGGCTCGCGCAGCGTCATGACCACTCATCACTTCTTGCGTCGGAGGAACTTGTCGTGAAGCGCACCTATCAGCCCAACAATCGCCGTCGGTCGAAGAAGCACGGTTTTCGTGCCCGTATGAGCACCCGCGCTGGCCGTGCGGTGTTGAAGTCGCGCCGTGCGAAGGGGCGCGCTCGTCTTTCAGCTTGATCGACCCGATTCGCACTCGCGACGCCTTTCAGCGACTACGTCACAATGGACGCCGAGTGCGGGCTGGATCCCTCTGGTGCATTCACGTGCTTGATTCTGAGCTCTCGACGCCACACGTGGCATTTGCGATCGGGCGCCCAGTTGGCAACGCCGTCGTGCGGAATCAACTGCGCCGACGTTTGCGTGCTTTGATTCGTGATCAATCTTGGTCGTCCGGCTGGTACCTCGTCGGGGCCAGTCCTGGCGCAAGTGCACTGAAGTTCGATCAACTTTCGTTGAGTGTGACTCAACTGACACAACGTCTCCAGGCTACTTCGTCGTGAGCGAGCACGCGAAGGATGCCGTTGATGCCGATGTGAGCTCGCTGCGGTCGTTCCCGTTGCGGGCGATCGACTGGTATCAGCGAACGTTCGCGGGTGGGCCACCTACTTGCCGTTTTTACCCCTCATGTTCCTCCTATGCCCGTGAGGCGTTTGAGGTGCACGGCACAGGTCGCGGCCTTTGGCTAACCGCTCGAAGGTTGTTGCGGTGCCGTCCGTTCGGGCCGTCTGGCGTTGATCTGGTTCCTGAGCGCCGGCACGTAGCTTCAACTGCGTCGTCGGCCCCATCGACGATGTCCGATTCCCCTAGATCCAATAGATCTGTTTCCTCTGGAAAGGTCGCCTGACCGATGTTTGAGCTCCCCGCTGGCCTGCTGTCGTGGTTCTACGGCTTGACCAGCAGTTACATCATTGCCATCGCTCTCATGTCGGTGGTCGTGATGGCGATCACTACCCCGCTCACCCTTAAGAGCACCAAGGGCATGCTTGAGATGCAGCGCATTGCGCCTGAGATGCGCAAGCTTCAGGCGGAGTATCGCAGCGATCGCCAGAAGCTCAATGAAGAGATGATGAAGCTCTATCAGGAGCACAAGGTCAACCCAATGGCCTCGTGTCTTCCGATCGTGGCACAGATGCCCGTCTTCATCATCATGTTTCGCATTTTGCGCGGCTGGACTTACACGCCGCGTGGCGATGCTGAGCAGATCGCCGACGCCACACTGCGCGCCCTGGGCGACTCCGATCCAGACCCTGGCTTTATTCCCCGTTTCCTCGCCGTAGATAGCGACTTGTTTCAGGCGATCTACGACCGCACCGACATCCCAGCGCTTGGCCTTGATCTCGGCAAGTCGCCGTTTGAAGCAATTACTGACAATGTTTTGACAGGTCTCGTCTACGCAGGCTTGGTGGTACTCCTCGGAGCGCTCTACTTCGGCCAGCAGCGGATGGTTGCTGCGCGAGCGACGATTAGTCCGACGATGTCGCAGACCCAACAGAAGATCATGCAGTACCTGCCCGTGGTCTTTGCGGTCTTCCAGGTCTTTTTCTTGACGGCCCTCGTGATCTATTACATCTTCCAGACACTGCTCCGCATCTTGCAGCAGTACTACATCACGAAGCGGTTCTACGGAAGCGATGAATCGCTCGGTCGGCAGGCACAGCGCGCGAGTGAAGCCGCTCGGGAAGAAGCAAAGAAGAACGGTGACTCGGGCGGGCTCTTCAGTGATATGAAGCGCCAGATTGATGATGCACGCGGCGTTGACTCCGACGCACCAAAGTCGTCACCTAAGCAGTCGTCGAAGAAGTCGGCCACGGAGCGGCCTGGGGGTGCGAGTAAGCGGACTACGCCACCAAAGAGTCGGCCGACGACAAGCGGCACGCCCGGAGGCGGAAAAGGCCGGCCGACGCCGACGCGTAGTAATGCGCAGGCGAACAAGAACCGGCCGAAGAGCAACAAGAAACGCAAGAAGTGATGCTTTGTCTGCCCGGTTCATCTGGGCACGGCGGCCATCCCAAGAGTGGAGAGTGAAATATGGAATGGGTTGAGACCACGGCGAAGACCGTAGACGCAGCAAGGGAACAGGCGCTGGATCAACTTGGCGTCGCTGCTGACGAGGCAGAATTCGACATCGTAGAGGAGCCCAAGGCTGGCTTGTTTGGGCGCGTTCGCGGAGAAGCGCGGGTTCGGGCCCGCGTGAAGCCGACTCCGGTTCGGCCGAAGCAGGAACGGCGACGACGTGGTGGTGGCCGCAAGAAAAGCAACGGTGGTTCGACATCGAAGGGCAGCGACATCGAGACGAATGCAGCCGCAGCCTCCCATCATGCCGACGACAGTGACGTCCAGCAATCGAACGACTCGGGCAGCAGTGACGCTGCGGCATCTAGGCGTTCTAGCGGACAGGGCCGCAACGGTCAGTCCCGGTCTAGTCGGCCGCAGAATAGCCAGAATGGCGAGGAATCACGTACGGACCGCACGAATGATCAGACCAGCAACCAGCAAGATAGGAATAGCGACATGAGCAACGACACCATCGAGCAGGACAAGCCCGAGGTTTCACCTCAGGAAGTGGGCGACGCAGCAGTTGCCTTCATGGACGGCCTAGTGAGCGCTTTCGGTGTAGAAGGAACGACCGATCTAGCTATCGACGGCACTGAGCTTGACGTTCGCGTGCAGGGCGACGGTCTTGGTCTCCTGGTTGGTCATGGTGGCCGTACCCTCCAGGCCGTGCAAGACCTTGTCCGTGTTGCTGCGCAGCGTCGGCTTGGCGATCACGAGACACGTTTGCGAATCGACGTGGCTCGGTACCGAGAGCGTCGCACGCAAGCGTTGATGAGTTTTGCCGCCGACGTCGCCGAGCAGGTTCGTTCATCGGGTACCGCCCGCTCGCTGGAGCCGATGAACTCGGCCGATCGCAAGGTCATCCATGACGCTCTGAATGATCAGGATGGCGTCGAGAGTCGATCAGAGGGGGACGATCCGAACCGTCGCGTGGTCGTCTCGCCAACCTGAAGCGGTTTGATAGTCGAATGATCCAGCGGTAGAGCCGGATCGGATGTTGAGAACGGCCCAACTCGGAAGTCCGGGTTGGGCCGTTTCGCGTCTGGCACACTCTTATCGTGTCTTCATCTGATGCCCCGAGCGACGCAACAGCGCGGTTCAACGAGACCGCACTGGCTGCAGTGTTGGCCGACGCGCAACAACTCGGTTTTCTCGGATCACGACCGATACGTGAGGCGATTCAGCATGCTCGCTCTGTGGTCGGTGCTCTCGACGGTGTGTCGGGTCGCGTGGTCGACCTCGGGGCAGGAGGCGGTATCCCCGGACTTGTCGTTGCGCAGGCCCGGCCCGACCTGATGCTCACGCTGATCGATCGGCGAACCAAACGCACCGACTTCTTGGAGCGAGTCGTGCGACGACATCGTCTAGGTGACCGAGTTGAAGTGCTTGCTGAAGACGTTGAGCGATTACTTGACCACGTGGCAACAGGAGACAAGCCCAGCTTCGATGCAGCGGTAGCCCGCGGATTCGGGCCGCCTGAGCGAACACTCCGCTTCATGGTGGGACTTGGCCGGGTTGGATCTCGTTTGGTCATCACCGAACCGCCAGAGGGGGATCGGTGGGATCCACTACTTCTCGAAGACGCCGGCGTAGGCCGTGTGGCGGGCCCTAGTGGTGTGGTTGTCTTTGAGGTTAGAGGCTGACCCAAGCCTTTGACAAGGTGTTTTAGGACCGACGTTGCAGCGCTGACTGGTTTCACGTGAAACGTGGAACCAGTCGACACCGGGAAGACCAGTCAAGTTTCACGTGAAACACCTATCGAGTACGCCTGGAAATGCTTGCAGTACGTCGTTCGTTCGGCCACACTTCGGAGTGTCCAAACCCACCATTACCGAGCTGGTATCAGTAACGAGCTGGCAGGCTCTTGAACTCCAGCCAGCACTACTCTGGGCCCACTTCGACAGGAGTCCTCGTGTCTGAACCTGACGCGTTACCCCCCCGATCACTCCCCCGCATTATCGCCGTTGCGAACCAGAAAGGCGGAGTCGGCAAGACCACCAGCACCGTGAACATCGGTGCCGCGCTCGCTGAGATGGGCTTACGCGTCTTGCTGATCGATCTTGATCCGCAGGGAAATGCGTCAACAGGCGTCGGCGTCGAGACCCGCGGACTCGAACACAACGTCTACCACGTGCTGACACAAGACGTGCAACTCGACAACGTTGTCGAGCCGACCGATGTGAAGGGGCTGTTTGCCGCTCCGGCGTCACTTGACCTGGCGGGTGCGGAGATCGAGTTAGTCTCCGCGTTCAGCCGAGAACAGCGCCTAAAGCGAGCTATCGCCGAGGTCGTCGACGATTACGACTACATCTTGATCGACTGTCCCCCATCGCTCGGCTTGCTGACCGTCAACGGACTTGCAGCTGCCGATGAGGTCCTCGTCCCAATTCAGTGCGAGTACTACGCCCTAGAAGGCCTTGGGCAGTTGCTTCGTAATGTCGACATGGTGAAGAAGAATCTCAACCCTGAGCTTGACCTGAGCACCATCCTCTGCGTGATGTACGACGCACGTACGAAGCTGAGTGATCAGGTTGTGACGGAGGTACGGGATCACTTCGGAGACAAGGTGCTCCGTTCGGTGATTCCGCGAAATGTGCGTGTGTCGGAAGCCCCGTCGTTCGGCCAGCCAATCACAACCTTCGACCCTCGTTCCCGTGGCGCCATTGCCTATCGGGATGCCGCTAGGGAGGTGCATAATGCCACAGCGTCGTAGTGGACTGGGCAAGGGACTCAGCTCTTTGATCCCGCAGGAGGCTGCCGAAGCGGCCGACGCCGAGCTCATTGAGATCACCACCGCTTCGGTCGTTCCGAACCCCAATCAACCGCGCATCCATTTCGATGAGGAAGCACTAGTCGAATTGGCTGCGTCGATCGCCGAGATGGGAGTGTTGCAGCCGATCCTCGTTCGATCGATTGACGACGAGCACTTCGAACTTATCGCTGGCGAGCGACGCTGGCGGGCGACGCAACGGGCAGGCCTCGCGACGATTCCGGCCATTGTTCGCACGACCAGCGACCTGAGTTCTGTTGAGCAGGCGTTGGTCGAGAACCTGCACCGCCAAGACCTGACACCGCTTGAAGAAGCAGCCGCTTACCAGCAACTTCTTGAGGACTTCGAGCTGACTCATGAGCAGTTGTCGGAGCGTGTGGGACGGAGCCGATCGGCCATCACGAATACCATTCGACTTCTAGGTTTACCGCCCGCCGTGCAGGGATTCTTGGCCGATAGCCAACTGTCAGCGGGTCACGCGCGAGCGCTTCTCGCTACGCCTGATCGCACCCGCCAGGAGGAACTCGCTCGGCTTGCCGTCGACGAGGGCTGGTCGGTGAGAGCCATGGAGCAGGCGGTGAAAGGGGAGGTGCCTGGTGATGGCGACTCCGAAGCAACGTCGGAGACTACTGGCAACGATGGCGGCGGTAGCGAGTTGATCGATGGTGCCGGCATCAGCCCGAACACCACGTTACGCCCGCCGGGATTGCTTGAACTTGAGACGCTCCTGGCAGAGCATCTCCAGACCCGGGTGTCGGTAAAGTTGGGGGCTAAGCGGGGCAAAGTGTCGATTGACTTCGCGGACCTCGAGGATCTTGAGCGAATCTACCGACAAATGACAGGAATGTAGTTATCCACAAACCCTTCACAAGGTGTGGAGGGTTAAACCCTCACCTCGCGCGTGAGGTCGATGGTTGTCCACAAAATGATTAAACCGAACGCTGCGCACGTGGCGTTAGAAACACATTTAGTGATCTCACACCGCTGTTTCGCTGAAAAAACCACTCCCCGTGATAAACACTTAAAGGTGTCCGTGAGGCGCATGCACACCCTGGGGTCAAGGTGTGGATAAACGATTAGGTTCGACCAGGGGCGCCTCGTTCCAGTCACGCACGGCTGCAACGATCGCGTCGGTGATGCGATCGGTCGAGTTAACGACCTCGCGTACCGGGCCCAGCGAGCAGAGTACCGCAGTCATCCGGGTCTCTCGTAGGACTGGCAGCCGCATGCCCTCGGTGTGCGGGGGCGACACCAAGGCGTGTTCAAGCTGTCGGGCGACGTGAACGGCCAGCGACCGACCACCCACTGATTCGAACGTCGGCACGGCGAAATAGGCGATGGTGGAGTCGGGCGCAGGTTGTGCCTCGAAGCCGATATACACCGATGCACCGAAACGGTTGGCTGCTGCAGCCTGGGCGGCGGCTTCGTATTCGTCGGTCGACATTACGGTGGCGCCGGCCCGGCGGAGGGCACGGGCGATCGGTCGCGCTACGTTACTCAATCCGCCGAACTGCCCGACGACGATCCTGAGCGATGACATTGCAGCCCGCTCTTCGATGTTGGCCTGTTCGCGAATGATCGCCACGCCGGGCCCTGATCCGCTTTGGCGTCGAACGAGATGCAACGTCTGCACGGTAAGTGGACCACAGATACCGTCGGATGAAAGGCCTGAATTTTGCTGGAAGTCAGCAAGTGCCCTCGCAGTTGCAGGACCGAAGATTCCATCTGGTCGACCACAGTCGAAGCCGAGGTGATTCAGTGAGGACTGCAGTTCAGCGACGTCGTCGCCTCGGATCATCGGTGCGGTGAGGACGAGTAGTCGGTCACCGAGTCGCCATCCAGCCTCAATCAGGGCAAGCCACGTGGCCTCATCGCACGAGCCTGTGGGATGCAGCCCGCGGTCGCGCTGGAAGTCAAGAACAGCGTTGCTCGTTGCGCGACAAAAGATGCCTACCTCAGCACGGTCGGGCGGCCACCCAGCGGCATCAAGGCGACGTTGGAGGTCTCTGATTGCGTCGCCGCGCTGGCCGAGGGTCAGCGGGAAGTGGCCAGGAATCCGTCGATCTCCTCGAGGAAGGCGGCCTTCGACTTCGCACCGGTGATGCGACCGACGACCTCGCCACCGTCGAACACGATGAGCGTTGGAATCGACATGACCCCGAACTTCTGAGCGATCTCGGGGCTGTCATCGACGTTGAGCTTGCTGACTGCGAGGTCGTCGCGCTCGGTTGCGATCTCACCGAGGATCGGAGCGATTTTCTTGCAAGGACCACACCATTCGGCCCAGAAGTCGACGATGACGGGCTTGTCGGAGGCGCCGACGGTTTCGTCGAAGGTTGCCTGGTTGAGATCGTTGATGCCGTTAGCCATGGTTGCTCTCTCTCGTCGTCTGGGGAGTCGGTTCGGAATGCTAAAGGTGCAACCGGGTCGTACGGACGCCCATTCCCGAGCGTACCCGGCCGTTCGCCTACAGATGGGGGAGCGACGGATTCAGTGCTGTGCTTCGAGCCAGCGTTCAGCGTCGATGGCCGCCATGCATCCCGAACCCGCTGCCGTTATTGCCTGACGATAGACGTCATCTTTGACGTCCCCACAGGCAAAGATTCCCTCGACGTTGGTGACCGTCGAATCGGGCCTGGTGATCAGGTAGCCGGTCTCGACGTTCATGTCGAGAACACCGCGGAACAGATCGGTGTTCGGCTTGTGGCCGATGGCAATGAAGAGGCCGGTGATGTTCATTACGCCGGTCTCGCCGGTCTGGTTGTTGAGGATCTCAATGCCTTCGACTTTGTCGTCACCGAGGATCTTGGTGACGCTGGTGTTCCAGATGAACTCAAGCTTGGGGTTGGCGTGGGCGCGGTCCTGCATGATTTTTGAGGCGCGGAGTTCGTTGCGGCGCACGATCACATTCACCTTGTCGGCAAACTTGGCGAGGAACATGGCCTCTTCGAGCGCGGAGTCGCCGCCGCCCACGACACCGATCTCTTGACCGCGGAAGAAGAAGCCGTCGCAGGTCGCACAGGTGGAGAGCCCGTGGCCGATGAGGCGCTCCTCTTCAGGCAGGCCGAGCATGAGCGACTGGGCACCCGTCGCGATGATGATGCTCTCGGCCCGGTGGGTGGCACCGGTTGTGGTTGTGATGGTGAATGGGCGCTGCTCAGTATCGATCGTAGCCACTTTTTCGGTGATGATGTCGGTGCCGAATCGCTCGGCCTGAGCACGCATCTCAGCCATGAGGTCTGGGCCCATGACGCCTTCGCGGAATCCAGGGAAGTTCTCAACTTCGGTCGTCAGCATGAGTTGGCCGCCGGGCTGATCCGAGGTGGATGACGGCTCTCCTTCGATGAGGAGCGGCGACAGGCTGGCGCGGGCGGTGTAGACCGCAGCGGTGAGTCCGGCGGGGCCGGATCCGATGATGACGACGTCACGAACGTCGGACATGAGGACTCCAAAGTGACAGGTCGCCCGGTTGGACGAGCCGAGGTAGGTGAAAGTTCAATTCGGGCGCCCACTCGAGCCGACCGGGGAAGATCAGGCCGCGACTTTGCGCTTCCTGAAGAACAACAACCCGACAATGCTTAAGGTTCCACCCATGAAAAGGTAACTGGCGTAGACAGCACGCGGTCGATCGAGGAACAGGCTGAAACCTGCCTGGAGGCTGCGAATGCCGAGGATGAGCGCCAGCACGAACAGGAACAGGCCGAGTATCGCAGCCAGTATGCCGAACACGAGCCCGCGAGCTACCAACACGGCCGGACGGGTGGTTTTAGCCTTGACGTTGTCGACGAGCTTGACGACTTGATCGGTCGTCTCCTCAGCCCAATTCGGATCGGTCAACGGGTTTGCCGGCATGGGCGGCGAGGCTAGCCGCTCGGGCGGTCCTGCGGCCACAGCTGCCTGATGGCGACCCTATGAACGACCGCACCCATCGGCGATGGGTGGGATTTAGGCCGTTGACCAAACCCGGTAGTTATGGCAGGTCGGTGGTCGGGCTGGAGTCGGCTTGACCGGCGAGAAAGTCGTCTTCATTCGGCAGGAGCGCTTCGAGCACAACGCTGCAGTCGTTGCGGAATGCGAATGTCAACCCAGCGTCAAGGTTGACGCCGACGTTGACCAACTCACCGGCCACGTACGCAGGCTCAGCCAGGCGTTCGATGCCCAGCCCGGCGGGAGGTTCAGCGAAGCACTGGCTGAATGAAGCCTCGAGCTCAATCGGCTCCGAATTGGCTTGGTTCGGGGTATAGGCGGCCGGCGCAGCAAGATCGGCGAGGTCTTGTGGGAAGCGAAGCTCAACGACGTCGATCTCGGGCGGGGCGTCTTCTGATCTTGACGTTTCGGCCTCGTCGATGGTGCCAGTGTTAGCTGCACTGTCATCCTGGAATGACTCGTCGTCCGTGACGGCACCGTTTTCGTTCACCGCTTCGGTTTGTGCGGGAGGCGCTTCAGATGGAACGACACCAACTGTTACGTCTTGGGCGACTTCGCCTGGGTCGATGTCGTTACGGGGCTCGTCGTTGGTGTTGTCACCTTCAAGCTCAGCTATGACCTCGGATTCAGCGGGGCCGATCGCATTGTCAGGGCTGGTTTCCTCAACTAGTTCGGTGGCTGCGGCATCAAATGAGTCGTCGGCGTCGTCGGAACCGACAATCACGCCGCGAACGACCGCACCGACACCGGCGAGGATCACGAGCCCGGCGGCCGTGCCCAACAGCAGCTTCGAGCGTTCGCCGGGGGCTCGATCGTCACGCCGACGTTCACGTCGGGCTCGCCGTGGACCCAGCGCGGCTACGGGAGCCGCATCGGCTGGAGTCACACTTAACTGGTCGAATACATCGAGTGCCGCTGCAAGCTGCGCCTCCCGTGTCGAAACAGCGGCCGGCTTCGAGCTTTCGCTCACGATCGACCGGACAAGCTCTAGCTGTTCGACCTCGCCAAGCAGCTCGGGGCTCGATTCGACGACGGCGCGTTCGTCCAGCGTCGCCTCACCATCGAGGTACGCGCTCGCCAGCACCGTGGGGTCCTGGGTTGGATCGTCGGTCTTGTCGGTCATGTCGAATCGTTTGGACGTTCGAGCGCACCCTTGTGGTTCCCGAGATCGAGCGAACTCCCTCGATCGATTCCCAAGATGTCTGTCGGCAGGGGATTGGTCTGGTCAGGGTCTACGGTAGGCAACTCGTCGACTCGGAGCTGCTCAGCTAGCTGTTTGCGACCACGCGCAATACGCGACTTGACCGTTCCAATTGGGATATCCAGGACCTCTGCAATCTCGGCGTAGTCGAGATCACCCACGTCGCGTAGCACCACCGCCGTGCGGAAATCGTCGTCGATTTCGTCGAAGGCCTCCTCGAGTGCCAACCGCTCGGCGACCGCGTCGACCTCGTGATGGGCCAAGGGGTCGGGGCGGCGCTGCTCGGGCGGCGTCTCATCACCGAGGTTGCGGGCTGAGTAGAGAATTGGTCGACGCTTGCGTTTGCGGAGCTCGTCTAGGGCGGCGTTGGTTGCGATCCGATATGCCCAGGATCCGAACGACGAACGGCCATCGAATTTCGGGAGGTTCTTCACAATCTTGATCAACGCCTCCTGGCAGGCGTCGTCGGCATCGCGGGTTCCACCAGCGATCCGGCACGTCACGGCATGGATTCGGTCATAGTGGCGCCGGAGCAGTTGGTCGAGGGCGAAGCGGTCACCGTTGCGTGCCGCCTCGACGAGCTCGAGATCATCCACCTGACTGGCCATTAGCCTGTGAGTCGGAGGTCAGTGATGGTGCCGCGAAACGGGTTGGAATCGCTACAGCCACCATCGGGGCCAAGCTGCTGCAGCACAATCAGAAGGTGCCGAACAGGGCTTGAGGGCCGGGGCGAAGTAACGGTGGCAGCATCGAGATTGGCGACAGCCGATCCCATCGGTGAACCCCACGCCTCGAACGTGGTGGGCACCGCCTCGTCGTCAGTGGCGTAAAACTCAACGAGGTTTGGGGCGCTGGCCACATCGGCAACGAGCGCCTTTGTGCCTGGGGCGTCAAGCGACACGATGAGGCCGACACCCCGCTTCGCACCCATCCATTCGTTTGAGTAGCACGAGGTGCGCCAGGCGGTGCTGGAGTCGTTGTCGAACAGATTGGTGATCGTGTCGTTTTCCTCGACGCCATCGCCGTCAGGGTCGAAGGCTTGGACAGCGACGATCGACACCTCGTTCGATGCGATCGTCCGATCGTCCGAGTCGTCTGCTTCCTCGATCGATGCGCTGTTCGACGAATCGGTGTCGTTTGCTTCCTCGGTATTCGTATCAGTCGTGGTTTCGTCGCCGTTTGGGGAGAACACCGAGGTGGGGTCGGTATTGTCATCATCGGCGCCGAAGTTGATGACGAGAAAGATCACTGTGATCAGCAATGTCGCAAATCCGATCAGGCCGCCGATGAAAGTCAACGAAGGTACGCGTGATTGGTCGAGGCCGCGGGCTGCGGCGCCGTGGATCTTGTGACCGACAGTCGGGGTGGAGTCGTAGCGGCGCATCGGCTGCTGTGTCGGTATCTGAACGCCCGGCGCGGCCGCGCTATCGGCGGCAGCGGTGGTTGGTGCGCGACCGGTGATGTGATCGGGTTGGCCTGGGATGCGCGCAGTGCCGTCGGCGGGGGACCCGTGATCGGCGTGCGCAGCGGGGTGAGCAGCCATCGTGTCGGATCGTTCGGTCGGCTTGCTTGGCGAGCGACGTGCCGATTTCGACTGTTTTCCATGTGGCGGCGTCTTCTCGCGGATGGCTCTGCTTCGGTCGGTGGATCGGCCGCGCAGATCTGACGGAGCACGGACGAGTCGACCGGCGGAGAAAGGCGCAACTGGCGAACGCTGCTCGCCCGCATCGGTCGGGTCGATTTCGGGTGGCCCTTCGGCCTGAGCTAACTCGAGCTGATCGATCAGGTCAGCGCCGGTACCTGGGCGTCGGTCTGGGTTGCGTGCCAATAGATCGTGGATGCAGTCGACAAGGCGGCGGGGCAGCGTGGCTCGCAGCTGTGCTAAATCGGTCGGGTCGCGCTGCAGCCGGGCGAGTGCGGTGTCTGCGTCGCTTTCGCCGAGGAAAGGAACCCGGCCAGCGAGGCATTCGTAGAGCACGAGCCCCAGCGAGTAGAGATCGGCGCGCCCATCAAGCTTCTTGCCGCGAACCTGCTCAGGCGACAGGTATTTGGCGGTCCCCATCATGATGTTGTCACTCGTGAGGTCGTCGGAGCCGTCGCCACGGAGACCCTTGGCGATACCAAAATCGGTGAGCAGCACCCGCCCGTCAGGCGTGATCATGATGTTGGCTGGTTTGACGTCGCGATGGACGAAACCGGCGTCGTGGGCGTGATCGAGAGCGGCGGCGACCGCGGTGCCTATGTGGCAGGTGAGCTCGGGCGAGAGACGCTTCTGCGCGTCGAGGAGCTGCCGAAGGCTCTTGCCCTCTACGAGCTGCATCACGACCGCTTGCCGGCCGTCTTGTTCGAATACGTCGTGGACAGCGACGATGTTCGGATGGTCGAGGCTGGCGGCGGCCACGGCCTCGCGGCGGAAGCGCTCGGCGACTACCTCGTCGGTCGCCAAGTTGGTCTTGAGCCACTTGACAGCAACCTTGCGATCGAGGCTTAAATCAATTGCCAGCCACACCTCGGCCATGCCTCCCTGCGCGAGGCGTCGTTGCAGCTCGTACCGGCCGGCAATGACGGTGGGCGTAGACGCGTGCATGGCTGGCCACACGCTAGTTCGCTGGTGCCAGAACGTCGGCGCATCTTCCATGATGAGCCTCTCAACTCGCGCGTGAGAGTAGAGGGTTCACTTCAAGCGCGAGGATGCGCGCAATTCGCGCGAATACTGACGCCTTGGGTGAACCGCGGTCGGTGTGTCAGCCGTGAGCCGACCACTCGACCATCGCACGGAGGGCGATAGCACCCTTGGTCGAGACGCAATCGTCTACACGCGATTGGCCCCGACACCCGGGCGCTTTTGAGCGATTGGCCGCGCCAACGCGGATCCTGCGGGCCGGTTCGCTGCGTTAGGCGATCTCGTGGAAGGCGACCCCGATCGTGCCGCGTCCTCCGTGAGTCCCGATGACGGGCCCGATCTCACCAACGACGATCTCGCCGTCGTAGTGCGGGGTGATCATCTCAACGAATTCGTCGACGTCGCTGCAGTCGGCGTGGAGAACAGCGAGGTTTTCGATGCGGCCGTCGAAGCTCTTCACCTTGTCGACCAAGAACTTGAGGGCCTTCGAGCGGGTGCGTTGCTTTCCGCCCTGTTCGACGACACCGTCGGCAACTTCAATAATTGGTTTGATTGAGAGTGCGGTGGCTAGCAGCGCCTTTGCATTGCCGATTCGCCCACCTTTTTTCAGGTTGTCGAGCGTGTCGAGCGCACCCCACACGCGGGTGCGTCCGGCGAGGTCGTGAGCCTGAGCTTCAACCTCGTCGACCGATGCGCCGTCAGCAGCAGCCCGAGCACAGGCGAGCGCAATAGTGCCGATGCCTAGGGTAACGGTGCGGCTGTCGACAATCCGGATATCGACATCGACTGAGTCGTCGTTGACAAACGAACGGGCCGCCAGTTCCGCGGACTGGATAGTCGCCGATAGAGCGCCTGAGAGCGAGACAACGACGATGCCAGTCGCTCCTTCGGCGACGAGCTGGCGGTACACGGCCTCGAACTGGCCGGGTGCTGGCGCGGCCGTCTCGGGCAGCGTTTCGGAGTTGACCGACCGCCTCCAGAACTCCGCGACGTCGAGTTGCTCGCGGTCGACAAACTCCTCGTCGCCGAACCTGATGCTCAACGGGACGATCTCGATGCCGTGCTGTTCCGCAACTTCGGCGGGAAGATCACAGGCGCTGTCGGTGACGATACGAACAGAACTCACGTGAGTGACGCTATCGAGCGAGGGTGACGTCCGGAACAGCCGCGCGGTTGCCTTAGTCGGCGTCTGGTAACCCGTTGTCGTTGCCACTGTCTCTGTTCGATCGGCGTCGGGTCCGCCAGTTGTTGAACCACCAGGTGAGCAACAGGATGATGAGGACAACTGATGCGAACTGTGCGAGACCCGACAGGGCCTGCACGCGGGCGCTTATCTGCACTGGTTCGGTGAGTTGGCCGCCCAGCGGGGTGACAATGCGAAGTTCGATCGATGTCGTGCCGTTCGTTTTCGCTTCGACAGGCACTTCGATCTCGGTGGTGGTGTTGGGTGTCAAGACGACCTCGGGGTTGCCCTCGGGAAAAGCGAGACGCTGGGATGACAGTTCGAGTCGGACTCGCAGCGCCTCGTCGGAGGTGTTCTCGATCGGAATCGGGATGATCTCTTCGCGGCTGGTCAAAGTAAGCGTGAAGGGCTTGGGAGCGATGACCGATGAGGTGAGCTCGTCGGCTTCGGCGACGAGCACCTCGACCGCGGTAGCCACCTGGTCGTCGGTGTAGGCGGTGGACACAAGTGTTTCGAGTAGCCGTGTCCAGTTGTTGGCGCGGTTGTCGTCGCGTGGGAGCATCGATGCTGCGTTCACCATGATCAACCCGGTCGAGTCAATCGCTGCGACTCGTTCGTCGAGCGATGGTCCGGCTGTGTCGGGCAGGGTCGGTCTCGGCTTGAGTTCGGCGTCGGCCACGGTGGACGAGAAGGTGCTTGCGTCGACGACCGTGTGAATTGATGTTCGAGCGTCGAGTCGAACGAGTTCGTTGAGGAGTCTTGGATCGAGCGGACCGAAGCCGTCGCCGGTCAAGAGCCGTCCGCGTCCGTCAAGTGGGTCGACGTCGAGCGCGGTCTCGTCGATGATTCCTAGCCGGAGCCGAGCGAGGTACTCGACTGCCCACTCCGTCGACGTGCCAGACGCAAGGGCTGCGTCGGTCGCTCCGAGTCCGAACCCATCGGCAGCATCGTCGAGTACCAGCGCTGGGAGCGTCGTGCCGTCCGGGAGTGGGATGGAGATGAATCGGTCGACGGGCAAGGGATCAGGAGCGGGTTCAAAGGTGTCGAACGCTACGTCGGCGGGCATTACAAGCATGCGGATGCCCAACGAGCGGAGCAGCGCCGCAGCATCGATGCTGATGGGTCCGTCGACCAACCACACGTCACGCCGCACCGGCACGCCGGGAAGTGCTGCCTGGAGTTGCTCTTCGCCTGCAGTGAGCTGGTTGACGAAGGCATCGCCTCGGCCGATGGCGACCGCAGAGCTGATGTCGAAGGGAGTCGCCGGCAGACTCTGGACGGTGTCGTCGCTCAGCGATTCGTTGACAAGGTCGCCGGCGGACGTGCCCGTCATAAGGCGATCGATCACCGGTGGGGGAATCGACACCGTCAGCGGCATAGAGGTGACAGCTGCGAACTCCACAATGCGCGCTGCGTCGTCGACGAGCGGACCGAGTTGCTCAGCGGCGAGGATTGACGTTGGATGAGGAACAGCTACGAAGCCGGCGAGGCTCACGGTCGCAACGCTCGGTCGAGGTGCGGTGCGGTTGAGGATTGTGCCGTGATGGGCCACGTTGTCGCCATCAACCTGCAAGGTGACCAGCATCGGATATAGCCCGGCTTCATTGAGACCGAGTCGGTCAGCTTGGCTCGGGGCAACATCGGTCCCGATCGTGAGCTTCAGGATGACGCGGCCATCATCACCGACGTTGATTAGCGGTCTGATGTCGTCAATGAGGATGCCGTCGATCGGTTCGGCGTAAGCGGCAGGAAACGCGTCGGGTCCGAGTCGGCTAATCAGATCAGCGGTCTCGTCTAGTCGATCGTCAACAATCACCTCGACTGACAGGCGACGCGCCGCCGGTTCCGGATCGATGCTTTCGGCGTCGTTGCCTTGATCAGCGTTAGCGCCCGCCGGCGAGTCAGTCTCGACCTGGTCGATGAAAAGCAATTCGGCCTCGGCGAGATCACCCGTCACTTCATAGGTGACGATGATGTCGCCGCCCGCAGCGACATCGATCGAGTGGTCGATGAGGCTCAGGTCAAGGGCCCCAAAGCCGATTGTGTTGCCTGCGTCGTCTTGTGCCGCTGAGGGGGACCACGATGTTCCGAGTGTCGTGGCTACCAGTGCGATAGACGTCAGCGCAATCGCAGCGGTGTGCCGGAAAGCCGGCGTTGCGAACAGCCCTGTCTTTGGGTTCCGCTGCCAACTTCTGCTCATCGATGCACACGCTACGACAGCGTTCGGCGCGAACGGGAGCGCTCAGACGCAGTGATCAGCGGGTTCGTTCCATGATCACGAGCTCGTCTCGTCGATCTCGGAACCCCATGCTGCGGTACAGATTCAGTGCCGGTGTGTTGTCGACCCCAGTGTTTACAAGCACCGTCGAAGCACGGCGTCGCTGTAGCCACATGAGCAGATCATCGACCAACGCTCGGGCGATGCCTTGGCGGTGATGATCAGGGTGGACTGCG
>Ga0213866_10000246_pt1 | contig 44934 bp, 67 predicted proteins | sample PICome_11_FD_160079 | JGI IMG/M metagenome (GOLD analysis project Ga0213866, IMG submission 160079) | Coastal seawater microbial communities near Pivers Island, North Carolina, United States - PICO284 | ecosystem: Environmental > Aquatic > Marine > Coastal | place: USA: North Carolina...
TTTCTATAGGGGGGGGGTACTTTTGTATAGGGGGCTATGCTTCAGCCCACGGGTACAAAAACTTCTTTTTGATGTGCCACTTTTCTACGATAGGCTCTCCAAACTCGTCTTCATCAACTACAATCCACGCAACAGTCTTTAGAACTTTTGCCTTACGAGATTCTCCATGAAACAAAGGTCCAACAAAGACTTCATGTGGATACTTGTCAGCAAGCCAACCAGTGTTTTCCGTAAACTCAAAGAAGTTGCCTCGGGACTTTTCGATGAAATTGCCCAGAAGATCAGACTCTTTTAGATTTTGTGCATAAGCCATTAAATTGCTCCTTAGTTAGTGATGCAAGGAGTGTAACAGACTGTCAGTCAGTGTCAAGTCCTCATTTTCCCACGGGGGCCTCATTTTCCCACGGTGGGATCAGCCTCATTTTCCCACGAGGGGGTCATTTTCCCACGGGGGAGGTAGCATTTATCTCAAATACCTTAAGTATTAGAATAAAATTTGATACGAATTTGAGGTAAGTTAGGTATGAATATTTGCATGGCTACACTTCCAGAATTAGATATGTCCTGAGCGCATATCTAAGCTATGCGTCCGGTGCATGTCAAATCACTTTTTTATAAATCGCATTTAGATAGGTCTTTCAGCCTTAAGTAGAAAATAAAAATGGCGCAGGTTTGGTTTCTGACTCTAAGACCTAAAAGCCTTGCCCGGAAAATACCCGTTATCAGATTGTTCCTTATCCTTACATATTCCAGCCCATAGGTCAAGGCATGCCAGCCATGATATTATTGCATAGCTCCTGGGTGCATCAAAATTTAGTATTCCTATCTAAAGTTGTACCGACCTGGCAACCTATGCGGAAAAATCCCTGGCACAATACTACCCACAGTAGAAATCGACGCTAGGCCGGTTTAAACGCCCGTGGGCGGGCTTTGAGGCTTTTCGAGCATGTTACCCCATAGAAAACGCTGTTCACGCTTGTTCTCTGGCTGTTCTCAGGCTGTTCTCTCTCCCGGCGCATGGCTGCTATGCTATTGACAGTCAGCCGCACATCTGAGACAGTCAGGCCATCAACAACGAACACGCACACATAGGGAAAACGAGACATGACAAACGAGACAGTGAAAACGTACCAGAACGACAGCATTCAGGCGCAAGTGATCCTTGACAGGGCTGCGCAGGCTTACCGGGTTGATTTGTCCCGGCTCGGCGCTCCGGTACATGACAGCCGCCATTTTAGTGAACCGATTGACGCCGTGCTTTACGCTCGGGATTTGGTCGAAGCCAGCAACTAAGGAAAAGACGATGGAAAACCTCAAGATGAAAGACAGCTTGATTGACCCGATTGCGGATTATAATCAGACGCTGGCCGACATAATCCACAAAGCAGACGTTGCCACCTTTAGAATGCAGGCCGCTGCACAGTTTGAACATGCCCCGGAATTTCATGCCAAGTGGAAGCGACAGGCCAAGCAAAGCATGGTTGAACTGCGCAAGGCTGTCAAAGCACTCAGCGATGAAATAGCGGCTGTCTAACCCGTGCGACCCTTCGGGGTCGCTTACATGGCTCGGCCCCTCTTTTGGCTATCTCTCCTCCCTATGGTCAAACTCAGGGAGCCGGGCTTTGCAAGCGACCGCTTGAACCTCAGAACAAGGAAAACCTGACAATGAAAAACAGCAACATTGAAACCGCAATTGCGTCAATCCAGCAGCTTGGCCGTGACCTAGCAAAGCAGCGGAAAACCAAGGCTGAAATTCGGCCCGGTTATATGACCGTTTCCCAATTCGTGCAGCTAACCGGCTTAGCCCTTAGCCGTGGTGACCGCATCCTATTGGGCAAAATGTTGAACGCCTACGCTCGGGATCACGGATACCGGGTTATCAAACGACAGAACGCCGGTGCTGTCTATCCGGTGCGCCTGCTGCGTGATGCTATGGCGGGGCTGAATTAATGGCTGCTCTGGCGCTATTCTTTGCGCCGCTGATTGTGTCGCTGGCTGTTCCCGGTATGGATTGCCAGCGACATGCTCCCGGCTTCTACGTTCTCAGGCCGTTTTCAACAGAACGGTTTGAGACCTTCGACGCTGCCGCTGCTTCAATCGAAAGCACCGGCGGCATGCATCAACTTTGGTTTTGCTCCGGCGATCCTTTGGAAGATTAGACATGTTCAAGACTGATCAGCCCCCGATTGCAGAATATGCCCTGTCATCCGACACCGGGCTTGAAAGAACCTTGCGTTTTGTGTTCCTGTCCATCAAGCAACCGTTCTGGAAAATGGCGGTTCAAATGCAGGATGTAGATAGCAAGGGTCTGGAAAGCGCCTACTTGTTCGGATGGAAGCGGCAAGGCTTGGCTCATGTCCGGGCTAATGCTTCCCGGCTCCGGGCTGTTCTGGCCGGTGTTCCTGCTGGCTATGGGGACGCTGACGCATTGTTGCAGATTGCCAGTGTTCCCGGCTTGGGGCTGGTGAAGGCTGGTTTTGTCTTGCAGCTTGTCACGGGCTCGGCTGGCTGCATAGATAGCCATAACCTGCAACGCTTCGGGCTGAATGCTAACGCCTTCCGGTTTGGTGCTGCTACTACCTATAAAACCAGACGCCGAAAGGCTCTGGCCTATCTTGACGCATGCCGCAACGCTGGCGGTTGTGCAGCCCTATGGGACGGCTGGTGCAATTATGTAGCAGAGCAGCAACCGAATAGGTGGACAAATGGCGCTGAGGTGTCTAGGCTACATCAAACCGCTATTTTAGGAGATTATTGATTATGCCTAGTCCTGCAACCATTATCTTTTTCTTCGTCGCTATGCTTTTGACTGCATGGTATCTGATCGGCTCCGGGATTGTCAGCCCATGAAAGAAACAGACAGCCCCTTCTGGCAAGTATGGGCGCAAAAGAAGTCCAGAGACAGACAGGCAGACTTTCGGGTTGTGTTCATGGGCAGTTATCCTGAATGCCGAAAGTACGTCTTAGAAGTAGAAACAAGCCATTTCAGAATTGAGAAGGTGAAAGCATGACTTACGACAGACGCCACGGCGGCCCATTTGACCGAGGTGCAGCAGATAGCTACTATCGCCGGGCATATCGTCCGCACTACTACGCAGGATCAACCGGGCAGACTGAGAAGGTTGAGCAGCTAACCAAGGATGAATTGGCAGCATACGAAGCCGGATGGATGCATAACCAGCAAATCGGAGACTTCAAAGACTATGGATAGACAGCACCTCAACCAAGCAATCAGCGATATTGTGCAAGCCGCCACGCCGATGATCACTAACCGCAAGCCCGGTTTTGTTGTCTATGATTTTAGGACGCAAGCACCTGTCCAGGCGACAGGTCGCAAGGTGTCATAATACCGCATAGGGCCAGACCCCTGCTCTGCTTTTGTTTTGCTTGGGTCTGGCTTTCGGTAGCGGTTGGCGGTTTGAATTAAACGCCGGAGAGCCTGCGCTTTTGCGCTTCGAGTGCAAGAAAAACCTTCGGAATCCGCAGAAAATCGCAAGTTTTCTCAGGTTAACCCGTAAAATCCGTAATATCGACTGGGGCCCTCCAGATTGCTGCAATTTTAGGTATCTCGGGCTAGTATGCACCCATATCTGCAAAACAAACAAATACTTTTCCACTAGGGGGGAGGGGCTCAGTAGTGGCACAAATGCAACACTCTAGGTATATTCTACAAAACAACAAAAATATATTTTCGCTTACCCCTTGACTTTCTCTCGATTTAGGGCCTATACTATAGTAGAGCTATAGCACAGCCTGATAAGATAAAATACCAAATTGGTTAATAATCCATATCGACCAAGCTATAGACATTCTATAGAATGTGATTTTCTAAATCCCTAATTGTGTCTATAACTTTGTAGTCTAGGTTTGTAGTATGCCAGCGGCACTCCCTCACAAGAAAGCGATTGCCAATCGAATCCGCAAGATGATTCGTGATGGCGTAGCTATGAAGGACATCATGGTCTCTATCCAAGACCTACAGGATGCACCTTCTTCCTTTGCCACCTTCTACAAGATTTACGGTCAGGACATTGCACAAGAGCGTTCTGACATTGTAGGGATGGTAGGCAACAAAGTAGTGCAACAGGCACTAGAAGGTGACTTCAAGTCTCAGGAACTCTTCCTTCGTAGTAAGGGCGGTTGGTCTCCTAACTCTACCCTGAACGAGCAGGAGCAGGACACTGAGGCTGATATGGATGAATCCGCTATCGACGCCCTGATGACCCTCCTTGGTAAATCCCGACCTGATGACTCTAGCGATAACGGCTGAAGATTTACGGAAGCTCCCCGATGAAGAAGTAGCCTCCCTGATGGACCAGCTAGGTCCAGCTAAGGTAGAAGAGCTACGACACACTTGGGAGTTCTGGGCTAGACCCAACCAGCTAGAGCCAAAGGGCAATGACTGGGATATTTGGGTAGCCTTGGCAGGACGAGGCTGGGGCAAGACCAGAGCCGGTGCAGAGTGGGTAAGACACCGGGTCCGTAAGGGCGACAAGATCGTACATTGTGTAGCACCTACTAAAGGTGATGTACGCAAGGTGATGGTTGAAGGGGACTCTGGCCTCCTTAACGTCTGTTGGAAGGGTGACAAGACATATAGAGGGAAGCATATCGGCTACCCTGAATGGTCACCCACTAACAACACCATGACATGGGAGAATGGAGCTAAGGCTGTATTCTTCTCGGCAGAAGACCCCGAACGACTCAGGGGACCGCAGGCCTTCTCTGCATGGTGTGATGAATTGTGTGCTTGGCGTAATGCCCAAGAGACTTGGGATATGTTGCAGTTTGGGCTTCGTTTGGGTAGCCACCCACAAGTCCTCATCACGACCACGCCCAAGACGACCAAGCTACTGAGAAACATTCTAGGTGATGACAAGACGGTAACGTCTACCGGCTCCACCTATGACAACTCGGCTAACCTAGCCTCTACGTTCCTTGACGCAGTTAAGAAGACGTATGAAGGCACTAGGCTGGGCCGACAAGAGCTATACGCAGAGATCCTTGATGAAGCCTCCGGTGCCTTGTGGAACAGGGCAGGACTTGCTAAATGCGAGATTGAGGCAGACCAAGTTCCAGACTTAAACCGTATTGTAGTATCAATCGACCCTGCTATCACCAGCAACTCCGAGTCAGACATGACTGGTATTGTTGTAGCAGGGGTTGATGTAAACGGTATCGCTTACGTTCTGGCAGACTGCACTGGTCGCTACACGCCTCAGCAATGGGCTGCGAGGGCGGTGTCACTCTTTGAAGAGTACCAAGCAGACCGCATTGTCGCCGAACGTAATCAGGGCGGAGATATGGTTCGCCATACTCTGCACACAGAGTCTGAAACGGTCCCTGTCAAGCTAGTCCATGCTAGTCGTGGCAAGATGGCCCGAGCAGAGCCTGTCTCCGCCCTGTATGAACAAGACAAAGTACGTCATGTAAAGGGCCTCAACGACCTAGAGGACCAGATGGTGACATGGGAGCCTCTAGGCTCTGTAGGATCACCAGACCGCCTAGACGCCCTTGTATGGGCCATTACAGACCTATCACTACAGGGCTATGCCAAGCCCCAGCTAAAGTTGGCATATAGCTCTGCAAAAGGACTTAGATAATGCCCAAGAAGCTCTCGGAGACAGAAGCTAAGAAGATTCTCGGTGTAGCCGGTGACAACACGCACAACGGCAACATCCGAGCGGACGAGTTCCTTCCAGAGCTTCGTGGCAAGAAGGCTATCCGCAAGTATCGTGAGATGCGGGACAACGACAGCACCATCGGTGCAGTTATGTACGCCACTGAGCAGGTACTCCGAGATGTAGACCTGAAGGTCGTACCATGCAATGATACACCAGAAGCCAAGAAAGAGGCAGAGTTCCTTGAGTCTGTTATTGACGATATGGAACACACTCTGGATGACCACGTTGCAGAAGCCCTGTCTTGCCTGTCCTACGGCTTCTCTTGGTTTGAGGTAGTATATAAGCGTCGCAGCGGCCCAGAGTTTCGGGACTACAAGAAGTACTCCAAGTACAGCGACGGACGCATTGGTATCCGTAAGCTGGCCGCTAGAGCGCCTTGGACGGTCTCCCGCTTTGACGTAGACAAGAAGTCCGGTGAAGTGTTGGGCCTCTATCAGGAGGGCAGCTACTTTGGCAGAACAAACTATATCCCGGCTAACAAGTCTCTATACTATAAGACGACGAGCATCAACGGCGACCCCAGTGGCCGTAGCATTCTTCGTAATGCTTATACTTCTTATGAGTATCTGAACAACCTTCAGGCTATCGAAGCCATTGCAGTAGAGCGTGAGCTTGCTGGTATCCCTGTAGCTCGTATTCCCTCGGAGTACCTTTCTAGTGATGCTACCTCTGCACAGGTAGCCTTCCGGTCTAACTTGGAGGAAATCCTCCGAGACGTTAAGTTCAACGAACAGGGTTACATCATCACCCCGAGTGATACCTACCCTGACAAAGACGGTAGCCCAACTAACATCCGTCTTGTAGACGTAGAACTGATGTCTTCCAACGGTTCACGAAACATTGACATCGACCCGATTGTTAGCCGCTATCAGCATGACATTGCTCGTAGTGTACTGTCTGAGTTTCTTCTACTCGGCGCACACAGCGCCGGTGGCTCGTATGCGCTATCTAAGTCTAAGACCGACCTATTTCTTAGAGCATTGGAGAGCTACATCGGTGCTATCACCGACGTACTCAACAAGCAACTCGTAGAACGCCTGTGGCAGCTTAACGGGCTTTCCTACGATACAATGCCTTACATCAAGGCTGGTGATGTAGCACCACACGATCTTCGTGAGATTGCAGCCTTCCTTCGTAATCTGAATGGCGCAGACATTAACGTCTCTGACCACCCAGAAGTTATCCAAGACCTCATGGACATTGCGGAACTGAGCTATGAACCTAATGAAGCTCCCCGGCGAGATGTACAACCGGATGAAGCAGAAGGCTAAAGACAAAGCAGCCCTGCAAACTCTCTACTCTATGACCGACTACGAACTAGCCGACATTGGCCTCACAAGAGGCACTATTAAAGACAAGTTCTACAAGGGAAAGAAGTGATGCCTTACAGCACCAACGCAGACCTCCCCAAAGCAGTACGACAGACTGTACCTGAAGAGAAGCAAAGCAAGTTCCGTCAGGTCTTCAACTCTGTTATGGAAGACACCGGCTCTGAGCAGCGTGCCTTTCAGGCTGCTTGGTCCTCTGTAGAAAAGGTGCAGATGTCCACTCTGGCTGAGAAGGCCAAGAACTGGAACGCCAAGCATGGCGCTAAGAAAGGCCGCATCACTGCCAAGACCCTTAAGGCAGTGTATGATCGTGGTGTAGGAGCCTACAAGACCAACCCCGGTTCTGTGAGGCCTAACGTCACTTCCAAAGAACAATGGGCAATGGCCCGTGTAAACAGCTTTCTCAAGATTGCAGCAGGCCAGAAGGCCGCATCCCACGACAAGGACTTGTTGCCGGGACGCACTGAGAAAGCCGAGTATCGTGGTGAGAAGGTAGCTCTTGACAAGCCCTTCCGCCTTCCGAAAGGCTCTGCCAAGAAGTTTGGAGTCTACGTTAAGTCCGGTGACAAAGTGAAGCGAGTTACCTTTGGTAGCCCCACTATGGAAATCCGTCGAGACGACCCAAAGGCCCGTGCCAGCTTCCGAGCTAGGCACAACTGCGAGGGCAAGACCGATAAGACCACTGCTGGTTACTGGTCCTGCCGCATGTGGGAGCCGGGTGTCTCTGTAGGCGATATGCTTGCAAAGGACGACAACGAAGAACAAGCGAACCTTGAGGGTCAAATCGTAAAGACAGATGACGAGCAACGTCTGGTTTATGGTTGGGCCTCGGTCATCACTGAAGATGGTACACCTCTGGTAGACCGTCAAGGTGATGTTATTGAAGCCGACACTATGGTTAAGGCCGTGAATAAATTCATGGAACATATTCGTGTTGGTAAGATGATGCACAAGGGGGATCAAGTAGGCCAAGTGGTCCACTCGATGCCACTCACTAATGAGATTGGTGAGGCCTTGGGCATTTCCAGTAGCCGTGAAGGTTGGATCGTAGCATTGAAGGTATTCGATGATGAGGTCTGGTCTCTGGTAAAATCTGGCCAACTTACGGCCTTTTCTATCGGCGGCAAAGCTAAACGGAAGGAAGTCAATGACTAACATCTTGCTCGACTTGGAGTTGGACGAACTGTCATTGGTAGATCGTCCGGCAAACCAAGCCGCTACAATCTGTCTTATTAAAAGGGACGAAAGCATGGAAGACATGGAAAAAGGGTACGACTCTTACCTCGATGAGCGTAAGGCGTACTACATGGACAAAGGTATGGGTGAAGACGAAGCCATGAAGAAGGCTAAAGATGAACTCGACAAGATGTCCGCTAAGGAAAAAGAAGAAATGATGGCCCGTCTGGGTAAGGCTGATGAAGCCGATGTAACTGAAGCAGATCAGGGCGACCTGTTCCTTGCTGAGGTTGACGCCCTCAAGGCTGAGGTTTCTCGACTGTCTAAGGCTCTTGAAGAGAATGGTTTTGTAGTTACCGAAGAAGCGGTAGCTAAAGCCGAAGAGCCTGAGTACGTTGAATTTGACGGTGAGAAGGTTGTCAAGTCTGACATCCCCGCACCTGTCCTCAAAGCTCTCGAAGAAGCAGAGATTGCAAAGCAGCATATTGAGCTTAAGAAGCAAGCTGAAGAAATCCTGCCTAACTTCGATAACGAAATTGCGGCCTCCCTCTTGGCTCATGTAGCTAAAGACGACGCAATCGTAGAGGCTCTCAAGGCTGCTGATGCAGCAATGGGTGCTTCGATGTCTGAGATCGGTGAAGCGTCGGTAGAAGCAGACATGCTTTCTTCCAGCGATAAGCTCGATGCTCTTGTTAAGTCCTACATGGACGAGAACAACCTTGCTAAGAAGGATCACGCTAAAGCATACGCTGCTGTAGCTAAGACCGACGAAGGCAAGGCACTTATCACTAAGCTCTATAAAGGAGAGTAAAGATGGCGACGAATGCAGGCCGCTTTAACAACATTTCTGTAGAGGCAGCAAGTGCTGTCAATCAATTCGAGTTCGTAAAAATGACCTCGACGGGTGCCGCTCAGGCAGGCGACGGTGAACTGGCAATCGGTGTTGCCCTTACCTCCGTTGATCCTTCGGCTACCCCAGCCACCACCAACCTTTCCGTCCAGATTGACGGCATTGCTATGGTGCAGGCTGGTGAAGCAGTAGCTAAAGGTGCATTGGTTGGTTCTGATGCCAATGGCTACGCTACCGATGCTTTTACCACTGGCGACTACCAAGTTGGCGTAGCACTGGACGCAGCTTCGGGTGCGAATGAAATCATTCGTGTTCTGCTCAAGCCAGTAGCCAACCAGTCGGCGTAACTGAGGGAATAGGAGAAAACTAATGCCTTTGCTGACCCCATCGAGCGTGCATATTGATCAGCCGCTCACCAACCTGACGACTGCTTATGCTCAGTCTCAGGAAAACTTCATCGCAGATAAAGTCTTCCCTATTGTAGGTGTAGACAAGCAGTCTGACAAGTACTACCAGTACGACCGTGCGAACATGAACCGTACCGGCGACGTTAAGAAGCTGGCACCTCGCACTGAAGTAGAGCGTATCGGTATGACCGTATCTAACGACAGCTACTTTGCTGACGTGTACGGCCTCGGTATGGACTTCGATGAGCAGACCCTCGCTAACGAAGATGCTGCTCTGGACATCCGTTCCGCCGGTGCGCAGACTCTGGCTATGCGTCTGATGATCCACCGTGAGAAGCAGTTCGCTGAGACGTTCTTTGCTGCTGGCGTATGGACGAGCCAAGACCTTCTGTCTGGTCGTACCATCACCGAATGGGATGAGGCTAACTCTACCCCTATTAAGAACATCACCGATGCGTCTCGTACCATCCAGCTCCAGTCTGGCGGCTTCCGTCCGAATACTCTGGTAGTTGGCCGTAAGGTACACGACTCTCTCGTTAGCAACTCTGACATCCTTGCTCGCTTGAACGGTGGTGCTACTGTCACCAATACCGCTCTGGTTACCAAGGCGAAGCTGGCAGAAATCTTTGAAGTAGAAAACTACTACGTCATGGAAGCTGTCCAGAACGACACCACTGAAGGTGCTGCTGAGGTGAATAGCTTTATCGGCGGTCGCCACGCTATGCTTTGCTACACTCCGGGTAATGCTGGTCTTATGACCCCTGCGTCTGGTCTGACTTTCGCATGGAACAGCATTCCGGGTGCTAACAACCTCGGCATCACCGTTGAGTCCTTCTCTGACGACGCACTGAAGCGTCAGCAGATTGCAGAGATGATTCAGGTGAAGATGTCCTACGATATGAAGATGGTTGGCGCTGACTTGGGCTACTTCTTCGAGAACATCGTAGCTACCGACTAAGGAAGCTAGAGTATGACACCCGACTACTCTCTTCTTCCTTTTCAACTAAGCTGGGTCCAACTCATTAAGCAAGAGTTTAAGGGGTATGGAACCGAATGGAAGCGAGGGGATGTCTTCGACTGGCAACAGCGAGGCATCCCTTGGCAAGACGTTATGTCTCTGTTCAATCGGGGTCTCCTTATGCAGGAGGCTCCGACTGAAGACAACCAGAAGAAGGTTGTCGGAGACGGTCTCGATGAGCTTGGCCCCGAAGAGCTTGCAGTTATCGTTGAGAATATCAACGCTAAAGTCAAGCAGTTTGTCAAGACTGATCGTGAGTATCAAACGAAGAAGTGCAAGGCTTCTACGATCACGAAGAAACAACGTGGTCATATTCGTACATGGCGTAACAGCCCTTGGTCAGATTGGGAGCAAGCATAGTGTCAGACTTTACCTACGATATTGACGACCTCGGCACCACCACTGCAACTGGTCGTCGGAACGCTGTACGGTTTCTCGTAGGTGACACTGACTCTACGGACGTACAAGCAAAGGATGAAGAAATTGCTTTCGCTCTTGCTCAGTCCTCTGACAATATCTATGAGGCTTCTGCTTATATTTGCAGAGCTATTGCAGCTAAGTATGCTCGTCGTGTTGACACTGATCTCGATGGCGCTCTTAGCGCTAGTTACTCTGACCTTCACTCCCATTATCTGGCTCTTGCGGAAACTCTTGAATCTGAGTCCAAGAAACAGTCGGGCCTCGGCATCAAAGCCGGAGGCATTAGTGAAGCAGCTATCTCTGTGGTGAGGCAAGATACGGATCGTGTCACCCCATCCTTCCGCAGGGATCGTTTCCGCAACCCACCGAACTACGATGGTTCTGCGGATTACGAGTGAGGAATAGTCCATGTCGTTTAATGCAAGTGACCTCTTGAAGCTGGTCCAAGACTTTGGCGAAACCCTTACACTCCGCAAAGTCACCGCCGGAGGCACTTATGATGCTTCCACTGGTACTGTTAGTGGAAGTGCGACTACGGACTATTCCTTTACTGGATACTTTTACAACCTAGCAGAGGGTATTTCAGACCTCAATCAGACTAGGAAGGGCAGACGTGCCTGTGTCATCCCCGCCCACGGTCTTACTACTACCCCTGATGATGAAGACCAGATTTTAGGGCGTGGAGATACGGTAAATATTACGACCGTTCGTACCATCTTGAGTGGTGGTCAGGCCGTCTGTTACCTCTGTGAGGTGTTTGACTGATGGCAGGTCGAGGCGTAGGCGTTGGTGCCAACATTTCCCCTAGCTTGCAACGAAAGCTGGACAGTATTAACGAGACCATAGCTGAGGCCGCAGAGTTTAAGCTGACGCAAATATCAGAAGATATTGTCAGGCTGTCTCCTGTAGACACAGGTGCCTTTGTCAACTCTTGGTCCTTTAAGGATAACCCCGGCGGCGGAAGGTCTAAGTCCTCTGCTGGCAAGCCTAGACAACGAGACCCTGCTTCGGAAAAGGGCAAAGCCCTGAGAAACCTCGCTAACGACATTGAGTTAGCTTTTGGCGAGGGCAGCGTAGGTGGCTCGGTAAAACCCGGCATTGAGATCGAGGTAGGACGATACTACTTCCTCAATGGAGCGCCTCACGCTACCAAGGTGGACCTTAAGTCTGGGATAGTAGCACAGATCGAGAACTTGCATGGCTAGTATCTATCGTGACATTCGAGCAGCCCTAGAAACTAAACTAGCCGCTGTCTCCGGCATTCCGGCTATTTCCTACGAGAACGTCTCTTACGACCGTGCTAACGGCACTTCGTATGTTGAGACTAGCTTCCTACCTACTTTGCGTAGACCCGCTGTACGAGGCTTAAACCCCCAGCAACGCTATCAAGGGGTTTTCCGTATTGTCTGCTACGCACCAGAGGGCAAAGGTCCGGGTGCAGCAGACGAGATTGCTGATAAGGTACTTAATGCCTTTGAGGCTGCTACAGATGTCTCTTACACCAACAGTGATGACGAGACGTTTGTTGTGTCTATCGACTATGCCGAACGAGAAGGTGGCGGGTTAGACACTCCGTTTTATTTTGTGCCGGTCAACATCGGCTTCTATATCTATAACTAAGGAGGAAGCAGATGGCTTTCGCACAAGGTTCTCGTTCTGGTTTGTCTTTCCTCACGGAAAGCACCTTCGGAACTACTCCATCGGGTAACTTTGCCCGTCTCCCCTTTACCTCTCACTCGCTGAACCTGACCAAGGAACGAGTAGCTGGTAACGACATTCAGCCAGACCGCATGGCCCGTGTGGATCGTCATGGCAACCGTTCTGCTGCTGGTGACATTTCGGTAGACCTTCGGGATGGCACCTACGACGCATTCCTTGAGTCTGCCATGCTTAACTCGTTTAGCACTAACGTCCTCAAGGTTGGCACTACGCCCAAGTTCTTTTCCATCGAGGACTATGCTGCTGACATTGACCAAGCTCGTCTGTTTACGGGCATGACCGTGTCGACTATGGGTGTTTCGATGGCCCCTAATCAGATGGTCACTGCTACCTTCGGCATGGTCGGTAAGAACATGACTGTCGGTGCTACAGAAAAGACTGTAGACGCAGACACCATTGCAGAACCATTCGATGCCTACTCTGGCGACATTAAGATTGCTGACGATGGTACGTCTACCATTCAGGCGTCCACTGCACTCTCGATTGTAACCAGTGTAGACTTCACCGTAACCAACTCTTTTGCTCCTACCTTTGTTGTAGGCGACGACTCTGCTCCACAGCTTGAGTTTGGCCGTGCAGAAGTAGAAGGCACTATCACTGCATACTTCGAGGATGCTACCTTGCTGAACCGCTTTGTCACTGAGACCGAAAGCGGTATTGAGGTGTCTGTCGAAGACCCATCTTCTAACAGCCTGACCTTCCTGTTCCCGAAGGTAAAGTTCAACGCTGCCGATGTCCCTGTAGACGGACCCGGTTCTCGTATTATCAGCCTTCCTTTCGTAGCTCTGTACGACGCTACTGAGGATAGCAACCTTACGATTACCCGCTCCGCATAAGAATCCCTTGGCCGAGGGGAGAGAGGTGAGCTTGTCGGGTGGCTCCCTCTCTCATTCATTTTCCCACCCGCCCATAAAGGAACCCGACAATGGATTTGAAGAACCTTACCCCAGCTTCGGACACTATCGAAGTTATTCTGGTACATCCAAACACTCTTGAGCCTCTGATGAACGAAGGCTCAGACAATGAAATGAGTATTACTCTGTATGCACCACACTCCAAGGAGTACAAGAAGCTGGTGCATGAGCAGACCGACAAGCGACTGGCTCAGATGCAAAAGAGCAAGAAGGTGCAAGTCTCTGCTGCTGACCTAGAGAAGTCGTCTATCGACATTCTGGCTAAGGCTACAAAGGAGTGGGACATCACTTATGACGGTGAAAGCCCCAAGCTAACTGTACCGAAGGCACGGGAAATCTACTCAGAGTATTTCTGGATCAAAGATCAGCTTGAAGAGGCGATTAACGAAACTCTGGATTTTACGCAGGCCTAATTGACGATTTGGTTGAGTTCGCAGAGTGGACTTTCGACCTCAACAAAAGTCAAGACGGCGCAACAAAACTAGACCATTTAGAACAAGTAGAAAGGCAGACAGGACGTACTCCAAAGGAATTAGAAGGCCCCGACTTCCCTATTTCCCTAGAGTATCTCTGGTCTGCCTTTCTTTCGTTGTCAGTCAGTAGAACAATGGGCTTTAGCGCCCCCAACCCGATTACCTACGAAGAAATTAAAGCATGGAAGGAACTAACTCATACGCCTCTCACTTCTAGGGATGTAGAAGCAATTAAGAGGCTAGACTTAGTTTACATGAGGGTTATGAATGGCTGACGTTAAGATCGTCATTGACAGTAGTGATGTTAAAAGGGCTAATGCCGATACCAAGGCCCTGAAGAGCACCTACACGGCTTTAGACAAGCAAATGAAGCCTCTTATTGCAAAGGAACAGGCCTTTGCCAAAACAGTAAGAGCAGTCAATGACGCAATGCGTCTTGGCCTTAAGACTAACAAAGAAGCGATTGCCGATATACAAAAGCTGGGCAAGGCTTACGGCTATACCGACACTCAGATAAATCGAGTGACAGCTTCTATGTCTGGTGTTCGTAAGAACACTAACCGCATGAATGCCGTAGTTCAGAATGCCGGTTACCAGTTTGGTGACTTCTTCGTACAGGTTCAATCTGGACAGAATGCACTCGTCGCTTTCTCACAGCAGGGTGCTCAGTTAGCTGGCTTGCTGCCGGGTGTTGCAGGCGCTGTAGCTGGTGTTGCTCTTGTTCTTGGGTCAAGCCTTGCTAGAGCTTTGATGGAAACTTCTGGCCTTTTTAAGTCTTTTTCAGACTCTGTTGAAGATGCAGGCGAAGCCTTAGAGACACTTAGGAGCAGGCAAAAAAGCCTAGGGTCTGCTATAGAGAATGACCTTGGTCCAGAGGTTAAAAGATTTCACGAAGTCATCTTAGAACAAGGCCTAACCAAAGCTGCTAAAGAGGCTAACGAAGCCCTAAAAGCAATGCAGAAAACTATCGAGGACCAAAAAGGTAAGCTCGATCTTGCAAACCTCTACAACCGTGCGCTTGGGGGTTTTGTTGATCCTGCGTTGGCTCAACAATCGGAAGATATTCAGAGGGCTATAGATTTTGTTGAGGAGCTTGGGGACATTGATCCTACGAATGCCCAAGAGCTTAGTAGTGCAATTGCTACAATAACCACAATTTTAAGTGGGGAGTTCGCACCTTCACTTAAAATGTCCGAAGAGTTTATGACAAGCCTCACAGAACTTGGGCTTGATCTTCAGGAACAGCTTGAGTCTATCCCGGGCGTGTTAAAAGAGCAGGTCGAAGAGCAAGAAAGAATCCTTGATTACGATGAGAAACTTCTTGCCGTAGAAAGAGAACGTGCCTCTCTGGCAGAGTCTATTGAGCAGACTTTCGAGAGGACCGCTAGGCAAGCAAAGCTGATGCAAGAGGGCATGGACCGGGGAATTGCCGGTCAGGTGGCTTCTATGGAGATGCGGATTGCTAAAGAAAGAGAGCTTCTTATTCAGCTTGAGAACGCCGGAATGGTTTCCGACGGAACGGCTTTATCTACATCGGTGACTAGGGAAGGACAGCTTGAGCAGTACACCGCAAATCTGACAGAGATGGCGGCTAAAAAGGCCACTACCGGCACAGAACAACTAGACGATGCCGGAAAGGCGCTAGAAGAATACGGAAAGAAGTTGGATCAGATCAGACTGCAAGTCTCAGGAGAGTTTGCAGGCACAATGATCGACGCCTTCCGAGAGGTTGCTGACGGAACTAAGACCGTTGGTCAGGCCTTCGGCGACATGGCGGAGCAAATCATTAGGCAAATCCTAGACTTGTTGATTTACCAACCCCTCTTGCAAGCTCTTACTAATGCCCTTCTTCCCGGCATGGGGTCAAGTGTGTTTGGCGCAGCAACTCAAGCTCTGGCCGGTCCCAAGCCTCTTCCCGGTGTTCCTGCTGGAGGCTCTGTCAGGGGCAGCTATAAGTTTGCTAATGGCGGCATCGTCAATTCTCCGACGATGTTTGGTATGTCCGGGGGCCGCACTGGTCTCATGGGCGAGGCTGGTCCAGAGGCTATCCTGCCACTGAAGCGAGGCCCCGGCGGTAAGCTAGGTGTAGAAGGTGGCGGCAACGTAACCGTACAGCAGAACTTCAACTTTGCTGCTAACGGTGATGAGTCTGTCAAGAGGATTATTGCTGAGGCTGCTCCGGGCATTGCTAAGATGACTGAGGCTCAAATTGTAAACTCCCGCCAGCGAGGCGGTCAAATGCGGAGGGTCTTTAGCTAATGGCTATCGCCTATCCCCTAACAATACCTACTACAATAGGCATCGAGCAGATTGAGCTACGAGCTAACAACGTAGTAGCTGTCAGTGAGTCTCCCTTCACCTTTGTGCAGCAGACTGTGGTGCATCAGGGCCAGCGTTGGGAAGCCTCAATTTCTATCCCCCCGGTTCGTAAAGACTTGGCTGAAGAGTGGATAGCCTTCTTATTGTCCCTTAAGGGGCGTCGAGGCACTTTCTACTTAGGCGACCCTAACATGGCTACGCCAAGAGGCACGGTCCTTGCAGCCACTTCTGTGACCCTTGGGTCTGCTACTGCTGTGGGTGACGAGACCGTAGACCTCACAAAAGGTGCAGGCCCGGCTAAGTCCAATTTCCTACGGGCGGGGGACTACATCCAGATCGGTACAGGCTCCGACCGTACTTTGCATAAGGTTCTAACTGACACAAACCTAGACTCTAACGGTGACGCAACCGTAGACATCTGGCCCCATACTAGGGCTGTTGTGGCCTCTGGCACTTCGGTTGTCCACCAGTCTCCGACTGGCGTGTTCCGTCTAGCGTCTAACGTCAGTTCTTGGTCTATTAATAATGCCAGCGCTTATGGCATTTCATTTGATGCTGTTGAGGTAGTATAATGGCAAACCTAGATCACAAACGGGGTGATACATTTCAGCTTGACTTCACCCTTGAAAATAACGATGTCGCTGTAGACATCACTAACTTTGACATTCGAGCGCAAGCACGGGATGCTACTGGCAATCTGATTGTAGAATGGAATGAAACCCAAAGCCCTCCGGGCGTCAATATCACCAATGCTTCTGATGGTCAGTTCAATCTGAAGTCTGAAGCTGCCTATACAACCACCCCAACAAATCAGCTTGCTACAGTATCTTGGCCTTTAGGGGTGTTAAACGTAGATGTGGAGTTTAAAGATACATCTGCCTCGCCCGACTCAGTGAGTTCCTCAGAGACCTTTACCATCACTGTCATCGAAGATATTACGAGGACTTAATAATGGCTAAGTTTCAACTACAAGCCACTCTGAATACCTCTCTGGCAGGAACCACACTAGAGGGCGATCAGGCTATCACAGTCGGTGTCCTTAATGGCGTAGGTGCTACAGGACCACAAGGGGCTGCTGGTACGGATGGTGCGGACGGTTCTGGCTTTACTGGCGGCTCCTACAACTCATCTACTGGCGTGGTCACCTTCACCTCAGATGATGGCCTTGGCTTCTCCACAGGAGATCTTCGGGGTGCAGACGGCAGTGGTACAGGTACGGTTACCTCTATCACGGCAGGCACCGGCCTCTCAGGTGGCACCATCACCACTTCTGGCACTATTGACCACAGTAACAGTGTAACCGCAGATACAGTCAGTGAGGGTGGTGGCGCTCGTACACTTTCCTACGGTGACACCTTCAACGTACCTTCTGTCACTTACGACGCACAAGGACATGTTACCTCTACGACCACTACCACACTAACCCTGCCTGCTAGTGACAACACTGACACTGATACCACCTACAGTGCTGGCACTGGTATCACCCTTACCGACACCACCTTTTCTATCGGGCAAGACGTTGGTACTGGTGATGACGTTACATTCAACTCCGTAGCAGATGTAAACGGCAGTGTCCGAGACATTCCGCAGAACGCACAGACCAGCGCCTATACTCTGATTGCAGGAGACGCTGGTAAGCATATCTCCATCACTACCGGCGGTGTTACTGTTCCCACGGGGGTGTTTGGCGTAGGCGACACCATCTCTATCTACAATAACTCTGGCTCTGACCAGACCATCACCCAAGCTGCCTCTGGCGTAACCTTACGTCAGGCTGGTACTGCAAGCACAGGTAACCGCACTCTGGCTCAGTATGGCCTTTGTACGGTCATCTGTGTGGATGCTACCACTAACGCTAACGTCTTTGTTATCGGTGGAGCCGGTCTCAGCTAATGTCGATTGCACAAGCCCTCTTCTTCAATGCCGGTGAAACAGCCGCTATCCTGACTTTGACGCCTTACAGTGGCTCTGCCGTTGAATATGACTTCTCTAATGCTGGTGCAACCGTCACTAAAAGCGGCTATAGTGGGATTCAAAATCAAAGCTCTTCGCTGCCGGGAACTTACACCCTGACAGTTAATCAAGACATGGACGTAACCTTTGATGTAAAGGGCGCTGGCGGAGGTGGTAAAAACTCTGCTGGAGGAAATGGGGGCAGAGTAGAGGGTACTGTTACCCTTTTACAGGGCGTGACTTATAACCTTCTTGTCGGTTTTGGTGGTCGAGACGGTGGTAGTAGCTCCACCGCACCATATGGCGGCTTTGGTGGTGGCGCTGGCGGAGGCGGGACCAGCACTGGTAGCAACGGAAGTGCGTTTTCTTCTGGTGGGAACGGCGGCGGCGGAGACGGGCAATCTGGCGGCGGTGGCGGTGGCTTAAGTGGCCTTTTCCAAGGTAGTATTAGCTCATCTAACGCTTTGATAATCGCTGGTGGAGGAGGAGGCGGGAGCGATGTTCCCGGCGGCGCTGGTGGTGGAACCGGGGCTGGATTGGTAGGCGCTTCTGGCACATCAGACTCGTTTGCTATTGGTGGTGGAGGCGGGCAAGCCTCTTCTGGCGGCACTGGTGGTAGTGGAGGCAGTGGCGGAGATTCTGGAAACTCTGGCGCACAAGGTCGAGGCGGTGGCGGTGGTGGAAACTATGATTCTGGCTCTGATGACTACCACGGCGGCGCAGGCGGTGGCGCTGGCTGGTATGGCGGTGGCGGCGGTGGCGCAAATGCTGCTGGCAACGATGGCGCTGGAGGGGGTGGTGGCTCAGGCTACTACAATTCCTCTTCCGTAACTATTGGTACTACACAACAAGGTGGTGGTGGTTCAGGTCGTACCAGTTCCGGTCTCGGTGGCTCCATCAAACTTACCAGAGCTTAATAAGGCGAGATAAAATGACGACTATCACTCATAAGCAGGGTGACACTTTTGAGCTTACATTCCAGCTTAAGAGAGATGGCTCTGCGGCAGACATTACCAACTTCACGATCACCAGTCAGTTGAGGGACTCTACGGACACTCTCCTGACCACAGACAACTTTAACGGAAGCCTGACCTTCACACTGATTGACCCTAATGCGGGTCAGTTTGAACTATCCGCATCCTCTACTGCTACGGCTGAATGGCCTGCCAGAGAGTATGACTGTGACGTACAGTTTATTGACACCGACAACGAAACAAGCTCTTCCGAGACATTCAAGATCAAAGTTATTAAAGACATTACGAGGGTATAATGGCTAAATACGAATTGGTGGTGACGAGCGACGATGCTCTGTCCAGCCCTCTAACTCTCACTGTACTTAACTCTGTAGGCCCCCGTGGCCCTGCTGGCCCTGCCGGTCCTACTGGTCCCGCCGGGGCTACTACTTTTGCTGACCTTACGGACGTAGACAGTTCTAGTGCTACCACTGGTCAGCTTCTACAAGCGGATGGTGATGACACCTTCAGCTTCGTTACTGTTGCTGGTGCTACTAACACCCTTGATGACGTAACTGACAATGGTAATACCACTACTAACGACATCTCTGTAGGTGGTGTAACAGCTACGTCTCTTAATACTCACACGATCCCCGGTGGGACTGGCACCCTTGCTCTTACTTCCGATGTTCCTACTGTAGACCTTGATGACGTAACTGATAACGGCAACACTACCACTAATAGTATCTCTGTAGGGGGTATCACTGCTACCTCCCTTAACACTCATACGATCCCGTCTGGCACCGGCACTCTTGCCAAGACCTCTGACATCCCCACGAACAACAATCAGCTTACTAACGGCGCTGGCTACATCACCGACTACACTGTAACCCAAGGCGACGTAACTGCACACCAAGCGGCTCTGTCTATCACCGAGAGCCAAATCTCTGATCTGGGTACTTACCTTACTGCTGAGACCAACGACCTTAGCTCTACTGTAACTTGGGCCAACGTGCCTGACGCCAATATCACCGAAAGCTCTGTCACTCAGCACCAAGCCGCTCTGAGCATCACTGAGAGTCAGATTAGTGACCTTGGCACCTACATTCCCACGTCACAGAAGGGTTCTGCAAGTGGTGTAGCCTCTTTGGATGGCAGCGGTCTGGTTCCTACCAACCAGCTTCCTAGCTATGTAGACGACGTTCTGGAATACACTAACTACTCTAGCTTCCCGGTCTCTGGCGAGACTGGTAAGATTTATGTAGACCTTGCTACCGGCGACATCTACCGCTGGTCAGGCTCTGCCTATGTCCAGATTAACAATGCCGTATCCTCTGCCGACCAAGCTACTCAGCTTGCTACGGCTCGCACCATTTCCCTTGGTGGGGATGTCTCAGGCTCTACGTCTTTTGATGGCACAGCAGATGTTACGATCACTGCCACTGTAGCAGACGACAGCCACGACCATATTATCAGTAACGTAGACGGCCTTCAGGCGGCTCTGGACGCCAAGATTAACACTGCTGATCTTGCTGACACAGACGACCTTACCGAAGGCTCTACGAACCTTTACTACACTGATGCTAGGTCACGACAGGCTATTAGCCTAAGTAGTAGTAGCAGTGAACTGAGCTACAATAACACAACGGGTGTGTTCAGCTACACTAGCCCCACCACTGTAGCCGAAACTAACGCTGTCACCATTGAGGTTAGGAACACTACTGGCAGCACCATTGCCAAGGGTGTACCTGTTTACGTTTCTGGTCACAGCGGTACTGATATTCTTGTGGCTCCGGCGGATGCTGATGATGCTAACAAGATGCCAGCTATTGGCCTTATGAGCGCTGCCCTTAATAACAACTCTAATGGCACAGCGACAAGCATTGGCTTGATCACCGGGATTGACCTTAGCAGCTTTTCTGTAGGGGATGTTCTCTATGTAGATACTACCCCCGGCGGCTCGACCTTTGGCGGTCTTACGAATACTAAACCAACCGGTGAAAGCTCTAAGGTTCAAAACCTTGGTAAAGTAGCTAGGGCAACTTCTAATGGTGAGTTTATCATTAGCGGTCCCGGTCGCTCGAATGATACGCCTAACCTTGATAACGGCGACATCTTCATAGGTAACGACAGCAACCAAGCTGTTACTAGCTCTCTCAGCACTGAGGTTAGCTCGATTGTCGGCAGTCTGAGTCTGAATGCAGACAACATTGGTTCTGGCACTCTGGCGTCTGCTAGGCTCCCTGACCTTACTGTAGCAGACTTTGCAGGGTCAGCAATCATCACTGAGGCTGAGGGCCTCTCTAGCAACGATAACGACACCAGTATTCCCACGGCGGCAGCGGTCATTGACTATGTAGATGGCACGGGGTCTGTAGCTAACGACGCTACAATCACGATTACCGCTGGTACGGGTCTTTCAGATGGTGGCGACTTTACCACTAACCAAGGTGCCGCTGAAACTATCACCATTAACCATAGTAACAGTGTCACTGCTGGTACGGTTAGTGAAGGTGGGTCAACACGAACACTTTCTTACGGTGGAGCCTTTAATGTCCCTTCGGTGACCTATGATGCACAAGGTCATATCACCGGCACCACTACTACTGCTCTGACGCTCCCGGCAAGTGACAACACAGATACCGTACCTAATGACTCTGCTATCACGATCTCTAGCAGTAGCGACAAGGGTATTGTAGTTACTAACGGTGGCTTTACTCTCGACCAGTCCTCCGGTCAGACTGTCACCCTTGAAGCAGACCTCACCGATCTCCGCACTAAGATTGGTGATGATACCACCTCTTCGATTGGGCAAATCACCATTCGTCCAGTTAGCAGCACCTCGGGACAACTTCGGTTGCAGTGTGAGGATTCTGCGGCAGACACTCACCTGTTTACGCTGGAAGGGCCTGCACACTCTGGTTTCGGTGGAGCCTATACTTGGAAGGTTCCCGGCTCTCAGGGTACTGCCGGTCAGGGTATCAAACTCAACACGGTCTCTACTGGTGTAGCCACTCTCGGCTATTTTGACATTCCGGCTGATACGGATGACATCACCGAAGGCAGTAATCTCTACTACACAGACGCTAGAGCCAACTCCGCTTTTGACACTCGCCTTGCTACTAAAGACACTGACGACCTGTCAGAAGGCTCTACGAACCTTTACTACACCGATACGAGAGCTAACTCTGCCTTCGACACTCGGTTGGCCACTAAGGATACCGGAGACCTCTCTGAAGGCACTAACCTCTACTACACCGATGCTAGGGCAGACGCTAGAGTTAACCTCCAAACTGGCACTAACCTAGACCTTAGCAATCAGTCTACCTCAGACCTTTCTGAGGGTACTAATCTCTACTACACTGATGCGAGAGCAGACGCTAGAGTTGCAGCAGCAACAGGCGTCAACCTAAGCCTTACTAATCAAGACACTGACGACCTTAGTGAAGGTACTACCAACCTCTACTTTACTGATGCCAGAGCGCAAGGCGCTATCACGGTAACGGACGCTGGTGGTGACGGGTCTCTGGGATACTCTGGTGGCACCATCACCTACACCGGCCCTTCGGCTGCTGAGACCAGAGCGCACTTCTCAGGCGGCACGGGTGTAACCATCACCAACGGTTCTGTAGCAATCGGTCAGGCTGTAGGCACCGGAGATAGTCCTCAGTTTACTGACCTGACCCTTAGCGGTGACCTCACCGTCAACGGTTCGACTACCACCATTGACACCACTAACCTCGCTGTCGAAGATAGCCTGATCGAGCTTTCTAGCGGACTGACTGGTGCCGCTGGTAATGATGCTGGTCTGGTGATCGAACGTGGTAGCACGGGTGCCAACGCCTTCATTGGTTGGGATGAGTCAGAAGACAAGTTTACGGTAGGTACGACTACAGCTACCGGTAGCTCCACAGGCAACCTTACCATCACTACTGGCACCCTTGTAGCCAACATTGAGGGTAACGTAACTGGTAACGTCACCGGGACTGTCAGTGATGTGTCGAACCATGATACTGACGACATCTCTGAAGGTAGCACCAACTTCTACTACACTGATGCCCGTGCTAACTCTGCCTTTGACACTCGCCTTGGGACTAAAGATACTGGTGACCTTTCTGAGGGTACTAACCTTTATTATACGGACGCTAGGGCAGACGCTAGAGTCAACCTCCAGACAGGGGCTAACCTCGATCTAAGCAGTAAAGACACCGACGATCTTGGTGAAGGCAGTACCAATCTGTACCACACGACTGCCCGTGCAAGAGGTGCAGTCTCGGTTACTGATGCAGGCGGCGATGGTTCTCTGTCCTACAACAGCACTACTGGCGTCATCACTTACACTGGCCCCTCTGCGGCTGAGACCAGAGCGCACTTCTCTGTCTCCGGCGATCTGAGCTACAACAGCAGCACTGGTGCCTTCAGCTTCACTGAGCGTACTGATGCAGAGGTTCGTGGACTGATCTCCGTCACCGATGCAGGTGGCGATGGCTCTCTGGCTTACAATAACAGCACTGGTGTGCTAACCTACACCGGAGCCTCTGACACTGTTAAGACTGGCGATACTGACGCTTCTAGCTACAGCTTTGTAGTAGATGAAGATGACATGGCCTCTAACAGTGCCATCAAGGTTCCTACTCAACAATCCGTCAAGGCTTACGCAGATACCAAAGCCTCGACCGGCAAAGCCATTGCAATGGCTATCGTATTCGGAGGATAATTAAATGGCTAACCCAAATATCGTAGGCGTCACTGAGATTTTCGGTAAGACCGTCTGCAAAAATGTCGAAGCAACTGTCACTACAGTTATTGGCGCTGTACCTACAGGCGATATTTATAAGGTCAATAGCATTCTGTGTTGCAATGTTGATACAACCGACCGTACTATTGACATTAAGATTGACAAAGCAAGTGGCGATGACTGTTTTTTAGTTAAGGGCCTTACTATCCCTACTGGCGCAACTCTGGATGTTCTTAACAAGCCTATCTACCTAGAAGAGGGTGATGTCCTAGCGGCAGGGTCTGACGTTGTTGATAAAGTAGATATGACTGTTTCCTACGAAGACATTGCCTAAGGAGCAGCGTAATGCCAAGGAATTATATTGGCGGAATTATGGGTGTCACGCCTTTGGTGGAGGCTGCTGCTGAATTTCACTTTCTTGTTGTCGCTGGCGGCGGGAGTGGCGGTAGCAACCACGCTGGCGGTGGCGGCGGTGGCGGCGGGGTGCTTAGCGGCACCACACCCTCGATCTCTTCCGGTACAAACCTCACAATCACCGTCGGCGATGGTGGAGCAACTAACACCAACGGCTCTGACAGTGAGCTGGACTACGGCACGGCGGTCACTGCTACAGGTGGCGGTCGGGGTGGCACAGAAAACAGTCACGGCGGCGGTAACGGTGGCTCTGGCGGCGGTGGTTCTGGCCACCTAGTTTCCAACTACAACCTCGGCGGTAACGGCGAAGCGGGACCACCAAGGCAAGGTTATGACGGTGGAGACGGGGCGCAATCCGGCCAGTACAGCCAGTACGGCAATGGCGCAGGCGGCGGTGGAGCTGGCAGCGCTGGCGCAAACGCAACCTCGCAGACCGCTGGCAACGGCGGCGACGGCGTTCAAAGTTCGATCACCGGCACCCAGACTTACTACGGCGGTGGCGGCGGGGGCGGCAGATATGCAGGCAGCGGCTCGCCCGGCTCTGGTGGCCAAGGTGGCGGCGGCGATGGAGTGTCCTTCAACGCAGGCAACGATGGCTCGGCAAACACCGGCGGTGGCGGTGGTGGTTCTGGTGGGTCTGGAACTAGCCGTGTCGGCGGCGACGGCGGCTCTGGCGTGGTTATCCTGCGGATGCCTACGAGCGTGACGCTAACCGCAACTAGCGGCAACCTGACTGTTTCGCAGCCGCAATCGGTAGGGAGCGGGGAGCGCTACTACGAGTTCACCGGCGGCAGCGGCACTGTAGAGGTAACAGTAGGATAAACAATGGCTAATCAACTTAGAACAAGTGGCGTGTTTAACCTTGGGTCTCTTGGGGGCGACAGTGCTGCTGTAAGCGCAGATGCAGACTTTGACAGCGTAGTTCTGTTACTGGATGGTGAGGGGTCTAGTATTACAGATGAATCTTCCTCGTCGCATACAATTACAGCAAGCGGTGATACCCAAGTAGATACCGCAGAAAAAAAGTTTGGTAGTGGGTCTATTGAATTTGATGGTGCTACTGACCATCTGAGTGCAACTTCAAGTTCTGATTTTACATTTGGCACTGGTGATTTTACTATCGAGACTTGGGTTAAGTTTCGTAACGGTGCAAGTGATAGAGACATGACTCTATTTGATAACGGAACCGTAAACACTGCTGGTCATTTATGTATTTTTGCAGATGTTAATACTCTATATTGTAGATTTGGTACTTCTGGTGCGACCTTGAGCACTGCATGGACAACTTTAGGAATGTCCAATAATAACTGGAATCATCTTGCTATCGTAAGAGATAGCGGGACTTGTAGGGTTTTTGTAAATGGTGTTCAAAAAAACTCAGGCACAAGAAATGAAAACCTTACCGCTACTGGTTGTCGGATTGGAACTTTAAGTGGATATGAGGCTTATTATGCTTTTGATGGCTACCTAGATGACTTCCGTATCACCAAAGGCGTAGCAAGATACAGCAGTAGCTTCACTCCACCTACTTCTGCACTACCCACAACTGGTGCTGTAGCTGGTGCCATCAAACCAACCCGCAAGTGGGGGGGCTTAGTCGGTCGGTCTCTTATTGCTTCTGATGCACTTGTAAAAACCGGCAATCTCAAACTCTCTGAGCTTCTTCAGGCGACTTATCCTGCTCCGGGCGCTGTTGATGGCATTAAAGATCGCTCTGGTGCAGTAATTCAAGACAGGGCTGGTCAAGCAATCCAGCCAAGGAGTTAATAATGACAACTTTTATTTATGATTTGACCGACACTTGGGACGACGCCTCGACCGAGTTCACCTCGATCAAGATGAATGTCATCGACACCAACTCGGATTCAGCCTCTAAGCTGATGGACCTTCAGGTGGGCGGGACTAGCAAGTTCACCGTCGATAAGAGCGGCAACATCACTGTTGGTGGTGGGGGAGTGCCGTCTGGCACGAAACAGCTTTTTGTGCAGACTGCTGCACCAACCGGCTGGACGAAAGACACAACGCACGACAACAAAGCGCTGCGCATTGTTTCAGGCACGGCTGGTTCTGGCGGTTCTGATGCGTTCACGACCACGTTTGGGTCGGGAAAGACAACTGAGCCACATACGCTGACCATCTCACAAATGCCGAGCCACAATCACTCCATTAGTTACGCAACTCAGTATAATTCAAGCAACTCTATAGGAAGTACTCAAAATTCCCCCAGCTTGTCAACCACAACGAGCAGCAAGGGCAGCAGCCAGTCACACAGCCACAACCTCTCTGGCTTCGACCTCCAATATGTCGATGTTATTGTAGCAACAAAGGACTAAACGATGAGACTTTCGATCATTCCCGAAGACCGTGCCGTTGTGAAGGACATGCAGGGCGTCAACTTCGCCGACAACCTGAACGACTACATCGCCACACCAATCCCCGCAGATATTCATGCTCTCCAATGGAACGAAGGCTCCGGTGAAATCGAATATACTGAGCTTGGCAGGGCAAACGAGCAAATCTCTGAGCTTCCCGCTTGGGCGAATGAGTGCGTTTCTTTGCATGAAACCACACTTGCCGCACTAGCGGAGACTGACAGCCCGGAGGCCTCTGAGTGAAGTTCGAGGCAAAACAGAATTGCCCGTTGAATGGGTTTGAGCCGTGCAAGCAACTAGATTGCGCTTGGTTCATCCAGCTTCGTGGTAAGAACCCGAACACCGGCGAGGACGTAGACGAATGGGGCTGCGCTATCGCATGGCAACCAATTCTAGCTATCGAAGGCGCACAACAAATGCGTCAGACCGGGGCTGCTGTGGAGAGCTTCCGTAACGAGGTTGTAAAAGCCAACGAGGAAGCGCTACTGCTAAGCCAAGCCCCAAAGCCATTAAAGGTTTTAGAGGCAGAGTAAACTAAGGAGAATATTATGACTGATCAAAAGCAATGGTTTATGTCGAAGACTGTATGGGGGGTACTGCTTATGCTTGCCTCTTCCGTTCTGGCCAGCCTTGGCCTTGAGCTAGATGCAGCTTCCCAACAACAGATTGTAGACCTTATCATGCAGGCTATCACTGTAGGTGGTGGTGCATTGGCTGTCTACGGTCGAGTGACGGCTAAGACTGCCCTTAAATGAGTAGAGACCTTACCTCTGTAGTAGAGACAGCGTTGACGGCTGATGTTATTGAGCCGTTCTTCGCTGTCGATCTACTCTTTGATTCCCCTAGTGAGCTATACCTGTGGACTGGCGTTGGTGACAAAACCATTAACAGCAAGACCTATCAGGGCGCTGGTGCCTTGCTACAGATTGAGCCTATCGAAGAGACAGCCGATATAGCAGCTAGGGGGGCTACTCTTACTATGAGTGGCATCCCGTCAAGCCTACTTAGTCACGCCCTACAAACACAGTACCAAGGCCGAGTCTGTAAGATATACTTCGGTGTCATGGGGACGCCAGCAGACTACGTTGAGATTTTTTCCGGCTACATGGATCAGATGATGATTGATGAGGGGCCTGAAACCGCTACTATTGTTATAACCGTAGAGAATAAGCTGGTGGCCTTAGAGCGTCCAGCAGCAACTCGTTACACGTCTGGTTATCAAAGAAGTAAGTACCCCACAGTAGCGCCCGGAAGTACACCTGATAAGGGATTAGATTTTGTAGAGGGCCTCCAGACTAAGAGAATTATATGGGGGGCTATACCCGAGTGAACTATCAGCAAGAGTTCTTGATACAAGTCAAGGACGACATCCGACCTTTGCTAGAAGAACATTGGCAAGAGATTGCCCTAAATAGAGACAAGATAAAGCTAAACCCTGATTGGGAGATGTATCACTATCTGGAAAGTAAAGACCTGCTAAAGATTTTTACTGCTAGAGAAGAGGGCAAGTTAGTAGGGTATTTTGTAGTTGTTAGCTCTTACAACCTACACTACAAAGACCATATCTTTGCCGTCAATGATGTCATCTACTTACATCCTGACTACAGAAAAGGCCGCACTGGCATTAAGCTAATCCAGTTTGCAGAGAAATGCCTTCGGCAGGATGGGGTTTCAGTTCTGACAATCAATACAAAAGTACACAGACCATTTGACGTGGTGATGAAGTTCTTGGGCTTCGGTCTGATCGAGCGAGTGTACTCCAAGTATATAGGAAAATAGTATGGCAATTACTGCCGCTGGAGTTTTATCCGGTGTTGCCCTTGGTGTTGGCGCAGTGGGGTCAATCAACGCCGTTCTAGCTGGTGCAGGGCTTACCCTTACCGCTTTTGGGGCTTTCGCTGTTGTCGGCACTGCCGCTGCCGGTCAAGGCTATCTTGCTTATAGGAATAAGCAGGAGATGGACGAGCTTCAGTCCAAAGTGGCTGGGCTTTCCACTGGTGGGTACGCCTTTAACCAAAAAGGCGCTGGCCTACACCGTCAAGTCATCTACGGTAAGACCAAGATCGGGGGTGTAGTTGTCTTTGACCATGCGCATGGTACTGACAACAAGTACCTTAGTCGTATCCTTGCTGTGGCAGCGCATGAGATAGATGACTTTGAAGACATCTTTATTGATGACTACAAGGTTACATCTCTTGGTTCAGACGGTAGTGTAACCCTTGCACAGAAGGTAGACGAGAAGGGCAACCTGATCTCTGGTACTTCTACAAATAAGTTTGACGGCTTTATTAAAATCCGCAAAGTTTTGGGCGGTCACAGTGCCTCCTTGGGTGGGCAGAGCCTATCTATTGACGGGCAACCTTTTGGTGGCTCCCCTACAAAATGGACCTCTAGTCATATCCTCAAAAATGTTGCCCACTTGGCAATCATGTTTAAGTTTGACAGGCCGGAAGAAGAGGGGGATGTTGACCGTTACGAGAATGGCCTTCCCACTGTTACCACGATTGTCCGAGGCAAGAAGGTCTACGACCCTCGTACTGCCACTACAGCTTGGTCAGACAATCCTGCGCTTATTGTTCGTGACTACCTGACCAATGACGACTATGGCCTTGGTGAGTCTGCCAGCAACATTGATGATACTAGGGTTGCTACAGCGGCTAACATCTGTGACCAGACTGTTACCACAGACAGTAGCACAAGATACACCTGTAACGGGGCTTGGCTAACCTCCAAAGTTCCAGCCGACCTTCTTGCTCAGATTGTAGGCACCTGTGCTGGCACTCTTTGGTATGCTCAAGGAGAGTGGAGACTTAGAGCCGGTGCATACACTGCCCCCACCATTACTCTGACTGAAGATGATCTACGATCTCCTCTCAACATTTCCACTCGTCACTCTCGCAGAGAGAACTTTAACGGTGTTAGGGGTATCTTCAAAGGACCAGCCAGTAACTACCAACCCACTGACTATCCTCTTGTATCTAGCCAGACCTTCATTGATGTAGATGGGGGGCTAGAGTCTGTACTAGACTTCCCTCTACCTTTTACTGACACCCCCGGTGAAGCACAACGACTGGCCAACATTGCTCTTGAGCGGATCAGAAATCAAATTACTCTGACTGGTGCGTTTGGCCTTAAAGCATTTGAGCTTCAGATTGGTGATTTCGTCAGTCTGACTAACACTCGTCTTGGCTTTTCCAATAAACTGTTTGAGGTGGTCAACTGGAGCTTTGGCCTCACTGAGGACAATGACCTACAGACTAATCTAATTCTCAGAGAGACTACCACCACAACTTATGATGAGGTAGCAGATACCGACTTTGAGTCTGACAACACTACCCTTCCCGGCATCCTTGGTCCTACGGTTATCCCCGGCTCTGGTGATGTAAGCTCTACTACTAATGTCACTGGTCTGACTGCATCTGGTGGTGTACGAGAGATTTACATTAACTGGACTAACCCGATTAACAACGACTTTGCCCACACAAAAATATATGTCAACACTACGGATAACTTCTCTGGTGCCACTCAACTAGGCGGATCAAGTAACAACATAACAGGCGAGTCTGCTGTTCATACTGGTCTAAGTGCTAATGATACTAGGTATTATTGGGCGCAGGCTTTTACTAGCTCCGGCGCTTTAGGAACTCTAGCTGGTTCTGCGTCCGCTACCGTAAAAGACATCACTACTGATGATATTGAGAATGACGCTATCACCAATGCGTTGATTGCTAATGATGCTGTAGACGAAAATCAGATAAATACAAACGCTGTTAGCACTATTAAAATTCAAGAAGATGCTATTTCTACAACAACTTTAACAGAAGATACGGGAAATAGCGGAAGATCTTTTGACAGAACCTACTACTTTGATATGGATTCCGATGGGAATCTTACTGTAATTGCTTTTATCCAAGTTATTGGCAACCTTACTACAGGTACTGATGGGCTTGTTTGCAGGCTTTATATTGACGGAACTTTAGTTGGGTTTTATCAGGCTTACGAAGAAGAGCAAATAACTGGGGGCCAAACTCTGGTAGGAACTAAAGCAGTAACACAAGGAACAAATAAAGCAGTGCGAGTTGATATAGACATTACTGGTCTAGCAGACGATCAATTAGGGCCAAATAACGATGTTTATTTGCTTGTAACTAGGACATACAGATAATGAGAAACTACTCTTGGTACAACCTAGAAACGGGTCAGATTAAGGGCAAATATATTGGCCGTCCTGAAGAAGTTTTAGAAGGTTATGGTCTTATAGAAGGGTTCTATTCCCCAAAAGAGTATGTTGTTGTAGGGGGCTTACCTCAGCGAAAATCTGATGAAGAGTTAGAAGAAAGAGAGGTTGTTGTTGCATGGGCTATGTTAAGGAGAAAGCGGGCAAAGCTGCTTAGTAAGTCTGACTGGACTCAAGTACCAGACGCTCCGGTTGACAGTGCGGCTTGGGCAGTGTATCGTCAGCAGCTTCGTGACTTGCCTGCTAACACTACAGACCCGAGAGACGTAACATGGCCCGTACAGCCTTCCTGATTTTCATTGTCCTTGCGTGGGTTATTCTTGTCAACCTGTTTTACGCACAGCGCTCATTTTCCCACGATGGGGGGTCAATTTCCCATGAGGGGGGTTTCTCAGAGCGATCTAAGGAGCATTTATCAGAAATTCATCCTGACTTGTATCATGTCGTGATACTAGCTAGAGAAATCTCAGACGTTCCATTCAAGGTCATTGATGGCCTTAGAACGATAGAGGAACAAAGGCACTACTACGAGACTGGTAAGAGCAAGACTATGAAGTCTAAGCACTTGACTGGTCTAGCTGTTGATGTAGCGCCTATCCCGGTCAGATGGGATAAAGAAGCCTTCCTGCCTATTGCAGAGGCTATGTTTAAAGCAGCCGACATGCTCGACACTCCTATAGTCTGGGGAGGTAACTGGCGTACCTTTAAGGACTATCCTCATTTTGAATTAAAGGAGAGACCTGATGGTCATTGAGTTCTTGAGCATGGTAGGGGTGCCGGTCATTGTGGCCCTCCTATCTTCAGCCGGATTGTGGCGCTTCTTTCAGGCAAGGTCTGAACAGGAACACGAACGCAGATCAGAGTTTCGTCGGACATTGCAAGACCAGATTGATACCCTTTCCGAACAAGTAGGAAAGTTGAACTACCAAAAGGAATCTCTCCTTCGTGAAATCGGAGAACTTCGTGAGGCATTGGCGGAAGCTAAGACTACCATCCTGCACCTAGAAGAACTCCTGCGGAGACGATCCTATGAGGACTAGAATCCTTGCAGCCCTGATCGTAGTCCTGTTCACTCTGAGCGGCTGTGCTGGCCTAGGGATAGCCACACAAGGAGCCACCATCCTCGCTGAGGCTACTGGAAATGCTCAGATTGAACAGGCTACTGAAATGCTAACAGAGGTAGCAGGAACTGCTGCAACGACAGCAGGCATTATAAACATAACTAACACAAACTTTATGCTTTTGGCACTGTTGATACTAGGCTGGGTTCTGCCCTCGCCGGGAGAAATCCTAAGAGGTATCTTCAGTCCCATTGGATGGCTGATCAAAACACTGCTAATTAAAAAATAGATTAGCCAAACTAAAACCCCCGTAGGTTGATTCCCACGGGGGTTCTTTTATGCCTAGATTTAGGGCAACCTAGAAGCGGAGGCCGATACCTGCAAGGATGCGACGCTGGCCACCCTCAAACTGGTCGTCGTAGGACCAGCTTACACGGCCATCAAGATAGACGTTCTCGGCAAGGTCCAGCTTGTAGCCAGCACCTACTTCGCCACCACGCCAGTCCAGAGACCAGCCGTCGAAGCCTACTTCAGTGTTAGCGAATGCGTACTCACCACCAACAATCTGAGGATGGATGGAGAGTTCCAGATCAGCGGTAACCTCACCCCACTCGTTGCCGTCACCAAGGCCGATGATGTCGCCACCGTCTGCACCCCAGTTGTAGTTCAGGCCCGGAGTGATCTTGAACTTGCCAAGGTCTGCCTCAGTGTAAGCCCGTGCCTTGAAGTTGCTGTCAGTGGTGCCAGAGAGTTCTGCGAATGCAGATACAGCACCAGCAGCCACACCAGTACCGAGAGCAATAATAGTCTCGTCTTCAAAGGTGGTGCCAATCTCAAGGTAGGTATTGGAGGGGCTTGCGGTATATACCTCTTCTACCTGTGCTGCTGCTACACCGGCCAGTGCAACAGCGATAATGCCGGAAGTTAGAACCTGTTTCATTTTTTCCTCTTATTATAATTATAAACGAGTGGGGGCCGAAGCCCCCTTCTGTTCCAAGGCCTCCCGTAGGCCCGTCTGTTATGCCGCAAGGGCTACAGAAGGTGCAACATAGTTGTTAGCACTTATCAAGGTTGGTTCTTACGGAACCACTCGGTTGCCTCATTGTAGCGTCTAGTACCAGTCGATCCTAGTTCACCCCCATAGTTGGTGGAGGTGCGGGGTACTGCCCCCCGGTCCTGCTTACTGTCTTCTACAAATCAACGGCGAACAACTAGACCAGCGTAAGGGTCTTATTTCCCTTGGGGGTGGTCCCTGTTTCTGCGTAGATAGAGAGCGCTTCTGACCAAGTGCCGGGGCCTAAATCGTCAAGGTACTTGAGCAGAGTCTTCTTTCTGATCCTGACTGGCACTCTAACAGCAGCGTTAAGGCTAACCCTGCCGTAGATCATATCAGCATCTTCTACAAGTTTCTTAAACTCTTTCAGGTTGTATGCTTTCATAGGCTATCCAGTGGTGTGTACAGGTCGTAGAGGCTGTCCATATAGTTCATACCGCCCTCATACTCATCTATCATAGCGTTGAAGCCCACACAACCATTTTCTTGGATGTAGCCTCTGGCCTGCATGAATGCCTCAAGGAACTGCCGCTTCTGTACCTCTATGACAGTCTCATCGCTAAACTCGTCCTGAGATGAGGTCATAATGGTAAGCAGAGCGCCCAGAAAGGCTGGTGTAGCCTCTGGGTCCAACTCTCCGCACTGAGCGATATGGGCTGCTGTAAGCGCCCCTATGTCCTTGGTGTCGCTCATAGCCTTCTGGATAGGCTCTTCAGCTAAGGCGACACCGGGGGCTGACAAGGCTAACCCCAACAAAAAGTACTTCATTCTTCTTGGTCCTCTAAGGCTTCAATCATTGCTTTCAAGTACCACTGCGCCTTCTTGAGGTCTTGTAGCTGCTTGCCCTTGTAGTCACTTCTGTGCAGGTACTTCATTACGTTTCCCTTGCAATAGGAAGGGAAGCCTTCTCCAAGTACTTGCTTAATGTAGTCAATGCACTCAATACCACCTTGATTGTAGTGTGGTGGACTGTTTACTTCGTCGCTGTACGGAATAGTCCGATTGACGTACTGCTCTAAATGTTCTCCTGCATGAAGACTGAAATCCACTGTTTGCATACTTCGCTCCTAACGACATCATCTATTGTAAACTCGATAACCGGGACGCTCACGTCATACTTCTTACTGAGGTAAACGATCTTAGCTAGACCGTTGGCCTCTTTGAGGTCTGACTGCTGAACGTCGCCATTAAGCACAATCTTAGACCCTTCTGCCACCCGTGTCAACAACATCTTTATCTCATGGGTGGTTATGTTCTGGGCCTCATCTACAATGATGAAGGAGTTCTCGAAGCTCCTGCCTCTCATTAAGGCTAAGGGGGCTATCTCGATGTTACCGTTCTTTAGTGCGGTATCGAGAACCCCCTTGCCCATCCATTGCTCTAGGACATCCAGAGTAGGCATTGCCCAAGGCGTAGCCTTATCTAAGACTCCACCGGGTAAGAACCCTATATCTTTGCCGACGGAGACGTGAGGTCTGGTTATGACGATCTTGTCTATGTCTTTGGCTAGATACATCTGTGCAGCATACGAGGCTGCTATGTAAGTCTTACCCGTCCCCGCTGGTCCCAGAACTATCGTCTGTGGACTTGTTCTTAGGGCGTTTAGGTACAGCTTTTGTCTTTCTGTCTTTGGTTGTAGAGGTGGCCTTCTTGGTGGTTGTGGTTGCTGCTTCTTGGACGACTTCCGACCAGCCGTTTTCGTCATGTCGAATTAGTTTCGCTTCTTTAATTGGAATATGGAAGAACAGTTCCCCGGATCGGATGTTAGGACCGTAGGCTTGCTTAAGGGTTTCAGAGGTTAGCTGTTCGCCTTTTACGATCCAGCATTCTTTGCAGTCACCACGAAATACGAAGAACGTGATGATCGAGTGTTTCTTGAGCAACCGGGCTTTCCGGCCCGGAATACGGAGTTCGAGCCAGTCCTCCGGCCACTTTTCCTTCCAAGACGCTTTGACTTCTGCTTCACTGTAGTACGTTGCTCCCTGCTTGGTAGAGACTACATCTGCATAGTAGGTCTCATCAGTCCGCTTAATGCTGTGTCCCTCCTGCTCAAGGTAGCTTACTAGAGCGTCCTTAGCAGGAGTGTCGTACTTGTCGTAAAGATCTTTCTCAAACGGTTTGTAGGTCATGCTTCTGGACTCCTTCGTAGCCTCCTAAATACTGGCCCTCATGGGTCCAGACTTGCGGTACTGTACTATAGCCTGCTTGCTTTAGCAAGTACCTAATCCATTGGTTCTTGTACTCAGTGATGTCAAATTCATCGTATGATATATCGTGGATGTCTAGGTGTTCCTTCACTGCACGACAGGAGGGGCAGTTAGGTTGGGTGATAACGGTCCAAGCCATCAAGCATTCTCCATCAGGGCTTTCCAAGAGACAGGGAACAGGTTCACCATTTCCTCAGCAATCTGGATTGCCACCTCTCGGGTTTCGGTTTGACTGTCAGGCCCGAGCCTCAGCTTACACATATCGGCAAAGGCATCAAGGCTACCAGACCACCACCAGCTAGTCATCATGGACTGTGGCAGCATCATACGAGCCTGCTCTGGCGCTACACCATAGGCCAGCATATACTCGTACATCTTCAGCACCCGGTCCATGATCTCGACGTACTGCTGCTGCATGAACTGCTGGTGTTCTTTCTCGAAAGCCTGACCAGAGCCTTGCTTCTTGTTCTCTGGCCGCTGCCGCCAGTGGTCAGGGCTGTAGATGTCAGGCTCATTGTCAACGTACCTACGGCTCACCTCGTTCCAGCGCAGGAACTTATGCTTCACCAGTTGACGGGCTACAAACACAGGAGCATCCACCTTGAAGGTCACGAAGGCATGACCGAAGGGCGAGGTGTGCTTGTGCTTGGCGAGGTAGTGGATCAGCTTCTCATCTTTGTCGGAAAGAGACGAGGACTCCTTATCAAAAGAAACCCTCGCCGAGTTTACTACCGACAGATCACTACCACAGTGATGCTTTAGTACTACGTTAATCATGTCAGGTCTACGATCTCACAGCTATCTGCACTACAGGCCAGAGACTGCATGCCTGTAGTATTGTCCTCTGCTTCATATTCCCCTAGCTGGGTCCAGTCAATAGTCACTGGCATGAATGTTGCCAGAGCCTCATAGTCTTCCTTGCTGCACTCTTGGTAGGGGGCTTGCTGGTAGACATGATCAGAGTGTGGCAGAAAAGACACACCGGACATCTCGTCAAAGTGCTTGTAGACAAAGGCACCCACTTCCAGCCACTCGTCATCCTTGACGGTGATGGTCACAGACGGCTTGTGTTCACACCAGTGCCGCTGATACACCAGCCACGTCTCAAGCTGTTCTACAGCCGTCATGTCGTTGCGAGTGATGCAGTTGTCAGGGGCCTTTACCGGGAAGCTAAAGACAGTTGTGGTGTCAGGCTTCATCACACAAGGCTCAGACGGAACACCAACATCCTGCATGAACTTGGTCAGAGGGTCTTTGTTGTCGCCTCTTACAGTGCGGACATAGTATTGGGAATGCCGAGCATGAATACCAGAGGCACTATCCACAAGCTGAGATACCGTGCCAGACGGTTTAACACAGGTGATGGCTGCTGAGTGAGGAATGCCAAGACGGTCGGCCCACTCTGCATTAGTGCTAACTGCGACATCTCGTAAATGTTCAAGGGTCTTCTCCAGTCCAGCGTTCTTGCTGGTCATAAGCGGGTTGTCCATAATTCCCGTGAGGGACACACCAAGCAGACGCTCTTCCTCTGTGTTCTTCTGCCAGACCTTACGCAGGTATGGGAAGTCAGTATACTTGGACTGGATAGTGCCAAGGATCGTGGCAATCCGTACCTTGTTCTTCAGGGTGTCGATGGTGTCAGTAGCCCGTACTACAACCTCGGTCAGGTTACAGAACTGATACGGGCGCAAGATGATCTCTGAGCAGGGGTTAGTACCAAATTCCCACTCTGGGTCTCGACGCCCATTCTTGGCTGCTTGGTTCTTGGAGGCCTGCCGGTTGAAGATACCACGCTCACCAGACTTGGACTCGATGAGGGACTGCCACTCTTTCATAAAGAGTTCTACGTCTGGCTTCTCGGTGGAGGCCACGGAGTTGTTAGCCAAGGCACGCTGGCCTTCGTTGTCCCACCAGTTGCCAGACTTGGCATTCCGCATGCGGTCGTCAGACAGGTTAGACAGGCTGATCATAGCGGAACGACGGACGCCACCTACCACTACGACTTGACCAATCTTACACATCAGGTCGTGACACTCAAGCGAGGTCAGCTTGCGGCCCTGTGCTTTCTTGAAGATAGAGACAGCAAAGTTGAACAGGTCTACCAGAGGTGCAGGACCACTAGCACGGCCACCGAATGTCTTAAGGCGAGCGCCAGCAGGACGCACCTTAGAGACATCCCACTTAGGGATTTCGCCAGCCCACAGGAGGGACAGGACTTGACGCAGGGACTTAGCCCAGCCCTCTTTGCTGTCCTTGACCACTACGGTCGTCTCAGAGTCAAACAGCGTCTCTGGAACCTCTGGCAGCTTTGAGATGTACTGACGCTCCACAGAGAAGCCTACACCCGTGCCACAAAGCAGGATGAACATAGCCTCATCAAAGCTCTTAGGGTCGTCTACCGGGAGGTAGCTACAGTTGTAGCCGGAGGTGTTATCCCGTGTCAGAGCAGGACCAGCCGTCATCATAGCACGCATAGACGGCATGACTTCAAGGTTCAGGATAGCCTCTTCGATCTCAAAGGACTCAGGGCCACTGATTTTGACCACGTTCTCCATGTAACGTGAGACAGTCTCAGACCATGTTTCTCGACGGCCTTCGTTTTCGAGCCAGCGAGCGTATCGGGACTTAGCAATGAATTGCTGGTAAGATGTCGGTAGGTAGTTATCCATTGAACAAATCATCCAGTTTGGGCGGTTGATAGTTTGGGCCTTTGAGTACCTTGCCGTCTTGTCGCTTCAGTGGCTTACCGTCCAGCAGCTTGCTCATGTTGGAAGCATGCACACGGTTAAACACAGCATCCAGCGGCAGACCGAAGGTTACGGCTGCACCGTACACTACATAGAGCAAGTCTGCAAGCTCTTTTGTTAAGGCAGCTTTGTCTAGCTTGTCTGCCTCAAACTCAGCGATAACCTCGCTGGTTTCTTCTGCAATCAGGTTTGCCCTCAGCTTTAGAAGGGAGGGGGTAGGGTCTACACCTACCGGCTGTTGCATGGATCGAGTGAAGGTTTCTACTTTGTTGCTTTTAGTTATCGGGGGCATCATTCTTCTTCTTGTCCCATTCCAAGGAGGGACACCATACCCATAACTATGCCAAGCATCAAGTTCATAATACCAAGAGTTAGCCCTAAAACCACTCCGGTGCCTACGATGATGAAGGGAGCCATCAGCCCCACCAGCATCGCCATATTAATCATCTGGTCCATCTTCTTCCTTGTACTGTTCTAAGTCAATGAAGCCTAACTCATCTAGTATTTCAAAGGCTTCTACAATGGTAAGGTTGCTATCAGCGAGTATTTGTCTGACGCCATACTTCTGAATCAGATAACTAATGTACTGTTTCCCCCTCAACATAACCAATCATGCTCTCCATGTTGCTCAAGTCCTCTTCGTCCCAAATAACGAAAGAGATATAGACCCCCATTTCTAGGTCAAGTTGAAACTGTGGAGCATTCACGAAATCTACACAACTAGCGTAAGGTCCGCTCCACAGTTCAACAAAGCCTCCTTGAGATTCAAGGTCCATCAGTCCGTAGACGTAGTAGGTTTCTGACTCTGACATAACTCTAAATAATGCTCCATGCTAACGACAGCCAGCCAAGGCTTTCGGTCTCCCCGTAGGAAGACTACAGGCTCATAGTAGCCGTCTTGTTTTGCTTGGTCAACATAGTTATAGAGAGTAGCAAAGTCTCTACGACGCTTAACTTCCACAGAAATGGGAAGGCTGTTTCGGGCTAGAGGGGACAGTTGGATGTCCTCTCCGTTTTGTCCCATCGCTGTAGACCTGACATCATCAGGCTTCAGATGGGGAAAGGCTTTCAGGATAGCGTCTCTGACTTCTTGTTGTCCGAGCCGACCCTTCGCCTTGGAAGACCTAGCGTTAGCCATCTGGTGGTTCCCATAGTTCTTCTGGCTCACGTCTTAGCCAGAGAAGTCTTCCGTTCTCTACTACCCTATCCCTGTCGCCGTTGTAGGCCTCAAGGCAGCGCTTGTAGAGGTCTTCTTCGGTTTCACACCCCTTAAGGATGATAGAGGCCCGTAGGGGGCCTACTCCGTCAATACCCTTAATGTTGTCGGCGTTATCGCCCATAAGGATTTGCTGATAGAAGAAGGACAGACCCTCGAACTCTTCGACAAACTTCCACTGACGTTTTACGAAGTTATAATGCCAGCAATGTAGCTGGTGCATATCTTTGTCGATGGATGCTACACAAGAGGTAGGGCCTTCCTGTGTAGCAGCCAGAGAGATCAAGTCGTCTGCCTCTTCTCCTTCCGATACGATAGCTCGCCACTTCTGTTCCATATGCAGCCGTAGGTCCATCAAGTAGACTGGTTTAGGTTTGCCTGACCTGTTGGCTTTGTATGGGGCAACTTTGGCAACATCGTATCGGAAGTTCCCCCGACCTGTCAGATAGACTTCAAAACAGTCTGGGCCGGGGAAATCCATAGCTTCGTGGATAATGTCTTCTATCATCCTATCGACGTTGGCAGCGGCGGTATCAAAGTCATAGCCTTTGGAGTCCGCTGATGCTGCCATGCGATATGCAATTATATCGCCGTCGATAAAGGTCTTAGAAATGAACCTCACGGAAGGGATCGAATATCATCCGAAGAATAAGATTGACCCGCCCCTGATTGCGCACTTAGGGTCTCGATATAGGTGTACCCAATCATACGCATGGCCTCAAGGAAGAAGCGGAGGTTGTCGTCAACATAGTCTCCGACATTGGCCTCTTCAAGGGTCAGCACCTGATCAATGCCGTCTTCCTCAAGGTCACGGGTTACTGTTACTTTGAGCTTCATTAGAAGTCATCCCCCGTTGCACCAGCCTCGTAAGGCTCATGCTCAAGAATGGCCACCTTCTCAAGTGTGTCGATAACGGCACGACCTTCGTAGATGTTGACCAGCACCTTGACACGGGAGCCGTTGCCGATAGCACCATCATTGGTGAACGACCACTCAGAAGAACCCTTCGGGTCTGAGGTGCGGTTGAGTACCTTTGGTGGACCCATCTCTACGCCCTTAGTACCATCGTCGTTTGGCAGGTTGGGGTTGAAGACAGGACGCTTCAGCTTGACGTACTTGCCAGAACCATAGCTAGGGTTACCATCCTTGATGGTTTTCCACTGGCCCTTGGTCTCTGGGAAGCCTTGGTTAATAAACTCTTCTACATTGTCGGGGTAGAAGTTCATGTTGTACTGACCTTTGGTATTCTCATGGAACTCCATGTTGTCGTCGTAGTTGTCCGCAAAGATGCGTGCATATTCTACGATACCTTCAGCCTGAATTTTAGCCATGTCGGGTCTCCTTTTGTTGGCTATACTATATAATAGGCCCTAAATGAGCCAGAAGTAAAGGGTTGGTTAGTGGATTTCTGCATAATTTTTGCCGAACTGAGCCTCGATACCAAGGGGGACATTCAGCTTCAACTTGTCGTTTAGTCGCTCTATAGCTTTCTCCATTGTTTGTTGTACCTGTGACTGTTGCCCATCTGCAACAAGTGCAATAATTTCGTCATGGAACTGTCCGATAGTCTGGATACCGTTGCTACGACACAGGGCTACCCAGCTATCGAAGCAGAAGACGCCGGTAGACTGGTTCAGGGTGCTGAAGCGGTCCTTGTCACTGCGTAGGCTGTGGTAGTAGCCACTGACAGGGTTCTTGATCCAGTACCCACTCTGCCTATTTCCTCTAGGGGGGAGGTCATTAGCCACCTTCTGCACTGCCCAGTTGCGGTCCCAGAATGCAGTTAGCAGCTTTGCAGCCTCCTTGACAGACAGCCCGGTTGTACGACTGAGCTTGGTGGCTCCTACGCCGTAGGTAGCAGAGTAGTTGACTACCTTGTAGTTCTTGCGCAGAGCCTTGAGGTCTTTCTCACCTGAGTTGTGCTTGTCGATGTCCTCTTGTGTGATGGCACCAGCATGCTTCGCCAAGTCAAGGTGGGGGTCAAAGCCCTCCTTGCTCATCTCTGCTACATACTCAGGATCATGCGGCTGCATGTAGTGCCGCTTGGTTGTGTCCTCAAGACTGGTCATATCAGCACCACACAGGACATAGCCCTCTGGTGCAGTCAGACAGCCTCTGATCTCTGCACCCCACGGCTTGTCCACGCCGGGAAGGTTGACCAGCGGCTTGTAGTGCCGGAACCGCAGGGTGTTAGTGAACCCTGCAATCTCAGCCTTGAGCCAGCCGTCCTTGTGGCACTCAAGGAAGCCCTTGAAGATACCGAGCCGGTGGTTGATCACCGTCAGGCCGTCTAGTAGGCCCACAGAGGGGTGATACCGGATAAGGTTCTTCACACTGCGGCAAAGCTCAGAGCCGTCTCTGACCTGCTCTACAGACCGCTCAGAACCGTCTGGGTTGCGGTGGTACTTGAAGGTAGCAGGCTCCCAGCCCAGACCCTTCAGCCATTCCTTGACCTGATCGTTGCTGTTAGGGTTAGCACGCTCTTCCTTGTCCAGCACCTGAATGGGGCCTACTGTGGTGCGAGGGTGGCCACCAGCCCGTAGCAGGGCATGCCAGCGCTCTCCGTACACAGTCAGGCTACCATCAGCCTTGGTCATACGCTTAGGCATCTCTACCTTTTTGTAGACCCTATTCCTCGGCATAGCTTCGGCGAGTTGCTCGATTTTCTCGCCTTTGAGCCGCAAGAGTTCGTCGTAGTGAGACTGAGCCTTTGCCACGTCCAGCTTCCATCCCAGAGCTTCCTGCTGCCGAGCGCAGTCCATTTTGAACGACAAGTACTGTACGAAACTTTCTCGTACCGTCTGGTCCGAGTACAGCCACTCTAGCTGGCTCGACAAGTCTTTGTACAGTCTTACGTTGATCTTCACGTCTTCTTCGCATCTGTGACGGTACTCCTCTGGTGTCAGGTTGTTCCAGTCTCCAATCTTCGGCTTAGGTACGCCGTAGTCTTCGCCGTAGCCCTCAAGGCCATGACGTGGGCGGTCATGGTTGAGATACCAAGACAGAGCCAGCGTGTCCACCAGCTTTGCCTTGACCTTGATACCCAGCAGCTTTTCTACTACGGGGATGTCGAACCGGATGATGTTGTGACCCACCAAGGTCTCAGTCTCGGTGAAGAACTTACGCATGCGGTCATAGTCATGCGTCCAGTTCAACTCACCTTTGTCCATCCAGCAGAGGACGTGGATTTTGGTGGCCTCTTCTAGGAGGCCATCCGTTTCAATGTCGAATACTGTCATGCCAGTTCCTTCAGGATAAACGTCTTAGCATCGAACCGCAGTCTACCAGATGGACCCACCTCAGCGCAAGGCCTATTCTTCTCTACAGACAGATAGGTGGTATTGCGGTCATCCTCACTCTCGGCCTCTTTGTCACGGTAGAGGTTGACGATCACAGAGGCACGTTGAGCGATCATCTTACAGTACTTAGGGTCGCCGTTGTCGTTGGTGTGGGCAATGGTGACGATCCCTACGTTAAGCTCTGCTGCCAGCTTGGACAGGCGGACGGACAGGTCAGCAAGGATTTGCTCTTTGCCGTCCTCGGTCAGCCCAGCTACTACATCTTGGATAGGCTCGAAGAAGATGTACTGACAGCCACAGGCTTCACGGAAGAAGCGGATTTGCTCGATAAGCTCATCAGCACCCTGACCGTCTGGCAGGTAGAACTGGTAGAAGTTCTCATCCTTGGTCAGGTCCACAATGGCTTCTTCGACTAGGGGGGCTGTGTCTTCGTCAATCAGGTCTCTACGGGTGACGTTGCCGCCCATATGGTATGACACCAGACCGAGAAGGCTGCGGAGCTTGGTTTCCTCAAGGTGCCAAGTGGCAAAGGGAACCTTGCGCTGCAACAGATTGTATTCGAGGTAACGCATCACCTCCGTCTTTCCTACGCCGGTAGGTGCCTTGATCACAGTGAAGTGGCCCTGCATCAGCCCCATGATCTTGTCGTCAAGGGCTTGGATGCCGGTGGGTACATACTGGTGTTCAGGGGTGTCCCGGTACAGGCTGAGGAACTGATCACTGGTGTTCAGGATGTTCTCGGGTACGAACTTCTTAGCCCCGTACCATGCGTTCTTGAATGCAGCAGCTTGGCCGTTTTGCAGGAACTCGTTGGCGTCCTTGTACTTGTCGTGTGGGACACGGTACACCTTGTTAGGGAAGAGGTTGGCCATCTTGGCAGCAATCGCATTACCAGCGTCATCGGTGTCTACTGACAGGATGATCTTCTCGAAACTGTCGAGCCACGCTTTACACTTTTCCCACAGGGCCTTTGACGGGGTGGCCGAAGGCAGAGAGACTACAGGGTTAGTGTAGTTGCCCTTGAGCATCTGGTAGGCAGACATAGCATCTACCTCACCTTCGGTCACAGTGACGTAACGTGCAGAGCCAGCGTTCCAGAGGTTCATGCCGAACAGTTCATCTGCACGCAGACCTTCGGTGCTGAATGCCTTCGGGTAGTACCTGATCTTTTTCCCACCGGAGGGGTAGACGTACTCCTGCTTCACAGGGCCGTCAGCGTCAGAATAAGTCTTGACGCCGTAGAACTCCATAGTCTGTTGCGTGATCCCACGCTCTGCTACAAAGCCTCCATTGCCAACCTGCATGCTAGTAGCTGGTCGGATGTTCTTCGGGATGTAGTTCATGTCGTTGTTCCTTTCTTTCAAGGGATACTTGGCTAGTATCTCTTCCGAGTACCGTTGCCCCTTAGCCGGGTAACCACTACCACAACTGAAGCACTTGCCATAGCCTTCTGTGTTGTAGCTGAAGGCATCAGAGCTATCGCAGTGTGGGCAGGGTTGATGGGCTATTTCAGTCATTCTCTTGTCCTCTTGTATTCTGTAGTATTGTATAGGCCCTAAGTCAGAAAAAGGTAAAGGGGGGCTACCTATATTTCTGCTACCTCTTTCAGTTTTTCTCTGATCCTGTTGTCAATCTGCAACACCCGTTGTTTGGTGATGTTGTATATCTCACCTATCTCAACCAGTGTGGCTTCATTGGGGCCATACCGCATGAGGAAGATGTCATAGTCCCTCTCAGAGAGTGTCTCTTTCATCTTAGCCTGAACCTGCTGCACCCAGAGGAATGCCTCCGTCTCACCCTGATAGACTACCTCATCACCCTCTAGGAGGGCCGTAGAAGCCCCTAGAGCGGCCTTGAGGCTATCATAGGTATCAGAGGTCATGGATTCTGTCACAGGTGCTTCAGCGCCGCTCCTGATGGCTTTCGCATTCTCCCTCGTTTCAGAAGAGGGGGCTATACTCAGTGGACCCTGACGAAGTGATATAAAATCCTGCATCCGCTTACGAGCATTAGTCCGCAAGGTATCGGGGTGGGTATTACCCCGGGCCTCTGTTTCTAGGAGGGCTAGTATTCCCTCCTGTATCAGGTCTTCGGTTAGCTCTGGTCGCCGGAAGCTAAGTGCTAACTTCCGGCAAACCTCCATTTTCTCTTCGGTGTTCATCGAATAGGCCTGCTCACAAGAAAGTCGTCTACATGATCACAGAGGTCGCTGGCATACATCTGGATGCGACCAGCAGCATCTGAGCTTGGGTAGGTCTTGTTCTTGCAATCCTCAAGCATGGCCATTGCGTCATCAATGATGTCCTTGAGTACATGTTCTATCTCGTCCATAGGGGCTATCCTTTCTATAGGGGGGGGTACTTTTGTATAGGGGG